>ERZ1370068.671-contig-10614_pt1 | contig 20117 bp, 29 predicted proteins | sample MGYA00561227_ERZ1370068 | MGnify/ENA primary metagenome ERZ1370068 (study PRJEB38410, sample SAMEA6850437) | metagenome | study: Metagenomic assessment of the ecological functions of the soil: analysis of the soil microbiota associated with the... | reverse complement strand
CTGCTCTCAACTGGTTCTTCACACCAGAAACAATCGCCACTATCTCATTGTTATCTTTTTTTTCTTCCAATTAACAAATTCACCCATCTACGTGCCCGTATCAATCAACACCAACACCACATCAATCACTGCTTATTTCAGCTATTGTCTTCATAATAACAAAACACTTGTATCAACACTTGTAATTTGGTCTTCATTTCTCCTTCGTCTTTCTTTGTATCTTTTCCAGGCCAGGCTATCCCAGAATCCCTGTATTCTTCTATGCTTGACGTGTCGCCCCCTGACGCTTCAGGTGGGGACCCGACACGTAACACATCACTTGAGCCACACCTGACCCATCACCCAGGTACTAACTTTCATCTGGGAAGGCTCTGAACAATAATGACACTATCACTTCCTTCTTACCTGACAAATTAAAATCATCTTTAATAATTCTTGTAAAACAAACAGAGCAAAACTGTAATTGTGAATAACACGCCACTCAGAAATAGAACAAGAATAATAACACTCATCACGAATATACATCACATGATTTATACTTCTTGTCTTAATCGCTCCCACTACCAAATACAATAGTCAACAGGACGAAACAATATGGAACAGTGAAGAACAATACTTACCATAACGGGCCCACTGTGTTTTTGTTTCAATGGTTGAAAAGGTAATGGCTTGATCTTGTGAGTTCTGAATATCAACACACAATGAGTTATTTTTTTCCACATTTAGATGAATAATGCTCATCACCAACAATAGGGAAGAAAGGTAATTACCCATCAATACTCATCACTACCTCTGCTCTCCAGTAACAACAATAAGGTCACTCGAATTACACTCAGGGAACAACACACAATGCAACGAATGTAAGAAACGTAATCAATAATTCGCTTCAATGGCTTAAATACGCCTAATCGTAAAAATATCTTTCCTTCTTCTTCCTCTGCTTGTCTTTTCTTGTTCTGGCCTGAGTTCACCCACTGGGTTTTTCTTGCTCTCCACCCCGTGTTTTTTTTTCATAGCTTGTAATGAACAACAATGTAATATTGTAATCGCTTCTGTACGCTTAAGAATTACTGTAATATAATATTGTCTTCGTATCAACACTCACTGAACAACGTTTTGTATATTTAATATCAACATGGAAATCAACATCAATGGTGGACATCAAGAAAAATTTAGCAGAAAATACCCGTAACAGCGCATCGACGCCCATCATCACGCGGTAACGCCTGGGCAGGTGGTTGTCAATAACGAAATTGTCAGGTTGTACTTTGCATGGAACGCCAGCACCAGCAGAAAACACAAAAACTGTTTATAGTTTCATACCTCATCACTCAGGAATGAATAAGAACAGCATCGTCAATTGTTAAGTTTTTTTTCAAATCTTCTTCCTTCTTCTGTCAAAAACGAACAACACAGACAAACAGTAGTTAGTATCAGGAAAACATCATCACCAACAGACACCATCAGTCACAACAATTAGACAAACACTAATAATATCTATGTGACAATCTGGGGAATGTTCATCACGCTCCCAACTGGGCATGCCATGAACTTCTATACTATCTGTCTGTCTTACCTGTCTGCTAGAACGCGCTCCATCTCAACAATATCACAACAACAGGTCGCCTTGTCGCACAATGTCACTGTAGGCAACAACAACAGAAAGAAGCACATCACAACAACAACAACACCAAGGGGGAGCAGCAGGTGGTCCACAACACTAGGGAATACAACATAGAATACTTCCACTTAGTGAAATACGACGCCACGATGGCAAATTTTCCTGTCAACAATAAATAAGAGAAATGTCACTGTGAAGACAAGACTTCTGAAATAAAGGACAAGAAATAACAATGCTCAACAAATGCAACAATAATAACAGAGCCGCCGCCGACATCATCAATGTCATCATCAATACATTTCAAATTGTTTACTTAGGGAATTGTGGTTTAACATCGCTTCCGGATGCCCAGAGCTAAAGGGTTTACACAACAACGCCCACGTCATCGCTGGACATAACAACAACAGGTTTTTAATAATGTAATTAAAACTTGAAATTCTTGTTCAGCAAACCCTAATTGCTCCGCCTCACTCACATAGATATTTTAGGCACAAACAACGCATTCAAAGCCTGCATGGTTTTTCTGTGGTCATCGCTCCAGGACGAACAAGATGACCTGAGGACATCACAATAACACACACACAATATCAACTGGGGTCAGAAGGTACTCACTCAGTAGGGGACAAATACAATAATGTCACAAAGAGAGAGCTACTATGTTAGAAAAGTTATCGTGTCACACTTACAGAATAATAATAATGCTGGGCCATAGTTAGATGGCACACACACAATACTGGGTCAATAATAATAATGCTTCAATATCATCATTACTACTAATACTTATCAATGGCTGGGCAGGAGCCACACACATGAATAATAATAATGCCACACAGCTGGCCACACAATAACAGAGATAGAATAACACTACTAATACTAAGAGTTCAGACAATGAAGATGAAAATGCCAGCTTAGAATACTTCTGTGACAGACACAACACCAATGCCACAATAATACAATACATCAATAACACACAACACGCCAAGTCGTCTGGGCTGGCTGTAGGCAATGGGCTGTGGGCTGCTGGGCTGGGTCACGGCTTGTCATTGGGCTGGGCCGTCAGTCACGTCACCACAACAGCATTGTCACCAGGCTAAGCCATGGCTGCTGCAATAGAAGGCTGGGCTGGGCTGGGCTGTCATTGCCGGGTCTGGGTCACCAACAGCCATGGGCTGGGCTTGGGCTTGGCTGGCCAGCCACACAATAATAATGTCATTGGTTACAGAATGCAGAAACATGGAGCAAGATCGCAGCCGCCGCCTGTATCACCGAGGGATGACGGTAGCCGTGCGCGGGACAGCACGCCACCGTTGCGCGGTGTGCGATGGCTGCCTCGCAGTCCTGAACCTGCCGCGCGCCGCATTCGCCGCGCAGTTGCCGCACCGCCTCGATCAGCAGGAACAGGCCGTACATGCCGGGGTGGCAGTAGGAGAGACCGCCGCCGTTGGTGTTGACGGCAGGCTGCCCTTGGGCGCGATCCGCCCATCGCTGACGAAGGCGCCGCCCTCGCCTTTCTTGCAGAAGCCGAGGTCCTCCAGGAACAGAATTGTGTTGATGGTGAAGGCGTCGTAGAGCTCGAGCACGTCGACGTCGGCGGGCCCGAGCTTCGCCATCTGGTAGGCGCCTCTGCCCGCCGCCAGCGGCGCCCGTCACCGTCAGGTCCGGCATGCTGGAAATGCTGGCGTGGGTGACCGACTGGCCGCAGCCCAGCACGTAGGCCGGCGGCTTCTTCAGCGCGCGCGCGCGCTCGGCCAGAAGTCGACGATGATGGCGCCCGCCGCCATCGGTGACCAGACAGCAATCGCGCACCGTAAATGGGATAGCTCACCATGCGCGAGCGACAGCACACCATCGATGGTCAGCGGCTTCTTCTCCCAGGCCGCCGGATTGAGCAGCGCCCAGTCGCGGGCGGCGACGGCAACGGCGGCCAGTTGCTCGCGCGTGGTGCCAAACTGCATGCATGTGGCGCGCGGCCGCAAGCGCGTAGGCGCTCGGCGGGAAGGAACGGTTTGAAGCGGCGTCTCGTAGGGATTGATTTCGCGTCGCGGAGGCCTGCTTGCGGCCGACGCTGCGCTGCGATGCTGCCGTAGGCGATCACCGCGACGTGGCAGAGCCCCAGCTCGATCGCGGCCATGGCGTGCGCAACGTGTGTACTCGAACGAGGAGCCGCCGACGATGGTCGAGCCGAGGCACGGCGGGTCGATGCCCAGATACTCGGCAAACGCCAACACCGAGAGCCGGCTCTGGGCCGTGGCACAGAACAAGCCGTCGACAGCCTTCAGGTCGAGCCCGCAATCGTCGAGCGCGCGTGTTGGTGCCCTGCGCCATCAGATCGATCACGCGATATGCCGTCGGCGACCTGGCCGAGATCGGATTCTGCGACCCCGACGATCGCGGCGCTGGCACGCTTAAGACCCTCGCATGGCTCAGGCCTCCACTGGAACGAACACGGGCATCGGCGGCTCCTCGCCGCCCGGACGATGCGCGCGAAATTGCACGCGCATGCCGATGCGTACCTGCTCCGGGGTAATGTCCTCGACCCGGCTCATCAGGCGGAAGCCCTCATCGACAGTCGATCGAGGGCGCCACGTTGGTAAGGGCGCGGCCGCTCCTGCGGATGCACCACGGTCGTCGCGTAGACGGTGCCCAAGCCCTTGCTCACCCGCCACTCGAGCTGATCGCTTCCCGTTGATGGGCACAGGGAGGCGCGGATAAAAGACTGCGCGGGCGGCCGCCGAACTCCATTGGTAGGCGAGCTGGTCGCGCTCAAGATGGACAACATAGGTCTTGAATGGCGAGGTCGCTGGTGCGGACATGAGCGCCTTCCCCTGCCTCGGCCGGATCCGGAGGTCCCATTGCATGCCCCGCGTGCCGTCGGCGGCAACCAGGGTTTGATTGGCGCACCGCGCCGGCTACGATCGCATGAGCGAGGGAAACTGAGACGAGCGCATGGACCAGGTGCAGGCCACTAGTGACCCTGTTTGCCCTCCTCACGCTCGCCCTTCGTGCGCAAGTGCAGTGGTCGCGCGCGCACGAGACCGGACTAAACGCCAGCGCCTCGAGACGCGCCGCGTCGTGGTGCTCGGCTAACAAGCCAAACCCGGAGGTGATGGCGGCCGAATCCGCTCAACAAGATCCCGACGCTGCTGCTGGCGGACGGCACGACGCTCTACGACTCGCGTGCGTGATCTGTGAGTTCTTCGCACACCTTGCACGCCGGGCCGCCCCTCGTTCCCTCTGATCCATCCTGCCGCTGGCAGGCGCTGCGACGGCAGGCGCTCGGCGATGAGCCTGATGGAGGTGATCATCGTGCGCGGCTTGGCGAGACGAACCGCCCGCCCGCCATCCAGTCAGCGACGCATCTGGTCGAGTTTTCGGCTCAAAATCGCCGCGGTGCTGGATGAGCTGGAAAAGCGCTCGACCGATTGCTGCGGCAGGTTGCAAATCGGCCAGATCGCGGTGGCGTGTGCCCTGGCGCACTGGATTTTAGGGTTTGCCGCTGACGACTGGCGCGCTGGCCGGGCACGGCTTGCGGCCTGGTATGGCGACTTTGCCGCCCGCCCGTCGATGCGTGCGACCGAGTATGTCGAAGCCTACTGAAAAAGCCTGCTATTGCGTTTGCGAACCGGCGAGGATCCAGCGATGAGCAAACTTCCCAGCAGCAGATTGCGGGCGTCTATCATCGCCGCGTCGGCGATATCGTTGTCACCGCGCTCAGCGATGGCTTCCTCGATGGCTCGCTCGATGTGCTGCGCAATATTTCTGCAGGACGAGGCCCGCAGATCCTGGCGGATAACTTCCGGCCGGCACGACGCACGCCGGTGAACGCCTTCCTGGTGTTATTCGGCCGGTCGACTCGCCCTGATCGAAACCGGTTCGGGCAACTATCTGTTGCCCACCGCCGGCAAAGTTGCTGGCCAACCTAGGCGCGGCGGGCGTCGCTCCGACCGACATCGAGGCCGTGCTGCTGACGCACATGCATCCCGATCACTCGGCCGGCCTCACCGATATGGAGACCGGCAAACTGAACTACCCCAACGCCGAGCTCGTCGTGCACGAGAACGAGCCGCGTCACTGGTTCGATGACGCCAAGATGGCGAGCGCCACCGAACGCGCCAAAAGCTCTATTTTCAGGCCGCACGCGAGCAGACCACGCCCTACAAGAAGCGCACGCGCCTATTCACAGCGGGCGAGGTCTTTCCCGGCGTGACCGCGATTCGCGGCCCGGCCACACGCCGGGTCACACCACCTTTCTGATCAGCTCGGGCAACGATCAGCTGTTGATCTGGGGCGATATCGTGCACGTACCCGAGGTGCAGACCGCACGGCCCGAAGTCTGCATGGAATTCGATACCGATGCCGACGCCGCTGCCGCGCAGCGACGCAAGGTGTTCGATATGGTCGCCACCGACCGCCTCCTCGTCACGGGCATGCACATGAATTTCCCAGGTTTTGCGCACCTGGTTCGGCGGGGCACTGGCTATCAATTGATCCCCGCCGCCTGGGAGCAGGAGTTATAACCGCGGCCGTCATTTGATCTTGATGCCGGTGGCGGCGATGACGACACCCCAGCGCTCGATCTCGCTTTTAACGTAGGCGGAGAATTCCGCCGACGAATTGCCGACGGCGAGGGCACCTTGGCGCGGCAAGCTTGTCCTTGACTTCGTCGGACTGCAGCGCCTGCGTGGCCGCAGCGTGGATCTTGGCGATGATCGGCTGTCGGCGTGGCAATCGGCGCAACCAAGCCATACCAATTGTCGGCTTCGACCTGCGGCATGCCGAGCTCCGCCGTGGTGGCCACCGACGGCAGGCTCGCAAGGCGCGCGCTGCTGCCAATCGCCAGCGCCCGCAGCTTGCCCGACTGGATGCTGCCGAGCAGCACGGGCACGTCGGCGAACATCATCTGCACGTGGCCACCGAGCAGATCGTTCACCGCCGGTGCGGCGCCCGTATAGGAACGTGGACCAGGTCGATTTGTGCGGTCAGCTTGAGCAGCTCCATGGCTCAGATGCGGCATGCCGCCGAGGCCCGTCGAGGCGAACACCATCTTGCCCGGCTGCGACTTTGCCAGCGCTAACGAGCTCGGCCAGCGGAGGTGACCGGAACCTTTCGTTGACGACCAGGATTTCTGGCACCGACGACGATCTGCGTGATGAGGGCTAGATCCTTGAGCGGTTGAAACGGCATATTCTCGCGAAGGTTGACGTTCATCGCCAAGCCGCTCGATGGCGGCGATGGCAATGGTGTAGCCATCGGGTTCGCGCCTTGGCCACCGAGGCAATGCCGGTGAGGCCGCCGGCGCCGGCACGGTTCTCGATCACCATGCTTTGCCCGATTAGGCTCGCCATCTTCTCCGTCAGGATACGGCTGATGGTGTCGGCAGGGCCGCCGGCCGGAAACGGCACGACGAACTTGATGGCGCGATTGGGATAGTCCTGGGCTTGTGCCGGGTAAGCAAGGCCAATGCTCCGATTAAACAGGCAAGTTCGATCCATGAGCGCACGGCGTTCCCACTCCTCGGGCCTGATTGTCCCCTGACGAGTATGGCACAACCGCGCGGCCGTCGCCTGCGAGATGGCGCTGGCGCCCCTCTGGGGTTTGCTCTTAGGATGCAAACTCCCGCTCTTGATGGGAGCGCAGCACTGCGGGTTGCTGCACGGTCCGCAGCTGTGGACCTGGGGCGAGGAGGCTTGCGCTTCCTCCTCCTAACCTGTTGAGGCTAACACCGTTAGCCCAGCACCGTTGGTAGGCCCAACACCCTTGGTCGGCCCAGCGCCCTGATAGGCCCTGCACGATTGGGGGCCATACCCATTGAGCACCATCGAGGCGCCAGCGGGTTGAGCCGGGCACAAGCGGCGTGCCAGGCCTGCCAGCCGCAGCGAACCTTGCCAAGGAGAGGGCGCCCGCGATCACCTTGAGCGTCGACCTCCCTCGCAAACAAACAAGGCTGCGCTTTGGAGCACAGCCCGGAGTTGAATAAGCAAGTATTGGGGAGCGGTACTGAGCCTGCTGCAGCTGTCGCCTCGATCGCGGTGCGGGGAAAGTCGATTAAGGCCAAGGCTGAGCGCCGCTCCGAGATCACAGCATACAGAAAAATTCGCTCAGGATCAGCGCGGCCGCACGGGAAAGTGATATTTTGCTCAATAGTACCGCTCGTTTACGCGGCGCGTTTCGTTGAAGCGCGGTGGGACGATATCCATTTTTCACCCGGCGCGAGGTCGTCCGCCGCCGGCGTGCATAGACCACCAGGGGCGCAGACCTAACGTGTCACAAAACCTTCCGAGCGGCCCACGCGCCGTTGCAAAGAGTGGTCAACCCATCCGGCCATCTCATCGGGCAAGCCCACCGCTTCCCTAGCGCCCGCCGCGCCAGACGGAGGCTTGTGAGCCCAATGCGGGGCGCACAGGTCTTGGCTCCGGTCGGCGCCGCCAGGACTGCGTGGGCTCTTTCCCCTGCCGCCGCTCTCCTTTAAAGTCCTGGCATGATGGGGAGGCTGCCATGCCATCGACGATTGATCGCACGACGAGCCGCCGCCGGTTCTTCAGCTTCCTGGCGGCAAGCCCACTCATCGGTGCCGGCGGTCTATCCGCATTGGCGCAGACGCCCTCCTCGCCACACCGGCTACCACGACCCAATGCTGTGGGCGCCGCGCGATTTGGAAAACCTGATCGCCACCCGAAGGAGGCCATCAACGTCTTCGATTTCGGGCCGTGGCGCGCAATCACGTGCCGCCGGCGCACTTCGGCTACATGGTTGCGGGTGTCGACGATGTAGTGACCTTGCGCGCCAATCGCGAGGGCTTTCTCAGTTCCAGCTTCGCCCGCGGCGCTCGTCGACGTCAGCAAAATCGACATGCGCTGCACTATTCTGGGGACGGCGTTACGATAGCCCGATCTTCATTTGCCCGACGGCCAGCAATCGCGCCTTTCATCCAGACGGCGAAGTGGCCGTCGCCAAGGCGGCAAGGAGCGGCAATCATCTGCAAATCAGCTTTCGACCGTTGCCACAACCTCGATCGAGGAGGCCACCGACGGCGCGCGGCGCCCATCTGGTTTCAGCTTTATGCCTCGCCACGCTGGCGAATCGCCGAGGCTTTGGCGAAGCGGGCGGAGCGCGCGGGCTGCCCGGCGATCGTTGTGACCATCGACGACCTCGGTGGCAGAAACCAAGAAACGCTGCAGCGCCTGCGCCGCACCGACACGCGACAGTGCTCTGGCATGCCACGCCCGGGCTGAGGCTATGTCGCGCGCAAGCCCAACTATGACGGGCTCGACCTATCGGGGCTATCGACCGTGCTTTCTCCCAACATGACCTGGGACTTTATCAAACGCTTGCGCGACACGGTCGCAACTAAGCTCCTGCTCAAGGGCATCATGTCGCACTGAAGACGCGACGGCTGGTCGCGGCGAGCGGCATCGACGGCATTATCGTGTCCAACCACGGTGGACGCAGCGAAGACAGCGGACGCTCGACCATCGATGCGCTGCCCGAAATCATCGAGGCTGCCGGCGACACCATGCCGGTGCTGGTAGACAGCGGATTCCGCCGCGGCACCGACATCGTCAAGGCGCTCGCCCTGGGTGCGAAAGGCGTCGGCATCGGGCGGCCCTGCCTTTGGGGCCTCGGCGCCTTTGGACAGGAGGGCGTGGAGCGCGTGTTGGAGCTTCTGCGTGCCGAGCTGCGCGTGGCCATGCGGCAGAGTAGGCGCACCATCGATCCGAGACCTCACACCGGCCATGGTGCGTCGCGCCTGAGTGGTGGTGAACGCTGCGTCGGAATTCACCATCGCTCCGAGTAGGCTCAAGACGATCGCTCACTGTGCCGCAAAACAGATCGGCAACGGTTGCGACGGATCGGCCGACCGCCACGCTCCTGAGCCAGGTGTCGAAGGGGCAAATGCGTTGTACGTCCGCGCGCGGAAAGCACGCGCCAGAAGGCTTGAGGAAGAGGCGCAAGTCCACCAGCCTCGTCATCCCTTCGCATCAAGGTGTCTCGCTCTCAAGCTCACTGGCTCCCCGCTTACCGCCGGCCCGAGCCGGGCGGCAGCGCGCGCGGCATCGGGGCGGGGCCAAGAGCGTGCTCCAGAGCACAGCGTGCCCGCGCACTCTTGTGCCAGGAAATGCTTGGTTCGCCACATCAACTCGGATGGATGTGCACCATGCCGCTGCCCTGCAAGGTACCTGGTTTGCGCTTGCCAGCGTGGCTCACCCGTCCGTGCCTTTGCGGAGCGCTTTGTTCGGCGCTTTGGGCCTGCGCGCGAACCAGCACGGGCGACGGCTGGACCGTGGCGCGAGCCGCGCCGACCTCGACATTATGTTGTAACGGCTCCAACGCGGCACGCCGCGGGACCAGCGCGCTTTGCACGCAAGCGAAAGCCTGCGGCGCCGAGCGTACCTCGCAGCGATTGGCCCGGTGCGCGGGTACCACTCACGGGATCGCGTAGGCTGGCATCGACCGTGCCATTGAAATTAGCGCCGTCCGGACTGAAGGGATCATAGCTCCTAGCACCCAGGGCGTCGCAGCCTTGCCACCAACCGTGCTCGCCCACCACCACGCGAGGATCGAGTTTCTCGTTCGAGTCGCGCCCGCGCCTGCATGGCCCCCGCGGGAGTTTCCAGCGCCACCCAGCTGCCGGCGGTGATCTTGCGCGCCGCCGCCGTCGCGGGATGCAGCTCCAGCTCCGGATCGAGCGCGCTTGCGCAAGGCGGGCAAGGCGCGATGTTGCGTTTGGCAGAATACAATCGGCTTGGCACGAGGTCAGCACAAGCGGGTAGCGCTGTGCCAGCTCGGCTCGAGCCAGCGGGCCAATCTCGGGCGCCACGAAATCCGGCAACGCCTGATAGCCGTGTTCCAGGAAGGTCTCTGACCAGAGCTCTACCTTGCGTGACGGCGTGGCAAACCCGCGCGCGCGCCCTGCTGGTCGACTTCGGCATACTTTGATGCCGCGGCGTGAGCGCCACGCGAACGCCGCGCGGCTCGGCCCGAAGCTGTTCCAGCGTCACACCGCTGGCAGCGAGCTGCTGGCGGTAAGCCGCATCGATCTCGCCTTGCCAGAAATGCTCACCCAGGCCCAGCCGCATGGCAAGGTCGAATATGAAATCGGTATCGGGTCGCGCTTCGCCCGGCGGTGGCACCACGGCGCGGCGGAATTGGACCAAAGACTGTGCTTCGGTATTGATCTCAAAGCCGATCTTCAAGGCTTCGCGCTCGAAGCAGGACGCAATGGGCAAGACAATGTCAGCCAGCGCTGCGGTTGGCGTCATGAAGAGATCGGCATGGGCGTAGAATTCCAAGGCGGACAAGGCGGCGCGTCTGCGCAAGGGATCGGCCTGGGCAAGCAGCAGATTGGTGCCAAAGCCGATGAGCCCGCGTACCGATAGGGGCGCCTTCGAGGACGGCTCGATAGAAATCGTGGGCGGAGACATGGTTCCAGTGCGCCGGCCCTAGCGGGCGTTCGGCGGCACCGATGGCGGCAGCAAGCGGCCGGCCGGCGCAAAGCTCTTCCCGTGACCGGCGCACTCGGGACTGAAGGAAATAGCACGTTACCACCGGGCGCATCGAAGCAGCCGGTCAACGCATAGAGCAATGCAATGGCTCGGGCGTTCTCCGTTGTGTTGGCGTGTTGTTCGTGCCCGCTCCAGGCGTAGTAGGAGACTGGGCGGGCGTGCCAGATCAGGCGCGCGGCCTCCTCGAGGTCTTTGGCGCTATCCAGCACGTCGCCTCTACCACCTCTGGCGAATACTTTCGGCACAGGGAGGCATAGTGAGCGAAGACCGGCTGGCAACTGATCGGACCGCTTACCGCATCGATGCGGTAGTCGCCCTCGAGGGCCAGCGATTGACCGTCGGCCAGATAGCGACCGCTGTCGGGGTCGTATGCCGGGGCAACGCGCCTCGCGCATCCCAGGCGATGGACCTGCGTGGATCCCCGCCTGGGACCAGATCGCTCTGCGCAACAAGCGCCCAGTGTCGGAGCGCACCAGCAGCGGTCCATTGCTCCAGTCGCGAATGAAGTCGCGGTCGTACCAGCCGCGCTGGATCATGAGATTGGCCAATCCTTGCAGGGCCAACGCCCCGTCCGTGCCCGGGCGCAGGCGTAACCAGACGTCGGCCTTCGTTGGCGAGGCCGGCGTTGCGCGGGTCGACCACGATCAGTTTCAAGCCGCGCTTTAGCGCACGCGACCGTCGCGGTGGCGTGGGTCAGGCGCGAATGGGAGGGATTGTAACCCCACAGCAGCAGGCAGCCGGAACGCTCGATATCCGGCATGGCGCCGCCGGCACTGCCCGTCCCCACGCTACCGACGCCAAAAGCATAGCGCGTGGCATAGCCGCGTCCCCAACCGCACAGGTCGAGCGAGGAGACCTGGTTCGGGGTGCCAAAAGCATGCATGAGACGCCGTACGAAGCTGCTGGCATCGCCGATGGCCGTGGTCGACGGCGAACATTGGCTGAAGGCCACGGCCTCAGGCCCGAACTGGTCGGCGATCCGGCGCATGGCTGCGACCGTCTCGGTGAGCGCCAGGTCCCGAGAAATCTCCTCCCAGCCCGGATCCGGATGGCCCTTTGTTGCCGACGGCGCAAGGGTCGCGTCAAGCGATCCTTGCTGTAGACAAGCAGTCAGGTGCGGCGCGGCCTTTGGCGCAAAGGGCCGCACCGGTGGGATGGCTTGATCGGGGTTAAGCCGCGTGAAGCGCCCAGCCTCGACGGTGGCGATCGTGCCGCAGCGCGCGATGCACAGGCCGCAAAATCCGGCAATCTGCTGCGTACCTCGACGTCGGCGGTCATGCATCGTCTCCGCTAGGTGAAGATCGCACGCGACACTCATGCACCGATTGCGGATAAAGGCTAGGGCGACGAGGGTTGGCTTCGGCCGAGCGTGGTTTTGCCGGCGCCGGCTTCGGCGTGGCTCGCCCATCAAAACGCCAGCTCGTTGCCAAATGCAAGCCACACACCAAATGCGAGCCACACAATGGGGTCGGCTGGAAGCAAGCCGCGCAATGACCGGTCCCGCAATCCGCCGCTGGGGGCTACTTTTCCCAAGCGTCAACCCTCCTATCGGCAACTTCGCCTCCATGGCCGAAGCAGAGCCATGGCGGGGCACGCCAGGACGAAGGCAGCACCATGTATGCCTATGTGGGATCGTTCACGACCGCAAAAACGCAAGGCGCGCGGCGACGCGCATCCACGTCCATCGAGTCGATGCCGCCACCGGTGCGTGGACACACCTCCAGCATATCGGCGACCTGACCAACCCTCGTCCTCGCACTCAGTCCTGATCAGCGCTGTCTTTACGCCGTTCATGGCGACTGCGACTATGCCACCGCGTTCGCAATTGATCGCGAGACGGGACAGGCTCGCCTTCTCAATCGTGCCGCGACCGGCGGCAACAACGGCGTGCGGCAAGCGGTCGATGCCAGCGGCAAGTATTTGATTGTGGCGAACTCCGCCAGCGGCACGGTCGCGGTGCTGCCGATCATGCCGGAGCCCTCCCAGGCGAGCCGGGTCCGCACCGGATCCAGCAGACAAAGCGCCGAGCCGCACGACATCGTGTTCGCTGCAACGGGTCGCGTTGTCTTGGTCCGGACAAGGGTCTCGATCGCGTTTTCGTCTTTCACTTCGCGATGCCAGCAATGGCCGCTTGACGCCTGCCGAACCCAACTCGATCCAATCCCGTCCTGGGGCCGGCCCGCGCCATTTGGCCTTTCATGCCACACTGCCGATGGTTTGGGTTTTGAACGAACTCGACAGCACGACCACGACCTACCGCTGGGATGGGGCACGCGGCCGCCTCGCACCCAGCCAAGTGATCACCACGCTGCCGACCGATTTTACGGGCTATAGCACAACCGCGGAGATTGCCGTCTCGACCGATAAGCGGCACCGTGTACTGTTCCAATCGCGGTCACGACAGCATTGCCATCTATCGGACCAACGCCACAACCGGCTTGCTGACGCCCGCGGGTTGGCAACCGACGCTAGGGGCTGGCCCGCGCTTCGAGGGGCTCGACCCGGCAGGGCGTTTTCTTTACGCCGCCAATGAAGGCGGCGACGCGATCGTCACGTTTGCGGTTGACGCAGCCTCGGGCGGACTGAGGTCGACCGGTCAGGTCATCAAGATCGCTAGCCCCGTCACGATCGCCTTCACCACAAATCCCTAACGCCGGCAGATCGAGGCTGACCCCCGGGCCAGGTTATCGCCCAACCAAGGATAGCCGCACATAGGCACCCTCGTAGGAGGGAAGGTACCGCCGTGCGGCGGCAAGGACGCTGTCGGCGGTTACCGCCTCGAGGTTGAGGTCGTGGATCGAGCCGCCTTCCACGGCCCTTTGCACCAGCCGCTCGACGATGCTCTCGTTGCTCTCCGCGTTCTTCCGGCGTTTGAGCTCAACGCGATCGCGAAAGCGCTCGAGCTCGCTGGCATCGATACTCTCCTTCAGGCCGGCAATGCCTTCAAACACTTTGCGTTCAATCCGCTGCGAGGCCTGGGTGCTCGGAATATTGATTTCAAAAATGCCCGAACATTCGTCCGGCTGGTAGGAGGCCACAGGCGCATAGGCATCCCCATGGCGCTCCCGCAAGCGATTGAAGAGCATGGCATTCAAATACTCGCTGAGCGCGAGCACCACCTTGGCCTCGGCATGGGTGACGCTGACGCCGGTGTTCCAGGCGATCTTGATTTGCGACAAGGGACGGCGTAGCTCCGGCGCTGAAGCGGAAAACGCCCTATGCGCCAGCGTTACCGGCACCTGTGGCACCGCCAGCATCGGACCCTCGGCAAAGGGATAGCTGCCAAAAGACTTGCCCACCATGGCGGCGGTGCTGCTGGCGTCGAAGCCGCCGGCGAGAAAAGTTGCATGTTTGCCGGCAGCCTAATTTTCTGGGCGTATTCGCGCAGCTCGGCAGCAAGCATCGCCGGCGGCTGCTTGGCGGTGGCTATTTCGGCTTCGGTCGTGTCGGCCCCATAGGGATGACGACTGCCAAACAGCGCCGCCTCGAACAATCTCCTGTGGCCGGCCCTGGCGTCATAACGGTCGAGGTAAAGCTCCTTGCAGGACCACCCGCGCTTCCTGCCTTACCGTCTCGACATCACATTTCTGATCGAGACTGGTGAGCGCCAGCAGGCGCAACACCTGTTCCAGGTACTTGGGCAAGAACATCGCCTGCCACTGAATGACACCAGGCCCCGTGGTGGCATTGCTCTCCTGAATATAGTCTTGATGCATTTTCTTGATTTGGCTCGCCTCATGGTCGCCGGCGGCGCCAGCAAACGAGGTGTTGCTCGAGCATGCGCCAAGCCCGTCGGAAGCGCGGATTTCGCTGCTCCGCAGCACCAAGGCGGCCGCGATGTAGCGTGAATCATTGACGACAAAGTGGGCGCGAAAGCCGTTATCGAGGGTCACCGACGAGAGCTCGGTGCCGGCCCGAGCAGATGTTGGAACTTGTGCGGGGAGCGCACTCCCCGCCAACAGACCCTGCAAGACATGTCGACGGTTTAGGACCATGCGCATCACCCATGAAACGGTCAAAAGGTCTGGCTTATTCGCCGATTGGCAGTGCGGCGGTGGCGGCTGCGAGAGGCGGATCTTGATGAACCTTCCAGCGGTGGCGACGCACTCGGGCCAAACCCTGATCTGCGAGACGGTGTGTCTGGAGGAGAAATCGCCAATCGGGCGACCCGTGCTTGCTCTGCTTTAGCTGTCGTTCGCGCGCGGCCGAGGTCCGACAAGCCTGGCCTACCGGATCGTGTCCGCGGCAGCACCGGACGCCGGACCGCAACGCTTGGCCGATGCCACGGCGCACTCCCGCGCCCCCGGGCGCCCAGGCGCGCCCGCCGCGACCTTGCCAAGATAACGAGCGCAGGAAACAATTCCCGCGGTCCTATACCTCGAACCATGGGGGGACAGCATGCTGAGGCTATGGGGGCGTCCGACCTCAACGCGAACGCTGAAGGTACTGTGGACCCTTTCAGAAATCGGCCTCGAGTTCGACTTCATCCTAGCCAGCGCCACCATGGGTGCAAACGGCAGCGTGTACCGAGGCCACCGCCCGCACGGCGTCGTCGGGGAACCGGCCTATCGGGCGATGAATCCAAACGGCACCGTACCGACGCTCGACGACGATGGCTTCATCTTGTGGGATCAATGCCATCGTGCGCTACCTCGCCACCAAATACGCGCCGCTGCTGCTGTACGGCGACGACCTCCAGGATTTTTGCCCGCGCGGCCCAGTGGATGGACTGGGATAACAACCATCTCATGGGCGGCCAACACACTCTTGGTGATGCAGCTCGTCCGCTTACCGGCGCAAGCGCGCGATGCCCGTGAACTCGAGCGCGCGCGCCACGACGATCGCGGCCTTCCGCATCATCGACGAAGCGCTCGGGCGCTCGCGTTTCATCGCCGAGGACCACTTTAGCATGGGCGACATTCCGATCGGCGTTCACGCCCATCGCTGGCACCTCTACGACATCGAGCGTCCGCCAATGGCGAACCTGGCGCGTTGGTACGCGGAAATCTGCCAGCGTCGCGCTTTTCGGCAATGGGTGGAAAACCCAATGCATCATCTTACAGGTTAGCACGCACGCCTGCGCCCGCATTGCGGCGGCAAGGACCGCGGATTGCCTGACGCCAAGGCCGGGTCCTGGCGCCGGGAGAATGGCGCGGCAGCGGTTGCTAGCGCGCTTGGCGTCGGCCCGCGCGTTCGACCCTACGCCGGCACGGCCTTGGCGCTGTCGGGAAGCTGGATGATGTTCAGCAGCGCCTCTGGCCTCAGGACCACCACTCCCCCGCGTTCCAACCGCACCCATTTGGCTTGTGCCCAGGGCGCAACTGTTTGTTGATACTCTCTCGCGACATCCCCGCCATATGGCTCATTTCCTGCTGTGTCACCAGCACCTTGCGGGGCAGCGGGCCACCGACTTCTTCGGCCAGTCGCAACAACAGCTTCGCCACCCGCGCGCGCAGATTGAGACTGTTACGTCCTCGTACTGCTCGCTCGAGCGTCGCAGCCGTGCACACAGGATTTCGATCAACTTGATGGCGACGTCAGGCTGCTCGCGCACCATCGGCAAAAGTGACGTCGATCAATGCTCAATAGCTCGCAGTCGGTAACGGCGATCGCGCTTGCCGTACGCGGGCAACCATCAAACAAGGCGATTTCGCCGAAGACCTCGCCCTCATGCACGACATTGAGGACCGCCTCGCGCCCCTCAGGTGAGGACACGATGATCTTTTGCACGGCCGGACAGGACGGCGATCAGCTGCGTGCCAGCCATCGCCCTTGGGCGAAAATGGTTGCGCCCCGTCGAAGCTTGCGCGTTGTCGCACAGGCAAGCAGGCGCTGGATGCTTGCCGCCCTGCGGCTCGCCAAGGATGGGATGGTTGCCTAGGATCTCAAGGTGATTCATCGTGATCGACACAGACTGCATGGTCGTCCTGGCGCTAGTTTAGCCGCGACGCGGCAGGCCGCGAGAATTGACGAGCGCAAAGCTCATGGCAGGCTTTCGTGTTGCCGACGAACAGCGTGCTCGATTGCCACCTCGGCCGCGTCATCCCAACTCGCAAAACCGCACCGTATGCAATTCTTCGGGAGATGGTGAGCTGACAGTAGACATAGCCTTTGTCGGTTGTTTGCCGAAAGGCGAGTTGTCGGCCCCTCGCCAGCCATACTGCCCCGTTCATGAAAAGGCTAAGGGTCGTTCTCGTCTCGGCGCCTCATGCCGAAAAATTGTGACACAGCGCCGGGGGACGAAGTATGAGCGCAGTCACATTGGCCAGCGGGTTCGCCGGATTTTGCCGCGCCCACCAGGGTGCACGCGGCCCGCAGGGCAACCCCGCGTGGTTCCCCGGCCCAGATCGCGCAGCGGCCTGGGCCTGTCCCCTGGATGACCCGACGGCTCGGCAAAACTCCGGCACCCCAGCTAACGTAGTTGCGCCTCCGTCAGGCACCAATTGGATCACCGCCGCGTCGCAAACGCGTGTAGACTTCGAGCCCGCGAGATGGAGACCCCAATGCGCATTATTGACCTCAGCCGCGAGCTCTACCATCGCACGCCGAGCTACCGGGCCAGCCGCCCATCATCCATGGCGTTTGGAAAACACACGAGGAAGCCTTTGCCGATTCCGGCAATGTGCACGGCAACAGCGTCATGTATTTCTCCATGCCCGACCATGGCGGCACGCACATCGATGCACCGCGTCACTTCGGCCGCAGCGGCATGCCCATTAACGAGTATCCGCTCGAGAACTGCATCGTGCCGGGCATCTGCCTTGACCTGCGGCACATCGCAGCCAGGGCGGAAATCGCTCCGAGCGACCTGCAGGCGGCCGTGAAAGCGGCAGGCGTAGCGATCCCGCCGCGCGGCACCATCCTGCTCTGCACGGGTCATCATGCCCGCACCTTTCCCCGACCCGCCTATGCCACCGACAACCCCGGCGTCAACGTCGCGGCAACCGAATGGCTGGCGGAGCAAGCCATTGTGCATTTCGGCATCGACTCCATGCGCCCGGGTCCGGAGGGTGACATCAACGCGCTTGTGCACAAGGCCTGCTTGGAGCTCGGCATCACGCACATCGAGAGCCTTTGCAATCTGGGAGCTTGCTCGGCCAGGGGCCAATTCCGTTTCATCGGTCTGCCGCTCAAATGGCGCGACGGCACCGGTTCGCCGATCCGTGCCGTCGCCGTGTTCGGCTGACTAAGGGCTCAGGAGGGGGGCACGAACGGATCGCCGTTTGCGGCTTTGCAAGTTTTGATTGGCTGGGCAGCCGTTGGCGCCCAAAATGGCGAGCGCCGCCGGCGTCCTCGGCACGGCCAGAGCCGCGCTCGGTTGCCGCGTGAGCGGTCTTTGGAGCAAGGAACCCTCGGGAGGAGAGCTGGTATGGCGGCCACGATTGAAAGACTTGCAGCAAAAAGCGTGTTCGATCCACCCACGTACACCCAAATGATGAAGGTCACGGGGGCGCAGAGCATTTTATTTGTTTCCGAGCCAGGTGGCCTACGACGACAAGGGGCCAGCCCGGGCACCCGGTGACTTTGCCGCCCAGGCGCGCGCTACCTACGGCGCGCTAAAGGCGCAGGTCGAGGCCGCGGGTGGCTCACTCGCGAATATCGTGAAGTTGACGACCTATCTCGTCGACATTCGGCATCGCAATGATCTGGCGTCGATACGCGAGGAATTTTCGGCAAGAAGGGTCCCGCCTCACACTGGTTGGCGTCACCGCTTTGGCGCAACCAGGCTGGCTCATCGAAGTGGAAGCAATCGCCGTGATCTAAAGAGGCTCCGGCGCCACACCGGCAACTCGAGCTCCCTGAGGCGCCGCTTCGTTCCGCCTAGCCCGCGGCCCCGCCGGTGAGCGCGGCCGAGCCCTATGCCACGGCCGGGGACGGAGGCGGTGGCTCAGGGCGGCGGCGCGCCCAGGGCATTTCCCTCTCCTGGCCCGCATGTCAAGCTAGGGCGAGCCCGCAATCCCAGTATGGCCGGCTCTTGTCATGCTGACGTGGAGGATCCGCCTATGCTCACTAGCAACGCTGCCAGCGCGCCAGCGGCTGCGGCAGGCGCCGACGCATTCACCATCGAGGACATCGAATACCTACACCACGACGGCAAAACCGCTCCTCTTGCGCCTGTTCAGACCGAACGGTGCTGGGCCCTTCCGTTATTGGTCGACCTGCACGGTGGCGCCTGGTGCGGCCAGGATCGCCGTCCGATGCCCTTTCAACGAGGCGCTGGCAAACAGCGGCGTGGTCGTTGCCGCCCTCGACTTTCGCATGCCGCCGATTGCCGGCTATCCGGCTTCGCTGGCCGACATCAACTATGCCATCCGCTGGCTGAAGGCACGCGCCGGCGAGCTCAAATCGCGGGCGGACCGCGTCGGTCTGCTCGGCGTCTCGAAGCAGTGCCCACCAGGCCATGCTCTCAGCCATGCGGCCGCGCGACCCGCGCTATGCCGCCATCCCTCTGCTGCGCCCGCCGGACTCGATGCCAGCGTCGCTGCCGTCGTGCTGATCTGGCCGGTCATCGATCCACTGCGCGCGTTTCCACCACGCCAAGCGCCTGCAGGCGCGGGCGGCAAATACCCTGAGCAAATTGATCGCGTTATTCCTGCACATCAGAGTTTTGGCAGACGGAGAGGCGATGGAAGAGGGCAATCCCGTTGGTATTTTGGAGCGTGGCGAGCCAGTCGAGATGCCACCGGTACTTTACGTGCAAGGCGGCAACGATGTCGTGCACCCACGCGTCGATCTTGAGACGCTTCGTGGCGAAGCTACCGCAGCGCGGCGGCGGCTCGAGCTTGCCCTCTACGAGGTGAGGGCGAGGTTTCATTCCGCAACCCGGCCTCAGGCGGCCCGCTGGCCCTGCAACGCATCATCGATTTCGTCCACGCTCGGCTCGACTGAACCGCCAGCCACCAGCGCTCAGCGCCCCTAGGCGCTGGCGGGCGTGCGCACTGCCGCCGCTCGCCTGCTGGCGTCTTGCCTTTGCGGCCCGCGGCAGGGGCAAG
>ERZ1370068.6481-contig-5462_pt1 | contig 20120 bp, 33 predicted proteins | sample MGYA00561227_ERZ1370068 | MGnify/ENA primary metagenome ERZ1370068 (study PRJEB38410, sample SAMEA6850437) | metagenome | study: Metagenomic assessment of the ecological functions of the soil: analysis of the soil microbiota associated with the... | reverse complement strand
TGTACTTCGTTCAGTTACGACTGTTACTGATGACGGCTTATCGACAAGAGTACCGGATGGCTGGCTGGAAAAGCTAGTGCCGCGAGAAAGCGAAATCGCCATGTGGTGTCGCAGCGGTATGCGGCCTGGTACTTGTGTTTTCTTGGTTGTTCGGGAGTTTACTCCAGATGGTCCAGGGCTACTGTTATCCACGACGCCACGATCAGGTCGATCGCTGTCCTGCCGTTTAAGCCTCTTGTAGAAGAGTCGCGGTAGATCCAACCAGAGTTGGGAGGAGATGGCTGATGCTACGCTGATCGCAAAGACTGGGCAGCATAAAAGAGATAAGCGATGCGGGCCGAGTCGAAGCTTCGCCCGAAAGTACGCCGACGGCCACGAGCGGGATGCAAGTCGCGGCCGGCCGCGGCGAACAAAAAGTGGACGCGATGCCGCCAGTGGGCAGATACAGGGGGGTTTGGCGAAAAGGTCAGGGTAACGGTACGGCTCCTTAGAGTCGAAAGGGATGGCGGGCAAATTTGGACAAATCAGTTTGACGAGAATATGAGAGACATATTCTGCATGATCCCGGGACTCCGATCTCAGCGAGCGTGTCGCGGGGCACTGCGCTGAAACTTTCCGGAGACGAAGCTGCACAGATCGCTCAAACGCAACACGGAAAACGCCGAAGCCACAACAGCTTTGTTTGACTGGCCGGTACCACTTGAACAGATCCTGACGGATGACGGATTTTTCTAAAGGCCGCGACTGCTGTCAACAGGCTATCGACAAAGGCCGCACGGGTTATGCTTTGGCATACGCTGGGTTGGCTGACGCCTGACCACAATGGTCTCGGTGACTTTAATGTGCTTCCAGCGGCTGGGCTCTGTCGCAAAGGCTGCGGCAGCGGCAGAAAAAAGCCCTGGAGCTTGACGACAACTTAGTCGAGGACCCATGCGGCCCTTAGGGAATGTCAAGTTTCTCTATGAATGGGATTGGTTGAACGCGGAAATAGAATACTCAAGCGGCGGGCCATTGCAGGATCAACCCACGTTATCCCACATACGCTCACGGGGTCCTATGCTTATTATCTATCCGCTATGGGACGGTCTGGTGGCAGGCCCCTAAGTGAGATTCGACGCGCGCGTGAGCTCTGATCCCCTTTCTCTTTCAAAGATCAGTGGCGAGGGCGAAATACTTCGCTTGCACGCCTGTTCGACCAGGCAATTGAGCAAGATGGGAAGGCGATCGTGAGATGGACCCAAACTGGGCTTGCGCATTGGACGCTTGGGAATGCTTTCCTAAATAAGGGTATGTACCAAGAAGCCATCGCGGAATATCAACGGGCGATACCGCTATCGGGCGACAGTCCTGATGAGCCGGCCTCGCTCGCATACGCCTATGCTCTGTCGGGAAAAACAAGAGGCACTCCGAATAATTGACTGATCTAAACGAACGGTCAAAGAAAACCAATTTTTCGCCAACTGCAATTGCGTTCATTTATGCAGGGCTGGGCGAGCGTGACAAAGCCTTCGCATTGCTTGATAAAGCTTATGACAGACGTGATTTTGCTCGTCCTCCTAAACGCGGAGCCAATGTTCGATCCTCTACGTTCTGACCCAAGGTTCCGAGAATTAACGCAACGCGTCGGTCTTCGTATTGATCACTAATTGGTTCACTGCAACGGTTAGCGATCACCGTCTATTGTTTGCAGATGTTGCTCTGTTGATCCACTTTCGCACGGGCGAAAAACGACTTCGCCCCCTAAAGAGACGAAGCCGTTCGACCTTTGAATTTTCGTGTTAGCAATCTATTCCGCCTTTGAGGCAGCTTTCAACGGCTCGGCCGGTTCGGGACGAGAGTCGCGAGGCCGAGCCTCCGGCGAGCGCCAGAGGTTTGAGACCAGCAACTCGCGAATGAACGTCATCTCCTTGGCAGGCGGTCGTAGAGCTTGAGAAGAAAGCTCGTCGTGCATTGCCGATCTCCTTGAGCCACATGTCGCGGTCGAGGGTTCATCACGGCGTTAAACTGCTCTTCCGTGAAGTCAAGCCCACGCCAGTCTAGATCACTCGTACCTGAGCATCCACCCCAGGGGCGTTTCGACGCCGATTGACTTGCCCGCGCACGCTCGGACGATCCATTTCAGGACACGCATATCCTGCCGTAGCCGGGCCAGGAGAAATTGCCATCCTTGTCCTTGAGGAACCAGTTCACCGAGAAGACGCGGTGGCTCGGGCATCTGGCGGCCGAAATTGAGCCAATGGCCGAAATAATCGCCCATGTGATAGCCGCAGAAACGGCAGCATCGCAAACGGATCTCGGCCTGACCTGCCGATGTTGCCAAACGCCGCGGCCGTCATTTCCGAGCCTCATCGTGGCGGCCTGATACACCCCGAACGCCCAGTTAAAGCTTTGCTGAACGAGCGGCGACGACCGAATTGCGGCGACCGCCAAAGATGAAGGCCGAGACCGGCACGCCCTTCGGGATCGTCGAAGTGCTCATCGACAACCGGGCACTGTGTGATCGGTGCCGGTAAAGCGGCATTCGCGGTGGGCAGCTTTCGCCTCGGAACCATGCGACCAGTCGTTGCCTTGCCAGTCGATCGCATGTGCCGGCGGTTCGCCGTCCATGCCTTCCCACCAAATGTCACCGTCGTCAGTGAGGGCCACGTTCGTAAAGATCGTGTTCTCACTTGGATCGACTCCATCGCGTTGGGGTTGGTTGGAATAGTTCGTCCCAGGTGCGCACGCCGAAGAAGCCATTTTCCTCGGGTTGATCGCACGCAGCTTGCCCGTTTCGTCGGGTTTGATCCACGCTATGTCGTCTCAGCCTGACCGTGTGATCTCCCAGCCTTCGTCCTGAAAGGGTTTTGGGGGATAAGCATTGCAAAATTGGTCTTGCCGCAGGCCGACGGGAACGCCGCGCAGACGTAATCCTTCCGGCCGTCAGGCGATTTTACGCCGACTATGAGCATGTGCTCGGCGAGCCAACCCTGTAGCCGGCCGAGCGTCAGAGGCGATGCGGAGCGCAAGGCATTTCTTTCCCGAGAAGCGGTTGCCGCCGTAGCCCGAGCCATATGAAGCGATCGAATTTTCTTGGGGAAATGGACGATGTAATTTGTCCTTGGGGTCGGGCGAACATGGCCACGAAACGTCCTTCTGGCCTGCGGGCCAACGGCATACCGACCGAGTGCAAACATTTTGTAAACTCGCCGTCACCCAACGTCAAACAGCCTGCGTGCCCCATACGCCGGTCATGATCCGCATATTGACAGCGGCGTATGCCGAATCCGTCAGCTACCTGAATTGCGAGATCGGGGAACCGATCGGACCCATGCAAAACGGGACGACATACATCGTGCGTCCCGACATGCAGCCGTCAAACTTTTCTGAGAATGGCCTTCATTTCCGCGGGCTTCATCCAATTATTGAGTGGGGCCGGCATCGCCCTTGGCACGCGAACAAATGTAGGTCCTGTCCTCGACACGGGCTACATCCGACGGGTCGGAACGCGCCAAAGCTGTTCGGCCGCTTCGCCGGGTCCAGCTTGATAAACGTCCCGGAATCGACCATTTCCTGGCACATTCGGTCATACCAGCCTGCGAACCATCGCACCAAACGACATTTGTCGACTTGAGCACAGCAACGGCGTCGGTAACCCAGCGGATCACTCGTCATTCGCAACGCCCGCAGGTAAATTGATATCGGTCATACTAAAAGATCTCTCCTGAAATATTTGTTAAACAAACGGGGTAAAACGCCTAATAAGCCCCGCTTTTCTAAGTATTTGTATAGCTTATCATAGACGAATGAGGAGTCGGAATGCGGAATGCGGAGTAGTCAGAACCCGGGCCGTCTTAACTTCTTTCGTGGTATACATAATCCATGGTAATGCCGAGCTACAAGTGGAGCGTTGATAAAAACGACTATGAACTGGAGCTCGTACATGTCGCCGGGACCGCGGGCGTGCCATATATGTTTGGGCGGACAGACCAGGTCGCGATCGAGGTGAGTGATCTTTATGTTGCGGCCACGCCCGTTACCCAGGCGCTTTGGACGCATGTTACGGGGTCAAATCCGGCGACGAAAGACGCCCTCGCTGTCCGGTCGAGAATATTTCGTGGGAACACATCAACTCGCCCCTGACGGTTTTCCTCGCGCGGATCAACGCCGGGCCGATACTTCCCGCGATCGCCGGTCCCGGCTCGGCGATGAGGTTTCGCCTGCCGTCCGAGACCGAGTGGAATACGCGCGCGCGGCGGACCTCACTGGAAGGATGGATTTACGTTTAGCGGTAGCAACGATCCCGACGAGGTGGCCTGGTACGGCCTGAAATGGTCCGGCGGGGCACTAAAATGGCGATTCCACAAGACCTCGATCGGGCGGCTGCTGTTCGGGACGACCAGCGTTACTCCGCCCCGAGCCGCATACGCACGACGTTGCGACCAAAGCTCCGAACCAGCTCGGCATTTACGATATGTGTGGCAATGTCTGGGAGTGGTGCCAGGACGTGTGCGTGGACGACCTTGAGCTCGGTGCCAAAGGACGGAACGCCATACCTCGGCCCCGGTGACGAAAGACGGCTTCGCGGCGGATGCTTTAACAACTGGGACTTTCTCTGCTCGGTCTCGTGGCGATATGGAATAACCCCGGATGCGCACGACGGCTGTTTGGGATTTCGGATCGTTCTTGCGGAGTAGACCGCATCCCTATCGACGACTTCCTACTGCGGTGTCGGTGCTACAGATCTTCTGACCGTGACCTTGAAGCTGCATGACGGACCGGCAGCGGTCTTGCAGGTGACAACCGTTTCGCCGAGCGGGAAGAACGTGCCCGAAGGATGATCACAGACGGAACGTCCGCAGCCTTTGCTCAACTCAGGTTTGTAATTGACGATCGCGCCACGCTGGCGGGCGGCGGCGGTCACGACGATGTTGTTTGGACAGCAGAGGTCGCATGAACGCTGCGACTCGAGTGCTCCGGATGTCGGTTCCGTCGCTCGTCGCCGCATTGGCGACGCTCGCATCGTCCACGATTCGCGGTTGCCCGCGCTGGTCATTCGTCGCCGCCCGCAAGGCCCGCATCGATCGCTGCGCTGCCGCTCATCAGCGACATTGTTCGCGTCGGGCCGCCGTTATCCGCGAGCGCGCAAGCGCGGGGTTTGCGCCGGTCTTGTCTCCCGCTTGTGAATCCTGTTGCATCGGTCGTGACGCCGAGCAGGTTGTGACCGCCGCTCGTTACGGCACCGTCGACATTCGGTCCGGGCGTCGGGGCACCTGCAGACATCGCCAAGGCCGTTGGCGGCGGTGTTGTTGGCCATGATCGTATTTGCAATTGTCACGCCAGCCGGGCCGACACGGATACGCCTCCGCCTGCGCCTTCGGCCGCAGGACGCGGAGGTTTATTGGCGCCGGCCTGGTTGATGCCGGTATTTCCTGCGCGAGCTTGGCTGAGGCTGATCGTGCTGTGGTCGATCGTCAGCGTAGCCGCGTTGTTATTAACGATCGCACCACCGTGGGCAAGGCCGCCCGCGCGTGCTGGCCTGCAATTAAGGCCGCCGTTCGTCTGTCCGCCATTACCGCCATTGCCGCCGATCGCCTGGTTATTCGCAAAGGTCGATGTGTTGACGATCATCGTTCCACCATCGGCGAGAACCGCTCCGCCGCGTGCAGCTCCGCCGTCACCGGCAGTGTGGCCGCCGAGGCACGTCGAGCCAAAGGTGTTGCCGCCGTGGCCGCCATTGGCAGCGGCAAGTTCAAAGGTCGAGGTGTTGATCGTCGCGTTGGCCAAGCTGTAGAGGCCACCGCCCGAGGCATCGCCGCCCGGATTTGCTCCGTTGCCGCCTGTGCCCGAATTACCGCCCGTCGCGGCCGTGCTTGTAAAAGAGCCTGTCCGTTACGGTCACGTTCCCGCCGCCTGCCCAAACGCCACCGCCCTGCGCGAATCCGCGCAAAGCCGCCGTTCGTTTGGCCGTTCTGGTCCTGGTTGCCGCCGATGCCGCCGGTCGCGTTGCTGTTCGCGAACGCGTACGGTTGATGCTCAATATGCCGCCCGCGAAATAGATCGCGCCGCCCTGCGTCGTTCGGAACCGGCTCGTTGTTAAAGGTGCCGCCGTTGCCACCCGAGGCTGCGTTGCCGACAAACCGGCTGTCGCTCATCGTCACACTCGCGCTGGCTGCAAGACTTGCGAGACCGCCGCCGCGCGCATCGAGCGTGGTGTGTTCGTTAATGAGATGATCGCCCTTGCCGAGCGCGGCAATTTTGCACCGAGACGTCGGTCAAGGTAAGACTGCTGCCCTCGATTACAGAATGCCGCCGCCGGTTCCCATGGTCGTCGGCAAAGTGCTGACGTACTCGCCGCTCGTGCCGTCGTCAATGCCGCGGCCGCCGTCGATAATGAGCTTATTGAACGCGACCGCATTGCTGCCGCTCACGATGTGAAACACACGGTCACGCGAGCCTGCCGCCGTTTAGCCCGACCGCACTGGATCGTGGCCGCGCTCACGCCACCATTGATGGTCACGGCGTGGTGAGTTGCAACGATGTCGAGATCGCCGGTGAGTGCGGCGTTCTCTTGCGTGGCATTGGTGAGCGTCAGGTTGTACGTGACCCCTGACTGCAGTTCGATGATCACCTCGGTGCTGCTAACGTTCGCGTTCGACGCGGATCGCAACCGCAGGCTGCAATCGTTCGCGGCCCCGGTGCACGCCGTTGCGGACGCGATGTCGTCCGTACGATCGACCGTGAGCGTCGTCGCGAACACCGAGACCGAGCACGCGGCGCGTGTTTGACTCAGAAATACTCCCATTGAGACCGCGACCGCTAACAGCGACAAGGCGACATTTCTTTTCATTGTTATGCTCCGACCAGGAATTTTCGTGTGGGGGAATTATACAACATCCGCGTCGCGCATCCGGAACCTTTGGCAGAGTATTGTCGTAAGCCTGTCTGATCCGGCGACCCTCCGCGGATCGTAACCGAACTTTATGCATCTTCTGGAAACGCGACCTCGTTCATTCATTCTCGGACGACGAGGCCGTTTTGAAGGGCATTAGCCTGTGCGTTGAGAAGGGCAGCATCTACGATCTCTCTCGGCCCGAACGGCGCGGGCAAAACGACGACATTGGCGGCTGATACTCGGGCTGCTGAAAAAGCAGGAGGGCTCGATCTCGGTGTTTGGCGAGGAATTCGATAAGGACCGCGTCCGGATACTGAGCAATATCGGCTCGTTGATCGAAAGCCCGTCGATCTTACGGACACCTGACGGCGAGCGAAAATCTGGAACTCTTGCGAAAGATCTATCGCGTTCCAAAGCGGCGAATTCAAGAGGCGCTCGAGCTGGTCGGTCTTGGCGATACGGGCAAGAAGAAGGCCGGGCAATTCTCGCTGGGAATGAAGCAGCGTCTGAGCATCGCGATTGTTGCTGCTGCACGAACCACAGCTTCTGATGCACTCGACGAGCCGACCAACGGGCTCGACCCGAACGGAATGATCGAGATCCGCGAGACTGCTCAAGCGGCTGAACCGCGAGAACGGGATCACCATCCTCATCTCAAGCCACCTGCTCTCTGAGATAGACAAACTGGTTTCGCATATTGGGATCATCCACAAGGGCGAATGATGTTTCAGGGCACGCTGGACGAGCTGAAACAAAAACAGCAGCAATCCGTGTCCGTCATTTTTGAGACGAGCGATGCCGAAAGACGCGCCGAGGTGCTCGCCGGACATCACGCGGACCTGGGTTACATCGACGGTAAGTTTCGATGCCGGCGATGCCGCGGGAAAAGGTCGCTGAGATCAACCGCCAGCCTCGTCGCGGCCGGCGTGGAAGTGTTTGAGATCCACGTTATGCGAAATGATCTGGAACGTATTTTCATCGATATGGTGAGCAACTAGATATGACGGCGTTCATCCATAGTTTCGAGAGCGAGTGGCTAAAGACAAAGCGCAGCCTCGCGTTTTGGATGGTACGTCATTGGCGGATTTTTACGCCCGCGATCATCATCGTCGCGAGGTTGATCAATTTCGACAAGCTGGCTGAATTGTATTCAGCCGAGAATTTTTGGAATCTGCTTTGGAAGAATTCGTGGGAATCAATGGCGGTGTTTTTCTCCCGCTCGGTGCGATACTTTCGACGAGCCTGATAACGCAGATCGAGTATAAGAACAACACGTGGAAGCAGCTTCATACACTGCCGCTGACCTATACCGACGATCTTTTTTTCAAAGCTAGCGATAATTCTGGTGTTGATGCTGCAGTTTTTGTGCTCTTCAATATCGGTAATCTATCCCGCGGCCGTGGTTCCGTACCTGTTGGTGAGCGGGACGCCATATCCCGAACAGCCGCTGCCGTGATGAGTTTTTCCTGACGGAGAACGTTTTGTTTTTTGTCGATATGCTGCCGATCGTTGCTCTGCAATATCTGATCGCGTTGCGGTTCAAGAATTTTCTCGTTCCGGTCGGCCTCGGATTTCTCTTCTGGGTCGGCGCCCTTGCGAGCCTTTCGTGGAAATTCGGATACATCGTTCCGTACACGTATCCGATGTACAACTATCTGAAGGACGCGGAAAAGACCAGGGGCAGTGATTCCGGACGTGAACATCCATCTTCTCGCGGTCGGTTTTTTGTCGTGATCACCGCCGTCAGCTACGTCATCTATCTTACCAAGAAAGAAAAAGGATAACGCCGCTCTTACGGGGCTGATGACGGAAGCACCGCGGGTCTCGAGCGGTATTGAGTCAGTGTGGTGCGACGACGGTAAAGCAATGATTATCGCACCGCCCAGCAGAGCCCAGTTCAAGGGGCGTTCGCCGACGAAAAGTAAAGACCCATACGGGATTTAGCAGCGGTTCTGATAAAACCGATTATGCTGGCGTCGAGCGGACGCACGCCGGCGTTGCACGCCTTTGATAAAAAGGATGTACGAGAAGCCGATCTGGAAGATGCCGAGGAACGATACGGCGAACCAGTCGAGCGCCGTCATTATGGGAATCGCGGTGACACCGCGGGCAGCGTTAGCAGTGCGAGCAGGAAATTGCCGTAGATCACGGTGATCACCGGGTTCATTCCTTCGGCCTTAGGATGGCGGAGCAGCATTATATATGAGGCCGAGAAAGACTCCCGACAGGAGCGCGGCGATATTGCCCTGGTAATCGTTGATCTCGAGCTTGCCGACAAAGAAAAGACTCATTCCAACAATGCAGAAAATGACCGTCACGCGAGATCGCGGAGGTGAAACTTTTCGCCGATGATGAACGGCCCGAGTATCAGTATGTAGATCGGGCGGTGTATTGCAGAAAGATGGCGTTGGCCGCGGTCGTGTGTTTGGCTTGCCCAGACGAACAGGAACAACAGCAGCGTAAATGACGGAGCACATCAGGCCAAATGCGTTGATGCGGAGACCTGCTTTTCGCGTGACGATCAGCACGGTACAGGCCGGCGAGAAGCGAGCGAAAGAATGTGACCTGATATGCGTCGAGCGAGGTGAGCTTGATAAAAGAGCGCCGCCGGTGCTCCAAGAGGAGGACGGCCGCGAGGACGTAGAAACCGGGGAAAGCGCGTTTCGGTCACGAAAGTATCTTACCGCAGAGACGCGGAGACGCAGAGGAGAACCACTCTGTCAGCCAAAAGCGGCTGCCACCCGTCGTTCTGGCGACACATACCGCCGCAGTGCGGTAGGCCCGGCAACCGCGTAAGGAGGGGAGCCTGAGATTTTTGTGGCAACGCCAAAGGCGCTAACATAGTCATATCCACGTCGGATGCAGTTAACTCTGCTCAATACGCGAGTTATTTTTTGAGATTTAAGAAGGAATAAAGGTATGTTTTTGAGTATCGCTCTCTCGTTCGTTTTTGTTTTGAGTTTTTGTGCTGCCGGCCTCGCCCAAACGTCTCCCAGAAAAGACTTTCCCGGGATCAAGATCTCTAATTTTGGCCAGATGGACGAACGATTCTATCAGCAGTGCTCCGGCCTCAGGAGGGCAAGGGGCAATTCGAGGCCATGAAAGGCCCTCGGCATTAAGACTATCATCGACGTTTCGGACGATCCGCAGTCTTATGAAAAGCAAGAGGCCGAGGCCGCCGGGCTTTCGCTATGTTTACCTGCCGATCGTTGATAAAGAGGCGCCGACCGAGCAAAATCTTGCCGATTTTGCCGTAAGCTGATCGACGACCCCTCCACCGGAGTTTTCTTGCACTGCGGCGGCGGGCTTCATCGCATCGGGCGATCTCGGTGCCTATTACCGGTTTACGCGGAATGGCTGGGATTACGACAAAGTGTATCAGGAAATGAAGAATTATGATTTCTCATCGTCCTGGGGACACGGCAAGCAGAAGGATTTTTGTCGAGGATTACGCGGCCAAGGTGCAGGCGCAGCGTGCGGCCGTTATACCGGCAAAAACTAGTGGCGTATTGCCGCAGCAATGATCTTTTCTCAATAGACTGGAGCGCTCGCATCATTGAAAGATGTCCGAGAGCTTTTTGATTTGGACCACTGAATACCCTCGATGTTGTCGGGATCGGCAGCGAGAATCCGGTCGCTCAGTTTGTCCGTTGTCAGCTTGACCGGCAGGTTGAGGTAATAGGCGATAGTGCCGACATTTGATTTTTCGTCGGGCGGTTCGATCTCGCGGACCCTCAGCGTCGATCTTTAGCCGGTGAAATATCTTTCTTCAAGATCTCCTGCGTTCTGTCGGGGTTGCTGTCTTACTGACAACTCCATCGAGCGACCCGTCACTTCCGACTCACGCATCTCGAGCAGCCACAGCAACCCAAGCGCAAATAAACACAGGGCGATGCCGAGGTCCCAGCGCCTGATGCCCGCAGACAAGGCCGAGTTCATGCTGATATCAGCAAGACCGTGATCTCTTTAGGGTCGCGGATGTTAGTGCGAAATCGCACAAGCGATACGGCCGCAAAATATGCAAAGGCACGTGCTAAGCGTTATCGCCAACTATCATCATCAACGCGGGCCGCAGACGACTGCGGAGCAGGATCTGCGTTTGCGAAACGAAAAGGCTGCGGCGAAAGAGCGGAACATTCTTACGCGGCCGAAACGCCAAAGATGCCCGACAGCACGACCGCGAGCAGCAGCCGCTGAACGATCTCGACCATGCTGGCGATCACCAGCCGACCGCCCGCTCGAATCCTCAAATATGCGGGCGAGAAAATAATTTTGGCGATCTGCGGTGCCGGACGGCGGCTGCGAATCAGCGATCTGATCGACCACCCGCAGCAGCGGTGCGTCGAGTCCGAAAATTGCGGGGCGACCAGCTCATCAGAACAATGGCGACGATGCCCGCCAAGAAAATGGCAAAGACCAAAACAGACCGGCTTTCTTTCATCTCGTACCGGCTAGACGCTGGCCGTCGGCGCGCGGTCAAGCTGAGGCGATTCTACTCTTTACGGCACGGGTCAGCAACTCTATATTCGCCGGTGAGTAATTGGCCGCACGAAATGCATCGCGAATTTGCCTATCGGAGAGTCCTGCGTGAGCAGGTCGGCGAGCCAGCGCGCATCTGCCCTCGTTATGCTGCCGAGTTCCTGATAGTTTTTGCCGTTGAAATGGACACGCACGCGGCCGTTGCGTTTAACGCCGGTGATGAACTGTGACTTTGCGTAATCCGCCGGTTGTTGCGGCTGCGCCCGATGCGCCAAAAGAGCGGCAGATTGTTGCTGCCCGTTTTGCCAAAGCTCACGCCGAGATCGCTGATCACATATTGTCTCTCGCCCCCGGTCTCAAGGACGACGTTATTGGAGTTCTTCATGTCCTTATTAAGGAACGCCATCAGGATCTTTAGCCCTTGCAACTCGTTCGTGCCTTTAAACGGATTCTTAGACCATTTCCATTCGTCGTTGCGCTTCACCGCCTCGGACGCGCTCGAGACGGACATTCGTGAAGGTTCCCTTTGCCAGGAATTGCGAGACGGGGGACAAGGTAATTAACCTCGGTCTTGTAGCCGACGGCCGATAAGAGCCGGACAGCGGCGGTCTCGGATTGCGCTTCGTTGCCGATCTTGGCGACCCAGATGCGGCCCCTTCCGTCCTTGAGGCGGTACTTTTCAGAGTAGCCGCCTTTTTCCTTGATGAAAGTGATGCGGCTCGATCGGGTTGCATTGAGTTGCCGCCTGGGCCGAGGTGCGCAGATCCTGACGCGCGACGTCGACATTCCTCCCAGAGAACTGCAGGACCGTTTGCCGCCGCGTTCTTCTTTTGCGCGGTGACGCTGCTGGCAAGCAACAGAACGGCGAGTGTCAGCCATGCTGGACCGTAATGCCTTTGACCTAAACATTCTAATCTCCTACTCTGACCGGCAACATTGTGCGGTTTGAGGAAAAAAGGTCGGTATGCCAGAAAACCAAGGGAATATTTGCCACAGAGGGCACAGAGATACGGAGAAACACTCTGTTTCTTTTCTCAGTGACCTCCGTGTGCTATGTGGCTAGTCTGATCCGGCAGCGGATGCGATCGTTTCGCGGAGGTGTTTGGCCGAGGTCGTGACGGGTTCGAGTTCGACTTCCTCGACGTTTCCGTAGACCTTTTTGCCAAAGACGCCGTTCCAGGGTGGATGACGATCGTCACGTTGCCGGTCGCGCGGCCTGACAGGCAAGTCTTAAGAAAAGAGTTTCACCGTCGGGCTGGTTGTAGCCAAAGACCTTCATCTGGCGGCGTTCGCGACGGGCGACGGGTGAGAGTTTTTGCTGTCCGCCGAGCACGCCAACCCAGCAGGTGCCGCACGACGCGGCAGTGCATTCGATCGGTACTGGCCCTTCCCAACATCGAGGGTCGATCGCCTTCCAATCGCGCGAATGGTCACTTTGCGAGGCCGATGCGATCTCTTCCTCGGCGATGATCGGGAATTTGCCCGCACAGTATGGACCCGCAAATGCGACGGAGAATTTTTATCGATCGTCTTGAGAAGCCGAACAACCCCTGCGAGTCATCCTGCTCGCGTTGGTCAACCATCTTTCGGGTGACTTTGCCATTAGGCCGGTTGGCTCTCGACCTCGCCGCTCGCAGCTTTGAACGCGTCAAGCCCAACCTGATTCAGCGTCATCAATCCGACTGCGGCGATGGCGTTGACCAGCGGACGTTCGACGCTGAGCTTTCGAGCAGACTCGCAGCCGATCGTTTTTATCACTGATCAATGGGGTCTCGGGCTCGAAAATTGATTCGGCGTGCTTCTCGATCTTCTCGACCTAACGTCGGCCATAAAACCGATGCCCGTAAAGAAAGTGGTGCGACGAGTCGATCTGGTTCTTCGACCGAAATCGCCCAGCATCGCCAACCCCTGATCGCCTCGTCGCGGTCTTCGGTCTCATGCCCATATGCCGCTTCAGAGCCAGCGGATAAAACCTGAACCAGATCTGCACCGCGTTGCGATCGACCCTCATGAATGCAGGGCAGCAACTCGTTAACCGCCGCGAGCCCAGTCCGATTCGGCTAATTTATAAAGGTATTTTCCTAATTCAGTGCCCATATTGACATAAAACTGCTCGTAAAACAGCAAACTTAAAATTTAAGCAAAAAATGTTGTAATTAACAAAGCTTGAAACTATAATGCTTGCACATCATTTGAAATTTGAATGGGGCATCTCTCACGGTGGATGGAAGGATTTTTTATATCACAGAGCAATTGACCGGTAACCTGAACCACGATTGGACGATCGAAGAAATGGCCGGCATGGTCGAACTGTCTGTTCCGCATTTTCAGAAACTCTTCAAAAGAAATGTTGGTGCTCCGCCGATGGCGTATCTTCGCGAACAGCGATTAGAAAGAGCATGCGAGTGTCTCGAAACCAGCTTTCACCAGCTAAAGCAGATCGGATCTCAGGTCGGAATAACCGACGGAGCCGGCTAGCATGATTTTAAAAGCAGGTTTGGTATTTCACCGACCGAATACAGACGAAGATACTGGGACCAGATCCAGGCTAAAACCTTGTCCGCCTGCAAACGATCGTCTCCGACAATTATCGATCGTATCCCACGACTAATAATCGTTGCCCTGTTTTCAGTCACACCAGATAATCAGATAGCCCCTATATATTGGGTAATAACGGAACCAGAGTGGTTTCCGATAACGCGGGTAAAACTGCTTGTGATTCGGAATTCAGCTGAGTCAGAGTTGAAATTTAGGTGTCCTATCCCAACTCCTCAAGACTCGCTCCAAAAAAATATGAAAGTCAGAAAAAACGTCAAAAGGCTAACCCAGGATGAAAAGGACCGCTTCGTCAAAGCGTTTCTAAAACTTAAAGACCAGTCGCAGCACGACAGCGTTCTAATGCCGGGGATGATGGGACGGTAACGACGACTATCCGACGATCCACATGAACGCGATGATGAACAATCATACGTGAGCATCGTAATTCTAACTTCTTCCCTTGGCATCGGGAACTGCTTTATCAGTTCGAAAAGGACCTTCAGGCGATCGATCCCGATGTGACCATTCCTTACCGGGACTGGACGCGGGAGCAATCTTCCGGTGACATGGGCTTTCCTTTCAAACATAATTTTATCGGTGTGGACGGCACCGATTCAGCGTCTGATCGGGTCCAGCGCGAAGCTGGAGCCCCTTCGCCTTATCCACATGCATTTGATCCGGACAATTGGGACATCGTGATGAAAGACGATAGCAGTTGGCCGGATTTTTTATTGAGAGCTTTCACGGAATTTGACGACGGTGGATCCGGCGGACGACGCTCCTAACCTTCCTGATAATGACGTAGTCGTAACCGGGACGGGAACTACGTTCAGGTCGGCGATCGGCTCCGCCAATTACCCTCACGCTCCGCAGCCGGTCCGAGGATCTCCACAACCTTGTTCACAGATGGGTTGGGGGAACATGCTCGGAATGACCTCTCCCAACGACCCGGTTTTCTTCATGCACCATGCCGAGATCGACCGGATGTGGTCGCTCTGGCAATATAAGAACCCGGGTGCGACGTTCTATGACGCGGGTCCAAGCGGGACAAGCTCTGAACTCGGCCATGACGTTTCACGCAGTCGGCGATCCCGCCGTGGGCGGGCAGCACTACGCCAAACAATGTTATCAATGGCCACACCATGCATGGGGACGGCGTATGGTACGACACATGCATCTGCCCGAGATCCAGGCTCCTGCACCCTCGCTTGATTTCGTAAACATCCCTCAGGGCCTAACTTCTTACAAAGCGGTGAGTTTTAAGATCAAGGGTGGCCGCCAGGTGCGGTTTCGAATAACCGGAAATCCGACCGGTCAATTCGACCTGACCCCGATGGGGACAGAGTTCAAAGCCGATCCGGTTGATGCGGATGATTTTTATTACGGATATGTGTGGGTTCAGATGGCTTCAGTTGCGGGTGCAATACCTAACAGTAGCGTCAGTATTCACACCTATTCATCGATGACGAAGGTTACTACGCCGCGAACGAAGGTGATGAGTATCCGCTCGGTGACTATACGATCACATTGACCGGCACATCAGTCGCGCGATAACAACGCCATTGCGCTCATAGCTCGATCGGAGCGGAAGCTACGTCATCGCCTGCCGGCGGCACCAGCACGCGAAGCTCGCTGCTCGGAAACGCGATAGGCGTGTTCCGGACCCTCATGCTTCCAACTGACGAGGTTTCGGTAACAACTTTCGACGATCTTGTCGAGGCCCCGATCCCATGCAAGGAGTGAACGGTGCACCCGCGTTTTCAACGGTTGATATTAGTCCGCGAGGATTAACCTGATCGGCGGCGGGATTCAGCAAGGAGCCATCGAACTCGCTGCTGCAACGCATACTACTATCGATGTTAGTCCTAACGGACGGCAACGAAAATATTCATCCTTATATAGCGGAATTGGCTGCCGGAACGATAACAAATAGAACGTATGCGATCGGTTTCGGTTTGCCCGGCGAGGTATGCTGATGTTGCGCTTAACCGCATCACCGCCAATACGCACGGTGATCTGGTGGTGACCGGAAACATAACAACCGAGGAGCAGCGGTTTGGTCTCGACGTGAATATTTCGTTCATGATCTGGCGGGCGTCACAAACTCGCAGGTGATACTCGATCCCAACGGAAAACTGTATTTTGGATCGCATGATGCGATCCTGTTCGCGGTGTCGGATGTGACGTTTACCTCGACGCGATCGCACTCTGTCCGCTGCCAAAGTTTCTGGCCTTCGTACTCGAAACACCGGACGGCAAGATCATAAGACCGACAACGGTCGAACCGAATGTGCAATTCATCATGGGGCAAAACGTAAGTTGTTACCGTATGGTGTTGCCGGCACTTGCGGCGGATCCGGTGGGAAGTCACGGCGGTACGTGGAAAGCTCATTTTGCACTTAAGCCCCGCGCCGAAATTGCGAAAATGATGAAAAGCAAGGAGTTTGCAGCGGCTGAGGTTTCACCGAGGCTATCTAACTTTTTGCCGCATAGTTTCATTGTCCACGCGACGAGCAATATTCGGCTCAATGCCCTGGAGATTGCAGTGATTCGTTCAAACCCGGAGCGGTAATAAAACCTGTACGCGTCGCTTTCGAGTATGACGTTCCGCTCTCAGGACGGGCGAGCGTATGGGCCGAGATAGAACCGGCCCGATCAAAGCCGGTTCAACCGGAAACTCAACGAGACCGATCCTGGAATGTACACGGCGTCATTTCGAGACCTCGCTTGCGGGCGTTTACAAGTGCAGGGTCATGGCGGAAGGGCAATTCGACCAAGGGACTGGCGTTCACTCGGGAAAAACGCTTACCGCTGGAGTTTATTATGGGGACGATCATCGGGGGACCGGAAGCGATCCCGGCGAGCTTATCTGCCGGTTGCTCCACTGCGTCTTTGAGGAGCACGAAGTACTGAAATCGACGGCAGTCAAGCGTCTCGCCGAATTGGGGTTCGATATGAAGCGATTTATCGACTGTATAGAGGAAGTCTGTCCTGAAGTGCCGCAGGAGAGCATTCCCGGTATAAGACACAAATTGACCGAGGCCTTCATGGTCCGGCCGCAACTGGTTAAGAGCCTAAAATTTGCCAATGCGGTCGAAAGCCGTCCGATCAAGGTAAAACCCATTTTGGGGGCGAAAGCAATGGCGGATATCGCTTCGCAAGCCCGCGCCGGAGACAATGTTTTTGCCGCTCGACCTAGAAGCCGAAGAAAAACCGGCAGCCGGGAAGCGTGTCAAACCCAAGGCAAAGAAGAAACCAGACTCTAGGCATCACAAAAGTAGGGTTTGAGCTACTCGAAAAACCGGCGGAGGAACACCTCCGCCGGTTCTTACCAACTCTGGCCTTATCCTTTTCACCATCGGACTCTCGCTTGACAATAATTCCTTGAATTCATAATATCTAAAGTTTCGGACTTTGCTGTCTTGGATCGCTTAGGTGGTTTGAAGGCAAACTGCGGCGGAGATGTTTGAAAGCCCTTCAGGGATTGTAGCGTAAAGCGAGTGCACCAACACTCTTGTTGCTTGACAGGATTCACCTCTTTTATTGCCACGCTACAGCAAAGATAGGCTTTCAAGAGTTTAATCACGAATTTTCTTCAATCAGCTTTGTTGCTGCTTGAGCTAACTGCCGGAAAATGTTTTCGGCAAGAGTCAGGCAAGACGGTAGTTTTGCCTTGTCAGAACCGGAGCGGTAGCACCGTTTTCGGAAGAGATTATGCCGACTATTAACCAATTAGTTCGCAAAGGACGCCAGCGGGTCAAGTATAAGACGGCGAGCCCGGCGCTGCAGTCAAACCCGCAGAAACGCGGCGTTTGCACGCGTGTTTATACATCGACGCCGAAGAAGCCGAATTCGGCGCTTCGTAAGGTCGCCCGTGTTCGCCTGACCAACCAGCATCGAGGTCACGACCTATATTCCCGGTATCGGCCACAACCTGCAGGAGCACTCGATCGTGCTTATCCGCGGCGGCCGTGTAAAGGACCTGCCGGTGTGCGTTATCACGTTATCCGCGGAACGCTGGACGCATCGGGCGTCGCGAACCGCAATCAGTCGCGTTCGAAATACTGGCAGCAAAGCGACCGAAAGGGAGCGAAATAGTAAGTATGCCAAGACGTAGAGTTGCAGGAAAACGAGAAGTCCTTCCCGACCCGATCTATAACAGCATCGCGGTGACCAAGTTTATCAACGGCCTGATGTGGGCAGGGCAAGAAGTCGGTCGCCGAGCAGATCTTTTTACGGCGCGATGGACAAGATTGGCGAAAAATCGGGCGAAGAGCCGCTCAAGATCGTTAAGAAGGCCGCTATCGACAGCGTCGCGCCCGACACTCGAGGTCAAATCACGCCGTATCGGCGGTGCGACCTATCAGGTGCCGCTCGAAGTCACCGCGCGACCGCCGCAATACGCTGGCGATCCGCTGGATCGTCATCGAACGCACGCGGACCGCAGCGAAAAAACGATGGAAGACCGCCTGGTCGGCGAGCTGCTCGATTCGGCAAACGGCCGCGGCGGAGCGATGAAGAAGAAGGAGGACGTCCACCGCATGGCCGAGGCAAACAAGGCGTTTGCACATTATAGATTCTAAGAGTGATCGTACCGTCAGACGCAGCCAGAGAATGACTTTGCGAATCACGCCGACGGCTGTAGTAAAGAAAATGGCTAACGATTAGCTTAGACAAATTTAGAAACATCGGCATCATGGCCCATATCGACGCGGGTAAGACCACGGCGACTGAGCGCGTTTTGTTCTATACCGGTGTTTCGCACAAGATCGGCGAAGTTCACGAGGGAACGGCGACGATGGACTGGATGGAGCAGGAGCAGGAGCGCGGTATTACGATCACATCGGCTGCCACGCACCTGTTTCTGGACGCGTAACGGCGTCGAACATCGCATCAATATTATCGACACACCGGGACACGTTGACTTCACGATGGAAGTTGAGCGGTCCCTTCGAGTTTTGGACGGTGCTGTTTGCGTTTTTGACGGCGTCGCGCGGCGTCGAGCCACAGTCCGAAACCGTTTGGCGTCAGGCCGACAAGTACGGCGTGCCGCGTATCTGCTTTCATTAATAAGCTCGACCGTGCGGGTGCTTCGTTCGAGCGTTCGTTCGATTCGATCCTCGACACGTCTCGGTGCAAATGCCGTGGCGCTGCAGATGCCGATCGGCCTCGAAGAAGCACTTCAAGGGTGTTGTCGACCTGATCACGATGAAGGCCTTCATCTGGAGCGACGAAGCAAAGGGTGCGAATTACGAAATCCGTCGACATTCCCGCTGACCTTGTCGACGAGGCAAAAGCACGACGCGAAAAGTTGGTCGAAGCCGTTTCGGCGATCGACGACGATCTGATGGCGAAATACCTCGAGGGCGAGGAGAGTCTCGGAAGACGAGATCCGCGTCGCTCTTCGAAAGGGACACTAGCGATGAAGATCGTCGCCCGTCGTTCACCGGTTCAGCATTCAAGAACAAAGGGCGTGCAGACGCTGCTTGACGCGGTTGTCGATTTTCTTCCGTAGCCCGCTTGATGTTCCGGCAATCGAGGGCGTAAATCCCAAGAACTGGCGAGATCGAGAGACACGTCCAGCCCGATCCGAAAGCGCCGTTCGCAGGCCTCGTCTTTAAGTTGATGGCCGACAAGCACCTTGGCCAACTCGCGTTTGTCCGCATCTACTCCGGCACCGTCAAATCAGGCTCCTACGTCTATAACACGATCAAGAATTCCAAGGAACGCGTCGGCCGCCTGATGCTGATGCACGCCAACAAGCGTGAGGATGTCGAGACCGGCGAGCGCGGGCGAGATCGTCGCGATCGGCGGCATGAAGAACGTCACGACAGGCGAAACGATCTCCGACGAGTCGAAGCAGATCATTCTGGAGTCGATGGAGTTTCCCGATCCGGTCGTTCGCGTTGCAGTCGAGCCGAAAACGCGTGCCGATCAGGACAAAATGGGCATCGCTCTCAATCGGCTTGCACAGGAAGACCCGTCCTTCCAGGTTTCGACCGACCACGAAACCGGCCAGACGATCATCGCCGGACATGGGCGAGCTTCACCTCGAGATCATCGTCGATCGCATGAAGCGAGAATTTGGCGTCGAGGCGAACGTCGGCAAGCCGCAGGTTGCTTATCAGCGAAACGATCACGGCATCGAGCGCCGGGCAAAGAGATCTTCAAGAAGCAGTCGGGTGGCCGTGACACGTAATAGCAATACAAAAACTGAACGAAGTACAAT
>ERZ1370068.9941-contig-8682_pt1 | contig 20123 bp, 35 predicted proteins | sample MGYA00561227_ERZ1370068 | MGnify/ENA primary metagenome ERZ1370068 (study PRJEB38410, sample SAMEA6850437) | metagenome | study: Metagenomic assessment of the ecological functions of the soil: analysis of the soil microbiota associated with the... | reverse complement strand
GTGTACTTCGTTCAGTTACGTATTGCTGGATCGTCTGGCCTGGTGGGCTCCGAGGTTTGCGCCTTCTTCGCATCGCGCAGCTGCCAGGTCCACGGCGTGGACAACCATCAGCAGGCCGTGTTCTTTGGTCAGCCGGCGACACCCGTTGGAACCAGCAGCGCCTGGAGCGCACGCTGAAGGATTTCCACCACCACGCCACCGACATCCGCGACCGGCCGGCGATCACCGACCTCGTCGGACCATCCGTCAGGACTGATCGTGCATGCGGCGGCGCAGCCGTCTCACGATCGGGCGGCGGCGATCCCGTTCGACATTTCGAGACGAACGGTCGGACCCTCAACCTGTGAGGCCGCGCGGAACTGCCTGGCGAGAGTCCGTTCGTGTTCATGTCGACGAACAAGGTGGCCGGCGATAGACCGAACACGATTCCGATGAAGGAGTTGCCGACCCGCTGGGACTATGACGCACCGGCGTTTGCCGAAGGATTCCTGAAACGTGCTCGATCGATCAGTCCCGATGCACTCGCTGTTCCGTGCCTCGAAAAAATCGCGGCCGACGTGCTGGTGCAGGGTACGGACGGTATTTCGGTATGCCGGTGTGCCTGCGCGGTGGCTGTTTGACTGGCCGCAACATTCCGGCGTCGAACTGCGGCTTCTTGAGCTATCTGGTGAAGTGCAATATCGAAGGCCGGGAGTAAGGTCTTCGGCTACAAAGGGCAAGCAGGTTTCGCACGACAACATCCACGCGTGGGATGTCGCGACCTTCATCGACGCCTTCTGGGCGAGCCCGCGGATCGCGGAGGTGTACAGCATCGGGGGTGGAAAGGCCAACTCGTGCTCGATTCTCGAAGCGTTCGAGCTGGTGCAGTCGCTGACCGGCCGGCCGCAGATCCACGTAAAATCGACGAGGCACGGCGCGGGGATCCCATCTCTGCTACCAGCGACCTGCGCAAGATACGGGCGCACTATCCGGCCCTGGACCATCACCAGAACCTTGCGAGACGATTCGCGAAAATTGTCGACAACTGGCATGAGCGCATCTCGCCTCATGAACATCAGCTGGGAATCTGCGGTTTCGTCGGAAGCGAGCTGGCGTTGCACCTGGTTGACTGCTTTCAGGGCGCGCGGATCGCCGGCGTCGACAACTTCAGCAGGCCTGGCAGCGAAACGACGCGCGGGCGGCTGAAGGCCGCGGGAGTCGTCGTCAAACATGGCGACATCCGGTGCGCGAGCGATCTCGAAGCGCTGGGCGGCGCGGACTGGGTCGTCGACGCGGCGGCGCAGCCCGGCATTGCTCGCCGGCGTCGATGGCGCACGAGCAGCCGTCAGGCGTGGAGCACAACCTCGGCGGAACAGTGAACGCATTAAGCCGAGTTCTGCAAACACCGTGGTGCGGGCCTCGTGCTGCTCTCGACGAGCCGCGTCTACAGCGTGAAATGGTTGAATACGCTGCCTCGTCGTCGATGACGGGATGCATTACGGTTCCCGATCGATCCGCCGACCTGGCCGGCCGGTGCGGTCGCCGCCAGCTGGAATCGCCGGAAGATTTTTCTGACCGCAGCTCCGGTATCCCTGCATGGCGCACCGCAGCGCAGGTGGCGTCCGGAAGTCATGGCCGTCGAATACGGACATGCGTTCAGGCTCCCGGTCGTCATCGATCGGTGTGGCGTGCTGGCCGGCGCCCCGCCAGTTCCGGAACAGCCTGAACAGGGGGATCTTTCGCTCGTTCTGGGTCCGAGCGTGGCGCGATCGGGCCGACCACTGACGCATCTGGGCTTCGACGGAACGGGTCGCCAGCGTGCTGACGCGCATGCATCCCGCCGATCTCGCTCTCCTCTGTCGAGCGCCAGATTCGGCCGGGGCCGGCAGCGGCCGGGCACCCGGAACGTCGGCGGTGGCGTGCCGAGGCTGCGATGTCCGCTGGCCCAGTTGAGCGACCGACAGTGCAACGGAGCGATTCGGCCCTCGGGCCGAGCAGAGTGGAGGAATCCCGCCAGTGGGATGCGCCATGGCTGGCCATGGACCACACACGGAGCAACGGGCCGGTCCGACTGGGTTCCGTCGCTGCCGGGTACTATACCCGACCTTCCTCGATCGAGGTCGCCGCCCACCACCGGCCTGAATCCTCGACTGGCTGTCGCTGACAATCGAAATCCGCGCTCCTGAGGATGGCTGCCGCGCGCCTCCGCGGGTGATGCGTCGCCAGCAGCCGTGCCTTTCAGCATCGTCATTCCCGCGCGTGACGAAGAGGAATAACTGATCAGCACCACCGTTCAGCACTTGCATGCTAACGAGCTCTGTCCCACCACGCTGTCCCGCACGAGATCATCGTGGTGGACGATGGCTGCCGGTACGGCGATATCGGATCGTGAGCGCGCTGCTCGGGCTGGCTGACTCTGATTCCCGAGCTGCGGGCGGTCCAGAACGATCAACCGCAGGCTGGGTTCGGGCGCGCGCCGTGATTCGTGGGGATCGAGGCCGCGACAGGCGGCAGACGCTGTCGCGATCGCGTGATGGCGGATGAATCCGACTGCCGCGACGTGGTGCGTTACTGGAACACGCTGCACGAAGGCTACGACGCCGCGTTCGGCAGCCGGTTCATGCCCGGCGGCGGCACCATCGATTATCCGCTTCCCAAATACGTCCTCAATCGCCTGTTCAACTGGTTCATACGGATCCTGTTCGGCCTGAAGCTGAACGACGACGACGAACGCGTTCAAGGCCTATCCCGATGACGACGACGCTCAAAGGCTTGCGTCCGTTCTGGCTCCCCACTTCAACTCACCGTGGAGCTGCCGCTGAAAACGATTGTGCGAGGTTATTCCTGGACGGTGATTCCGATCAACTGGCGCAACCGTCGCCACGGAATGGCGAAGCTGAGGATCAGGAGATGGGCGCGCGGCATGTTCATCGTTCGCGTGCGTCTGGCTCGAAAGATACTTCAGCCGCGGCGACTCTCGAAAGGCGCCGGACTTCGTGACGCCGCCGAACCCGGCAGCGATGGCGCGGCTGGCAAGGACGCCTGCTCGTCGTCGTCGCGGTCGTGATGGTCGCGATGTGGGCCGCCGTGGTACGCGGGACCTTGCGGCCATGTCGCGCGCCTCCGCATCGGCCGAAGGACGTTCGCCGCGGGCGGATCGTGGCAGATTACGACCTGTCGCACACTCTCCTGGTCCACGATCGACGCCCGCCAGCTTTCTACGCGGCGACGGACATCTGGATCTGGTGACCGGCGATGGGCCGCGCACTCTATCAGGCCATCGCCACCGTGCCGACACACCACCGCGCGGTGTTCGCGCATCTGGCGTTCAAAGGACGCGTGATGCGGGAGGATCACGATCGCGGTCTCGTCGCGAACGGACGATGGCTGGCGAATCGATCGATCTCGAGACGCTTCGGGAGAGTTCGATGATCTTCTGACCGCGCAGCCCGCCGGACTACACCGACCTCACCATCGTCGTTGCCAACTGCCAACTCCCGCTGGCGAATCGATCGGCACGATCGACGATCTGAAGTTGTATCTCATCAGGTAGTTCTGGAACACTCTCTCGATCGTCGCGCCGTGTTACAACGAAGAAGCGGTGCTGCCGGCCTTCATCGATCGGCTGGAGCGCGCCGCGTCGGCGTGGGATCTTCCGTGGGAAGTGGTGCTCGTCGACGATGGGTCTTCCGATCGGTCGTGGGAGATGATCTGCGGACAGCACCGCCGCGACGCGCGATGGCGAGGATCCGGCTGTCACGGAATTTCGGCCACCAGGCAGCGATTTCCGCGGGACTCCAGCAGGCGTCGGGGTCGGCGGTGGTCATCATGGATTCGGATCTGCAGGATGGCCCCGAGTTAATCGTGACCTTCCTGGACCAAGTGGAAGAGCGGTTTCGAAATCGTGCGCTGATCCGGCGTAACCGTAAAGAGGGCAGGGCCAAGCGCCTGGCGTACGACACCTTCTATCGTCTTCTGGCACGCGTGGCCGATATTCGCATCCCGCTCGATTCCGGCGATTTCTGTCTGATCGACAGGAAGATCGTCGATCTGCTCAATGCCCTGCCCGAACGGAACCGGTTTCTTCGCGGCCTACGCGCGCGTGGGTCGGCTTCCGCCAGATCGGCGTTCACTACGATCGCGCTGGGCGGGCGGCGGGGAAACCGAAATTCACGCTCCGGCAGCTGACACAGCTTGGCAATCGACGGGCTGCTGTCGTTTTCGATGTTTCCGCTGGCGGCTCACCGCCTGGGTTGGGCTGGCGGTGTCCGGATCGTCGCTGCTGTATCTGATCGCGAAGGTCGGCGGTCTGGTCACGACTGATCCGCCGGCCGTCACTTGCGGCCGCGCTCATGTTCCTCGGCGGCGTCCAGTTGATGTTCCTGGGGATTGTTGGAAGTGACGTCGGTCGGATCTACGACCAAATCCGGCTACGGCCGTCGTGGATCGTCTGGGAAAGTATCGGCATGCCCGCAGCGGCATCCGATCACAGCACAACGTGAGCGCACGAACGCGAATAGCGCTGGCGGTCGGAGCGATCGTGTTCGTCGTCGGATTTGCCGCGATCACCCGACTCGGCGTCGTGCCGCTATTCATGCACGACGACTACGAATACATGACCCATCGTTCAATCTGGTGCGCGTGGGCGAGTTTGGTTCGCCGCTCATGGGCACCGGCCTGAACGTCGAGCACCGGACCTACAACTTCACGATGTACTACTGCGCGACGATCCACGCCGCGTTGATCCGGATCTACGGCGACCGTCCGGAGTCGATGCCGCTCGCGAACCTGTTTCATTGTTCGCTGCTGATCGCATGCGCGATCGCGCTGCATCTATCGCGGCCAGATCGTGATGGGCCTGGTGTTCGTGATCGCGTTCCTGTCCGATCGGCTGGTGACGGCGGCGGCCCTGGCCGGTCGTCCGGAGATGACCGCCGCGTTCGGGTAGTTCGTCGCGCTCCTCGCGCTGTATGCAGTGGCAGGTCTGGCATCGCAATCCGTGGGCGCTGGCGTGGCCGCCAGCGGCGGCGCGGTCCTGGCCGGGTTGACGCATCCGGCCGGCGTGATCGTTCTGATTCCCACGTTTGTTCTGTTTATCGCTCTCAACTTCCGGCAGCTGGCCACCCTGCGGAATGCCGCCGCGCTGTTGGCACCGTGTGCCGTCCCGGTTCTGCTCTACGCGTATTTCGTGGCGACCGATGACTGGCGGAACATCGTCGCGCAGATGCTCGCGAACAGCGGCGGCAACATCGTTGTGGGCGAGGCGGCGTGCGCTGCTCGAGGCCGGCCAGTTCCGCGCGCTCGCCGCGACCGCAGAAGCCAGTGTGGGACCACTTTTCGAACGTTCGTTTCGTCTACGCGGTGCCGGGCATCGTTGCCGGTGTCGCTGCTGTTGCCGCCGGCGACCGGCTGGCCTCGTGGCGCCAGGAGCTGCGAGCGCATGTCAGCGGGGCGGTCTTCTTCAGCGTCGCATTCGTGCTCGCGGTCATCATGCACTGGCTGTTTCTGAAGGAATTCGTCGGCAGTTACACAGTGATCTACCGATGTGCGTGGTATCTCGCGCTCGCCATCTCGATGTCGATGCTGGTATTGCCGATACAGGTGTGGCTTGCGGCGCGGCACTGGACCGAGCTGAAAGCTCGGCGCGCTGGCGCTCGCTGTCGCCTTCATACGTCACCAGCCACGACGCCGGCCGCGGTGGCTGCGCGACTGCATGGCGGATTCAAGTTTGCTGACTACGCCAGATTTCGCGCGGAGCTGAACGAGGCGATGACGGCCGCTGGTGCGCGCGCGGGGACCCTGTATATTGTCCGAGCCCATTTGGCGACGTACTGAGCCCGGAGTTTCGGCCTGTGACATATGGCGGCGAGCGGTTACTTCGCCGGCATGTGGCCGCCGTCGTTCGACATCGCTCTGGACGGAAAGCGCGCGGCGGCTCGAGAACCCTCGTCGCTCGCGTATCTGAAGAAAATCGTGTTCCTCAATCCCAAGTGGATCGTCACGTGGGACGAAGATTATTCGGATCTGCAGGATTACATGCGCTTCGTGAAGTCGTTTACGAACGTCGATCCGGACATCCGCATCGTCGAGGCAGGCGAACTACGTGTCGCAGCACACCTATGTCGGCGGAGTCCATATCTTTCGCGTCGACCTGAGCCCCGCGTTTTCCAATGCACTCGATCGCAGGCTCGATGTAGGACGCGGGCTCGCCGCGATATCGATGATGTGCCGAGGCGACGCGATACCCGCTACGAGCGGGCGTCCCTGACGCGCGCCAATTGATGGGAACTGATGACATCGAATGACTGACCTGAACCAGCGAAGGAGTCGCAGGTCGAAAGTTGCAGTGGATCGACGACCACAGCGCGCTCCTCGCCGACGAGACTTCGTCTGCAGCAGGTGCGAGACGACATCGCGGCGGGCGACATCTACATCGCGCGCCGCCAGTTCGACGCGGCAGTGCTGCATGATATCCGCGCATACCTCGAAAGCGTCGGTCGTGGATCGCTGCCCAACTACGCGCCCATCGAAGGCGGGCGCTCCGAACTTCCACCGCATGAACCGGAACGACAGCCGCGCCTACGTCCAGGGCTGTTTCCACCAGTTCGTGTTCTTTCCCGTGGAACCAGGATCCCTTCGACTTGTTCAAGGTGTGCGCGCCTGTGTTCCACATGAAGAACCGGCTCAGTGGACTGCAGCGCCGAAAAGTTTCTGGGCAACCAGCCCGAGGACGGATGCACGGCGCGCCTGGCCTTCCAGGTTACCGCGCGGCGGCGGGTTCCTGGACCGCCACGCCGATCCGGTCGACCATCATCAGTTGACCGTTCCGATTATGCAGATGTCGCGAAAGGGGACCGATTTTCACACCGGAGGTCTCTTCGTTCAGTTGGCCGACGGCAGCGATTTGGTGATCGATGACGTCGCGGAACCGGGCGACGTCGTGTATTTCAATGCCGCGTGCCCGCACGGCGTCGAGCCGATCGATCCTGATGCGCCGCTCCGCTGGACGACGTTCGCCGGCCGCTGGATGTTGCTGTTCGCAGTGAACCGGCTCGCCGGAAACTCCGCCATCGGCAACGCCGTCACACTGCCCCGAAAACCGATGTGACGCGTTTCGACTCTCTCGTGCACGTCACGCGCAGCGGCCGATGGCTGAACGACAGAGACGACGCGAGCTACTCGCGGCTCGTCCTGGAACTCGATCGCGGCGGAATCGCCAGGGCCTGCCTCGTCGGCCTGATTGGCGTCGTCGACAACCCGTTCATCCTGGAATGCGCGAACGCATCGAATCAGCGTCTCGTGCCGATCGCCGGCGTGGACCCGTCTCGGTACACCAACGAGGGCGCCATGGTGCGACGAGGTCTCCCGATTGGCGCAGGACGGCTTTGCTGGCATCAAGCTCCATCCACGGCTCAACGGTTACGACCCGGTGGGCTCTCAGTGCCTGCAAACGATTCGAGCCGCGGCGAGTCATCGCATGCCCGTGTTTCTGGATACGCTGTTCCGCCAGCAGTCGCAGGCAACGACCCACGCGGCCGACATCATCGATCGTGTCGCTCACGAGTGTCCCGGTGCGCCGATCGTCCTCTTGCATGGTGGCGGCCCGGCGTTGCTCGATGTCGCGGAGGTCGTGCGGTTGCACCCGATGCTCGACACTCGATCTCTCGTTCACGTTGCTGCGGTACGCAGGCAGTTCTCTTGACGCCGATATCCGGTGGGTGATGGGGCGCTTCGACCAGCGGATTGTGCTCGGGTCCGACATGCCCGAGTACACACCGGCTGACGCGTTTGAGCGAGCGGAGCGGCTGGCGGGGGACTTGCAGCCGAAAAGCTCGCCAATATGGCCCATCGAAACCTGACCGTCTGCTTTCCTCGAGATCGCCGCTTTCACCCGCGTAATGGTGTCGCGTCCCGATCGCGCCGAGCGCTCACCGGCCCGCGATCCTGAGCTTGCAGGCAAACGACCGCTGATTCTCGGCGGCGGTTTGTGGCAGCTCGAATACGTCCGGCGCGCGCGGCAGCTGGGCCTTGAAACCTGGGTCACGGATTGGTCTTCCACCGCGGTCGCTCGCCACGAAGCGGACCATTTCGAGGCTCTGGACTTGACGGATCGGGACGGCACGCTCGCCTTGGCCCAGCGCGCCCGCATAGATGCGCGTGTTGACCGCCGCGGACATCGGCGTCCCGACCGCGGCGTATGTGGCCGAACAGCTCGGCCTGCCCGGCCATCCGCCGAGCCTCGCCGCATACCGCCACGAACAAGTTCATGATGCGGCAGCACAGTCAGCTGTCTGGCATTGCGTGCCCCTGGTATCGGCGCGTCCGCTCGACGGCGGACGGCACGGCAGCCATCGACGACGTGATGCTGCCAGCGATCGTCAAACCGGTCGACAACTGTTCGAGCCGCGGCGTCCGGTGGATCGGTCGAAAGTCCGACCTGGCGGCTGCAGTGTTCCGAGGCGCCTGGCGGTCTCGCGCTGTGGCGAGGCGTTGATCGAGCAGTTTCTGGTCGGCACCGAGGGTTCAATCGAAACGCTCGTCCGGGATGGTCGCGTCGCGATTCTCGGCATCTGTGACAAGACGAAGTCTCCGTTGCCGGACCGCTACGACCTCGAGCTTCGATATCCCGGTGATTATGACGTTGCACCTGTGGCGCGACCTCGAATCGTTGGCCCAACGGATCGCCGATGGATTCGCCATCGCGAACGGCATTCTCCACATCGAGTTCCTGGTGTCGCAGGACACCCGCATCGTCTATCTGATCGAATTCGCGATTCGCGGATGCGGAAGCAAGGTGGCCACGCATCTGATGCCGGCTCTCACCGGCGTCGATGTCGTGCGCGTGGTGATACGCCAGGCGTTCGGGCTGCCGGTGGAGATCGAACCTTCGCGAGCGCGTCACGGAGCGCTGCATTTCCTGATGTTTCCACGTGGCCGCGTGGTGGCGGTGCGAGGGATCGAAGAGGCGAGGCGCCTCCCGGGCGTCATTGATGACGTGCGTCGAACGTGCGCCTGGCGAGTCGATCCATGACGTGCACGACGGCCGAAGCCGTCCAGGCCACGTCCTGGTCTCCGGCGCGCAACCGGGCGGAGGTTCAACAGACGCTCGCGGATGTCCGCGCGCTGATCTCGGATCGATTACGACGATGCCATCCGACGTCGCGCCGATGGATCTCGTGGACAGGCGAAGCAGCGTAGATGCGGATCTCGAATGCACGATCCGTGACGGCGGCTATGCGATCGATTTTCAATGGCCGCCAGACGAAATCGAACAGATCGTCCGCGGTCTGGCCGAGGCAGGCTTCGAGTATATCGAGGTGGGGCACGGCCTGGGCCTCGGCGCGTCGCGAACGTTCACGCCCGCGCGGTGCTCGGACGAGGAGATGGCAGCGCTGGCCGTCGGCGCCAGAGGCTCGGCGAAGATCGGGGCCTTCTTCATTCCCGGCGTCGGAACGGCGGACGACCTGCGGCGGTTTCGCGACGCCGGCGCTGACTTCGTCCGCGTCGGCACCGATGTCTCGAAGAGCCAGTCGGCTCGAGTTCGTAGATCTGGCCGCGTCGCTCGGCTTCCAGGTCTTCTACAATTTCATGAAGTCCTACGCCGAGCAGCCGTTCGAGCTCCTGCAGCGCGCAATTCCGATCGTCGAGCATGGCGCAACGACCGTGTCAGTCGTGGATAGTGCGGGCGGGATGCTGCCAAACCAGGTGGCTGCAGTACGTCGAGGTCCTCAAGGCCGGGCTCGACGCCGAGGTCGGCTTTCACGGGCACAACAACCTCGCTCCTTGCTAACGCCAACAGTCTCGCTGCCGTTCAGGCTGGCGCTTCGGTGATCGATACGACGCTGCTCGGTATGGGACGAAGGCGGCGGCAATGCGCAAACCGAAACCATGCTGGTCGTCTTCGAAAAGGCCGGCTACCCGACGGGGATCAACCCCTGCAGGTTGCGAAGACTCGCGGAACAATTCGTCAGCGCAAAGCCAACGCGGTTGAAGGGCGCCAACGAGCTGGAGCTGATCCTACGGCTTCGCCCTCTTCCACAGCGGTTTCACCAAACGCGTCCAGGACGTGGCCGCCGCCTACGGCATTCCGTATCAGGAGCTGATTCTCGAGGTCAGCCGGTATGCGAAGGAGCACCCGTCGCAGGCCTTGATCGAGGAGGTCGCCTCGCAATCTGCAACGGCGCGGCACGCGTCGAGATCCATTTTCCGCAAGTTCTTCCACAAGGGTTGGAACTGACGTTGCTGCCCGAGCAGTCAGCCATCATGCGCGATCGATTCGACGATGTCGCGGCGCTTGCCACGCGCACCAACAAGGCGGCGGTTCTTGTCGTCCAGCAGTTTCCGGTCGTCGAGGATGGTGGCGTCCGTTTTCCACCGGTGCGCGAGAGCATCGCGAATCTCATGGCCTTCGTCGAGCTCGGGACCGCGCGTGATTTGGCGTCGGTCCTCGAGTGCGCCGGATTGTTCAACTGGATAGCCGTCGATTGCGATTACAAGCTACCGGAATCTGCCGCCATCGGCACACGACGGCACGCTTGCGCGTTCCAGCGGAGCAATTGCTCTTCTACAGCGACAATCAGGTGTGGTTCGATTCTGCGCTCGACATGGTGCAGCGGCTCGAACGCGGGTTGAGCGACAAAGCCGTGGTGTTATGCGGTGCTGGTCCGCTCGCTGACTCGTTGGCGTTCACGCTGCCACGAATAAGGCGCCTCGGTGATCATTCCGGACTCGGGCGACTCGCCCATTGACGCCTCGATTGTCCTGGGTGCGTCTCAAAAGCGGGAAAGCATCGAGGCGTCCTTGATTCAGCGACTGCCTGGGAACGCGTCGGCGTATGACCTGGGCATCGGGAATCTCACAATCGAGGCCGCGGAGCTGGCCCGTTCGCGCGGGTTCAAGTTGTACCGGCTCGACAATCGCGCCGGGATTTCGAGCGCGATGATTCGCCTGCTCGAAACCGACAACATGGCCACTACGCTCATGGGCCGCGCGAAGGCTCCGACACGTCGAGGTCGTTGCGGGCGGACTGCTGGGGCCGGCGGGTGCCGTCATCGTCGACGATATCCGGCATCCCACGATCATCTTCGGCATCGCAGACGGCAAAGGACGATTCAAGAGCGAACCGCTCGATCCAGAAGACCGTGAACGCGTGGAATATGTTCGCTCGCTCATCGCGCATGCCCTGGACGCCAGTTCCGGCCTCTCGTGAGCATGACCCACGAGGCAAACCGACGCCGCTCATGCTGAGTGGCAGGGCGCGCTGGACCAAGCTGGGTCGGATTCTGAAGCCCGACTCGGACCACGAATGGATGGCCACCTACACCGGGGCGTCCTTCGCCGTGCCTCGCGCCGACGCTGATGTCGTCGACGATGTGCCGTGACCGGCAGGGATTCCCGAAACCGGTCGCGCATCGGCGTCATCACCATCGATCCGCAACAGCCGATATCGTCCGTTGTCGTCGGTACAGCACCCGTGTTCGAACCTGGCGAGCTCGGCGCCTTCGACGAAAACGGCGTCTCGTATCCCTGGCTTGTCGATGCAGACGGAGCGCGGTAAATAGTATTACGTCGGGTGGATGCCGACGGTGCTGACGCCGTTCAGAATCACGTGGGGCTGGCCGTCAGAGAGGGCGGCAGCGAGTGGCGTCGATGGTCGCGCGCGCCGATTCTCCCGCGGACCAACGACGATTATCTGTCGATCGGCTCGATGTCCGTCCTCCGCGAGACAGACCGATGGCGCATGTGGTACGTGTTTTCGACGCTGGGGACGGTCTCCGGGCGAGGCGAGGCACGTCTACGTGATCAAGTTCGCCGAATCAGTCGACGGAGTCCACTGGGTCCGACCCAATCATGTGTGCATCGATAGCGCGTCGGCCGAGGAGTTCTCGATCTGTCGCCCGTCGGTTCTCCGTGAAAACGGGCTGTATCACATGTGGTTCAGCTACCGCGGCGCGCAGTACGCATCGGATACGCCTGGTCCGAGAACGGCGTTGACTGGACGCGTCGCGACGACCTCGCAGGAATTGACGTATCGGGCAGCGGCTGGGACAGTGAGGGCATCTGTTACAGCCACGTGTTCCGCTGGAAGGATGCGCTGCATGCTCTACTGTGGGAATCACTACGGCCGGGACGGGCTCGGCCTGGCGGTGCTGAATCAGTGACTCGCTCAGAAGCCCCGCTGCTTTCAATCGCGACGCCGGTCTACAAGACCGAGTCCCTCGTCGGCGCGCTCGTCGAACGCATTTGTGCGGCCGCCCGCACGGTGACGGAGGACTTCGAAGTCCTCCTTGTCGAGGATGGCAGCCCCGACGGTTCGTGGGCGGCAATCGTGCGTGAATGCGATCGCGACCCTCGAATCAGAGGTGTGCGATTGAGCCGCAATTTCGGCCAGCATCCCGCGATCACCGCGGCGCTCGAACACGCGCGGGGCGATTTCGTCGTCATCATGGACTGCGATCTTCAGGACGATCCCGACTACATTCCCTCGCTGCTATGACAAGTGCAGGGAAGGCTTCGACGTGGTCTTTGCCCGGCGCCGCGTCCGCCGATTCGGCTGGTGGAAGAACGTCACCGCCCGGATCTACTACACGATCTTTCGATGGCTTGCGGGGTTGCCTACGATCCCAACATCGGGTCGTACATCGATCATCTCGCGAAGGGTCGTCGACGCATTTCTGCAGTTCGGCGATTATCGGCCGCGGCTACGTGATCGTGCTGCACTGGCTCGGATTCTCACGAGGCTACGTGGACGTCGAGCATCGCGAACGCCCTGATGGGCGCAGCTCGTATACGGCGTGGCAATTGATGGTGCGCACGCGCTGACGCTCACGTTGACCTATTCCGAGAAGCCACTGCACCTGTCGATCTACATCGGCAGCGCTTCCTTTCGCTCTGCTCTCGTTCGTGTTCGCCGGATGGTTCCTCGTGCGCTACTTCAACAGCAATGTGGGACAGCTCGCGCTCGGCTGGACGAGCTTGATGATCAGCCACCTGTTTCTGAGCGGTCTGATCCTGATCAGCCTCGGCGTCATCGGCCTGCATATGGGCCGCATCTTCGAACAGGTGAAGCATCGGCCGATCTACGTCGTTCGAGAGACGAGAAACATGCCCGCTTCGTCCCCGCGCTCGTCCGCCTGGGCATGAGGATTCCCTTCAACGTTCCCTTCGTCCATGGTCGAGAGGTGGAGTATATCCGCGAGGCGATTGCCAATCGGCACTTCGCGGGCAATGGTCCGTTTACCGGCGAAGTGTCACTCGTGGCTGCAGAACCGGATGCAGGTCGACAAGGTGCTGCTGACACACTCCTGCACCGCGGCCTTGGAGATGGCGGCGATCCTTTCGGGGTCGGTCCCGGCGACGAAGTGATCATGCCGTCGTTTACGTTCGTCTCGACCGCGAACGCCTTCGTCCTCCGCGGCGCCACGCCGGTGTTCGTCGACATCCGCGACGACACCTGCAACCTCGACGAGGCGCTCGTCGAGAACGCGATCACGCCGCGCACGAAAGCCATCGTCGTCGTGCACTATGCCGGCGTCGCGTGCAGCATGGATCGCGATTCTCGAAATCGCGCGACGCCACGGTCTGCTCGTGATCGAGGACGCGGCGCAGGGCATCCTCGCCAGCTATCGAGGGCGTCCGCTCGGGAGCCTGGGCGCATCTGCGCCGCGGTGAGCTTTCATGAGACGAAGAACGTCATCGCCGGCGAGGGCGGAGCGCTGATCGTCAACGATGCCGCGATGGGCCGCTGCGGGCGGAGATCGTCTGGGAAAAGGGACCAACCGTACGCCAGTTCTTTCAAGGGACCGTCGACAAAATACCTGGGTGGACATCGGGTCGTCGTTCATGCCGAGCGAAATCAATGCGGCGTTTCTGTTCGCGCAGCTCGAAGCCGCCAACACGATTACCGCACGGCGGCTCGCCGGTGTGGCAGATGTACCCACGACGCTTTTGCGCCGTGGGAGTGCAAGGGCGGCCGTGCGCCGGCCGATCGTGCCCGGTCGGATTGCAGCCACAATGCGGCATCTGTCTATCTGCTGTTTGCCGATCTGGCGCATCGAACTGCCGTGCAGTCATTCCTGCGTCGCGCGGGCATTGACGCGGTGTTTCATTACGATGCCGCTTCATTCGTCGCCGGCGGGCCTGAAGTTCGGACGGGCCGCCGGATCGCTGCCTGTGACCGAGCGCACCGCCGACGCGGCTGCTCGCGGTTGCCCGGTGTGGGCCGGGATGACCGTGCGGTGACGTCGACTTCGTAGCGGCGACGGTCTCGCAGGGAGCTCGTCGAGGCCTATGCCGGATAGCGTGCACGAGCGCTTTGCGAGGACGGGTGGACGCTGCTTCGCTCGATCGTGCCCATGGACTCGGTGAGCCCGTCTCGCGCGAGAGCTCGATCACGTCTACCGCGACCAGCGCGGGCTGCAGCTCCGGAACTGGCGTCGGCGACGGCGCCGACGGGACTGTCCATCATTTGCCCTGCGCGGGCGGCGCGTTTCTCGAGCTGCTGGAGCAGGATCACGGCGCAGACTCTGCTCGAACAGCATTTTCAGGGTCCGTACATCCTCAACACGTTCGGCGGCGTGCTGAACCTGCCGAACGACGCCTCGTACGTCGGCCGCGTGCATCGCGATCAGCGGACGTTCTCGGGCGATCTGCACCTGATGGCGCAGCTGCTGGTGATGCTCGACGACTTCACCGAGGAGAACGGCGCGACCTATCTCTCGACGGTTCGCATCGGCATGCCGGAGACAGCCCTCCAGACGATGCGGCTTTTCAGGTGCTGCGTCCGCGCGGTCGGCCCCGCGGGATCGATCGTCGTGTTCGACTCGAATCTCTGGCACGCCGCGGGCGTGAACCGTTCCGGACCGGCCGCGGCGCGCGCTGACGCTGGCGTTCACGCGGCCGTTCATCAAGCAGCAGCTCGACTATCCGCGAGCGCTCGGCTACGAGCGCGCGCGACTCGTTGTCGCCGGCGCTGCGGCAGTTGCTCGGGTATAACGCGCGCGTGCCCGCGTCTCTCGACGAGTGGTATCAGCCGCCTGAGAAGCGGCTGCTACAAGCGCGACCAGGGCTGAGCCCGCATCACATCTGCATCATTCGAACACCCATGACATCACAGAAGACGTGCTCGTGACTGGCGGCGCCGGGTACGTCGGCGCCGTGCTCGTGCCGCACCTTCTCCAACACGGATATCGCGTGCGCAGGTGCTGGATCTCTACCTGTATGGCGACGACGTGCTGCAGTCAGTCGCGAGCCACCCATCTCTGGAACAGATCAAGGGCGACATCCGCGACCGGCGGCTGCTGGAGCGCGCCATGCCGGGGTGCGATGCGGTGATTCATCTCGCGTGCATTTCGAACGACCCCAGCTTCGAGCTGAATCCGGAACTGGGCAAATCCATCAACTACGATGCCTTCTTCGATCTGGTGACCGTCGCGAAGGACAGCGGCGTGAACCGATTCATATACGCCTCGTCATCGGGCGTGTGCGGCGTCAAAGCCGAAGACAACGTCACTGAGAGTCTTCCGCTGGAGCCTCTCACGGACTATTCGAAGTACAGGCGCTCTGTGAAGAGGTGCTGCTCAAGGAACAGTCGCCGGGCTTCACGACCGTCGTCCTGCGGCCGGCCACGGTGTGTGGCTATTCGCCGCGCCTGCGGCTCGACTTGACGGTGAACATTTTGACGAATTACGCCGTGAACCAGAGTCGGATCACCGTGTTCGGCGGAATGCAGAAGCGGCCCAACATCCATGTCGATGACATGGCCGACGCGTACCTGCGGCTGCTCGAAGCTCCATCGAACCTCGTGGCCGGGAAGACATTCAACGCGGGATACGAGAACCACACGGTCACACAGCTGGCCGAGATGATCCGCTCGGTCGTCGGCACGATCGACGGAAATCGTGACCACGCCGACCGATGACAACCGGTCGTCACCACATTTCATCTGAAAAGATTCGGCGCGAGCTCGGCTTCGTGCCCAGAGAGACCATCGAAGACGCCGTGCGTGGATTGGTCGACGGGTTCCAGGCGGGCAAAATCCCGGATCCGATGACCGACATCCGGTACTCACAACATCAAGACGATGCAAGCCCTGCAGCTCAAGTAGATGTGTGCGGTGCTCGTCGCCGGCGTCGGGGTATTCTGCGTGCTCCGCTGGCGATCCATGTCATCGTCTGGCGGATTCGGCGGCCCGAATCATGCCTGGCCTGGCTGCCGACTCTGGTCGTGATTTTCGGACCTGTCAGGGGCAGGTATAGCATGGCTGCTGGTGCCGACGTGGCTCGATGCGGCCGCGGTCTGCTGCTTCATGGAACCCTCTCGGCAGTCTACGTCATCGGATACACGCTTGGTCTCGGCGTTCAGCCCCTCGGTGGAACTCACTGAAGCTCCTCGATCGAACACCGGAAGGCATCTCCGCTGTCGTCGCTGCGGCTTCCGTTTCTGGCGGGCGCGTTGACGGGCGACCGCATCGACAACCTGACGGCCGCCGGGCTCGTGCGGCGAGGCCGGTGCGCGCCTCGAACTTGGGCCGCAAGGAGTCGCGGTTGACCAGGCTCGTGCTCCTCTACCGACATGCCATTGGACTCCCCGACGGAGAAGGTGGCTGATATGCCGTGGCTCCGGTGCCTTGCTGCTGCTCCTCATCGTCAGCCCTCTCATCATGTTCGTCGCGCATGCAATCGCGTTTCGCACGTTGAACCGAGCGCGGCGTCGGCGCCACGGCACATTCCTCCGCGTTTGTCGCGCTGCTCGCTGCGTTTCTCCGGTCTGCGGATGGCGTGGCGTTTCGGGGTCTTTGATACGCAGTCAAGGCGTCACCGCAGCGCTCTGTGCCTTCGCCCTACGTCACGGTGGTCTATGGTGCCCTTGCGGTCCTTTACATCGATGTCGTGAATATCGCGGAGACATCACTGCACATGCACCTGCTCCTCGAGCTGGCGTGGAGCGGCGCAACTCTGGTCGCCGACCTGCTCGAACGATACAGCGCGGATCGCATGATTGCGGCCAGGCTCGAGCGGCTGACCTCTGAGTCAAGTGCGCGTTGCCGACGGGCGCTGTTACGTCGGCAACCGATCGACTTTGTCACACTTGCGGGCGCTGTCGATGCCTGGCGCGTCGTGCTGGGGCTTCCCGACACCGCCCGACGCCACCGGCCCTCAGTCGCCGTCGGGCACAGCGGACGATGACCCGGTCGATCGGAATAGATTTCGACAATACGATTGTCAGCTACGATGCGCTGATGTGCGCAGCGGCGCTCGACCGCGCAGCCTGATCACGGACGGCGCCGACCGGACGAAGAGAGCCGTCCGCGACCGCATTCGTCAGTTGCCGGATGGCGAGATTGAGTGGCAGAAGCTGCAGGCGCTGGCCTACGGACCGCTCATGCGCAGCGCGCAGCTGATCGAGGGCGTGGAAGAGTTCATCCTGCGAGTGTCGGGACCGGGACATCGCGGTCTTCATCGTGAGCCACAAGACCGAATACGCGAACTACGACGAGACGCGGACGAACCTCAGAACGGCGGCGCTGGAGTGGATGACGGACAAGCGGTTCTTCGACGCCGAGGGCTTCGATCTCAGCCGCGGCCGGCGTCTACTTCGAGTCGACGCGCTCCGACAAGATCGCGCGCATCGAGACGACGGGCTGTTCGCACTTCATCGACGATCTCGAGGAGGTGCTCCCTCGAGCCGTCGTTTCCAGCCCATGTCGAAAAGATCCTCTACGCGCCGGACGCCTTATCAGTGTCGACCGGCCGCGTGACCGTGATGCCGAGTTGGCAAGCCGTTCGTGACTACTTCTTCGATCGCTGGGCCTGATCTTCAATCGATCTGCCGCTCCGCGCTCAGGCGCGTTGTCATGGCGGCGGCGGAGCGCATTGGCACGGGACGCAATAGCCGCGTGTTTCGCGTGGAGCTCGACGGCGGTGATCGACGCCGCGTCGTCGTGAAAGTCTATCGCCGCGATCCAGGCGACGAGCGCGATCGCCTCGGCACCGAATTCGGGAGCCTTCAGTTTCTGTGGCAGAATAACGTTCGCTCGATTCCGTGTCCGATCGCCATCGATCGCGATCGACACTGCGCCATCTACGAGTACATCATTGGCGCCGTTGCAACCTCGGGCACGCATCGCGACTGAAGACGTCGATGCGTTGGTCAACTTTCTGAGTGCACTCAAACGGCTGCGCGACGTGCCTGACAGCGACGCGCTCCCCTGCCGCATCGGAAGCGTGTTTTTCTCTCAGAGACCTCCTGACGCACGTCGAGGGACGGCTCGAACGCCTGCGGCGGGCGCGCGGAGTCGACGACGAAGTGCGCGCGCTGCACGAGTGGCTCGACGCGACCTTGAATCCGCTGCTGATCGGGGTGGGAGAATGGTGTCGCAGCGAGGCCCGTCAATCCGCGATCGCATTCGACGAACCTCTCGGTCGTCAGGCACGAGCAGCTGAGCCCGTCGGATTTCGGGTTTCACAACGCCATCCGCCGAGCCGGATGGAACACTGGCATTTGTTGATTTCGAGTAAGCTTCGGGTGGGACGATCCCGCGAAGACCATTGTCGACTACCTGCTGCATCCGGGGATGGCTCTGGGAGATGTCTTGAAGCAGCGTTTCGCCGACGGATGCAAGCCGCGTTCGCCGACGTGCCCCGGCTGGCTGCGCGGGCGCGGATCCGTCTATCCGTTATGCGGGCTCAAATGGGCGCTGATTCTGCTGAACGATTTCTTGCCCGAACGCTTCTCGACAGACGCGATGGGGAATGGCGGCGCGCACAGCTCGCCGAAGGCTCAGAGCCTCGTCGGGCATGTCGAACGCAACTACCCCACAACCCGTACATAGCCTGAAATGAATGATCCGCTCACGACACCTCTCGATGCCCGTTCGGTCGCGTTGCGCCGGATCATTGATCCGCACGCTCGAAGCCGGCCAGCGCGGCCACGTCGGCGCCGCCTTCTCACTGGTTGAGATTCTGCGCGTGTTGTGCGACGACGTGATGCAGTGCGACCCGCGGAACCCGCAGTGGTCCGGGCGCGACCGGTTCGTCTTGAGCAAGGGCACGGCTGCCTTGCGCTCTATGCGCTGCTCGCTGACAAAGGTTTCATCCCGAAAGCGAGGCTCGCGAAGTTCTGTAAGAGTGACGGTCTGCTCGGAGGTCATCCGGAGCATCACATTCCCGGCGTCGAGGCGTCGACCGGCAGCCTTGGCCACGGGATGTCGATCGCGCTCGGATTCGCGCTGAACGCCCGGCTCGATCGGCGCCGCACCGCACCTTTGTCGTGATCGGCGACGGCGAGTCGAACGAGGATCGATTTGGGAGGCCGCGCTTTCGGCGGGCAAGCACCGTCTCAGCAGCTTCACGGTTCTCACCGACTACAACAAGCACCAGTCGTACGGCAGCACAGCCGACGTTCAGAATCCTCGAGCCATTGGCCGAGAAGTGGCGGAGCCTTCGGGTTCGCCGCCGTCGACGTCAACGGGCACGATGTCGCGGCGCTGCGTGAGAGTGCTGACGAACCTGCCGCGCGATTCGAGCAAGCCGACCGCCGTCATCTGCCACACGGTGAAGGGGAAGGGCATCGCGTTCGCGGAGAACAACATGGCGTGGCACCACCAGAACAAGGTCACCGCGCAGGACGCCGAACGGCTGCTGGCGGCGCTCGAGGCGCGCTGATGCGTAAGAGGTGCCTCGACGAAGTCTACGAGCTGGCCAGGCGAGACGAGCGCATTGTCTTCATCGGCTCCGACTCTTGGCGTGGGGACGCTGGATCGGTTCAAGAACGGGCTCCCCGATCGATTCTTCATGGAAGGCGTGAGCGAAGCGAACATCGCCGGAATGGCCGCGGGCCTCGCCCTCGAGGGCAAGATCGTCTACGTGAACACGATTGCGACGTTTCTGACGCGGCGCTGCTTCCGAGCAGAACGTTCTCGATCTGGGCCTGCACAACGCCAACGTTCGCCTGATCGCCAACGGCGGCGGCGTCGTAGTAGCGCACCGCTTGGCCCCACCCATCTCGCGATCGACGACATCGCCATCATGCGCGCGATTCCAAACACTGACGGTCGTCGCGCCCTGCGATGCGAACGAGATGGCGCGCCTGATGCCGCTGACGGTCGAACACAGGGACCGGTGTACACTTTAGTAACACGTAAT
>ERZ1370068.3292-contig-2407_pt1 | contig 20126 bp, 27 predicted proteins | sample MGYA00561227_ERZ1370068 | MGnify/ENA primary metagenome ERZ1370068 (study PRJEB38410, sample SAMEA6850437) | metagenome | study: Metagenomic assessment of the ecological functions of the soil: analysis of the soil microbiota associated with the... | reverse complement strand
TCTTCGTTCAGTACGTATTGCTCGACGAGGAACGCTGAGCTCGCTCGCGCGTGGCTGGCCGCCGGCGCCGCTCGACCTGCGCATCAATCCGCTCAGGACGACGCGCGACGCGGCGCGACGCAGCGCTCGCAGGCATCGCGGCATCGACGCCGGCGCCGACGCCGTATTCGCCGCTCGGCTTGCGCGTCCGCGGGCGGCCGTCGCTCGCGCAGCATCCGCTGTTCGTCGACGGCGCGCATCGAGGTGCAGGACGAAGGCAGCCAGCTCGTCGGCTATCTGGTCGCGCCGCGGCGCATCGGAGATGGTCGTCGACTTCTGCGCGGGCGCCGGCGGCAAGACGCTGCTCCTCGGCGCGCTGATGCGCTCGCAGGGCCGGCTCTACGCGTTCGACACGCACGACGGCGGCTCGCGAATCTGAAGCCGCGGCTCGCGCGCTCCGGGCTGTCCAACGTGCATCCGCAGCTGATCGCGCACGAGCGCGACACGAAGATCAAGCGCCTCGCGGGCAAGATCGACCGCGTGCTGGTCGATGCGCCGTGCACCGGTTTCGGCACGCTGCGGCGCAATCCCGATCTCAAGTGGCGGCAGCACGGAATCGGCGGTCGCGGAGCTCGCGCGAAGCAGCGAGCGATCCTCGCCGCGGCAGCGACGCTCGTGAAGCCCGGGCGGCCGCCTCGTCTACGCGACGTGCAGCGTGCTGCCCGACGAGAACGAGGCCGTCGTCGACGCGTTTCTCGCGGCACATCCGGAGTTCGCGCACGGCGACGCCGCGGCCAGAGCTCGCGCGTGCCGGCATCGCGCTCGACACCGGGCCCGCGCTTGAGCTCCTTCCGCATCGCGCACGGCTGCGACGGCTTCTACGCGGCGACCGTCGCGCGCGACTAGGGCGCGCAGATCCGGTAGACTTTCCGCATGTTCGCTCCGATCGATTTCGCACGCATCGCGACGGCGCTCGCGTCGCCGAGCGGGCTGGATCGAGCTCGCCTCATCGCCGCGTGCTTCGCCGTCGGCTGGGTGCTCGATCGCCGCGTGCGCCTGCAAGTCGCGCGTCGGACGCCGAAGTCGTGCGCGTCGGCCTCGGCAGCGTCAACCGGCTGTTGCTGCCGCTCGTGACGCTCGTGCTGCTCGCTGGTCGCGCGCCGTGTTCTCGGCGCTGGCACCGCCGTTCTTCCTGACGATCGCGATTCCGCTGATCGGTCGCGCTCGCGCTGATCCGCCTTCTCGTCTACGCGATGCGCGGAACTCTTCGGCGCGCCGGCGTGGATGCCAGTGTCGGAGCGCGTGATCTCGTTCGCGATCTGGGGAATCGTGCTGCTGCACTTCACCGGCGTGCTGCCCGGGCTGTGGGAAGAGCTCGACGCGATGCAGATCCCGATCGGCGCCAGGCGCGTCTCGGTGCTCGAGCTCGCTGAAGGGCGCCGTCGTCGTCGATCCTGACGATCGCCGCGACGCTGTGGCTGTCGGGCTCGATCGAGCAGCGGCTGCAGCGCGCCGGCACGATCGACAGCAGCGTGCGCGTCGTCCTCGCAAGGTCGTGCGCGCGCGTCCTGCTCGTCGATCGGCGTGCTGATCGCGCTGCAGGCGGTCGGCATCGATCTCACGCTGCTCACGGTGTTCGGCGGCGCGCTCGGCGTCGGGCATCGGGCTCGGGCTGCAGAAGCTCGCGAGCAACTACATCGCCGGGTTCACGATCCTGCTCGACCGCTCGATCCGCCTGGGCGACATGATCACCGTCGACAACCGCTTCGGCGTCGTCGCCAAGCTGACGGCGCGCTACGTCGTCGTGCGCAGCCTCGACGGCATCGAAGCCGATCGTCCCGAACGAGACGCTGGTCACGACGACGGTGCTCAACCACTCGTACACGAGCCGCGAGATTCGCGTCGCGCGTGCCGGTGCAGGTCGAGCTACGACAGCGACGTCGACCGTGCGCTGGAGCTGATGGAGGCGGCGGCGCTGCGCGAGCCGCGCGTGCTGAAGGCGCCGAACGCGCCGGTGGCGACTCGTCGTCGCGCTTCGCGCGAAAGCGGCATCGACCTCGAGCTCGGCGTCTGGATCAACGACCCGGAGAACGGCCAGGGCAACCTGCGAGAGCGCGATCAACCGCGCGATCCTCGAGCGTCGTTCCGGGCAACGGCATCCGAATCCCGTATCCGCAGCGCGAGCTCGACATCGTGGCGGCACTCGGCCGGCCGCCGCGCCGACGCTGCCCGGGACGGCGGCTCGCGGCCTGACCGACAGCGCGAGCCGCGGCGCATCCAGCCCACGATTCGCTAACGCGCTGTTTCACACGATATTCCGCGCAGATCGGTTCACTGCGCCGGTATGACGCCGCATTCGCGTATAATCCAGCCATCGCAAATCAGGTCGCTGGCGCAGAGCCCGACTCATCACGAGGAATTCGATGCCCTTCGACTTTCTCGACGTTCGTCGCGCACGGCCTGATGCCGCTGCCGTGGTGGGGCTACATCGTCGTCGCGCTGGCGCTGACGCACGTCACGATCGCCTGCGTGACGATCTTCCTGCATCGCGCGCAGGCGCACCGCGCGCTCGACCTGCATCCCGTCGTCAGCCATTTCTTCCGCTTCTGGCTGTGGCTCACGACCGGCATGGTGACCAAGGAATGGGTCGCGATCCACCGCAAGCACCACGCGAAGGTCGAAACCGCCGACGACCCGCACAGCCCGCAGACGCGCGGCATCAGCACGGTGTTCTGGCGCGGCACCGAGCTCTATCGCGCCGAGGCGAAGAACGCCGAAACGCTCGAGAAGTACGGCCGCGGCACGCCCGACGACTGGATCGAGCGCAACGTCTACTACGCGCTACTCGTGGGAAGGCGTCGGCCTGATGCTCGATCGTCAACCTGGTGCTGTTCGGCGCCGATCGGGCTCACGATCTGGGCGGTGCAGATGGCGTGGATCCCGGTCATCGCGGCCGGCGTCATCAACGGCATCGGCCACTACTGGGGCTATCGCAACTTCGCCTGCGCCGACGCGTCGACGCAACATCGTGCCCTGGGGCATCCTGATCGGCGGCGAAGAGCTGCACAACAACCACCACGCGTACGGCACGTCGGCGAAGCTGTCGTCGCGCTGGTACGAGTTCGACCTCGGCTGGACCTACATCCGCATTCTCGAGCGCGCTGCGGCTCGCCGAGGTGCGCAAGGTCGCGCCGAAGCTCAAGGTCGCAGTCGACGGCGAAGCCGATTCCCGACCCGCGACGCTGCAGGCGGTGATCGCCAATCGCTACGCCGTCGCGACCGCCTACGCGCGCACGCTCGAAGGCGACCTGCGCGCCGAGCTCGCGCGCGCTGCGCGAGCGCGCCGGCCGCGGCGAGTTCGCGCATGTGCCGAGCATGCGCCGCGCTGAAGCGCTGGCTCTCGGACGACACGATCGCCACGTTGCGCGAGCGCGAGCGCGCGCACGCTCGCCGCGCGATGGAGAAGAGCAAGGCGCTGCTCCACGATCTACGCGATGCGCCAGGAGCTGAACGTCGCTGTGGGAGCGCTCGACCGAATCGAGCGAGCAGCTGCTCGCGCGCCTGCAGGACTGGTGCCGGCGCGCCGAGGCATCGGGCATCGCGCCGCTCGCGCAGTTCTCGCTGCAGCTGCGAGCGCTACGCGTAGCGCGCGCGTCAGCCGCAGCCTAGCAAAAAGCCCGCCGATTCGGCGGAGCTTTACCATGTCCAGCGGCGACGCCGGGCTATCTTGAGCTTAGTTTCCTTGTACACGACGTGCTTGCGCGCGACGGGATCGAACTTCTTGATCTCCATCTTCTCGGGCATCAGTTTCTTGTTCTTCATCGTCGTGTAGAAGTGGCCGGTGCCGGCCGACGACTCGAGCTTGATCTTTTCGCGCATGGTCGGTCTCCTTCGGCGAGTTCAGACGTGTTCGCCGCGCGCGCGCAGCTCGGCGAGCACGACTTCGATGCCGTTCTTGTCGATGGTCCGCAGCGCGGCGTTGGTCAGGCGCAGCGCTGATCCAGCGGTTCTCGCTTTCGACGCCAGAACTTGCGCCGCTGCAGGTTGGGCAGGAAGCGGCGCTTGGTCTTGTTGTTCGCGTGCGAAACGTTGTTGCCCACCATCGGGGCCTTGCCGGTGACTTGACAGACTCGAGCCATCGCTCGCTCCTGATCTTCAGGCTCGCGCGATGCCATGGGCCGACGCGCGTTCTGCAAAGTCTGTAAGTATAGCCGGATTACGGCCATCATTCAAAGCTTGTACCGTCCAGTGAGTCGCCGGATAACGTGCGGCTCAGAGCAGTCCGCGCTCGGCGAACGACGTGAGCCGGCCGCCGGCGACGACGAAATGGTCGAGCGTGCGGATGTCGACCAGCGACGAGCGCCTGCTTCAGCGCCTGCGTCAGCAGCTCGTCGGCGCGGCTCGGCTCGGCGACGCCGGACGGATGGTTGTGCGCGAAGATCATCGCCGCGGCGTTGCGCGCGAGCGCGCCTTGACGACCTCGCGCGGATAGACGCTGGTCTGCGCGAGCGTGCCGCGGAAGAGCTCCTCGGCGGCGAGCAGGCGGTTCTGGCTGTCGAGGAACAAGCCGACGAACACTTCGTACGGTCGCGCGGCGAGCAGCAGCGCGCAGATAATCGCGGACCGCCTGCGGCGAGGCCGAGCGCATCGCGGCTGACGCGCTTCCTCGCGACAGCGACCGTCGCGCAAGCTCGGCCACGGCCGCGAGCCCGCGTCTTCGCCGGCCCGACACCATGCACCGCGGCGACAGTCGCGCGGGCGCATGCAAGCGAGTGCCGCGATACTGCCGAACGCGCGCGATGAGCGTCGTGCGCGACCTCCAGCGCGCTGCTGCCGCCGGTACGCCGGTGCGCAGGAAGCGAGCGACGACGAGCTCCGCATCGGACAGTGCCCCGGCGCCGCGAGCCAACAGACGTTCGCGTGCGGCTGCTCGTTCCGCGCCCATTCGCCGATCGTCCATCAAATCCGCTTCCGGATCCCCGCACGTCCGCCGGCGCCGGCGGCACTGCGCATGGCGTACATGCGAGTGTAGTAAGGCGCGGCTCGTCGCCTGCATTCCTCATCGGGATGAGGGTGCACGACCGGCCGTCGCGAGTCGCGCTACGCACGCAGCGTTCGCAACGCTATCAGGCAGCGACACCGCTTCAGCGATACACCCACACCGATGCCGGTGGAAAGCTGCGCGTCGACGAAATACTCGCGCCGCTCCTCGCGAAAGCCGACGCTCGCGAGCGGATTGCTCCAGCCGTAGGTATAGAGGACGCAGAACCGGATCAATCCGTCACGGTATTTGCGTGTCAGCAACTTGCCGGATGGCATCGGCCTGCGGATTGTTGAGCATCGGGATCGACGAAACGACGCCCACGGGCTTGCTCGAGCTTGGCGAGCGCGAGCGTCGCGCACTCTGCACGAATCTCGAGGTCGGGAAGCGTTTTCTCAGCAGCGCCGCCCATTCGCCGTTGCGCTCGACCAGCACCGGGTTCATCGCGCTGATGTAGCGGCTGACGAGCCCGGTCCCCGCGCCCAGCTCGACGATCCTCGGGCGCGACGTGACCATGCGACGTTGCTCCGTCCCGGTCGGCGCAGACGAATGCGCGAACCCGTCTCGCGCGGCCCTTCGCGTTGCGGCGCCGATGGCTGTCGCCGAGGAGCGTCGACGCCGGGCTCAAGCGCGCCCACATGACAGCGGGTCGCGGAGGAATGCCCGGACGAAGCGCAATCGATCGCGATGGCATGCTGGAAGATGCGCACGCGATTGTTGTCGACAGGCTCCATTGCTAATCTGGAGCTCGCGCCGCCATCGCGCAAGTCACCGGCGTAAGCGCGCGGCCGGACGGGCAGTGTAAACTTCGCGCCGTCGCACTCCGCGATCGCCAGAAGATGACCACGCACCCATGCCGCTGTCGAGAATCGTGCTGGGCCTCACCGGCGGCATCGCCGCGTACAAGAGCAGCCGAGCTGACGAGGCTGTTCGTGAAGGCCGGCGTGACCGTCGACGTGTGCATGACGGATGCCGCCGTGCCGCTTCATCACGCCGCTGACGCTGCAGGCGCTGTCCGGCCGGCCGGTGCTCACCGGACCTGCTGGGCGTCGGGCGCCGACAACGGGATGGGCCACATCAGACCTGTCGCGCGGCGCGGACGCGATCGTCGTCGCGCCCGCCGTCGGCCGACTTTCTCGCGAAGCTCGCCAATGGCCATCGCCGACGATCTTCTGTCGACGCTGGCGCTCGCGCGCGATTGCCGATTGTTCGTCGCGCCCGCGATGAACCGGCAGATGTGGGCGAACGCCGCGAATCAGCGCAACGTCGCGCAGCTCGCCGCCGACGGCGTCGTCGTGCTCGGCCCCGGCACCGGCGAACAGGCGTGCGGCGAAACCGGTGACGGCCGGATGCTGGAGCCCGAGGAAATCTTCGCCGCGGTGATGGCGTCGGCGCAGCCGAAGCTGCCTCGCGGGCAAGCGCGTGCTGCTCACCGCGGGTCCGACGTTCGAGGCGATCGATCCGGTGCGCGGCATCACCAACACGAGCTCGGGCAAGATGGGTTTCGCGCTGGCGCAGGCGGCCGCCGAGGCCGGCGCCATCGTGCACGCTCGTGCAGCGGGCCGACGCCGCTGCCCACGCCAGCCGGGCGTCGTGCGCGATCGACGTCGTCAGCGCCGCGCAGATGGCGGCCGCCGTCGATAGCGAGCCTCGCGGCGTCGACGCGTTCATCGCGGTCGCCGCGGTCGCCGACTACACGCCCGCCACGCCGGCGGCGAAGCAAGGTCAAGAAGACAGACGCGCCGCTGACCATTGCGCTCAAGCCGACAGTCGATATCCTCGCCGACCGTCGCGGCGCGGCGGACGCGCCCTACTGCGTCGGCTTCGCCGCCGAGACCGAACGACGTCGACCGCAACGCCGACGCAAAAGCGGCGCCGCAAGAAGCTGCCGCTGATCATCGCCAACCGCGCGCAGGACGCGTTCGGCCAGCGACGACAACGAAGTGACGCTGTTCGACGACGCGGGCGCGCATCCGCTGCCGCGGATGGACAAGCTCGCGCTCGCGCGGCGCCTCGTCAGCGAGATCGCGCGAGCGGCTGCCCACGTCGCTGAACGCCACTGACGACGCGCAACGGCGCGGATCGCGCTGAAGGTCCTCGACGAGCGCATTCGCGCCGCATCTTCCCGGCGTATGCGACGGCGCGGGCTCCGCCGGAATGGATTTGCGCGCGTGCATCGACGCGCCGCTGCTCGCTCGCGCCCGGGCAGGTCGAGCTCGTGCCCACCGGCGTCGCGATCCACGTCGCCGACCCCGGACTCGCCGCGGTGATCCTTCCGCGCTCGGGGCCTCGGGCACAAGCACGGGATCGTGCTCGGCAACCTCGTCGGGCTGATCGACTCGGACTACCAGGGACAGCTGATGGTGAGCTGCTGGAACCGTGGCGTCGGTACGCGTATACGCTGCAGCCGCTGGAGCGCCTCGGCGCAGCTCGGTCATCGTTCCCGTGACGCGCAGCGCCGCATTTCGACGCGTCGTCGAACGATTTTGCGGCCAGCGAGCGAGCGAGCGGGGGCTTCGGCAGCACGGGACGCTGAGTCTTCGCCAAAGGACCTTCCAAAGGAAAAGGCCCCTCGACGGAGGCGCGCTTCGTCGTCGGGTGCACGGCGCTGCCGGTTCCCGATCTCGGACTTCGATCAGCCGCGGCGGGAACCCGGAAGATGCGCCCCGCCGGGACCGGGTCGCCGCAGCGGGAACTGCACTCTGCCAAGCCGCCGAGCCTGCCGACGGGGGTGCGGCAACGGCGCTGCCGTCCGAAGCGGTCGGGACAAGGGGATGATCTTCTTGCTTTTGCACAGTCGTCGGCAGCGAGGCATTTGGTCGACATGGTGACCGCTGATCGTACCGCCGGTGCTCGTTGCCGGATCAGTGCTGGCAGTATTGCGTCGGGTTCGGTTACCCGCACCTTCGCCGCAGCCGAAGGAATCTCGCGGCGGCGGGGAGCAGCCGACGTCCGAATCTGAGGAAGTCACTCCGAAACCGCCGTGCGGCTTGCTGGCTCGCCGCGAGGATGCCTTCCGAAGCACCCGCGCGCGAACGATTGTAGTCCTGGTACGCCGGCAGCGCGGCGGCAGCCGAAATCCCGATGTGATGCGCAACCACGATCCGTCGAGTTCGATCAACGTAAAGCCTTGCTGAACTCTCGCTTCGTTTTCAGTCTCCGGGAGGATGAGGGTGGCGCCTGGTTTGCGATTTTGCAGCGATGCGAGAGTACATCGCACACGCAAATTGCTATGCGCGGCATCGTTTCGAGCGCTGCCATCGAACAGTGCCGTGGAAGGAGAGGGCAATCCTACGTCCCGCGCGCGACGACCATGAATTAGCCGTTTGGCCGGTAGAAGGCCTCCGAGGAGGGGCGCTTTGAACTCTTGCGAGCCGAGGGCTACGGCCGTTTCTCAGACTACGCTTAGCTGCGGCAGGAACCCGCAGGATACTTCGGGCGGCGATGCCACCGGTCCTGGCGGGGCGCATGAAGCCACCAACCTGGACCGAGCCGAGGTGCGGTGCCACCAGCGGCATCACGTCGGCGTCAGGACCAGGATCGTGCCCACTGTCGCCGGCAGCGCGCCAGTTCGCGACAGTCTGTCACCGTGATAACGCCGCCGGTGTGCACTGGTGACGATAGCGCTGACGTATTGCGTCGCGGTCGCGTGACCTTCGCCGCAGCCAAACCGATCCGTCTGGCGGGGGCACTGTCGCAGCCGGGGCCGGCTCTGATAAACCTCGGAAACCGCCGTACGGCACTGGCTAAACGCCAGAATCGCTTCCGAAACCCGTGCACCGAGACCGTGTAGTCCACGATACGCCGGCAGCGCGACGGCCGCCAAAATACCGATGATCGCAACGACGATCATCAGTTCGATCAACGTAAAGCCCTGTTGCACTCCGCTTCGTTGCCCATCTCCTTGGTTGTTTGACAACACCCGAAAACCGAGCATCCCACGATGCTGTCCCTTCCATGAGCAATCCATGTGCCAACGTCATCGATTTCCGACACGACGTGAGCACGAAATTCTACCTCTGTTGTATTGACTCAGGTACTTACCAACGACGTGCCAAACCGATCGTGAGACGAATCTGCCGGCTCAAGCGGTGCCCTTGTCATCGAATCCGATGCTCGAGGTACCCTACAATGCGACGTTGAGGGCTCGGATATGTGACGTTGAACGTCAGTGTCGCCTAAAGGCTCCGCCGGAAGAAGCGTGTGCGGCCAGCAAGACGGACCGCGCTCTACTTCGGCATCCTCTCACCTGATGCCCAGCGACTTCGCCGCGACGCATTCGACCTCGATCCAGGTTCACCTTGCGACATCGGCCATGACGGGACCAGCTCGAGCGTCGCGCCCGCAATCTCAGAACATCGCCGACGACGAAACTCTGTCCATCGATAACGACCGGGCGATCCGTTGATATTGGGCGGCGTCGCCCTCGATCGGCACGCACGACGATGTCGATCGCCGACGCGCCGCAGCGCGCTACCTGGATGCCGGCGCGACCGACCACGGTTTCGCTTGCCGAGAGCGCCGCTAGGCGGCCGAACTCAGCGCTCGTCAGGACCCGGATCGCATGGGTCGATGCCGGAGCGTTGGACGGGAGGCGCCGGCACGGACGCGGCTTCCGCGGACGGAGGCGCCACGCGAGCGCGTTCGACTGCGCTCGCGCTTTCGATCTCCGCGGCAACAACGCGTTGAATGGCGTCGACCGCCTGGCCCGAATCGCCATCGGCCGTCGGGAGCGGCGAATGTCGCGCTCGCCTCGTACTCGTCGCCGTCGACTCCGCCTTCGGCGGCGTCCGCGCGCCTCGCTCCGCGTCTGCGGCGGCGCAGCTTCGACCTTCGCCGGTAACGTCGTCCAGATAGACGAGGATCTCGCGCCCGATGTCGATCTCGTCGCGATCGCGCAGAAAGTGCTTCGCGACCGCCTTGCCGTTGACGAGCGTGCCGTTGGTGCTGCCGAGGTCCTCGAGGAACGAATCGTCGAGGATCGTCACGACCGCCGCGTGCTCGCCGCTGACGGCGGCCTGCGGAAGGCACACGTCGTTGTCGGGGCGGCGTCCGATGCGTCACGCGTTCGCGGTCGAGCTTGATGTCCTGCGCCGTCCCATCCGGCGCGAAACAGCACGAGCTTGCCACGCCACGGTCGCGCTCCTACCCGCTGCGCGCTTCTTCGCGAGCCAGCGCTGCGCCCAGGCCGCCGACGGGGAGGTACGCCTTGGGCACGCGGACCAGCACGACCGAGATGTTGTCGCGCCCGCCGTTCTGATTGGCGACCTCGACGAGCTCCGCGGCCGCGCCGGCGAGGTCGCGACGATGCTTGTCGATGATCGATTGCACGACGGGAGGCTCGACCATGTCGGTGAGGCCGTCGGAGTTGAGCAGGTAGATGTCGTCGGCTTCGACGCGATACTCGACGATGTCGGCCGGAACGATCGCCTCGATGCCGAGCGCGCGCGTGACGAGGTTCTTGTTCAGCGAGTAGCGGGCCTGCTCCGGCGTGAGCTGGCCGCCGTCGATCTGCTCCTGCAGCAGCGAGTGGTCGTGCGTGAGCTGCTCGAACTTGTCGCCGCGCAGCCGGTAGCAGCGCGAGTCGCCGATATGGCCGATGCTCACCCGGTTGCCGCAGAACACGACCGCGACGAGCGTCGTGCCCATGCCGGCGCATTCGGGACGCGCCTGCGCGACCTCGTAGATGCCCTTGTTCGCCGCGGCGATCTTCTGCTGGAGCAGCAGCGCCGGCGTGCGTCAAGCCCGCGTCGCGATATCGACCTTCGACAGCTCGCGGTCCGGAGCTGCAGCTCGGGCAGCATGCCGCTGCTCACGACGTTGACCGCGATGCCGCTCGCGACCTCGCCGGCGTTGTACCCGCCCATGCCGTCGGCAAGCACCGCGATGCCGGCGTCCGCGTCGACGAACACCGAATCCTCGTTGTGCGTTCGGACCATGCCCGGGATGGGACAGGACCGGCGGTGTCGAGCGGGACGCGTTCAGGCATCGGTCGATTCAGATCCAGCGGCCGCGACTGCGCGGTCCGCTTCAGGCTGCGAGTGTAGCGGGCCGCCGCGATAGTTGCGAGCGGTTGCGGCGAAATCGCGCGAGAAGACGCCGCCGTTCGTGCATTAATTGCGACGCCCAGCGGCGGCGAGCCGGGTCAGTGCGACGCTGCGCTGCGGCTCCTGCGCATCAGCCATACGCCGACGGCGACGACGATGAGCGACGCCTACGGCGGGCGCAATGCAGTGCAGCGACGGTGCGCTGCGCGTCGATCCACGGCTTGACGGCCGTGTCGGCAGTCGCGATTTCGCCGGCGATGTAGCCCAGCAGGCCTCCTCCGGCGATCACGAGCCAGGGCAGCCGCTCGATCAGCTTCATGATGAGCTGGCTGCCGATCACGACGAGCGGAATGCTGACGACGAGGCCGAACACCAGCAGCAGCAGGTTGCCCTTGGCCGCGGCTGCGACGCCGATCACGTTGTCGAGGCTCATCACGAGGTCGGCGACGATCACGGTCTTGACCGCCGAAATCAGCCGGTCGCTCGCCGGCGACCTCGGGCCCGTCGCCTTCGTCCTCGGCGACGAGCTTGATCCCGATCCAGATGCAGCAGCGCGGCGCCGACCAGCTGCAGGTACGGCAACAGCAGCAGCTGCACCGCGAAGAACGTGAGGATGATCCGCAGCACGACGGCGCCGACCACGCCCCAGAAAATGCCCAGCCTTGCGCTGCTTGCGCGGCAGGTTGCGGCAGGCGAGCGCGATCACCACCGCGTTGTCGCCCGACAACAGGATGTTGATGACGATGATCTCGAGCGCCGGCAACCCAGAACTGCGGCGATCCGAATTCCACGAGGATCTCTCTGTTGGCGCACGCGTCCAGAGCACCGACTGCGAGCAGCTTGCCCATTTCCGCCGGGATTGCGCGTGACCTTGATGCCGCACGCTTCCATCACTGCGAGCTTTTCCTGCGCCGTGCCCTTGCCGCCGGAAATGATCGCGCCCGCGTGCCCCATCCGCTTGCCGGGCGGCGCGGTGACGCCCGGCGATGAAGCCGACGACCGGCTTCTTCATGTGCTCCTTCACCCAGTGCGCCGCGGTCTCCTCGTCGGTGCCGCCGATTTCGCCGATCATGATCGACCGCGTCGGTGTCCGGGATCGTCGTTGAAGAGCTGCAGCACGTCGATGTGCTTCAGGCCGTTGACCGGATCGCCGCCGATGCCGACCGGCGCTCGATTGGCCGAGGCCGAGCTCGGTCAGCTGCCCGACCGCTTCGTAGGTCAGCGTGCCCGAGCGCGAAACGACGCCGATGCGGCCCTTGCTTGTGGATGTGGCCGGGCATGATGCCGATCTTGATCTCGTCGGGCGTGATCACGCCCGGGCAATTCGGGCCGAGCAGGCAGCGTCGCCTTGCCCTGCATCCGGTAGCGGGTCCGAATCATGTCGCGCACCGGGATGCCTTCGGTGATGCAGACGACGAGATCGAGCCCGGCGTCGACCGCCTCGTCGATCGCCGCGGCGGCGAACGGCGGCGGCACGTAGATCACGCTGACCGTCGCGCCGGTCGCTTCCTTCGCCTCCTTGACGGTCGCGTAGATCGGGATGCCCTCGAAATCCTCGCCGGCCTTCTTCGGGTTCACGCCGGCGACGTACGCAGTTCTTGCCGTTCGCGTAATCGCGGCACATCCGCGTGTGGAACTGGCCGGTCTTGCCGGTGATCCCCTGCGTGATCACCTTGGTGTTCCTGTCGATCAGGATCGCTCATGTCAGTGCTACTCCTCACCGCGGCGACGATCTTCTGCGCCGCGCTCGGCCATGTTGTCGGCGGAGATGATCGGCAGCCCCGAATCCGGCGAGGATCTTGCCGCCGAGCTCCTCGTTCGTCCCCTTCATCCGCACGACGAGCGGCACGGCGAGCTGCGTCTCGCGCGCCGCCGCGACGACGCCGTTCGGCGATCGTGTCGCAGCGCATGATGCCGCCGAAGATGTTGACGAGGATCGCCTTGACCTGCGGATTGCGCGAGCATGATCTTGAACGCCTCGGTCACCTTCTCCGTCGGTCGCGCCGCCGCCGACGTCGAGGAAGTTCGCCGGCGTCGCCGCCGTAGAGCTTGATCGTGTCCATCGTCGCCATCGCGAGGCCGGCGCCGTTGACGCAGGCAGCCGATGTTGCCGTCGAGCGAGATGTACGACAGGTCGAACTTCGACGCCTCGATCTCGGCCGGATCCTCCTCGTCGAGATCGCGCATCTCGACGATGTCCGGGATGGCGGAAGAGCGCGTTGGAGTCGAAGTTGAGCTTGGCGTCGAGCGCGATCACGCGGCCGTCGCCGGTGACGATCAGCGGATTGATCTCGGCGAGCGACGCGTCGGTCTCGTCGAACGCGCGGTACAGCCCCTGCAGCATCGTGCGCGCCTGCGGACACGCTCGCTTCCGGAATGCCGATCTTGCGCGCGACGTCGTCGGCCTCGGCGTCGGTCAGACCCTTCGCCGGGTCGATGAACACCTTGTAGGATCTTCTCCGGCGTGCTTCGCCGCGACTTCCTCGATGTCCATTCCGCCTTCGGAGCTCGCCATCAGGCACGACGCGCTGCGTCGCGCGATCGACGACCATGCCGACGTAGAGCTCCTTGCGTGATGTCGGCGCCCTCTTCGATCAGCAGCCGGCGGACTTTCTGGCCGCGCGGGCCGGTCTGGTGCGTGACGAGCTGCATGCCGAGGATCTTGCCGGCGAGCTCGCGCACCTCGTCCGGCGATGCGCGCGACCTTGACGCCGCCGCCCTTGCCGCGGCCGCCGGCGTGGATCTGCGCCTTGACGACCCAGACGTCGCCGCCGAGCGGTTCGTGCCGCCGTCGACCGCTTCGTCGACCGAAAACGCCGGAATGCCGCGCGGCGTCGCCATGCCGTATTTGCGGAAGATCTCCTTGCCCTGGTACTCGTGGATTTTCACGCCTCCTCCTCCTCGCGCCGCAGCGTGCGGAGCGCCGCGATACCACTTCGGATAATAGCGGCGGACGGTATCGGTGGTCGTCTCGAGCGCGTGGCAGCGGTCGAGCTGGAACGGCTTCGCTAGCGCCCTCGTTTTCGCGCCGCAGTCCCGCGAAGCGTCTGGACCGCCGCGGTGGGCAAGCGAGCCCAGCAGCTCGGTCACATGCGTGCAGCCGCGCGGTGCCGCCCATGTCGTCGTGCAGGCGCTTGCGGAAGCCCTGCACGAGATTCGCGCCGACGAGCTTTGCATACGCCGGCTCGATGCGGTCGCAGGCGCCGGGATAGGGCATGCCGACGGTGCGCACCTCGATCGCGTGGATCACGAAACTGCGATCGATCGTCACGCGCGACCCACATGTCGTGCACAGCCTCGCGCGCCGGGCGCATGCCGGTCAGCGAGCTCGTAGTCGTGATCCTTGGCGTCGACGAGATGGGCGTCGACGTCGAACAGACCGTCGTCGCGTCGATAGCCTTCGTACGTGATGCTGCGCTCGATGCAGGCGCTGGCGCTGAACGGAGGAGGATGGAAGCGACATGGAAGGTGGGAATTGCGCGGGAGACTGGCGCCGCGTGCCGCATAGGCCGTGGCTGCGGCGCTTGTTGTCGCTACAATGGCGCCCGCAGTGGCCCATTTTACGACGCGGTTCGCCGGTGTCGCAACCGGACGCCACCCCTACCGGATGCGATCGGACTCGCCATGTCCTTCATACTTGCCCTCGACCAGGGCACGACCAGCTCCCGCGCGCTCGTGTTCGACCATGCCGGGACGATCCGCGCGGTCGCGCAGCAGGAATTCCGGCAGATTTTCCCGCAGCCCGGATGGGTCGAGCACGACGCCGACCGAGATCTGGGCGACGCAGTCGGGCGTCATGCACGAGGCGCTCGCGCGAGGCCGGGATCGGCGCCGCGCGACATCGCCGCGATCGGCATCACCAACCAGCGCGAGACGACGCTCGTATGGGAGCGCGCGACCGGCCGAGCCGATCGCGCAACGCGATCGTCTGGCAGGACCGGCGCACCGCGCCGCAATGCGACGCGCTGCGCGCCGCGGGCCACGAGCCGACTGATCGCGCGCAAGACCGGGCTCGTGCTCGACGCCTATTTCTCCGGCACCAAGATCAAGCTGGCTGCTCGATCAACGTCGCCGGCGCGCGCGAGCGCGCGATGCGCGGCGAGCTCGCGTTCGGCACCGTCGACTACGTGGCTCGTCTGGAACCTGACCGGACGGCGCGGTGCACGTCACCGATGCGTCGAACGCGAGCCGCACGCTGCTCTTCGACATCCATCACCGGCGACTGGGACGACGAGCTGCTGGCGCTTGCTCGACGTCCCGCGCGCGTGCTGCCGACGGTCGTCGCATCGTCGGGCGTCTGCGCGCGACGCGACGATCGGCGGCGTCGAGCGTGCCGATCGCGGGCATCGCCGGCGACCAGCAGGCGGCGCTCTTCGGCCAGGCCTGCCTGGCGCCGCGGACTCGCGAAGAATACCTACGGCACCGGCTGCTTCCTGCTGCTCAACACCGGCGCCGGCGCCGTCGCGTCGTCCAACAATCTGGTGATCGACCGTCGCGTGGCAAGCGCGACGGCACGCATCGACTACGCGCTCGAAGGCAGCGTCTTCATCGGCGGCGCCGTCGTGCAGTGGCTGCGCGACGGGCTGAAGATCATCCGCACGGCCAGCCGAGATCGAGGCGCTGGCGGCGAGCGTGCCGGACAACGGCGGCGTCTACCTGGTGCCGGCGTTCGCCGGGCTCGGCGCGCCGCACTGGGACGCCTATGCGCGCGGCGCGATGTTCGGCCTGACGCGCGGCGCGACCTCCGCGCATATCGCGCGCGCGGCGCTCGAGTCGATCGCGTATCCAGAGCGCCGACGTGCTGCGCGCGATGCAGAAGCGACGCCGGGCATCACGCTCACCGAGCTGCGCGTCGACGGCGGCGCCGACCGCGAACAACCTGCTGATGCAATTCCAGGCGGATCTGCTCGGCGTGCCGGTCGTGCGCCCGAAAGTGCTGGAGACCACCGCGCTCGGGCGCGGCGTATCTCGCCGGCCTCGCCGTCGGCTACTGGAAGAACACCGACGACATCCGCGCGAATTGGCGGGTCGACCGGCGCTTCGAGCCGGCGATGACGCGCGAGCGTGCGGCCGAGTTGACGGCAGGATGGGACAAGGCGGTGAAGCGGGCTAAAGGCTGGGCGTAGCGGACCTGCTTGTTAAAACGCAACCGAGACGCAACCGTCGTGTAACGCGCTAGCGCAGGCTCAAGCCGGCGGATCGCGTCGACCGCATCGGTGATGATGCCGTCGACGCCCCAGCGCACCAGCTCGGCCGCCTGCGCGGGATCGTTGGGCGTGTAGCAAAGCATCTTGTAACCGGCGGCGTGGACGTCGGCGACGAGGCCGCATCGATCTCGCGATAATCGGTGTCGAGCGCGACGCATTGCAGGCGCGCCAGGCGCTCCGGCCAGTCGGGCGGAACCTTCTCGAAAAGCAGCGCCCGCGCGCAGCTCCGGTGCGACGGCCATATGCCTCGGCCAGCGCGGCTTCGGAAAACGACGACATCAGCGGCGCGATCGGCGTGCCGCGCCACAGCGACGCGTGCGTCCAGCGCAACCGCGGCGCCGATCGCGCTTTCGCGGCCGGGGCTCGGCTTGATCTCGATATTGCACGCGACGCCGTTGGCGATCGACCACCGGGCGATCGCGCCCAGCGTCGGCAACAGTTCCCCGGCGTACGACGGCAGAGTGCCAGCTCCCGGCATCGAGCTTGCGCGAGCTCCGCCCAGGTCAGAGCGCGTCGGCGCGGCCGCGGCCGTCGGTCGTGCGGTCGAGCGTATCGTCGTGCAGCAGAAACGGCACGCCGTCGCCGGAGAGCTTGACGTCGAACTCGACCATCCGATAGCCGTGCGCATAGCCGAGCACGCATCGCGGCAAGCGTGTTCTCCGGCGCCAGCTTGCCGGCGCCGCGGTGCGCGATATAGCGGGGTTACGGCCAGGCGCTCATGGTGCCCCACGCTCATGCGCGCGGCGTCACGACGTCAGCCGCGCGCCGCGTCGCCGGCGTCGAACAGGTAAACGCGGTCGCGATCGGCGGCCAGCGCGATCGGCTCGCCGATTTCGGCCGGCGTGCCATTCGGCAGACGGGCAATGATCGTGTGTCCGGCGACGGCGACGTGGATCAGGGTGTCGGCTCCCAGCGCCTCGATCATCTCGACACTGCCGACCAGGTTGGCTTCGCTGGGCTTGCATGGCGTCAGATGTTCGGGCCGGATGCCGATCGTCGGCTTCGCGTCCGGCTGGCGGAGCCGTTCGGCACGACCGAGCACGCCGCTGCCCTCGGAGCTGCGACGCGCGCCGTCGCCCTCGCTCTTGCCCTCGATGAAGTTCATCGCCGGCGAGCCGATGAAGCCCGCGACGAACACCGTCGCCGGATTCTGCGTAGACCTCCATCGGCGTGCCGATCTGCTCGGCGCGGCCGGCGTTCATCACGATCATCCGCTGCGCGAGCGTCATCGCCTCGACCTGGTCGTGCGTGACGTACAGGCTCGTCGTGCCCAGGCGCCGGTGCAGCTTCTGGATCTCGACGCGCATCTGCACGCGCAGCTTCGCGTCGAGGTTCGACAGCGGCTCGTCGAACAGGAACACCGCGGGCTCGCGCACGATCGCGCGGCCCATCGCGACGCGCTGGCGCTGGCCGCCCGAGAGCTGCGCGCGGCTTGCGCTCGAGGCAACGGCTCGAGCTCGAGGATCTCCGCGGCGCGCTTGCACGCGCGCGTCGATGTCGGCCTTGGCGGCAGCCGCGGATCTTCAGGCCGTAGGCCATGTTGCTCGAACACGCTCATGTGCGGGTAGAGCGCGTAGTTCTGGAACACCATCGCGATGTCGCGGTCCTTGGGCTCCAGGTCGTGTTGACCACGCGGTCGCCGATGACGATCTCGCCGCGCGGTGATCGCCTCCAGGCCCGCCACCATGCGCAGCAGCGTCGACTTGCCGCAGCCCGACGGGCCGACGATGACGATGAACTCGCCGTCGGCGATCGTCGATCGTCACGCCGTGGATCACCTCGAGCTCGGCGTAGCTCTTGCGCACGTCGCGCAGCTGGACTTTGGCCATGTTCCCGCCGTCATTTCTCCGTGTCCACCAGGCCCTTGACGAACCACCGCTGCATCAGCATCACGACCAGCGCCGGCGGCAGCATCGCCAGCATCGCGGTGGCCATGACGAGGTTCCACTCGGTCGCGCGCGTCGCCGCCGACGATCATCCGCTTGATGCCGATCACCGTCGTGTACATCGACTTCCTGCGGTCGTCGACCAGCAGCGGCCACAGGTACTGGTTCCAGCCGTAGATGAACAGGATCACGAACAGCGCGGCGATGTTGGTGCTGCGACAGCGGCACGCACGACGTCCCAGAAGAAGCGCATCGGCCCGGCGCCGTCGATGCGCGCGGCCTCGGCCAGCTCGTCGGGGATCGTCAGGAAGAACTGCCGGAACAGGAACGTCGCCGTCGCCGAGGCGATCAGCGGCAGCGTCAGGCCCGGCGTAGGTGTCGAGCATGCCCAGGTCGGCGACGACCTTGTAGGTCGGCAGGATGCGCACCTCGACCGGCAGCATCAGCGTGACGAAGATCATCCAGAAGAAGAACTTGCGCAACGGAAAGCGGAAGTAGACGATCGCGAACGCCGACGATGCAGCGAGATCGCGATCTTGCCGATCGCGATCACCAGCGCCATGATCAGGCTGTTGACCATCATCGCGACCGACGCGGCGCCGTCGAGCCCTGCCGTGCAGCCGCGCGCGCAGCACCGCGATGTAGTTCTCGAGCAGGTGCGTGCCGGGCGATCAGCGGCATCGGCACCGCAGCATCTGCTCGAGCGTCAGCGTCGAGGCGACGAAGGTCACGTAGAGCGGAAACGCGCACGACGACGACGCCGAGGATCAGCACCGTGTGCGCTGAACGAACGTGAGCCAGCGGGCGGTTCTCGACCATGCGTATCGGCCTCAGTACTGGACCTTCTGCTCGACGTACCGGAACTGGATCGACCGTCAGCGCGATGACGATGATCATCAGCACCACCGACTGCGCCGCCGAGCCGCCCAGGTCGCAGCCGCCTTGACGCCGTCGTGGTAGACCTTGTAGACGAGGATCTCGCGTCGCGCTGCGCCGGCCCGCCCTGCGTCGCGGCGTCGATGACGCCGAACGTGTCGAAGAAGGCGTAGACGATGTTGACGACCAGCAGGAAGAACGTCGTCGGCGACAGCAGCGGGAAGACGATCGTCCAGAAGCGGCGCGAGCGGCCCGGCGCCGTCGATCGCCGCCGCCTCGATCAGCGATTTCGGGATCGACTGCAGGCCGGCGAGGAAGAACAGGAAGTTGTAGCTGACCTGCTTCCACACCGCGGCGATCACGACGAGCATCAGCGCCTGGTCGCCGTTAGCAGGATCAGTTCCAGTCGACGCCCGCGCTGCTGCAGCACAGTGCGTGACGATGCCGAGCGTCGGGTTGAACAGGAACAGCCACAGCACGCCGGCGATCGCGGGCGCCACGCGCATAGCGGCCAGATCAGCAGCGTCTTGTACACGCGCGCGCGCCGCGAACGATGCGATCGGCGAACACCGCGAGCATGCAGGCGATATCGTCGAGCCCCAGTGGCCGGCCACCAGGATCGAAAATACCGCCGTGACCTGGAACGACTCGAGATAGCAGCGCGTCATTGAACAGGTGCGCGGAAAAATTGTCCAGGCCGACCACGAACTGCAGGCTGCCCCCGAAGGCATCCTGGATCTGCGTCGACTGGATCGGCATGCCGGCCCGCGGGCAGGAAGAGAAAAAGCTACGACGGTGACGATGACCTGCGGCAGCAGCAGCGCGTAAGGCGGCCATCGAGACCGAAACAGCGCGCGCTTTTCAGCTGCCATACGCTTGGCAGCCTCGCGGATGGGCGCCCCGGACGGATTGGAGCGTCAGGGCGCAACTACGCCCCGACGCTCGAAACCAGCCGAATGGATAGTGCGTCAGCTTCGCTGACACTATCTGGCCGATTTCGAACGTCAGGCGAATTGCTGACGTCGAGTGCGCCAAATGGCGAAAAAACGCTGCGCTGTTGGTCCACTCGATGGCTATACCGTATCGTGTT
>ERZ1370068.3029-contig-2155_pt1 | contig 20127 bp, 33 predicted proteins | sample MGYA00561227_ERZ1370068 | MGnify/ENA primary metagenome ERZ1370068 (study PRJEB38410, sample SAMEA6850437) | metagenome | study: Metagenomic assessment of the ecological functions of the soil: analysis of the soil microbiota associated with the... | reverse complement strand
AGTTACGTATTGCCCCGGAGCCCTTGCGGCTGCGTGCGCATTCCGCCCAGCGCCCGGCAATCAATTTGGGCTTTGCATGCGGCAGTTCGGCGGCGGGGCTTTATCATGGCCGTGTCGGTGTTCTGCTCTTCGCCGGCGATGCGCTGACGATCGCGGCATTTGGCGTCATTGCGTGACGCTTCTGCCGCGCGGTGTGCGTGCCACTGCAGCGGAAGCCAAATGGTCCGAAGCATGGCGTGTCCTGCGGCGTGATCGTGCATTCTGGGCGCTCTTCGTGGCGACGGTCCTGTCGTCGTTCGTGTTTCAGCAGTTCAGCTCTGACGTTCGCCCTCGAAGTGCGCGATCGCGGGCTTACGATCGACTTCGCCGGCTGGCATCTCACACCGGAGCAGGTTTTCGGCTGCGTGCTCGGCTGGAACTGGCATCATGGTGGCAATGTTCGAACTACCGATGACACGCTGGACACAGCGATTCGCCGCACGCCGAGTGATCAAGATCGGCTACTTGCTCCTCGGATGGCTTCGCGATGAATGCACCCCGGGCGCAGTTGGGATGCTTTTTCTGGCCATGACGATTTTACAATCGGTGAAATGCTAAGTCAGCCCATGCGCGCGGCCTACGTTGCCGAACTCGCACCGTCCCACATGCGTGGTCGCTAAGCAATACGTAACTGAACGAAGTACACCGGGTCATTACGTATTGCTTCGACCATCGGCGTGAAGAAATCGACGGTCTGCACGAGCGCGGGACCGCCGTCCCATCGATAAACCCCGGCATCGTCCGCCGTCTTGGAAAGTCCACGAGCACTCGCGGATCGTTCGAGGTTCGAGGCCCTCGGTCATTTGCGCGAGGAGCTCCGCATCGAGCTTGCTGCGCGCAACCGGCACAGTCGGCGTATTCGGTGAGCCGCTTCATCACCTCAACCTTCGTCAGTGTTTCGTAGAGCCGCTGCAGCTCTTCGCTGCTGAAGTCGACCTCGATGCGGCCGCCCTGCCCGCACGATTCTGACACGCGTGCCCAGCGCGACTTTCAGCTGGTTCTGCGGCGCGGGTGTTGGGATCCGCCCGCTTCGGCAACGGCGGAATCGCCGGATTGAGCTCGCGCTTGGCCATGGCCCGCTCTCGGCGGACCGAGAGACCGCGCGAGACGACTTCCCGGGCGCACGCGGCGCTGCGCGCCCTCGTCCGGCATCGTCACAGAGCGCGCGGCGTGCCCCATTGACAGCGCCGGATGCCAGATCGTTGCGAACTTCGGCCGGCAGCTTCAGAAGCCGCATGTAGTTCGAGACCGTTGCGCGATCTTTGCCGACTGCCGTAGCAATGGATTCCTGCGACATCTGGAGTTCGTCGACGAGCCGGCGCGATAGGCCTGCGCCTCTTCGATGGGGTTCAGATCCTCGCGCTGGATGTTTTCGATCAACGCGATTTCCAGCAGCCGTTCGTCCGGGACGTCGCGATAGATGACCGGGACTTCAGCAGGCCGGCGCGCGCGCGTGGCGCGCGCCAGCGGCGTCGCCCGCAACGATCTCATTCCGATCGCCGACGCGGCGCACAAGGATTGGCTGAATGACGCCGTGGCTGCGAATCGACTGTGCGAGCTCCTCGAGCGCTGTTTCTTCCATTTGCATGGCGCGGCTGCCGCGGGTTTGGCGTGAGCAGATCGATGTCGAGCTCAGCCGGCTGGCCCGGCGCCGACTCGCGCGTCGGTGCGAGCGGCGGAGGTGGTGCCGCCGCCGGAATGAGCGCGCTCAATCCCCGCCCAAGCGCGGGACGCTTCTCCGCCATGGATCAGTCTCCTTACCTTCGGTCGGGGCCCCTGCCTGCCCGCCGTAGCTTCAGCGCAGGCGGGCACCCCGCCTGTGGCTCACGACGTTCCGCACGCACACGCGCTGCTCGCTCCACGTGTGCGCTCACTCAGATTGATCAGTCTGATCGGCGCGCGCAGCGGCATCCCTGCGGCGGCCGGCGAATTCGTGCGCGAACGCGAGACATAGGCTTCCGCGCCCCGCGTGAGCGCGCGTCGTAGAGTGATCACTGGAACGCCGTGTGGTGGCTCGGCGCTCCTCGCCCAGCCTGACGTTGCGCGGAATCACTCGTCTTGTACACCTGCGGTCCGAAGTACTGGGTCGCGGATGTTCGCGGCTCACCCGCTGGTCCACTTAGATTCGTCCGCTCGTCGTGCATCGTCAGGAGCACGCCTTCGATGCGCAGACCGGGGATTCGAGACTCGCCTGCACGCTGTTCGATCGTCGAGAGCAGCCATGGCGATTCCTCCGAGAGCGAAGCATCGCAATTGAGCGGCACGAGGACCGAGTCCGCCGCGACACCAGGCCGATTCAGCGGTCAGCAGGCCGAGAGCGACGGCGGCGAATCGATGGCCAGCGATGAAATCAAAGTCGTCGCGCAGGTCTGGCGAGGATTGCTTCCAGCCTGCGCTCGCGCTGCGCTCGCGTTGACCAGCGTCTGATTTCCGCGCCTGTGCGAGATTGCAGGTCTGGCCGGGATCACAGACAGATGTTCGATGGCGCTCTGCGGGGCGACAGAAGATAGTCACGCGGCTCCGGCGCGTCCGATGCTCAGCGCTTCGGGATCGTGTCGCCCGCCGGAGCCGTTTGTCCCTCGAGGCCGACGCCGCTTGCTTGTGAGATTGCCCTGGCGATCGAGGTCGACGAGGAGCACGCGTTGGTTCGCGCGAGGACGCCGCGAGGTTGATTGCCGGGGGCGGTCTTGGCGACGCCGCTCTTCTGGTTCGCGACCGCGATGATGTTATTGGTCATCAAGTCAATCATTGTTATTCCTGAGCACTCAGCACAGCCTACAGCATTCTTGGGCGTCAAGTTTGAATTAGGCGATGTTCCACGTGGAACACATCCCGCGCATTGCCCAGCCAGCACCTCAAAACCAGCAACCACTCCGTGGCTGTGTCGCTAATCCACCAGCTTCAGAACAACTAGTTGGCTGTTGCCGGGAAGGGGCAGAAGTGCGTTGATACCAAACGGAATTCAGGAGGAACAGAGTGCAGAAGGCCCGTGGAACCAACCAGAACACGCGGCCGGGTTGGTTTGAAAGGCCAGTGACCGATTCCAGAGCTGCCCGTCTGGCCTGACGGCTCGACGGAACGATGTCACGCTTCATGCAGGTCTGGCCTGGTCAGAAGATGCTCGAACCCGGCGTTCTCCACTGCTGCGCCACGGCCAGCCCAAGCTGGCGAATCGCGTCGCGAAGGAACGCCGACTTCCTCCTTGCCTTGGCCTCCACCATCACCAGTTTCAGCTGCGGAGCGCCTGATCTTCATCGGAACCGCCGGCGAGCCCCGCCCGGAGCCAAGTCGATGAGGCTCGAATCCCTCAGGCTCTACTGCGTGGATCGCAGCCGACGGCTCTACCAGCAGGCGGTCAATGGCTTCGTCAGGTCGGCGGGTCGACGCTCAAGCCTGTCAGATTCAGGCGCTTGTTCCATTTGGCCAAAAGGCCAAAGTATGCGCACAAGTTGCTCGACCTGCGCGGGCCGCATGCGCATGGCCGGCCCTTCGAAGCGCGGCGCTCGACCCGGGATCCGCGAGTCCCGAGCGGACATCGTCCTATTCTCAACCCGCCCGCGCCGGTATGAGAACGCCGATTTACGTTGGCGGGGCCGACGAGGGGTCCTAGTGCTACCGCGCCGGACGCGACGCCAGAATCGCGACCGCGGCAGGCGTGGCGCCCGGGACGCGAGAGGCCTGGTCGAGTCGTGTCCGGGCGAACAAATCGCCGTGACAGCGTCTCCCACGACCTCCCGCGACAGTCCTGGAACGACCGGTGCGTCAGCTCGCCGGAATGCGGCGTTGCTGCTGGGCCATCGTGCGCTCCCTACCGCTGCGCGTCCCGGCGAACGTAGCCCTCACGACTTTGCACTCGGCCAGCAACGTGGACTCGTCGAGGTGCGCGTCCTCGGCGACGGATTCAAAGCGGAAACCCGCGCGAGGTGACGTCGTTCGAGCGTCACAGAAGCGGCCGCGCGAGCGCTTGCGCCGACGCTCACCGGTTCCTCTGTCAACGCAGCCCGCGCTGCGATCCGGCCGTCGCGCGATTGCGCTCGAGCCGCGCGCGCCGGCGCTTCGAATCGAGACCAGCGCGTCGTCATCCACGAGACCCGCGGATCCGGCCGATCGGCGTCAGGCGCAAATCGGCGTTGTCGATGCGCAGCAGCAGTCGATGCTCCGCACGCGACGTGAACATGCGATACGGCTCCGAGACAGCCTCGCGTGACCAGGTCGTCGATCGAGAATGCCGATGTGAGGCTTCGTGGCGCTCGAGCACTCACAGGCTGCCGCTCGCGCGGCCTGCCGCGCGGCGTTGATGCCGGCCATCAGTCCTCGCGCCGCGGCTTCCTCGTAGCCAGACGTGCCATTGATCTGGCCCGCAAGGAAAAGAGCCTGAAATCCGCTTGGTTTCAAGCGTTTTTCGCAACTCCGTCGGCTGAATGAAATCGTGATTCGACCGCATAAGCGTGCCGGCAGGATCTCGCATGTCTCGAGGCCGCAGGGCAATCGCGACTGATCGCGTCCTGCGCCGTCGCTGCGGCAGGCTCATCGACAGACCGTTGACGTAGACCTCCGTCGCGTCGAGGCCCTTCGGGCTCGAGAAGAATCTGGTGCCGCTCGCGATGCCGGGAACCGCATGATCTTGTCTTCGAGCGACGGACAGTAGCGCGGACCGATGCCCGGAAATCTGTCCGTTGTAGAGCGGCGACGAGCCGATGCTGGCGCGCACGAGATCGTGAAGCGCAGGCGTCGTGTGCAACGTACGTGACACGCCACTCTGATTTCGCGGCCGCTCACGTCGACATGAACGAGAACGGCACGACCTGGTCGTCGCCGCGCTGTTCGGCGAAGCGCGAGAAGTCGATGCTGCGCCGGTGAAGCCGCGGTGGCGTGCCGGTCTTGAGCCGGCCCATCTCGAAACCGAACCGAGCGCAGGCGACTCGGCTGAGAGTCGCGCGTCGGCGGCTCGCCGGCCCGCCCGGCCGGATGCTGCTCGTCTCCGATGTGAATCAGGCCGTTCAGAGAATGTGCCCGGTGGTGACCACGAGCGATCGGCAGGAGACCGCTCGCCGTCCTCGAACTCCAGATCCGGTGACGTGGCCCCGCTCGCGTGACGGATCCGCCCCGCGCGCCTGAAGAGCCAGCGTGATGTTCGGTTGCGCGCGTCAGCGCATCCCGCACCCAGCGTCCGTACGCCGCTTGTCCGCCTGCGCACGCGGCGACCAGACCGCGGGCCGCGGCTGCGGTTGAGCAGCTTGAACTGAATCCCGGTCGCGTCGATGCGCCAGCCCATCGAGCCCGCCCAGGGCGTCGATCTCACGCACCAGGTGGCCCTTGGCTGTGCCGCCAATCGCCGGGTTGCAGGGCATCAGCGCCACGGTGTCGGGCGACAGTGTGACCAGCCCGACACGGCATCCCATCCGCGCCGCAGCCCGCACGCAGCTTCGCAGCCGGCGTGGCCGGCGCCAATGACGACGACGTCGAAATCCTGCGGATGCATCGCGAACCTGGAACGGAGTGGGTCCGTCAATCTTACTTGCCGATGCAGAACCTCGTGAAGATGTGGAAAAGCAGATCGTCTGGCGTCACGGCGCCCGGTCACCTGTTCGAGGCACTCGCCTGCGCGCGCGCCAGATCCACAAGCACGAGCTCCTCCGGTGGCGCCGGTGACCAGCGCATGCGGGCACCCTCGGTGACACGCGCCACGCGCATCTTCGACCAGTGTCAGATGCCGCGACGTTCGTGATGGCCGGCGGTTCGCGGAATCCGTCGCGATCGAGCAGCGACGCCGCGATCTATCGCGGAGCGTCGCGCAGGTCCCTGGCCGCGTCATCGCAGCAGACCGGCGTCGCCTTCTTCGTGGCGCGCGTCGAGTGTCGTCGATGTTCCACGGCCGCGGAAGATCGGCTTTGGTTTGAACGACGGAGCGCGCGCGACGCGACGGCTTCGATCAGTGCGTCGGTCACTCGTCGAGTAACGGTTCGCTTCCGTCGACAATCACCAGCGTGAGCGCCGCGACCTGCTGCGCCTGCCTGCGCGCGCCGCACGCCTTCAGCCTCGATCTCGTCTCGAGCTTCGCGCACAGCCCGGCCGTGTCGACGATGGTGAGCGCGAGCCCATTCACGTCCACGCGCTCGGTCAGCAGGTCGCGCGTCGTGCCTGGAATCTCCGTGACAATCGCCCGCGGAGCGCCGGCGAGCGCATTGAACAGCTCGACTTGCCGGCATTGGGCCGGCCGGTGATGACCTGACCGGTGCGGCCCTCGCGGATCGACGCGGCCAGCTGCGGCCGATCTCGATCAGCGCCGGCATCGCGTCACGGATCTCGCTCAGCTCGTCGCGCGGCGTCTTCACGCGTGATGAAGTGGAATCCCTCGTCGGGAAAATCAGGCGACGCTTCGAGCCGCGCGCTGAGATCGAAGAGCGATGCGTCGATCGCGCGCGATGACCGCCGTCAGCGTGCCTTCGAGCTGGTCCATCGCCGCGCGCGCCTGCAGCGGCGTCGACCGCCTCACACGAGATCGGCGACGGCCTCCGCCTGCGGCAGATCGAGACCGTGCCATTCAGGTACGCACGCAAGCGTGAACTCGCCGGGCTCGGCCGGCCGCGCCCCATGCGTCGCCAGCCGCGCTGACGATTGTGCGCGAGCAGCATCGGGCCGCCATGTATCCGCGATCTCGATCACGTCCTCGCCCGGTATAGGAGGTGCGGCGCAACAGGTAGCTGCGATCACCTGATCGATCCGCATGGCCTCGACGACAGGATCGTGCACGTGGCCGATACGTCGCGTGTCGTGGCGGTGAGCGGCTCCGCGAGATTCAGCAGCGCCGTTGGCGATTCTGCGTGGAGTCCGGTCCGGAGAGCCGGATGACTCCCAATGCCCCGCGGCCGGGTGGAGTGGAGATCGGCGACGATCGTGTCGTCTGTGGCGAACACAACCGGACGCGGCCGGCCTTCGAGCTCAGCCGCCCTTTCGCGAAATCAGAACGGTCTTGAGAAACGCGTCACCGATGCTCTCGGACGTGCGCGTCGTCGTCTTCGGCGACCGTGAGGTGAACGATGCGGCGCGCGTAGGGATTGAGCGGGCCGATTTCCTGCGGCGTCCCGATCGTCTTCGCCTTCTCCGCGAGGAATGCGCCATCTGTCGCAGCTCCTCGTCCTTGCCTTTCCGGAAACCCAGCGCGTCGACGACGTAGTGGCGATCGCCGCGTGCGTCGCGGCGAAACGACGGTGTTGACGATGACCTGGAGGGCGTCGAGCGCCTCGCCCTTCCGGTGGAGCAGTGCGTCGGCGCCGTCGCCGGTCGAGATTCACACGAAGATGATCCGGCGTTTCTTCGACGCCAGCCGTCGAGCGTCGAGCCCCATCGCGGAAGTGACATCTGCTGGACGAACTCGACTACGCGATCATCCAGCGTGCTCATCGTCAGGCCCTTTCTCGGCGCGCGAGAGCGGAAATCAGGTGGTTCGTCAGGCGCTGCTGACCGATCGTCAGGATGTTGCTCGTCAGCCAGTACAGCACCAGCCCTGCCGGCAACGCTCAGGAACATCACGGTGAAAATGACCGGCATCAGCAGGAAGATTTTCTGCTGCATCGGATCCGCCGTGCTCGGCGTCATCCTCTGCTGCCAGAACATCGTCGCGCCCATCAGGATCGGCCAGATGTAGGTACGGGTCTTTCTGCGCGAGGTCGATGAATCCAGCCGGGAACGAACGGCGCGCCGCGCAGCTCGATGGACGAGCTCGAGCAGCATTGATAGAACGCCAGCAGCACGGGCATCGTCAGCAGCATCGGCACGCAGCCGCTGGCCGGATTGACGCCCTTCTGCTTGTAGAGCGCCATCATCTCCGGATTCATCTTCTGGACGCTCGGGATCGGTGCATCTTGGTAACTTCGCGTATCGATCCTGGATCGCTTTGATCTCCGGCTGGAGCGCCTGCATCTTCTTCATCGACACCATGCTGCGATGGCGAAGCGGGAAGATCAGGATGTTGATGAAGATCGTGAGGATGATGATCGAGATAAGCCGTAATTGCCGACGTACCGATTGATCCACTTCCAACGCCTGCAGCAGCGGCACGACGAGCCAGGCGAACATGCCGGAAGTCGATGGCGCGCACGAGCGTGCGCGTCCACCGCGTGCAGCTTGTCGAAGTCCTTCGGCCCGAGGAAGAAGGGAATCGTGATCGCGCGTGACGGCGCGGCGTCGGTTTTCGGGCTCACCGAGAACGCGATGAGAATTGCGCATCAGGCCCGTCGTGGTGCCCGGCACCGGCAGCGTCGTCGCCAGGTACTGACGCGCGTGGGCTCGTTCACCGGCACGCGCCGCTGAGACGAAGTAGTGATCCTCGACGCCGGCAAAGCGCAGGTTGCCTCTCGAACTTGCTCTTGATCGGTCAGCTTCGCGGCGGCCCAGCGCTCGACCTTGCCCTCGCGCATCGTGGCATCGCGCGCGGCGTGCTACCGTGCGGTCCATCCGGGAACCGTAACCGCGGCTCCAGCGCGGGACCCCAGTGACAATGCGTCACCGGCCGCGCCGCGCCGTTCACCTCGACGCTGACTCCGTGTTCAGCAGAACGTGCGGCTGACGCTCCGGTTGAAAGTAGAACGTCTTCCGCGCGCGGTGACACCTGCCATCACGCGCCGCGCAGCAGGAACGCGACTCGGCGTGCCCGGAAGCGGAGCCCAGCGCTGCAGTGTGATCCACGCTCGTGCGCACTACAGCCGCCGGCCGGCGACGCCGTCAGCTTCTCGTCGTCGGTGGTCAGCGTGAACGGACGGATCACCGTGTTGGGCGGCAGATCGGCCGGATATCAATTCGAGCGGGCTTGCCGTCGCGTGCCCTGCCAATAGCTCAGCGGTTCGTGCCAACTCTGTGAGTATTCTGCTGTGGCGGAGACGGCCCGCACCGAATCCCGGTTTCCCACGACGATGTCGCGCGCCGGAAGCGTCACGGACGTGACGGCGAGGCTGGGTGCCGGCTGCGCGGACGCACTCGCTGGCGCCAGCAGGGCGCGCCGGGTGTCGCCTGCGCCGGGGCGCTCTGCCGCGGGGCGTCACTGGCGCCGGAGGCGCGAGCTACGACTGGTAGACGGCGAGCAGGCCGAACGACAGGAAGATGGCGAGAAAGACGCGTTTTTCGGTGGACACTGCTGTCGTCTCTAGCGGGGCGTCGTGCGTGGCGGAACGGGATCAAAGCCCGCGGGACCATGCCGAACGGGTGACAGCGGCCCGACGCGTCGAAGCCGCCGTGACAGCGATGCCGCTCGACATCAGCCCGTGCTCCCGAAATCGCGGCTGCCGCGTAATCCGGAGCGCCGACGGATCGAAACGGGCAACGCGCCGCCGGCGAACGGACTGAGCGCCGAGTTGATAGCGCGAACGGCCGCGATTCCGAACCGCGCAGCGAACGTCATCCAGGTACCCTCGATTACTTCGAACGCCACGAAGTTTTCGCAGCGCGGCGCTGAAAATCAGCGGCGACTGCGGGGAGCGGCGCGCGAACAAGTTCCCGGCGGACGATCGCCACCAGATCCAAGATCCGCCGGCCGGATACCGGCCGCGAGATTTCCCTGCCGGAACAACGCCCTCACGCGCGCCGCTTCGCGCGATTCCGATCTGACGGCGCCACCCGCCCGTTTCGATGCGATGATGCCAAGACGGTCTCGCCCCGGGGCGTTCGGCCGGCCGAGCGACGTGAGGCAGTACGCCTGACGCGCGGCGGCCACGCGCATTCTGAACGACGGTGACCGTCGGCCCGGCTTCGCAATTTGGCCGCGCGGCCGAGCCGAGGGGACATGAATGTCGCGCGTGGGCCTATTCCGAAGAGACCGTCAGTCGCTTGCGGCCTCTGGCGCGGCGGCGCGACGCTTGAGAACGATCCGGCCGTTCTTGGTGCTCATCCGAACCCGAAATCCGTGCGTGCGGCTTCTTCTTCGGCGACGGCGCGATTTGGTTGAAACGCGCGCCGTCATTGTGCTCCCGGTTCCCCTGGCATACTTCCGTCACCCCCGGTCGGGCTGGCAAGCGTCCTGAGGAAGCACGGATCGTAGCGAACGATTTGAAGGGGTGTCAATTCGTGGTTTGTTGTGTGCGTCTTCGGGCCGTCATGGTAGATTCGCCGCCCTTCGGCAGGCAGCCGCTTTGCACCCAAGTCAGTTTTCCACACCTGTGGAAAAACCTGTGGAAATCGAGGGTTTTCCAGAAATCGCACGTCTCTGTAACTCTATTGCGAAATGTATGAGATCGTCGATGGCGAAAGTAGTCGGGCCTGGCGGGAGACAGCGGTTTTCATAGTAGGATTCAGTGGTACGCGCTGACATGGTCGCCGTCCGGCCGCAGGCGAAAGTCCGAGACAGGCAGTACGTGGCGGGTCAAGGGCATGGCGCGGCACGGTCTGGGACGACGTCCTCGGGCGCATCGAGACCAAGGTCAACAACTACAGCTACTCACACCGTGGTCTCGGCACACGTCGCTGGTCGCGTGACGCCGGATCGAGCCTGGTCATCCGCGTGCGGAGATCCGCATGGCCGTCGAGTGGATGAACAAAGCACTACACCGGCGTCGATCGCCGAAGCGCTCGCGGAAGTCGGGCCGGCCGGCGTGTGAGTTGTTCGTTCATTCCCGAAGGCGTCGAAGTTCCGCGTGCGCCAGTGCCGACGCCGGCATTCCAGGTCGGAGCCGGACAGGAACCGCCGCGCGATGAACGCGGGCCCGATGACAACGGGAGAAAGGGCGTCGGGTGGACTCAGTCCGCGCTATTCGTTCGAGACGTCTCATCGTCGGCGCGTCGAATCAGTTCGCGCATGCGGCGTGCCGCGCGGTCGCGGAAGCGCCGTCGCGCTCGTACAACCCGCTGTTCCTGTACGGCGGCGTGGGACTCGGCAAGACGCATCTGATGCACGCGATCGGCCACTACGTGCTCGACGCACAGCCCGGGCCTGAAGCTCACGCTACATCTCGGCCGAGCGGTTCATGAACGAAGTCATCAACGCGATTCGCTACGATCGCATTCTCGAATTCCGCGAGCGCTATCGCGGCGTCGACATCCTGCTCGTCGACGACATCCAGTTCATCGTCGGCAAGGAGCGCACGCAGACCGAGTTTTTCCACACGTTCAACGCGCTGCACGACGCGCAGAAGCAGATCATCCTGAGCAGCGACTGCCCGCCGCACCAGATCAGCGAGCTCGAGGAACGCCTGCGCAGCCGCTTCGAATGGGGCTTGATCGCCGATATCCAGCCGCCGGATCTCGAGACCAAGATCGCGATTCTCGAAGCGGAAGGCCGACGCGGAAGGCGTGTTTCTGCCCGACGACGTCGTCGTTGTTCATCGCCGGCCGCATCAAGTCGAACATCCGCGAGCTCGAAGGATCGCTGATCCGGCTGCTGGCGTACGCGTCGCTGACCGGCCGCGAGTTGTCGATGCGCGCTCGCGCAGGAAGTGCTGCGTGACGTGCTTCGGCCAGGAGGAGCGCGCCGTCACGATCGACATGATCCAGAAGTTCGTGGCCGACTACTACCAGTTGAAGATGGTCGAGTTGAAGTCCCGGAACAACTCGAAGTCCGTCGCGATGCCGCGCCAGGTCGCGATGTACTGTGCAAGTCGCTGACGAACGCCTCGCTGCCGGAGATCGGCAAGAGTTTCGGCGGCAAGCACCACTCGACCGTGATTCACTCGATCCGGAAGGTCGAGGACACTGCGCCAGCGAGACCCGGTCTTTCAACAGCCTGATCAACACCTTGACCGAGTCGATTCGTTCCTGAATTTCCGCGACTCGCCGGGATCGCGCCGGGGATTTCCACAGCGGCCGGTTGTGGATGGCCTGTGGATACGCCGTCGACCGGAGGCTCGGATCTGCACAGGATCGCCGGGTGATCGACGGGGCCGATATCCACAGAAACTTGCACAGGCTTAAGTTACTGAAACGTAAGTGACTTATTGACGCTGATTGGCTTTACCAACAAGCCTTTATTCCTGTTATACTTCTTTGTCTTTTCTGATCTGCCTGGTTCAGAGAGAGATCCCGCGCGAGTTGCGCGGGTCTGCCCGGAGCGAGAGGTTGCCCTGCCTATGGAACTCGTCGTCCGCAAGAACGACCTGCTGAAAGAACTTTCGCTTCTGCAAGGCATCGTCGAGCGGAAGAACACGATTCCGATTCTCGCGAACGTGCTGATCGACGCGACGCAAGGACGGCATCTCGCTGCTCGCGACCGGATCTCGACGTCGGCTTGCGGAGCCGCTGCGAGGCGACCGTCGACGAAGCCCGGCACGCTCGACGCTGCCGGCGAAGAAACTGTTCGAGATCGTCAGCGCGCTGCCGGAGACCGACGTTCGCATCGAGGAAGGACAAGGGCGGCAAGAGCGTCACGATCGCCGCCGATCGATTCGAGTCGCAGGATGCAGACGCTGCCGGCGAGCGAGTTTCCGACGCCGCCGAGTGAAGCGCGGCGACGTCGAAGCGACGCTGCCCAGGCGCGGCGCTGAAGCGGCTGATCTCGCACACCCGGTTCGCGATCACCAGCGAGGACACGCGGTATTTTCTGAACGGCGCGCAACTCGTGCTGCGCGCCGGATTCGATGAGCATGGTGGCGACCGACGGCCATCGCCTGGCGTTCATCAGCGTGCAGGAGTCGCCGGGCAAGAAGGCTGAACGGCGACGTGCTGCTGCCGCGGAAAACGCTGAACGAAGTCGCGCGGCTGATCGACGGCGGCGAGCGCGGTCGGAGTTCTCGCAGGGCGAAAACCACCTGTTTTTCCGCGCCGGCGGGCGGCTGCTGATCTCGCGCAAGATCGACGCGAACTTTCCCGGCGCTACGAGCGCGTGATTCCGAAGTCGAACGACAAGCAGCATCGAATTCGATCGCGATCGCCTGGCGGCCGCCGTGCGGCGCGTGCGGCTGCTGTCGAACGAACGATCGAAGGCCGTGAAGTTCGTCATCGGCAAGGACCAGGTGGAGATCACGTCGAGCACGCCGGAAGTGGGCGAAGCGCACGAAGTCCTGCCCGTCGACTACGGCGGCGACGCGATGCAGATTTGCTTCAACGCCGACTACGTCGACAACTTCCTGCGGCGTGGTCGGAGACCGAAACCGTGCAGCTCGAGTTCAAGGACGAGATGAGCCAGGCGGTGATGAAACCGATCGGCGCGGAGGGTTACGAATACACCTACGTGATCATGCCGATGCGGATCTGACGACGGACGACACCGGACTAAGACCACCGAATGTCAAAGACTGACATCCAAGAACAGGCCAGACCTCGCCGTGCGCGGGCGCGGCTGCTGCCAGCCGGCGCCGACGACTACGGCGCCGACAAAATCAAGGTCCTGGAAGGCCTCGAAGCCGTCCGCAAACGGCCCGCGATGTACATCGGATCGACCGGCCCGATCGGGCTGCACCACCTCGTCTACGAAGTCGTCGACAACTCCATCGACGAGGCGCTGGCGGGCTTCTGCAAGAACGTCAACGTCACGATTCACATCGACGGCTCGGTCACGGTCGTCGACGACGGCCGCGGCATTCCGGTGGACATGCACGAGAGCGGCCGGCTCGGCCGCCGAGGTCGTGCTGACGGTGCCTGCACGCCGGCGGCAAGTTCGAGAACTCGGCCTACAAGGTGTCCGGCGGCCTGCACGGCGTCGGCGTCTCGGTCGTCAACGCGCTGTCCGAATGGCTCGAGCTCGAGATCTGGCGGAACGGCCAGGTGCACCAGCAGCGGTACGAGCGCGGCACGCCGATGGGCGACCTCGACATCACCGGCGTCACCGAGAAGCGCGGCACCAAGGTCACGTTCAAGCCCGACGCCACGGATCTTCGAGACCACCGAGTTCAGCTTCGAGACGCTGTCGCAGCGGCTCGCGCGAGCTCGCGTTCCTGAACGCCGGCGTCGCGATCTCGATCGACGACGAGCGCGACGGGCAGCGAGCCACAAGTTCCTCTACGAGGGCGGCATCCGCGAGTTCGTCGAGTATCTGAACAAGAACCGCACGGTCGGTCAACGAAAAGCCGATCTGTCATGACCGGCGAGCGCGACGGCATCATGCGTCGAGATCGCGCTGCAGTGGAACGACAGCTACACCGAGACGACGTACGCGTTCGCGAACAACATCAACACCACCGAAGGCGGCACGCACCTGTCGGGTTTCCGCGCGGCGCTCACGCGCACGATCAACCACTACGCGACGCAGCAACAGCCTGTCGGAAAAGCTGAGCGAGAGCGTCAGCGGCGAGGACATCCGCGAGGGCATGACGGCGGTCGTCTCGGTGAAGATTCCGCAGCCGCAGTTCGAAGGCCAGACCAAGACCAAGCTCGGCAACACCGAGGTCAAGGGCATCGTCGAGGCGATCGTCAACGACCGGCTCGGCGCGTTCCTCGAAGAGAATCCGGCGGTCGCCAAGCGCATCATCGCGAAGGCCGTGGATGCGGCCTCGGCGCGTGAAGCGGCGCGCAAGGCGCGCGATCTGGTCCGCCGCAAGGGCGCGCTCGACAACACGCGCGCTGCCCGGCAAGCTCGCGGACTGCCAGGAGCGCGACCCGTCGAAGAGCGAGATCTACATCGTCGAGGGCGAGTCCGCAGGCGGCTCGGCCAAACAGGGCCGCGATCGCGAGTTCCAGGCCGTGCTGCCGATCAAGGGCAAGATCCTGAACGTCGAAAAAGCGCGCTTCGACAAGATGCTCAGCCACGAGGAAATCCGGACGCTCATCGCGGCGCTCGGCTGCGGCATCGGGCAGGACGAGTTCGACGCGTCGAAGGTGCGCTACCACCGCGTCATCATCATGACGGACGCCGACGTGGACGGATCGCACATCCGCACGCTGCTGCTGACGTTCTTCTACCGCCAGATGCGCGACCTCGTCGATCGCGGGCACATCTACATCGCGCAGCCGCCGCTGTTCCGCGCGAAGCGCGGCCGGCAGGAGACGTTCATCAAGGACGAGCGCGATCGCTCGAAACGTTCCTGATTCGGCGCGCCGCCGAATCGCGCACGCTCGCTGCTGGCCGAGCGGCAAGGAAGATTTCCGGCGACGCGCTCGAGCGCCGGCTCGAGCAGCTGATGACGTTCCGGAAGCTGCATGCAGGTCGTCGAACGCCGCGGCCCGTGCGCCGGCGCGCGATCCTGGCGCTGCTCGAAGGCGACGCGCGGGACAAGACGTTCTGGACGCGATCAGGCTGCGGTCTCGGCGCTGGCGGCACATCTGCGCACGCCGGAAATCGCCACCGACAGTGGTCGAAGACCCCGAACACCAGGCGCTGGCCGTGGCGATCGACGATCGATCGGCGGGCTACAGCCGGCAGCACCGGCTCGATCTCGACTTCGTGACGACCGGCGAGTTCATGGACGCTGCTCGGCGGCGTATCGCGAGATCCGCGAGCTCATGACCGGCCCGGTCGACGATCCGCACCGTCGCCACCGCGACCGTCCGAGATCGTCCGGAAGGCGACGACGAAGCTGGCGCTGACGCGACCGAAGTGGCGTGCCGGACGCCAGCGGCTGCGGCGAAAGCCGTCGCGAGACACCGACCGGAACGGTCGAAGTGCGCTCGACGATCTCGTCGAGTACTTCGTCGCCGCCGGCCGCCGCGGTCGTCGCCGATCAACCGCTACAAGGGCCTCGGCGAGATGAATCCGGACACGCTGTGGGAAACCACGATGGATCCGGACGAAGCGAACGCTGCTGCAGGTGAAGGCCGAGGATCACACGCGAAGCCGATCTGATGTTCACGACGCTCATGGGTGATCAGGTCGAGCCGCGCCGCAAGTTCATCGAAGACAACGCCCTCGACGTCAAGAACCTCGACATCTGATGGATCAGAATCCGCAGTCCAGAATCCCCGTCAATATCGAAGACGAGATGAAGCGCTCGTACTATGGATTACGCCATGAGCGTAATCATCGGGCGAGCGCTGCCCGACGTCCGCGACGGCCTGAAGCCCGCGAATCGCCGCGTGCTGTTCGCGATGCGCCAGATGGGCCTGGCGTCGAACCGGCCGTACCGCAAGTGCGCGAAGATCGTCGGCGAAGTCATCGGCAACTACCATCCGCACGGCGACGCGCCGGCGTACGACACGCTGGTCCGGCTGCGCGCAGGACTTCAACATGCGCTACCCCTGGTCGACGGCCAGGGCAACTTCGGCTCCGTCGACGGCGATCCGCCGGCCGCCTACCGCTACACCGAAGCGCGTCTCGAAGTCGCTCGCCGAAGCGATGATGACGGACCTCGACAAGGACACCGTCGATTTCCGCCCGACCTTCGACGAGAACGAACGACGAGCCCGTCGTGCTGCCGGCGCCGTTCCCGAACCTGCTCGTGAACGGATCGACCGGCATCGCGGTCGGCATGGCGACGAGCATTCCGCCGCACAACATGCGCGAGGTGATCGACGGCGTGCTCGGCCGTGATCGAGCGCCGGCAGCGCGCCGGCCGACGAGAAGTTCCGCGCGCTGATGCAGGCCGATTCCCGCGCCGGACTTTCCATCCGGCGGCACGATCGTCGGCCGCGCGGGCATCTACCGCGCGTACCGCGAGGGCCGCGGCGGCTTCACGCTGCGCGGCCAGGCGGCGTTCGAGGAGAACGAAGAAGGGCGATCGCGTCTCGATCGTCATCACCGAGATTCCGTATCAGGTCAACAAGGCGACGCTCGTCGCGCGAAATCGCCGAGCTCGTCCGCGACAAAGAAGCATCGAAGGCATTTCGGACCTGCGCGACGAGTCCAGCCGCGACGGCATGCGCATCGTCATCGAGCTCAAGCGCGGCGAGCTGCCCGACGTCGTCCTGAACAACCTCTACAAGCACACGAAGCTGCAGACGAGCTACGGCATCACGCTGCTGGCGATCGTGGCGCAACCGTCCGCGCGTGCTGTCGCTGCTCGAGATCGTCGAGCTCTTCATCGAGTTCAGGCGCGACGTCGTCCGGCGGCGCACCGAGTTCGAGCTGCGCAAGGCCGAAGCGCGCGCGCACATCCTCGAGGGCCTGAAGATCGCCCTCGATCATCTCGACGCGGTCATCACGCTGATTCGCGGTTCGAAGAATCCGGTCGAAGCCGCGGCGGGCCTCGATCGCCAACTTCGGCCTCACGCACGATTCAGGCGCAGGCGATTCTCGACATGCAGCTCCAGCGCCTCACCGGGCCTCGAGCGGCAGAAGATTCTCGACGAGCTCGCCGAGCTGCGCGAGACGATCGACCGGCTGCGCGCCATCCTGTCGAGCGACAGAGCTGCTCATCGGCATCGTCGTCGAGGAGCTGAAGGCGATCTCGCGAGAAGCACGGCGACGAGCGCCGGACGCAAATCACCGAGGAGGCCGCCGGCGAATTCCGCGTCGAGGACCTCATCGCCGACGAGGACGTCGTCGATCACGGCGACCAGCACGGGCTACATCAAGCGCACGGCGCTCGACGAGTACCGGAGCCAGCGCCGCGGCGGCAAGGGCCTGATCGGCATGACGACGCGCGAGGAGGACATCGTCGAACACCTGTTCGTCGCCAACACGCACGCCTACCTGCTCATCTTCACGGACCTCGGCCGCTGCTACTGGCTGCGCGCGTACGACGTCCCGGAAGTCGGCCGGAGCAGCAAGGGCAAGTCGATCGCCAACCTGGTCGACGATGGCCGAAGGCGAGCGCATGGCGCTGCTGCTGCGCGTGCAGGCGTTCCCGGAGGAGGAAGGCCAGCGCTTCATCGTGATGGGCACCGAAAAGGCACCATCAAGAAGACGGACCTGTGGCGTTCTCGCAACCCGCGCTCGGCCGGCATCATCGCGATCGGCATCGACGACGACGACGCCGCTGATCGCCGTCGAATGACTCGGACGGAGCGCAGAGATCTCATTCTGGGATCGCGCAACGGCATGGCGATCTCGGTTCCCGGAAACCGACGTCCGGCCGATGGGCCGCACGGCGCTGCGGCGTCAGGGGCATTGCAGCTTCGCGATGGCGACGAGGTGGTGGCGATGGAGCGTGCGTGGCGCGCGGCTGCACGATGCTCATCGGTCTGCGAGCGTGGCTACGGCAAGCGCACCGAGATCGACGGAATACCGGCGTGCAGTCACGCGGCGGCATCGGCATCATCAACATCCAGACGCTCGGACCGCAACGGCCAGGTCGTGGGCTGGCGCAGGTGTCGGACGATGCGGAGCTGATGTTGATCACCCAGCAGGGCAAGATACCTCCGCATGGCATCGAAGGACATCCGAGCGATCGGACGCGCCAACGCAGGGCGTTCGGCCGATCGACATCGAGGGAGACGACCGCGTGGTCTCGATCGCGCGCCTTGCCGAGAAGGACGAAGAAGAGTAGGCTCCGCAGGTTCGCCCCACATCGAGGAGGCCATGACATGGCATCGAGCGCGCTTCGACCGACGACCCTGCTGGCGCTCGTGATGGGCGCCGTGATGAGCGCCCTCCTCTTCGACGGCTGCAGTTCGCCCCGATCGAACAGCAACTGCTGACCACCTTCTTCCGCGCGGCGCGCCGTGCGCGATATTACTTACAGCCATGTGCGAGCATCCCGGCCGTCGGTTTCGATCCTCGCACCCGAGGGGTCGGTCCAGGACTTCACGATCGACAGCATCGGCGCCCAGGAACGTCGCAAAGCTGCAGCTCCAGCAGTTGATGGACGACGAGGCAAGGTGCGCGCCGACCAGGTCGAGTTCACTAAGCGAGATGCGCGACTTCCACAACGCCAACGTGGCCGCCATCGATCGCGCGACCGAAGGCCAGGCAGGCGAATCAGCCGGTCGGGGGCAAGGACGCCGAAGCGCTGCGGCGGCCTGGACGAAGTGGGATGGCGACAGCCGCAGATCGCGAGCGGGCCGTGTCCAGGCGCGGCAGAAGGCTCGCTCGGGAACGCGCGACGGCCGTGTCCAGCATGACGGCTCGTGGGACGCGACGACGTGGACGTGACGGGCATGGACGTGGACATCATCATCCGAACCGGTGCACCGTCACCGCGCAGGTCCAGTCGCCCGACCGAGGGGCACCATGAGCGGAAGATGGTGCATTTGACGCTGCAGAAAGGCGTCTCTGGCAAGAAGGGCGATCAGGTCATCGGACGGCCGCTGTGATCATCATGTCGATCCAGCCCGCCAGCTGGAAGCCTCAGCCGACCATCTCGAGTTTCGCGTACGCGCGCGCAGCGTCTTCTGGCCGACGGCCGTGAATCGCACGATGCAGCTTGAGGGTCGTCTTCGAGCTGCCTCGACCGACAGCACCACCCCGACGCCGAACTGCGGATGGCGGACACGCGCCCCGGGCGGAGCCCCGCGGACGCGGACTGATCCTCGTCCGCGTATGCAGTACTCGGCCTCCTCCCGCACGCCCGCTGATACCCGCCCTCGCGGATACGGCGTGCTCCCGGCACGACGACGATCGCGCGGACCCTGTCGTGAAGCGGCCCGGAGGACGTCCTCGAGGAGCGCCGGAGGAATTTCCTCGATGAACCTGGAAGGTTCGGTGGACTGGCGCATCGCCGAACACGCGCCGTCGGCGGCGCGACGTCAGCACCAGGCGCTGCTGCGCCGCGTGATCGCGACGTAGCAGAGGCGCCGCTCTTCCTCCAGCTCGGCGTCGTCGTCCGACGAGCGCGATGCGGGAAGAGTCCCTCTTCGAGGCCGGCGATGGTGACCATCGGAAACTCCAGTCCCTTGGCGCTGTGCATCGTCATCATGAGGACGCGGGGCGTTGCGGGAACCGGCTTCCTCGTCTGCGTCGGAGAGCAGCGACAACTGGTCCACGAAGCCGCCGAGCGACGGTTCCGGATGCCGCGTCTCGGACTCGCGCGCCGCCGACACGAGCTCGGCCGAGGTTCTCGATGCGCCCTTCCGCCTCCTCGCTGCGCTTCGTCGCGGAGATCCTGCAGGATAGCCGCTCGCGATCGACCACCTTGCCGAGAGCGATCGACACCGGTTCATTCGCGGCCATCGCGGTCAGCTCGGACGATCAGGTCGCGGAACACCGCACAGCGACGCCACGGCGCGGGGCGCGAGGACGACGCCATCGACCGCGTGCACGAGCCTGACCACAGCGAGTGCGTTCAGTGCGCGACCGGCTGCAGTCCCGCCAGCAGGGGTGGCGCGTCGTCCTCGCCCGGCAGGTCGAGCGCCTCC
>ERZ1370068.7875-contig-6767_pt1 | contig 20136 bp, 22 predicted proteins | sample MGYA00561227_ERZ1370068 | MGnify/ENA primary metagenome ERZ1370068 (study PRJEB38410, sample SAMEA6850437) | metagenome | study: Metagenomic assessment of the ecological functions of the soil: analysis of the soil microbiota associated with the... | reverse complement strand
CCCGGGGATTACACACGCCGGCACGCTATGCGCGGGCTGGGCACGCGTTGAGGCGCGGTGCGTTGGTGGAGCTCGCGACGGTTACTTTGTCTTGCCGTGGCTGCCCAGCACTTCCTTGAATAGAAAGCGCGGCAAGACAAGGCTGGCGACTATGGTGGCCAGCCAAATGACGAGCGTGGCAATGAGCCACGTGCCGATACCGGTGATACTCAGGCCATCCGTAACAAGCGTGGTCACAAGCAAGCCGACGAACGTTGTCACAAGTGCGATGCCACCCAGCAGGTAAGGCGCGTTTTGCCGGGCAATTTTGGTGATCAACGGCTCCAGAATCACGCATCGACGCTGTAAAGATGCAAACCGCGACTACAAACCCGACGGCCATTGATGGCGAATCCGATTAGAAGCATCGATGCCGCCAGCAATGCGAGTGCATTGGCCAGGAGCGACAAAGATCATCTGAGCCAAAAGCCTGGGCATGCGTACGTCCTCGTCTTCACTTCTCGCTTGCACGTTGCCGGGGATGCGGACTTGACGAGCCTGCGACGTGCGGGCGTCGTCAACCGACAGTTTGGGTCACGGCGCGAAGTATCTGCCTATTGGCAGTAATATGGCAGCCCGTCTCCCGCTGCGATATATTTGGGGTGCTCGACTGTCGTGTTGAGCTCCACTACCCGTCCACTTCGTTCGAGGTGAAACCAATGGGACCGAAACTCCTCGCTGAATTCATCGGTACGTTCTGGTTGGTGCTGGGCGGCTGCGGGAGTGCGGTGCTCGCGGCCGCGTTTCCCGGCGTGGGCATCGGCCTTCTCGGCGTCTCGTTCGCGTTCGGCCTCACCGTGCCTCACCGGCGCGTATGCGCTGGGCCCGATCTCGGGAGGACATTTCAATCCCGCCGTGTCGGTCGGCCTGTGGGCGGGCGGACGTTTCCCGCGAACCAGCTCCTGAGCTACATCATCGCCCAGGTCATCGGCGCGGTCGTCGGCGCGGGCGTTCTCTATCTGATTGCCAGTGGAAAGGCGGACTTCAGCCTGGCCGGCGGCTTCGCCTCCAACGGCTACGGCGAGCACTCGCCCGGAAAGTATTCGTTGCTGGCAGGCATTGTTTCCGAAGTCGTGATGACGCTTCATGTTTCTGATCGTCATTCTGGGCGCGACGCACCAGCGGTCAACGGCCGGCGCTGCGGGCCTGGCGATCGGACTCGCGCTCACCTTGATCCACCTCGTCAGCATTCCGGTGACCAATACGTCGGTCAACCCCGCACGCAGCACCGGGCCTGCCATCTTCGTGGGCGGCTGGGCGCTCGCAGCAACTCTGGCTCTTCTGGGTCGCGCCCATCGTCGGGGCCGCGATCGCGGGCTTCGTCCACAAGGCGTTGCTCGAGGGAAAACGGGTGGAGCCGCCGATAAGCGGGCGCAAGGAGCTAGCGCTCCACGTCTCAGGGCCGGAACCAGGCGTTGCCCACCACGAAATACAGGGCGGTCGTTCCCGGGCTGTGCGCCACGTCGATGCCGGCGTGCATCCCGAATTTGCTTGCCAGCTCGTAGCGGAAGCCCAAGCCTCCGCTGCCGATGCTCTGCGTGGTGGTGGAAGTCTGGCGCTTGGTTCGAGTGGCGCCGGCGCCGCCAAAGGCAACGGCGCTCCAGCGTCCATAGAATTGCCAGCGTGCCTCGACCTCGACCGAACGCTGCCTGGTCGCCCTGATAGCGCACCGCAGGCACTCCGCGCAGTTGCACGAACGGCCGGAGGAAGAAGGGCGTGCCGTCCGATGACCACGCATAGTTCACCCGCGCTCCAAGCGTCACGTCCTCGGTAAGTGGATGCCAGCGCAATGAGCACCTGCTGGAAGCGCTCGAAGTCGTCACTGGCACCCAGCCCTTCGCGCGAGGCGAGCAAGGAGGATTCGGCATAGATCCCGCGCGTGGGCGTGAACACGTTGTCGCGCGTGTCGAACTCGACAACGGCAGATGGCGCCGAGACCTTCACGCGCACCCGGTCGGCGAGGCCCTGAAAGGCGGGTCGCGCGGCTTGGGTTCCACGTTGGCGTAGACGTAGCGCAAGCCGACGGCCCAAGGGGACTTGGGTGCGAGTTGCCAGTTCGCCTGCGCGAGCGCCCCGGTGAACTGCAGCGAGTAGCGCACGCCCTCGTCGAGCGACGTTGGCGCGCTCCCGAGTCCGAAGAAATCGAGATTGAACTGTCCCGCCCCGACACCGACTTGCGTGCGCAGGCGCCCATCGACCCACCGGCTGGCATCGCCGGCGAATGCACCCCACGTGCCATTCTGCGTCCCGAACGCGCCTACGCCCGATATGTCGGGCCGCGCCCAGCCTTCATCGCCCGCTTCCCGGCGCGGCCGGAGGAACATGCCAGCCACGCCGCCACCATAGCCGACTGCCGGCTCGGTGACCACGATGGGAATCGGCAGGAAGCCGCGGGGGTTCTCGAGAAAGTAGCTCAAGTCGAACTGGCCATCCTTGGGATCGAAGAACCGCGCGCTTCCCTCGCGCTTTACGTCGGTGCCAGCCGCTTCGGAAACGATCTCGACGCCTCGCAGCGGTTCCGAGATCAATTGGGCGAATGCCGGAACGGTGCGCACAGCGCAAGCAGCAGAAGGGGAGCACGGGGCATCGATGTGGATTTTCGGCGCAGAAACAAAGGTATATGCTTGCCGGCAACAGCAGGCATTGCGGTCGCTCGCCGTTTCAGGAAGGCAGTATGGTCCCGATGCCGCTTGCCGATGACAAGATTTTCGCCCACGTCACCGCGACCGCTTGTTGGCGACGGTGTTCTCGGCCTCGCGTGTGCCTTATGGCATTGTCGGGTCGTCGGTGGGGCGGTGTACCGGTTATGATCGAATGATGGACGTGAGAGCCGCGATCTCGTGTGCAGTCCTGGCACTGGTGTTCGCAATCGATGCGACCGCCGCCGATTTTGGAAGCAAGGGCGGGCCGGAACCTGCCAACATCGACGAGATTGCGAACGCCCTGCGACAGGACCCGTACGACATGGAGTTGCTGATCAGCTACGGCACCTCCAAGGGCGGCTCGGCGGGACACCTGGCGCTGGCCATCCGCGACCAGGCGGCCGGCGATGACATGGTCTACACGGCCAACTTCTATGCCGACCGGGCGCCCGAGCATGCCAAGGATTTCTACACGGACGACCTCATGGTCCGCGTTCCGAAGAAGGAGTATCTGTTCAAGACCACCTCGTCGCTCGGTGACAAGACTTCGTTCGGCCTCGACTTCGGCGAGATCTACAAGCGATCGGTCATCGGCGTGCGCGTCTACGGCGTTCCCGCAGGCGAGAAGGAGGCTGTCGCCGCGTTCTTCATGCGTATCAACGAGCGATTACCACAACCGGGTCAGCAATACCGAGTACCACGACGGCGAGATACGGTACGACTACCTGCGCCTCAACTGCGCCAAGACCATCGGCGCGGCTTTCAAGCTCGGCGCAGGGTACAAGGACCTCGACGTGACGAGTGCCAGGCTTCTCTCCGGACGCAAGGTGGTGGCCGCCGCCAACGCCAACATACCCACCGAGATGGCGATGAAACTCCTCAAGGAGTGGAATGCACGCGGGTACAGGTTGGACGTCGTGTGGTACAGGAAGTATGAGGGCTCGACCTACGTGGACCCGCACGAAGAGGAAAAAGTGGCGTTCAAGGACCTGCCGAACCGGTTTCCTTCCGTCCTGTCGAGCGACTTCCGCAAAGAACAGGATCAATACGAGGACATCGACAATCTTTTCGCGATGTATCTCCTGTACAACCTGAGCAAGCATCGAGTGCGCGTGAACGACGAGACGAAGCTGCTGGAGATCGACAAGACCAGGATCCCGATGGCTTATCCGGAGGCCGCCGGAGCTTGCCACCCGAAGCGCGAAGGCAGACAGCGAAAGCTTTCGTCGCCGTCTGCCGTTCCGGCGGCAGGGAACGGAGATCGGGGAACCCAGGGACGAGAGCGCGAAGAGAGCGGTGCCTTAGTTGCGGCATTCGTCAGCGCCGAATTGGCTTTCACGTATTCGTTTCGACGTCGCTTCCATTCGCTTCACTTGGCCCCCTGGCTTGATGCGAGGCGAGGACTTCCGCCATGTCTGCGACAGTCGGCGAGGCAAGCAGAGTTCGTACGGATAGATCGATATGAAAGAGGTTGAGGATTCTGGATATGAGCTGCATGGCGCGAAGGGAGTCGCCGCCAAGCTCCAGGAATGGGTCGTGAACGCCTATCCCATCGACGTTCAAGACCTCGGTCCAAAGGCGTGCCAGCTGTACTCGTTGGGGTTTCGCGGAGCGACAAAAGCGACGGGCAGGGCAGGCCTCAGGTTGCCGGGTGACGGAAGAGCTCCTCGGTTTATCTTGCCGCCTGCGGCTCTCGGAACTCGGCCAATTGCACGAAATATGCGGGAACCATGTAGGCGGGAAGCTTTTGGCCGAGCCTCGCCGAAGCGCGAGTGATCGACGGCGGTGGTTCCGCTTCGACTGTGAAGTAGGCCACCAGATGCTGCTCCCCATCCGGCCCCTTCCACGGCATGACCACGGTCTCTACCACTGCGTCGACGCTGCGCAACGCTTCTTCGATTTCGGCGACTTCTATCCTGTGACCGCGTACTTTTACCTGGTGGTCCTTTCGTCCCATGTGAATCAGGCGACCATCCGGTAGCCGGCGGCCCAAATCCCCGGTGCGGTACATCCGCTCCTTCCCTGCGCCGGGGACCGGCAGGAACGAGGCCATCGTAAGGTCGGGCCGGTTCCAGAAACCGGAGGGCAGGTAACTGCTCTTCAGCACAATTTCGCCGATTTGATTCGCCTCGACCTCTTCTCCATTTTCGTCAAGCAGCAAGATCTCATAGCCTTCCATCGGGTAACCCACGGGCACCGCAAGACCTTCGATCGGCGTCTCCTTGTTCATGCAATACCAGCTGTAGGTCCCGGTCTCCGTACTTCCAATCCGGTTTACGAGAAGGCAGCTCTGGGAGAAATGCTTCCTGTACGACTCCACGTCCTTCGGCAGGGTCGGCTCTCCTCCCAATCGGATGAGGCGGAGGTCCGGGAATCGATCCGCCTCGGTCAGGATGCTCGTGAAGCTGCGGAAGACGGAGGCGACCGAAGTGAAGAGGGTGATGCGTTCCCGACGCAACCAATCCGCGAGGTTCAGGATTCCGTCGCCTCTGACATCATGGATGCAGAGCGCCGCTCCATTGCACAAGGCGAGCCACATTATTCTTACGGCTGCTATGACGCCTGGCGAGTAGAGGAAACTCAGGCGATCCTCACAATTCAGGTGAAAGCAATTGGTGTAATTCATCGTGCCGGCGAGCAGGCTTCGGTGATTCTGGACGACGCCCTTGGGAACACCCGTCGATCCGGAGGTATAGACGAGACAGGCAGGCGAATGCGATGAAATCTCGGGACGCTCATTCCACCATGGCGAAGCGTCCGGGCACTCATCGACGTTGAGCGCGCTCAGGCCACCGTAGGAAACCGCCTTCGGGAAGTTTGCGGCGTCACTCACCAGCATACGAGCGCAGGAATCGGCGCCAGGATGAAATCATTCCTATCGGAAGCAAGGCCGGGGTCCAGAAAGACGTACGGCTTTCCGGATTTCATTGCCCCCAGGATCGCGGCGATCGCTTGGGTTCCTGGTCGAAGATGAGCGCGACTGGACTCCTCGCCGGTCTCGCGTTGGTCCACAATCGCACGCGCTACCCGGTTGGCGGCTCTGATCCAGCTCCTTGTATGTCAGCTCATGACCCTCGTGTCTCACTGCCGGTCGATCCGGGTACCTCTCGACCATTTGCTCGAAACGCGAGGGGATCGATTGCTCGATTTCATGCAATTCGAACCGCGTGAAACGGTTGGTGGGGTGTACTTTGTTTCCAGACACGGACGAATTCTCGCTGACTCGTTCAGATCGACCAGAGATCATTCGATCCGCTTTGAAAGGAAGCATATCCGCTCTCGTTAGGATAGTCTGCGAACGTTGAAGATTTCAGCCGGCAAGCGGAGACCCATGCCGGATTGTGGTTGTCCCCTGAATCTCAATGAGTTTGGGTAGCCATTACATGAACGCGCCGCCAAACAGAAGCGCCGCACGACGACTCGAAAGCTTCAAACGGCTGCTCGCCCACGTCCGCGAGGTCGCGTCGCTCGACGTTCGGTTTCGTGCTGTGGGACGGCTCCACCGTCCCTGCCGACCTTCCTCGAACGCACTGGCCATCGCCTTTGCCGACGAGGGGGTCGTCGCGGCGATGCTGCGGCGGCCAAACGCCGACACGTTCCTCAATCTCTGGGTCACCGCGCGGATCGACATCCGCAATGGCGATATTTTCGATTTCCTGGCGCGTCAGCCCAAACTGCGGACCAAAGAGATCCGCAGACGTCTCGACAAGCGCCTGGCGCTGACGACGGCACTGAGATTTCTGTTCGTGCCGCGGGGCGGGCCGTGGCCGCTCGAGGCCATTCGCGGCCACGAAGCGCGCACTGACGGGAGCGAAGCGACCAACAAGGAAAACGTCCACTATCACTACGACATTTCCAACGCGTTCTATGCGCTCTTCCTCGATCCCGAGATGGTCTACAGCTGCGCCTATTTCCGCGACTGGAACAACGATCTGGCGACAGCGCAGCACGACAAGCTCGACATGATCTGCCGCAAGCTGCGCCTTAAGCCGGGAGAGCGCCTGCTCGACGTCGGCTGCGGCTGGGGCGCGCTCGCCTGCCACGCCGCCAGGCATTATGGCGTCAACGTGGTCGGCGTGACGCTCGCCGAGGAGCAATTCGCGTATGCGAAGGAAAAGGTCTCCGCCTCGGACTCGAGGACAAGGTATCGATCGAGCTGCGCGACTATTCGCTGATCGAGGGCGATTTCGACAGGATCGCCTCGATCGGCATGTTCGAGCACGTCGGGATCGCCAATTACCGTGCGTATTTCCAGACCATCAACCGCCTGCTGAAGCCGGGCGGGCTCTACCTTCATCACGCGATCGCGCTCCGCTCGGCGGCGTGGGAACGCGCTGCAGAAGAAAAAGCCGCAAACGGCCAATGTGGTTGGCCGCTATATTTTTCCCGGTGGCCAACTCGATCATCTCGGCATGTCGATTGCCAATCTGGAGCGCTATGGCTTCGAGGTGCACGATGTCGAGGCGTGGCGCGAGCACTACGCGCGCACGACGCGGCTCTGGCACGATCGCCTCTCCGCCAATCGCGCGGCCGCCGAGCGCGAGGTCGGCGCGGTAAAGACCCGGCTGTGGATCGCCTATCTCGCCGGCGTCTCGATCGGCTTCACGCAGAACAGTGTCGGTATCTTTCAGACGCTCGCTTCGAAGCGCACGCGCGGGCCATCCGGTCTGCCGCCGTCGCGCGAGCACCTCTATCGCTGATGGCGCTTTCCATCCACAGGCCCATCGTCAGCCATTCGTGAAACCCAACGGCGAGCGTCATTCGTTGACTCGCCCATAGGGGCGGCGTATCTTTTTGCCACCCAGGACACGTGCCAGGATCGCGGCAGCACTTGTCATGCAACGGCGCCGGCAGGGTCGTGGCTGCCGCGAATCTGCCACCACCGTGACGTCCATTCGCCTGTCTCGATTCCCGTGCACTGAACTGCGTCGCCTCTTTAGGACATAGACCCGATGCCCGCACCTTCGTCGACCTCTCGATCTATCTCGAGAACGACGTGCAGAGCGATCCGCCGGGCTTCGACCGAAGATCCAGTACTTCACGCACGAGGATACTTACGACCAGATCGCGCCGTTCTTCCCCGGCCTCAGGAAGGAGGACCTTCCCGATGGCGAGGGATGGGCGATCGAGATGGTCAACCTGATCACGCACAACGGCACGCACCTCGATGCGCCGTACCACTTTCACTCGACGATGGACGCCAGGAACGGCGGCAGGAAGCCGCCATCGCCATCGACGAGGTGCCGCTCGAGTGGTGCTTTCCAGCCGGGCGTGAAGCTGACTTTCGCCACTTCGCCGACGGATACGTAGTCACGGCCGCCGATGTCGAGAGCCGAGCTTGCAGCGCATCGGCCACGTCGTGCAGCCGCTCGAGATCGTCGTCGTGAACACGCGCGCCGGTTCACGCTACGGCGCCGCCGACTACGTGTCCGCCGGCTGCGGCATGGGCTACGAAGCGACGATGTATCTGCTGCGAGCGCGGCGTGCGCCTCACCGGCACGGATGCCTGGAGCTGGGACGCACCGTTCGTGCACACGGCGAAGAAATACGCGAGACGCGGCGACGCGAGCCTGATCTGGGAAGGCCACAAGGCCGGGCGCGACATCGGTTACTGCCACCTGGAGAAGCTCGCACAACCTGGAGGCGCTGCCGGCCAGCGGCTTCTTCATCAGCTGCTTTCCGCACAAGATCCGCGGCGCGTCGGCGGGCTGGACGCGCGCTGTGGCGATCTTCGACGACGCCTTGATGGCCGGCGGTGTTTGACAGCGTGGTATTCGCTGGCGGCGGCAGCCGCTGCGTCTGGCAGGCGGGCTTCTATCGAGCCGTTGGCGGAAACGGTCGACCTTTGCCCCCGCACGCGTCGCGGCGACGAGCGCGGGCGCAGCGGTCGCGGCCGTCCTCTTTGCAGGGCGGTTCGACGATGCGCTGACGCACTTTCGGGGCGCAACGGCTGCCAACTCGGCGAACGTCCATTGGCGAAACCTGTTCAACGGCGCGCCAGTCTTTCCGCATGCCGCAATGTATCGACGCGCATTGCTCGAGGTGATCGATGATCGCGCGTTGGCGACGCTGCACGCGGGTCCGGACATGCTCGTGGCGATTACCCGAGCACCGGCCTGGCTTGAGCGCGCACCGGATTCGCCATCGCCGGTCTGGCCGACGCGCTCGAGCATCTGGTTGGGCCGCCCGTGCATCCTCGACTTGCTCCCTGGCTCGGCTTTCGTGCCGAATACGCGAGCGCTGCGCGCGTGCCGCACGCCCGAGGCGCTGGCCGATCTCGTCCTTAGGCGTCGTCGTGCACCCCAGCCGTTTACGCCGATGTTGATGCAGGGCGGGAAGCCGTCGCTCGACGGCGGCATTGCGGATAACGTCCCGGTGGCGGCGCTGGCTGGCACGCACCTGGCGCGACGCTGGTACTGCTGACGAGACGCTATCGGCGGCCGCCCGCGCATTCGCAGCGGGTCTATGCGCAGCCGTCCGCCGATCTGCCGGTATCGAGCTGGGACTACACCAATCCGACGGGCCTGCTGGCGGGCTACGACCTCGGGCGGCGCGACGGAGAAACATTCGCGCGACAACTCGCTTCCAGGCACGCATCCAACGAGACGCGTGCCGACTGATCGGCTCGTCGTCATCCTCTTGAAGCGCGCGCATTGCGCCCCCGCTGGTCGAGCAAATTGCAATGCGTGCAATAATCCCGCAACATCGGGAGCGCACTCGCTCGCTGAGCGCGGCGCAACCCAACATTCCCAGGGGAGATCGGCAATGACCAAACGCATCTCGATCGTCGTCGGCGCTGCTGGCGCGTCGGCATGGCTCGCAGTGGCGCAGCAGGCGCTGGCGCAAGGCAACGTGTCGTTCACGCTCAAGTACGGCGTCCTTGCCGGACTCACTGGCGATCCGGCGCCCAGCGGGCAGGGCTGGAACGAAGCGGCGCGCCTGGGCGTCAACTATGCGACGGAGACGCTGCAGCAAGCTGAACCTGCCGAACATCAAGATCGTGCTCGTGGATTCGCAGGACAGCCAGGGCAACGCGCAGGCGGGTGTCGAGGCGGCGCAGAAGCTCGTCAACATCGACAAGGTCAATGTGATCATCGGCGACTTCTATAGCTCGGTGACCAGCGCGGCGGCGACCGCCGTCGCGATTCCGAACCAGGTGGTGATGTTCACCGGCGGCACCAGCCCCGCCTTGAGCAAGCTCAACACCGGTCCCGTCACGCTGATCTGGCAGCCGGTGGCCGCCGACGATCTGCAGGGACGCGTGCTGGCACAGGTGATCGCCGATGCGCTGGGCAAGAACGCGAAGATCAACGTCGCCGCGCGCAACGACGCGTACGGCACCAACCTGTCGAACGCGTTCAAGGACGCATGGATCGCCGGCGGCGGCACGATTCCCGAGATGGTCATCTACAACCACCAGCAGCCGACGCTCGACAGCGAGGCGCAGCGCGTCGTGCAGGGCAATCCGGACGGCTGGCTCTTCATCGATTTCTGCCCGACGTTCGAGAAGCTGGCGCTGCCGATGACGCGCACGGGCAAGTGGGATCCGGCCAAGAGCTTCGGCTCCGACACGCTGAACGATTGCGCAGAGCAAAGGCTCCCGGAACTATCCCGGGATGCGCGCGACGCAGGCCAATGCGTCGTCGGGCTCGTCGTTCCCGGCGTTCAAGGCGCTGTTCGAGAAGAACGCCAAGCAGGGCGTCAAGTTCCAGTCGTTCATCGCCGAGTCGTTCGACTCGGTGTTCATCGCGCTCCTCGCGGCGATCGAGGCGCAGTCCTCCGATCCCGTCAAGCTCAGCCGGAAGGTCGTCAGCGTCACCAACGATCCGGGCGAGAGCTACACGTTCGAGCAGCTCGACAAGGCGATCCAGGCGTTGCTCGCGGGCAAGAAGATTCACTTCCAGGGCGCCACCGGTCCGATCAACTTCGCGCCCAACGGCGGATCACCGCGACGAACTACGACATCTGGCAGCACAAGGCCGACGGCACCGCGTCGGTCGTGAAGACCATCACGTTCAAGCCGTAGCCCGCGGCCGTTCGTTTGAGGCACGCCGGCATTCGCCCACGCGTCTCCCGGTCCGGTCGGACCGGAGGGCGTCGGGGCAGGCGCGGCGGCGCGCGCGATGATCGAGCAATTGCTGCAGCTCGACCGTCAACGGCCTGCATCGTCGGCACGATCCTCGCGCTGACGGGCGTGGGCGCCTCGCTGGTGTTCGGGATCCAGCGGGTCGCCAATTTCGCGCACGGCGAGTACCTGACGTTCGGCGCCTACGCCGGGCTGATCCTCAACGTCTATCTACCAGGTCGGACCTCGATCACGGCAACGATCGTCGCGATGGCGGCGACCGCGCTCCTTGCCGCTCGCCATCCACTTCCTGGTGCTGCGGCCGCTGCGCAGCCGCGGGCCTGGTGGCGATGTCGCTGATCACCGTGGGCATCGGCCTGATGCTGCGCGACGTCGTGTTCATGGTGGCGGGCCCGCAGATCCGGCAGTACGCGATCGACCAGACGCGCGTGTACGACCTGGGCCTCGTGCGCATCGCGCCGGGGCAGGCCGTGGCCATCTGCGTCGCCGCGGTCGTGGTGCCGGCGGTGGCTTACCTGCTCGCGCGCACACCCATCGGCAAGTCGATGCGGGCGGTCTCCGACAACCGCGATCTCGCCGCCATTTCCGGCATCGACGTGGACCGCATCGGCACCTACGTGTGGATTCTCGCCGGCGCGCTCGCGGGCCTCGGCGGCGTGATGTTCGCGATGATCCAGGGCACGTTCGATCCCAATCTCGGCTATCAGATCCTGTTCCTGATCCTCACTTCGGTGGTGCTGGGCGGAATCGGCAACGCGTATGGCGCGCTGGTCGCGGGCGTGGTGCTCGGCATGGTGATGGAGCTCTCGACGTGGAGCGGCCTGGCCGGCGGCCTCGACGCGCGCATGAAGCCGGTGCTCGCGTTCGCGGCGCTCATCGCGCTTGCTGCTGTGGCGGCCGCAGGGACTGTTCGGCAAGGCGCGGGTGCTCTGACCGTGGATTTCCTCAATCCCGCGTTCTGGACGTTCGTCGCCGTGATCGCCGGCATCTACGCGATCATGGCGCTCGGCCTGTACGTGCAGTTCTCGCTCGCGGGCCTGCCGAATTTCGGCCACGTCGCGTTCATGGCGACCGCCGCGTACGTCATGGCGATCCTCGTCGTGCGCTATCACGTTTCCCTGCCGCTGGCATCGCTTGGCGCGATCGCTGCCGCGGTCGCCGTCGGCCTGCTGCTTGCGCGGTCCCGCGCTGCGGCTGCGCGCCGACTATCTGGCAATCGCGACCATCGCCGGCGGCGAGATCGTGCGCTATCTCGCGATGAATCTGCCCGAGCTCACCGGCGGGCCCGATCGGCTCGATGGGGCTCGCCGGTCCAGGCAACATCGCGATGTACAACCAGGACTGGATGGCGATGCTCAATCGCCTCACCGCGGCCTTGAGCGGCGCGCTGGGATACACCGTCAGCCGCGACCTGACGATGGCGCTGCTGGTGTGGTCCTCGCCGGCGTCCTCATCGTCGTGTTCTGGCGCATGGAGCGATCGCCGTGGGGCCGCGTGATGAAAGCGATCCGCGAAGACGAAACCGCGGCGGCCGCGGTCGGCAAGAACGTGCTCGCGTTCAAGCTGCAGGCGCTGGTGCTCGGGCGCCATCCTCGGCGCGCTCTCGGGACTGCTGCTCGCATGGCAGATCGGCGTCGTTCAGCCCGGAGGATTTCCAGCCGACGCTCACGTTCTATGCGTATCTGATCCTGATCCTCGGCGGCCTCGAACCGGATCTGGGCGATTCCGGTGGGGGCGGTGCTGTTCAGCGTGCTGTTCTCGGGCACGCGCCTCCTCAATTTCTTTCCGCTGTCGCTGATCGACTCGGGCAACCGCGCCTTCCTCCGGTTGTTCCTGGTCGGCTTCCTGCTGGTGCTGTTCATGGCGCTGCGGCCGCAGGGATTGCTCGGCAACCGCAAAGAACTGCTGCTCGAGAAATGAGCCCCCACGCTCGCGCAACTGCGTCGCTCGCTGCCCCGAGGGGCGCAGTCGGTCTCTCGGGCGGCCCTTCGGGACGAGTGAGCCGTGCTGCTCGACTCAGAACCTCGGCAAGTCGTTCGGCGGGGTCGCGGCAGTCGACGGCGCGTCGTTCGCCGTGGCCGAAGGCATCGATCACCGCGCTGATCGGTCCCGAACGGCGCCGGCAAGACGACGGTGTTCAATCTCGTGTCGGGGTTCATCCGGCCCGACCGCGGCACGGTGCGCTTCGCCGGTCGCGACATCGCCGGCGCGCGCGGCGATGCCGTAGCGCGCGCCGGGCTGGTGCGCGCGTTTCAGGCGCCGCGCGTGCTGACGCGCATGAGCGTGCTGGAAAACATGATGCTGGGCGCCAAGGACCAGCCCGGCGAGCGCCTCGGCATGTCCTGGCTCGCGCCCCGGCGCGTCGCGAAGCGCGAGCGCGAGATTCACGAGCGCGCGCTCGAGCTGCTCCGACCTCATCCGCCTGGCACACCTCGCCGACGACTACGCGGGCACGTTGTCCGGCGGACAGCGCAAGCTGCTGGAGCTCGGACGGGCGCTGATGTCGGAGCCGCGCATGATCCTGCTGGACGAGCCGATGGCCGGAATCGCGCCCGGTGCTCGGGCAGCAGCTCCTGCAGCACATGCAGGACCTGCGCGACGCGGAACATGACGGTGTGCGTGATCGAGCACGACATGGACGTCGTGATGTCGATCAGCCGACCGCGTGATCGTGATGGACGAAGGGCGCGTGATCGCCGAGGGCACGCCCGACGAAGTCCAGCGCGACGAACGCGTGATCGAGGCGTATCTCGGCCGGCTCGGACGGCCGGCGCGGGCTGCCGGGCAAGGCGGCATGACCGGGCCCGTGCTGAAAGTCGACCGGCGTCAGGGCAGGCTATGGCGAAGAGGACGTGCTTCGCGGCGTGTCCATCGAAGTTCCGCGCGGCGCCATCGTGGCCGTGATCGGGCCCAATGGCTCGGGCAAGTCCACGCTCCTCAAGGTGATCTACGGGCTCGTTCCGGCGCGCGAAGGTCGAGGTCACGCTGATCGACCGCGAAGGTCGCGAGCGCGACCTCAGCGGCCTGCGGCCGAACGAGATCACCGCCCTCGGCGTGAACATGGTGCCCCAGCTGGCGAACGTGTTTCCGGAAATGAGCGTGCTCGAGAATCTCGAGATCGGCGCGTTGCCCATCAAGCATCGCCTGCCGCAGCAGCTCGAAGCGGTGCTCGCGGCGCTGCCGCTGTTGCGACCGATGCTGGCGAAGCGCGCGGCCACGCTGTCGGGCGGCCAGCGCCAGATGCTGGCGGTCGGCCGGGCGCTGATGTCCGATCCGCACATCCTCATCCTCGACGAGCCTTCGGCCGGGCTCGCGCCGATGGTGCAGGACGAGGTGTTCGCCAAGATCGAAGTCGATCAACGCGCTGGGCGTTTCGGTGCTGATGGTGGAACAGCGCGCGCGACAGTGCCTCGCGATCGCGAACTATGGCTACGTGCTGGAGCAGGGCCGCAATCGGCTGGAGGGTCCCGCCCAGGCGCTGCTGGACGATCCGGAAGTCGTATCGCTCTATCTCGGCGTGCGGCGGATGCCGGCCGGGCAGCGACGGTGAACCATGGCTCGGTTCGTCCGAGACGGCGACGGCGCATTCACGCGATCACCGCGGCGCCGCCGGTGGATGCGTCGCGGTCTGCGCCGCCAACATCGTTCGGCTTCGCGTCGGCGGAAGCGGCGCCGGTCCGAGCGCATCCTACCTCGATGCACGAACGTGGGCCCGCGGTTTCCGGCACGGTCGAGTGCGACTGCGGCATCGCTCGCCACGACGCGCTGATGTTGCGCCTGCACGGCGATGCGCAGCGCCTCGAGTTCTGCGACCGCCAAGGCAAGCCGCTGCTGCGTCTCGAACTGGCCGGCTGGCAGGAACGGAGCGCGAACCGCCATCCGGCTCCATCTCGTCGGCGAGCAGCATTTCTACGGACTGGGGCAGGGCGGCGGCTTCGACCGGCTCGGCGCGGACGCCGCCTGTGGAACTGCCACGTCAACCACGCGAACGGGTCCGACATTGCGATTCCGCTGCTGCTGTCGACCGCGGGCTACGGACTCGTTCTTCGACAACAGCAGCCTCGCGCGCCTCGAGGCCGGCGATTCCGACAGCACCACCTGGCTCGACTACGCATGCGAGGAAGGAGCGCTCGACGTCTACTTTCTCGCGGGCGACGGCATGCGCGGCGCGCTCGATGCGGCCGCCGAGCTTCTTGGCCGCGCGCCGATGCCGCCGCGCTGGAGCCTCGGCTACCTGCAGTCGACTCGGCATTTCGAGAGCGCGGATGAGCTGCGGCGGCTGCCCGCGACATTTCGCGAAAAGCGCCTCCCGTGCGACGCGCTCATCCTGCTCTCGAGCTATGGCGAGGCCATGGGCTGGAACAAGGGTGTCGGGTCGCTCGACTGGCATCCGGAGCTCGCGCCGGATCCGCGAGCTCGTCGGGCGAGCTTCGCGCGCAGCATTTCCACGCGATCACGCACGAATATCCGGTGCTGCAACCGCGAATCGCCGCTGTATGCGGAGGCGCGAGGCAAGGGATTCCTGCTCGACTTCGCCTATCCCGACACGCCGGTCGAAAGTCGAACGCCGGTCACCTACATGACGCGGGCAGCGGTTCATCGATTTCTCGCAGCCCGCCGCACGGGAATGGTGGTGGGCGCAGCATCGCGACCTCGTCGAGGCGGGAGTCGACGGCTGGTGGCTCGATGGCGGCGAAGGCCCGCCTGCCGACGCTGCAATGCACGCCGGCACCGGCGCGACGCTGCACAACCGCTACGACCTGCTGCGATATCGGGCGTTCGCGGAAGGCGAGGCGCGGGATCGCGGCGACGCGCGCCCTTCCTGCTGTGCCGCTCCGGCGGACCCGGCATGCAGCGCTTCGGCGCGGGGACCTGGACCGGCGACATCGACAATACGTTCGCGACGCTCGAAGCGCAGATCGCGCATGGGCCTCAACGTCGGCATGTCGGGCGTGCCGTACTGGGGCACCGATATCGGCGGCTACTATCCGACCGCCGAGGCGAGCGGCGAGCTCTTCGCGCGCTGGTTCCAGTTCGGCGCGTTCTGTCCGCTGTTCCGCGCGCACGGGCGCGCGTGGCGCGAGCGCTTGCCGTGGTCGTACGGCAGCGAGATCGAGGCGATCTGCCGGCGCTATCTCGAGCTGCGCTATCGTCTGATGCCCTACACCTACACGCTCGCGTGGCAGGCGCATCGCGAGCGGCCTGCCGCTCATGCGGCCGCTGGTGCTGAACCATCGCGGACGATCCGCGCGTATGGGAGCTCGCAAGCGAGTACCTGTGGGGCGACGATCTGCTCGTGGCGCCCGTCACGCGCGAGGGCGCAACCCATTGGCCCGTCTATCTGCCCGAGGGTCGCTGGCACGATTTCTGGACTCACGAGGTCTATGAAGGTCCTCGTGGCATCACCGTCGAGGCGCCGCTCGACCGGCTGCCGCTCTTCGTGCGCGCCGGCGCCATTGTGCCGATGGGGGCCGCTGGTGCAGCACCTTTCCGGCCGCCGGCGGACGATTTGACGCTGCTCGTGTATCCCGCGGCGAGCGCGTCCCTTCACGCTTTACGACGATGACGGCGTGACGAATGCGTACCGCCGTGGCGGCTATGCGCTGACCGATTTCGAGTGCATCTGCCTCGCCGTCGGGACTCGTGTGCCGCATCGCGGCGCCGCGCGGTGCGGCGAATGCCGTTCCGCGAGGACGCAGCTACACGTTGCAAATTCATTCGACGCAGGTGCCGCGGCAGGTGAGCCTGCAAGGCGTGGTGCCGCAGGGCGTCGACGCTGGCCCGGTCGCCTGGTGGCATGATGGCGCTTTCTGTACGTTCGACTCGGCGGCGTCAGCCCAGGTCGCGGCCGAAGTCGCCATCGATTGGTGAGCTCGACATGACGGACCTGAATCGAAGCTCCGCGCACGCGCAGCGGAAAGGCGGTCATCGAGACGTTCGACTACGACGGCGTGCGGCTGCTGCCCGGCCGAATGGACGCGCAGGTGCAGCGGCGCGCCAGGTCTACTCGTCGATCCCGAACGACAGCATCCTGAAAGGCTTTCGGCGAGAGTCGGGTCTGCCCTCATCCCGGCGAGGACCTGCGCGGCTGGTGCAAGAACAAGACCGCGGGGATCTTCGGGCAACTGCTGAGCGGCATGGCGCGCATGGGCCGCGCGACCGGCGATCGCTCGCTGTGGGACAAGGCCGAAGCGTTGCTGGCCGGATGGTACGAGACGTTGCCTGCGGACGGCAACCTGCGCATGCGGCCTTACGACTGGGAGAAGCTCGTCTGCGGGCTGGTCGACCTGCATCACTACGCCGGGATCGACCGCTGCGCTGCCCATTCTCGCGCAGACCACCGAATGGGCCGCCGAGACCTTCGATCGCACCCGGCGCCACTCCGACAATTTCGATTTCTGGGGCGCGGGCCCGGACCGACGCAGGAGTGGTACACGCTGCCCGAGAATCTCTATCGCGCGTACCTGGCGACCGGCGAGCGGCGTGCAAGGAGTTCGCGGGATGTCTGGCTGTACGACGATTACTGGCGGCCGCTCGAACGACGCGAGCCGAACTGCCCGAAGTCGTCCCTGTCCATGCCTATAGCCACGCCAACTCCTTCAGCAGCGCCGCGATGGCGTACGCGGTGACAGGCGACAAGCGTTATCTGAACATCTCGATCAACGCCTACGATTTCCTGCAGCGCACGCAGTGCTACGCGACAGGCGGTTACGGACCCGACGAGCGATTCATGCCGCCGGACGGCAGCCTCGGACGCTCGCTCGAGCTCTACGCCGGCCACGCCGAGATTCCGTGCGGCATCTGGGCCGGATTCAAGCTGTCGCGCTACCTGATGACGTTCACTGGCGACGCGCGCTTCGGCGACTGGATAGAAACGATGGTCTACAACGCCATCGGCGCCGCGCTGCCCACGGAGCCCGATGGCCGCACTTACTACTACGGCGACTATCGCCTTTCCAGCGGCTTGAAGCAGCACTACTGGCACGAGTGGCCGTGCTGTTCCGGCACCTATTGGCAACTGATGGCCGACTACCACAACGTCATCTACTTCAAAAGTCCGGACGCGTTGTACGTGAACCTGTTCGTGCCGTCGGAAGTCGACGTGGGTCCACGCCGGCCAGACAGTGCGGCTGCGGCAGGAAACGGCCTATCCGGAAGTCCGAAACGACGACGCTGGACCTCACGCTCGAACGGGCATCGCGCATTTGCGATCAAGCTGCGCGTCCCCGGCTGGGCGCGCGGCGCATCGGTCGCGATCAATGGCGAGCCTCATTCCGTACGCGCCGAGTCCGGGCGAGTGGGCCACGGTCGAGCGCGAATGGCGCGACGGCGACTCCGTGACTCTCCGCCTGCCGATGGAGCTCCGCATGCGCCGATCGACGCGCCAGCATCCGGATCGCGTCGCCTTCCTGTTCGGGCCGACCGTGCTGGCGCAGGACGAGGCGTGCTGCCGGCCGGCCGTTCGCACTCGCATCCGGTACAGGAATCGCGGAGCGCGCTGACGCGAGGAGGGTCAGTTCGATTCAGATTCGCGACCCGCGCCGGAGCGGCACCGGCGGTTTCTGCAGCCGCTCTACACCGTTCCCGGCGTTCTGGCCGTACTGGGTTTACTTCGATTTGCGCGCGCAGCCGCTGTATTGAGCGCATGCGATGGTGGCTGTGGTACGCCGGCGCGCGCTTGAACCGATCCGGCCTCCAGGGGGAACATGAGGGCGGCGAGACTTCATTGCGGCACTGGGCTGCGCGTCGCCGTCGGCGCGGCCGGTCTGGCGCGCCGGCACATTGACAGCGATTTCGGCAGGAGGCATCGCTGCCGGCTCAATCGGGCGTAAGGCGCCGCTGGTAGGCTTTCGTCAACAGTGCGTCCCCTGCCACCACCGTTTCGAACGCGCCAATTCATTTCGCAGGGATTGATGCGTCGGTTGTCGAGGGGCAACGTGCTCATCGAGGAGCGCTGGGCAACGGCGACCTTCATGTGCTTCTGGCGCCGCAGCGAGCTGGTGGCTGAAGGGCGTTGTTGGGCGATCGCGGGATGGCTCGGCGCGCGCCGCGCGAGCGCGACCGTCCCCGTCGTCTTCACCATCGGGGATCCGGTCCAGCTGGGCTGGAAGCTCGTTTCAACCGCGCTTCCTGGCGGGAATGTCACGTGGAATCGCGTTCGGGTTCCAAACCAGCTCGGCGCAAGCGCGTGCGCAGCTGTTGCAACGACCTCGTGCCCGGCATCGGGCCTTGATACCCGATGGAACCTTGTAACGCCGCGGTTGAGCCGACATGGTATTTAGCGTCCAAGCTCAACCTCCAGACGCTGGTTGCGCAGAACGCGCGCCTGGCGGAGATCGGATTTGGCGCGGTTTGGGGCCAGCGGTGCCGGGGCGCCGACGCCGATCGCTGTGACCGACCCGGTCCTGCTCGACCGCCAGGCGAATTGTGATCGCGCCCTGCCGAGTAGCCCGTCGGCTTCAGTTCACGCTCCACGTCGTAAAGCCAGGCGGGACTGCTCACGAGCCAAATACTGGAGATGATGTACCGCCAGGCAGGCGGCTACATCGCGCAACTTATGGGGTGGCGAATCATCGACACGCCGGTCATGTCGACGTACTTTGAGCCGATGCTCAATCTCGCAATTCTTCTATGAGGCGCCTTCTAGTCTGGCGGTTCCGCGCACTTTCTTCTCGCTTCGGTCGACGAAGTGATCGAATGATCGAGAAGATGCGCAGCGACGCCTCGTATCTGCTCCTTTGGCTTCGATGAGCGGTGGCAAAATTCACCGGCATACGATGCAAAGGGTTCACCGGGAAACAGCATGAAAACTGCAAAGAGCCATACTTTCCTGCTTCATTGTTTCGGTGGCTCGGTCTCGCTTTCTCTGCTTCTCAGGCGCGTGGAGCCGTAGTGGTCGTAATGACGGCACGACCCACGTTGACCGCATTGAATCGCTCGTACACTGCGAAATGCAGCCTGTTCCAGGCGCAACCTGTGTAATCCCGCACTGGCGAACGCCATAACGACCTGCAGCTCAAATATCAGCTGGGTGATGTTGCGGCCCCGGAACCGATCCCGACCTCTCCGCTCGCCTACGGTATCAGCGGCGGCTTCGTTTCCATAACCTACCGGGATGGCACCTCGGTCCTTTACCCGACGGCTCAAGACGACTGTTTTTCTATAACATCGACATCCGCAGCGCGTCCAATGCAATCCCAACTCTCTCACACAGTGGGTTTACCCTCGCTGCGACAGGTCTGCTACAGCACGCGCAGGCGTTGCGCCTGAGAGGTTGGATGCACGAGCTGACCGCATACTCTCCCGCATTCACCCATCCGGGTACACGCGAAGGAGGCCCTAGCAATACGTAACTGAACGAAGTACAAT
>ERZ1370068.4517-contig-3586_pt1 | contig 20141 bp, 25 predicted proteins | sample MGYA00561227_ERZ1370068 | MGnify/ENA primary metagenome ERZ1370068 (study PRJEB38410, sample SAMEA6850437) | metagenome | study: Metagenomic assessment of the ecological functions of the soil: analysis of the soil microbiota associated with the... | reverse complement strand
GTATACTTCGTTCAGTTACGTATTGCTGTAATTCCGCGATTTGAATCTGTCTGTTGATGCGTGTCATGGCAGCGGTCCTTGGCGTTTGAAAAAGGGTGGCGCAAGGGCCGTGTCGTCGCCGCGCCAGTCACTACCGCCACTTTGTTCCTGAATTCCTTCATTCGCGTTCCTCGACAATTGGTTGTGATTGGTCGGCACCAGGTTCAATCGCTCGAGCCTGATGTCATCGCCGCGAATTAGAGACGGTTAGTCCTCGCCATGCTATTGCCGGTAGTGCGAATGGTCGCTATTGTTCAAAGCCTCTTGAGTAAGCCACTTTCAAAAACATAACGATTTGATCTGCTGTGGCACTTCCGTCGGCGTCATGACAGAGCCGAATGGCTTACGGTGACCGTCGCCATCGGCGGCATCCGGCGAACTCACCAACGAGTTTCGGCGGTAGACAGGCGTCGATCAGGGCGGCGTCAATCAAGCCGGTATGGCGGCGTGTAAGGGAATGCCGCCCACCGACGGCGACAAAGCTGGATCGCATTGCATGCATGCTTAAATGCCGCCGCCAATGCAACCGGCGCGGCCCGACGTGTGCACATCGGCATCGCCGGCGTCCTGGCACTGAGCTGCGGCGTCCATCTGCCGCAGAAACCAGCGGCGCGCCGAGACCGCGAAAGCCGCGATCAACCCGATGCCAATGGCGACACACCAGCCGGCCCGTCCACCGCAAAGGCTACCGTCCCGATCGCACCCGGCAATGGTGCATCGCCAGGAAATGAGGCATTGAACAGGCCGCGCAACAGCCGGGCGACAGGTGGGATGTCGAGCGTCACCAACAGAAGAGAGCCAGGCGCCGCCAGCAGGGAAATAACCCATCGGCAACAGCAGGACGATCAGTGGCGAACAAGGCGACGGCATCCGGCGTCATGCCGACCACTCTTCTTTTTCTCCACCGGCCAGGCGCTTTCCGCCGGCAGCTTCACGACAATATCCGCCCGGACATATCTTCGGCGCCATTGGGCTTTGGTCGATGCCTGGCGGGCGGAGCGGCGTCGGCGCGGCGCGTACCGGCGCTCGATCTCCGCGGCAAGCGCATTCTCCCGCTTCAGGTTACTTCCCGCCAGCCAGATATCGCTGACGGCGCCGCGCTGAGTTGCGCACGCGGCGCACGGCCTCACCATGACTGTGGAACCGCCCGCCAGCGCTATCCGCCCACGATCGCGCCCGGTGACGTCGATCTCGGCGGCATCCAGCAACGGATTGAGCAGCTGCGGAGTGGCGGCCAGCACCAGGTTTCCGACCGGCACCAGATCGACCGCACCGAACGTCCCCCACCAGCGCCCGGTCCAGTCGCGGACGCGCCGCTCGGCGCGCCGCGCGTGGCGACGGCAGGATGCATGGCGCCATCGAGCCAGAACCCCGGCCAGCCATCGGCGGCACTGGTAAGAATGGTAATGCTGAGTTCGCAGGCGGGGATGACGCAAGTCCGCGAAATATAGCCCTGGAAGGCGCCGCTAGATATGCCGAAGCCAGTCCCAGCCGGCGACTGTGCCGCTCCAGCGATGCCCAGCCTGTAATATCCCTCGAGCTCGTGCGCGGATTGCGCCAGTGCGTGCGGGTCATCTCGCGGCGGCTGCCGGCGGAAGCACGCTGCACGCTTGGCGTTGGGCGCCAGTTGCGCGAAAACGCGCGACGTCGGCTGCGGTATGAGGCGAAGCCCGCGGCCGGCGCGATCGCGTTGGCCGGATTGTCGCCGGGAACGACAAGGCGCTCTTCCACCGGAAGGCGGCAGCGTGTGACCGCGCGCGAACACGGCGCCCTTGACCAGCGGCGTTGGGCTCGGTCTCGCGCAGGCCCGCGGCCGCCACGATCTCGCGTTTGATCCAGCCACGATAGGGCTCCGCGCGTGATCGCCTCGATCACGAGGCCCAAGGCAATCCAAAGCCGTGGTTCGAATATTTGAAGCGCGTGTTGGGGCGATGGCGGGCGCTGATCGCAGCTCGTCCATCAGCCCCTTCTCGCTCAGATAGGGCCTCGATCGGCGAACTGGCCGGCGTCGGCGCCGTCGCGGGTCAGGCCGGCACTGTGCGAAAGCAGCTGCGCGATCGTGGTTTGAGCGACCTGCGGATGCAGGCCTTTGACGTAAAGCCCGACGGGATCGTCGAGGCGCAGCTTGCGCTGCTCGCGAAGCTCATGATCTCGCAGCCGCGGTGAACTCTTGGAATGCGACGCAATCCGGAAACGGTGGCGGGGCGTGAGCTTTTCGCCGGTGGCCATGCTGGCCTCGCCGAATGCGAACTCGGAGATGACCTTGCCGCGATGGACGACGGCGACGATGCGGCCGGGTTGGCGAAGTCCGCATCTGAATTCGATCCAGCTGCGGATATATCCGATCGCGTTTTGTACCCACGGGTCATGCGCGCTCTCCCGAATTATCCGGCGTTTTTTCGCCGCGTTCCGAAAATGCCGGAAGCAGGCGGAATTGTCCGCTTCGCGGCAAAGCCCTCGCTTTTGCATGATTGCGTTGCCCTGACCTCCGCCTGCCCCCGTAGACATTTGCGGGGGTGACGGCATCCTGCCCTCGGAAATCTCAAAAAGACGCGCGCGGTCGCGCCGCGCCGGGGAAACCAGAGGGCAGACATGATCAAGACGCGGTTCACCGAACTCGTCGGCGTCGAGCACCCGATCGTCCAGGGCGGCATGCAATGGGTCGGGCGCGCCGAGCTGGTCGCGGCCGTCGCCAATGCCGGCGCGCTCGGCTGCATCACCGCGCTGACGCAGCCGACGCCGGAGGACCTGACGCAAGGAAATCGCGCGCTGCCGCGACGCTGACCGACAAGCCGTTCGGCGTCAACCTCGACCATCCTGCCGTCGATCAAGCCGCCGCCCTACGCCGGAATATCGCCAGGCCATCATCGAGAGCGGCATCAAGATCGTCGAGACCGCCGGCAACAAGCCGCAGGAGCACGTCACCGAATTCAAGAAGCACGGCATCAAGGTGGTCCACAAATGCACCAGCGTCCGCCACGCGCTGTCGGCCGAGCGCATGGGCGTCGATGCGATCTCGATCGACGGCTTTGAATGCGCCGGCCATCCCGGCGAGGACGACACGCCCGGCCTGATCCTGATCCCGGCCGCCGCCGACAAGGTCAAGATCCCGATGATCGCCTCGGGCGGCTTCGGCGACGGCCGCGGCCTGGTCGCGGCGCTGGCGCTCGGCGCCGAGGGCATCAACATGGGCACGCGCTTCATGTGCACCAAGGAAAGCCCGATCCATCAGCTGCGTGAAGGAGCGCATCGTCGCCAACGACGAGCGCGAGACCGAACTGATCTTCCGCACCATGCGCAACACCTCGCGCGTCGCCAGAACGCGATCTCGACCAAGGTCGTCGCGATGGAGAAGGAAGGCGCGAAGTTCGAGGACGTCCGCGAGCTCGTCGCCGGCGCCCGCGGCAAGATGGTCTACGCCGACCGGCGATGCCGATGAAGGCATCTGGTCGGCCGGCCAGGTGCAGGGCCTGATCCACGACATTCCGACCTGCGCCGAACTGGTGTCGCGCATCATGCGCGACGCGGAAGCCATCATCCGTGAGCCGGCTCGAAGGCATGATGTCCGGCGCGCAGGCGTCAGGCCGCCGAATAGGCGACCTTCGCGACCTGGAAGCGAGGAGAGCTCCATGAAAGCCTATGTCTACGGCGCCAACGGCGCTGAAATCGCCGACGTTGCAAAACCCTCGCCGAAGGGCACGCAGGTGCTGGTCAAGGTCCATGCCTGCGGCCTCAACCGCGCCGACCTCGGCATGACCAAGGGCCATGTCCATGGCGCGGCCGGCGGCGTCGGCACCGTGCTCGGCATGGAATGGGCCGGCGAAGTCGCCGAGCTCGGGCCCGAGGCCAAAGGCGTCAAGGTCGGCGACAAGATCATGGGCTCGGGCGGCGCGGCGTTCGCCGAATATACGCTGGCCGATCACGGCCGGCTGTTCCGCGCGCCCTCGAACATGAATTTCGAGGAAGCCGCCACCCTGCCCGTCGCGCTCGCCACCATGCACAACGCCGTCGTCACCAACGGCGCGCTGCAGGCCGGCCAGACCGTGCTGATCCAGGGCGCAAGCTCCGGCGTCGGCCTGATGGCGATGCAGATCGCCAAGCTCAAGGGCGCGAAGACTCGTGATCGGCTCCTCGACCGACGCGATGCGGCGCGGACGGCTGAAGGAGTTCGGCGCCGATCTCGCGATCGACTCCAGCGATCCCGGCTGGGTCGATCAGGTGCTGAAGGCGACCGACGGCGAAGGCGTCGACCTGATCGTCGATCAGGTCTCCGGCCAGCGTCGCCAACCAGAATCTCGAAGGCGACCAAGGTCAAGGGCCGCATCGTCAATGTCGGCCGGCTCGGCGGCACCCACGCCGATTTCAATTTCGACCTGCACGCCGCGCGCCGCATCAACTATATCGGCGTCACCTTCCGCACCCGCTCGATCGAGGAAATCCGCGAGATCTTTGACGAGGTGCGCAAAGACATCTGGGCCGGCGGTGGAATCGCGAAAACTGCAATTGCCGATCGACAAGGTCTATCCGTTCGCCGACATCGGCAAGGCGTTCGAGCACATGGAAGCCAACAAGCACCTCGGCAAGATCGTGGTGACGCTGTAGCCCGATGCACGATCGCAATGCACGTGCTCGACGGCGGACGCTATTTCGAGGGGCCGCGCTGGCATGCCGGCCGGCTCTGGTTCGTCGACTGCATGGAGCGGACGCTGCTCAGCCTCTGCGCCATCAGGCGAGTGCGAGCAGCACGCGAAATTCGACGACGACACGCCCTGCGGCACTCGGCGTCCTGCCGGACGGCAGGATCATCGTGCTGACGATGTTCCGCAAGCGCCTGATGAGCCTACGCCGACGGCAGGCTGTCGCTCTACGCCGATCTTTCCGGGATCGCCACCGGCACGATCGACGACATGATCGTCGACGGGCTCGGCCGCGCCTATGTCGGCGATCTCGGCTTCGATCATGCCGCCGCCGCCCGATCGCGGCGCCGTCGGCCGCATCATTCTGGTGATGCCGGACGGCGCGGCCCGCGTGGTCGCCGAAGGATTGCGGTTTCCCAACGGCATCGCGGTCTCGGCCGATAACAGCCGGCTCGTCGTCGCCGAAATGGATGGCGCATGCCTCGCCGATTATGACATCGCGGCCGATGGCGACTTGAACGCTTCGCGGCCGCTTCGGAAGCATGAAGTCTCCTGACGGCATCTGCCTCGACCGCGCAAGGCGCCGTGTGGGTCGCAGCCTTCGAAGAAGACGCCTTCATTCGGCTCGACCGCAACGGGCGCGAGTTGCAGCGAATCGAAGTGCCCGGCCGCCGCGCGCATTGCCTGCGTTCTCGGCGGCGCGGAGCGGCGGACACTGTTCTGCCTGAGCGCGGCGACGTCCTACGAAGAACTCCGGCAACGCAAATCGTCCTCCCGCATCGACGTCGTCGATGTCGGATATTCCGGCGCCGGCTATCCCTGACGTCGGCCGACGCACTTTCAAGCTCAGAACAATTCGCAACAATCGCTGCTGCAATTGAGTGGCGATTGCGCAGTCTTGATCGAGCGCTTTGATGTTAACGGATGGGCTGCTAAACCGCCGCCCATGAGCCACTCCCGCATCACACCGTCAAATCCCGCGTCGCGGCGATCTCGATCTTCGCCAGCGCCGGCATGGCCGCGGCCAAATTCGCGGTCGGCATCGCGATCGGCAGTCTGGCGCTGATCTCCGAGGCGCTGCACTCCTCGGTCGACGTGGTCGCGACCGTCATCACCTGGCTGGTGGTGCGGGTTTCCGACCGCCCGGCGGACGAGGAACATCATTACGGCCACGGCAAGTTCGAGAGCCTGTCGGCGCTCGGCGTCATCGCGCTGCTCTACGTGCTGGCCGGCGGCATCCTGGTCGAATCCTAGAGCCGTCTGCGCGAAGGCGCGCCGCCGCCGACGATCTCGGCGATCCCGTTCGTCGTGCTGGTGATCGATATCGCGGTGAATTTCTGGCGCGCGCGGGCGCTGCATCGCACGGCGCGCGACACCAGAAGCCAGGCGCTGGCCGCCGACGCGCTGCATTTTGCCTCCGACGTGCTGGGCTCGATCGCCGTCATCATCGGGCTGGCGCTGACCGGCCTCGGCTATGCCTGGGGCGACTGCGGCCGCCGCCATCGCGGTCGCCGTCATGATCGCGCTGCTGGGCCTGCGGCTGGCGCGCTCCACCGTCGAAACCCTGCTCGATCGCGCGCCGGAAGGCGTCGCGGAGAAGGCCGACCGCCGCGATCAGCGCGGTGCCCGGCGTGGTCGGCGTCGAGCGGCTGCGCGTGCGCATGGTCGGGCCGACGCATTTCATCGACGCCATCGTCAAGGTGCCGCGCACCTATCCGATCGACCGCGTCGAGGAGATCAAGCGCAAGGCGCAGGACGCCGTCAGCAAGGCGCTCGGCGACGCCGACCTGACCTTCACCGCCGTGCCGGTCGCGCGCGACAACGAGAGCGTGCGCGAGCGCATCATGGTGATCGCCCGCAATTCCGGCCTCGCCGTCCACCACGTCACCGTGCACGATCTCGGCGGCAAGCTGACCGTCAGCATCGACCTCGAGGTCGACGGCGATATGGCGCTCACCGCGGCCCACGACATCGCCCACGAACTGGAGCGCAGCATCCGCGAGGATTTCGGCGAGGACGTCGAGGTCGACACCCATATCGAGCCGCTGGAGCCGGAACTGCCGCTCGGCACCGATGCCGCGCCCGACCGCGTCGAGACCATCAAGGCCGCGCTGTCGCGCTTTGCCGCCGACGGCGCGATCCATGACATCCACAATGTGCGGGTGCGCGACACCGACGCCGGCGAGATCGTCAACTTCCACTGCCGCGCCGCGCCGTCGATGAGCGTGATCAAGGTGCACGAGAACGTCGACGAGATCGAGCGCGCGCTGCGCCGCGCGTTTCCGACCATCAAGCGCGTCATCAGCCACGCCGAGCCGCCGCGCGCGTAGTGAATCTGAATCCGCGCGCGTTCCCGTTTCGGACTCACTGCGCCGTTTTGCGAGCATTCCGATTCCGCGTTGGACAACATTTATTTCGCATTAACGAATCGTTGACTCTCGACAGCCCGGCAAAACTGGATTCAAATCGCTGTGATTCGGAAGCGACGTGGGGTTCTTCCGGACACGGGTGCAAAAAGACTTCGGCGGGGGTCTAAGGCATGGCGCGCGCGCATGCGGCGAGCGCGTGCGTCCAATCCGATTCGATCAAGGGATTGGCGCAATCGATCGCGAAACCGGCCTATCACCGGCTGCTGATGGCGGAGCCTGCGCTTCGCCGCGCCGTGCCCACCCTGATCATCGCCTTCCTGATCACCATCTGCCTCGGCGCCTTCGTGCAGGTGATCGACCAGAACCGGCAGAAGCGCGCGCCGATGAAGCGCGACCTCGCCGCGCTCGCCGATCTGCTCGCCGAGCGCCTCGACCGCCTCGCTTCGGTCCGGCAGGATCGCGCCGCCAACATCGAGCGCGCTGCAAGACCTGCTGCCCGGCCTCATTCCGTCCTGGGGCGTCGCCAGCCGGCCGCCACGTCATCGTCACCGGCGCCGACCAGCGCATTCTGGCCCGCGTTCCCGATCGAAGCCGGCCTCGGCGAGACCGACCGGCGTTCTCGACGTCATCAGCACGGCGCAATTGCTGGCCGCGCCGCGGCCAGCAGGGCGGCGTCACCGACATGATCCTGCCGAACGGCAGCAGCGCGCTGGCGATCCAGCGCGTCGTCAAATCGCTGCCCGGCCAGGTCATCGTCATCCAGGAAAAGGACGAGCCGCTCTGGCGGTCGGACGCGGCGCTGTCGGTGACGCTTTCCGCCACCACCGGCTTCGTCGTGCTGATCCTCGGCTTCGCCTTCCACTGGCAATCGACCCGCGCCCGCGAAGGCGATCTCATCAACGACGCCGTGCGCGGCCGGATCGATACCGCGCTCAACCGCGGCCGCTGCGGCTTGTGGGACTGGGACCTGTCGCGCGGCCGGATCTTCTGGTCGCAATCGATGTTCACCATGCTGGGGCTCGACACCCGCAGCGACCTCCTGACCTTCGGCGAGGTCAACGCGCTGGTGAAATCCGACGACATCGACCTGTTCGCGATCGCCGACCAGCTGATCTCCGGCAAGATCGACCACATCGACCAGACCTTCCGCATGCAGCACACCGACGGCCACTGGATCTGGCTGCGGGTGCGCTGCGAGCTCAGCCAGCGGCGCCGGCCGATGCCGGCCTGCACCTGATCGGCATCGCCGTCGACATCACCGAGCAGAAGAGCCTCGCCGAGAAGACCGTGGAGGCCGACCTGCGGCTGCGCGACGCGATCGAGACCATCCCGGAAGCCTTCGTGCTGTGGGACGCCGAAGACCGCCTGGTGCTCTGCAACTCGCACTTCCAGCGCCTGCACAAGCTGCCGGATTCCGGCGGTCACGCCGGGCACCTCCTATGAGACCGTGATCGAGGTCGGCAGCATGCCGGAGGTCCGCACCCGGCTGCAGGAGCGCCGGCAGCCAGGCGCCGGGCGCGCGCACCTTCGAGGCGCAGCTCGACGACGGCAGCTGGCTGCACATCAGCGAGCGCCGCACCAAGGACGGCGGCTACGTCTCGGTCGGCACCGACATCACCCGCATCAAGGAGCACGAGCAGAAGCTGGTCGACAACGACCTGCGCCTGCGCGCCACCGTCGATCGACCTGAAGCGCTCGCAGGCCGAGCTGGAACGGCAGGCCGTCGAACTCGCCGACCTCGCCGAAAAATATTCCGAGGAGAAGAACCGCGCCGAGGAAGCCAACCAGGCCAAATCGAAATTCCTCGCCAATATGAGCCACGAGCTGCGCACGCCGCTCAACGCCATCATCGGCTTCTCCGAGATCATGGACAGCGGCATGTTCGGCACGCTCGGCTCGGACAAATATCAGGAATACTGCCACGACATCCTCACCAGCGGCCAATATCTGCTCGAAGTCATCAACGACATCCTCGACATGTCGAAGATCGAGGCCGGCCGCATGAAGCTCGACATGGAGCCGCTCGACCTGTCGAAGACGCTGGCGGAATCGCTGCGCGTGGTGTCCGGGCGCGCCGACGACAAGAACCTGGCGCTCGATGCCGATATCGAAGGCACCATTTCCGTGGTGGCCGATCGCCGCGCGGTCAAGCAGATCATCGTCAACCTGTTGTCCAACGCGGTCAAGTTCACGCCCGACGGCGGCAAGGTGGTGGTGCGCAGCCAGCTGCTGCGCGATTCCATCGTGCTGATGATCGCCGACACCGGCATCGGCATCGCGCCGCATTCGCTGCGGCGGCTCGGCAAGCCGTTCGAGCAGGTCGAGAGCCAGCTCACCAAGACCTATCAGGGCTCGGGACTGGGACTCGCGATCGCGCGCTCGCTGACCAATCTGCATGGCGGAACGATGAAGCTGCGCTCGAAGCTCGGCGTCGGCACCGTCGTCTGCGTCATCGCTGCCGCGCGACGCACGCAAGGCCGAAGATGCCGTGCGGCCTAGACGCATCGCTCGAAGCGCGAAGCGCTCAGATCTGTGACCATGATCTTTTCGGAAACCGGTACCCGCGTTTCCGGACCATGCTCCAAGACCGCTCAGGACTCCAGCGTCGGCGCGACTTCGCGGGCGACCTGCACCAGCGCCGCGATCAGCGGCGTCATCGGATCGCGCTGCGGGATCACCAGCCCGATGCTGTAGTCGACGACGGGATCGACGATCGGAATGCTGCGGACGGCGTCCGCCAAGCCCAGCGTCTCCGCGAGCTTTGCCGGCATCACGCTGGCCCAGCGCCCGGTCTTCACATGGGTGTAGAGCACGAGCAAGCGAGTTCGAGGTCAGCGTCGGCGTCGCCTCGGCGCCGACCGACGCAGCGCGCGGTCGATGATGCGGCGGTTCTGCATGTCCGGCGTCAGCAGGCACAGCGGCACCTGGCCGACTTCCTTCCAGGTCACCTGCTCGCGATCGCCGAACATGGCGTCGGGCGAGGTCAGCAGGCGATAGCTCTCGTTGTAGAGCGGAATGGTGCGGACCTTGCCGATCGGTTCGTTCTCGATATAGGTCAGCCCGGCATCGACCTCGAGATTTTCCAGCAGGCCCAGCACGTCGGCCGACGTGCAGGACTGGATGCGAAACCGCACGTCCGGATGGCGGGCGCGGAACGGCGTCGTCAGCGACGCCACCATGCCGAGCACGGTCGGGATCGCCGCGATCCGGATCTCGCCGGAGAGCTTGTCCTTGAGGCTGTTGATCTCCTGCCGCATCGCGCGGGTGTCGCCGACGATGCGCCGCGCCCAGTCGAGCGTGCGCTCGCCCTCCGGCGTAAAGCCCTGGAAGCGCGAGCCGCGCTGCACCAGCATGACGCCGAGAATTTCCTCGAGCTGCTTGAGGCTGGTCGACATCGTCGGCTGGGTGACGCCGCAGGCCTCGGCGGCCCGGCCGAAATGCCGCTCCTTTGCCAGCGCCAGCAGAAGTTCAAGCTTGTCGATCAAGGCGCAGCAAACCTCATGAGATCAGCAGAACCGTCGTGTCCGAGGCATAACTATCACGCCCCTCACTGAGACGGGTATGTGGCATGAACGCTGCCGCCGCACTTAGATCCGGATCATTCCATTTTCGTATCATGCTATTTTGAATTGTTATTGATCGGATTGCCGTATCGCAGCATGAAACAGCTTTATTGATCTTTGAACAAATTCCAAGTCTCATTCGCGCTTCAACTCACGCTCGAGCGAAAGCGCGCGGATGACGTCGACTTACGAACCATGGAATGAAGCGCGCGGCGCCGAGATCATCGCCGAACACGACAAGCTGGAAGGCGCGACGCTGGTGATCCTGCACGCGCTGCAGGAGGCGTTCGGCTACGTGCCGGAGCCCGCCATTCCGATGATCGCTTCCGCGCTCAGCCTGTCGCGCGCCGAAGTCCACGGCGTGTTCACCTTCTATCATGATTTCCGCCGCGAACCCGCAGGCCGCCATGTGCTGAAGCTGTGCCGCGCCGAGGCCTGCCAGGCCGCCGGCGGCGATGCGCTCGCGGCGCGCGCGGAAGCGAAGCTCGGCATCGCGATCGGCAACACCACCGCCGATGCGCGCGTGACGCTGGAGCCGATCTATTGCCTCGGGCTGTGCGCGACCGCGCCGTCGGCGATGCTGGACGGCCGCGTCGTCGGACGGCTGAACGAAGCGCGCCTCGACGCGCTGGTCGCGGAGGCGCAGCGATGACCATGCGCATCTTCGTTCCCCGCGATGCCGGCGCGGTTGCCGTCGGCGCCGATGAAGTGGCGCACGGCGCTGGAGCTGGCTGCCGCCAAGCGCGGCATCGCCGTCGAGATCGTCAGGACCGGATCGCGCGGGCTCTATTGGCTGGAGCCGATGGTCGAGGTCGCGACACCGCAGGGCCGCGTCGCGTTCGGCCCGGTGACCGACGGCCGACGTGCCATTCGGTGCTCGACGCGATGACCATCGGTGGCGCGCACCCGCTGCGGCTCGGCCTCGCCGACGAAATTCCCTGGCTGAAGCGGCAGACCCGCCTGACCTTCGCACGCTGCGGCGTGATCGATCCGCGCTCGGTCGGCGATTATCGCGCCCATGACGGCTACAAGGGCCTGGAGCGCGCGCTGACGCTGACCTCGGACGCGATCCTCGCCGACGTCACCGCGTCCGGACTGCGCGGCCGCGGCGGCGCCGGTTTCCCGACCGGCATCAAGTGGAAGACGGTGGCGCAGACCAGCGCCGACCGCAAATACATCGTCTGCAACGCCGACGAAGGCGACAGCGGCACTTTCGCCGACCGCATGATCATGGAAGGCGATCCCTTCGTGCGTGATCGAGGGCATGACGATCGCCGGCATCGCGGTCGGCGCCACCAAGGGCTACATCTACATCCGCTCGGAATATCCGCACGCGGTGGCGGCGATGAACGCCGCGATCGCGGCGGCGCAGCGCGCCGGCTATCTCGGCGAGCGCATCGTCGGCTCCAGCCACAGCTTCGATCTCGAAGTCCGCGTCGGCGCCGGCGCCTATGTCTGCGGCGAGGAAACCTCGCTGCTGGAAAGCCTCGAAGGCCGCCGCGGCATCGTCCGCGCCAAGCCGCCGCTGCCCGCGCACAAGGGCCTGTTCGGCAAGCCCACCGTGATCAACAACGTGCTGTCATTCGCGGCGATCCCCTTCATCCTCGACGACGGCGCCAAGGCCTATGCCGATTTCGGCATGGGCCGCTCGCGCGGCACGATGCCGATCCAGCTCGCCGGCAACATCAAGCATGGCGGCCTGTTCGAGGCCGCGTTCGGCATCACGCTCGGCGAACTCGATCGACGATATCGGCGGCGGCACCTGCAGCGGCCGCCCGGTGCGCGCGGTGCAGGTCGGCGGCCCGCTCGGCGCCTACTTCCCGCGCGCGCTGTTCGACACGCCGTTCGACTACGAGGCCTTCGCCGCGCGCGACGGCCTGATCGGCCATGGCGGCATCGTCGTGTTCGACGACAGCGTCGACATGGCGAAGCAGGCGCGCTTCGCGATGGAGTTCTGCGCCATCGAATCCTGCGGCAAGTGCACGCCGTGCCGGATCGGCTCGACGCGCGGCGTCGAGACCATCGACAAGATCCGCGCGCGGCGAGCGCATCGCGGAGAACATCGCCGTGGTCGAAGACCTCTGCAACACCATGAAATTCGGCTCGCTCTGCGCGCTCGGCGGCTTCACGCCCTACCCCGTGATGAGCGCGCTGAAACATTTCCGGAAGATTTTGGCCCGGCACCGGCCGCGCCTGCAGGCCGCGGAATAAAGGACGATCGCCATGTCGCTGATTCAGGAAACCGATTTCGGCACGCCGCGCTCGAAATCCGAGACGATGGTGACGCTCACCATCGACGGCCAGCAGCGTCACCGTGCCCGAGGGCACCTCGATCATGCGCGCGGCGATGGAAGCCGGCACGCAGATCCCGAAGCTCTGCGCCACCGACATGGTGGACGCGTTCGGCTCCTGCCGCCTGTGCCTGATCGAGATCGAGGGCCGCGCCGGCACGCCGGCCTCCTGCACCACGCCCGCGATGCAACGGCCTCGTGGTCCACACCCAGACCGAGCGCCTGAAGAAGCTGCGCAAGGGCGTGATGGAGCTCTACATCTCCGACCACCCGCTGGACTGCCTGACCTGCGCCGCCAATGGCGACTGCGAATTGCAGGACATGGCGGGCGCGGTCGGCCTGCGCGACGTGCGCTACGGCTATGAGGGCGAGAACCACGTGTTCGCCAAGTCGGATGGCTGCAGCCAACGCCGCCTGGATGCCGAAGGACGAGTCCAATCCGTATTTCACCTACGATCCGTCGAAATGCATCGTCTGCTCGCGCTGCGTGCGCGCCTGCGAGGAAGTGCAGGGCACCTTCGCGCTGACCATCTCCGGCCGCGGCTTCGACAGCCGCGTCTCGCCCGGCATGAGCGAAAGTTTCCTCGGCTCCGAATGCGTGTCCTGCGGCGCCTGCGTGCAGGCCTGCCCGACCGCGACGCTGACGGAAAAGTCCGTCATCGAGATCGGCCAGCCCGAGCATTCGGTGGTGACGACCTGCGCCTATTGCGGCGTCGGCTGCACCTTCAAGGCGGAAATGCGCGGCGAGGAAGTCGTGCGCATGGTGCCCTACAAGGACGGCAAGGCCAATCGCGGCCATTCCTGCGTCAAGGGCCGCTTCGCCTGGGGCTACACCACCCACAAGGAGCGCATCCTCAATCCGATGATCCGCGAGAGAATCGCCGATCCCTGGCGCGAAGTGTCGTGGGACGAGGCGTTCGACTTCGCCGCCGCCGAAGTTCAAGCGCATCCAGGCCAAATACGGCCGCGACGCCGTCGGCGGCATCACCTCGTCGCGCTGCACCAACGAAGAAACCTATCTGGTGCAGAAGCTGATCCGCGCCGGCTTCGGCAACAACAACGTCGACACCTGCGCCCGCGTCTGCCACTCGCCGACCGGTTACGGCCTGTCGACCACGTTCGGCACCTCGGCCGGCACGCAGGATTTCGACTCGGTCGAGCATACCGACGTCGTGATGATCATCGGCGCCAATCCGACCGACGCCCATCCGGTGTTCGCCTCGCGGCTGAAGAAGCGGCTGCGCCAGGGCGCCAAGCTGATCGTGCATCGATCCGCGCCGCACCGACATGGTGCGCATCGCCGCATGTCGAGGCGCAGCATCATCTGCCGCTGATGCCCGGCACCAACGTCGCCGTGCTCACCGCGCTGGCGCATGTCATCGTCACCGAGGGCCTCGTCGACGAAGCCTTCGTGCGCGAGCGCTGCGACTGGAGCGAGTTCGAGGATTGGGCCGCCTTCGTGGCGCTGCCGAAGAACAGCCCGGAGGCGACCGCGATCATGACCGGCGTCGATCCGAAGGAACTGCGCGGCGCGGCGCGGCTGTTCGCCACCGGCGGCAACGGCGCGATCTATTACGGGCTCGGCGTCACCGAGCACAGCCAGGGCTCGACCACGGTGATCGCGATCGCCAACCTCGCGATGGCGACCGGCAATATCGGCCGTCCCGGCGTCGGCGTGAACCCGCTGCGCGGCCAGAACAACGTGCAGGGCTCCTGCGACATGGGCTCGTTCCCGCACGAGCTGCCCGGCTATCGCCACATCTCGGGCGACGCGGTGCGCGACCAGTTCGAGGCGATGTGGAACGTCAAGCTCAACACGGAGCCGGGCCTGCGCATTCCCAACATGTTCGACGCCGCGATCGAGGGCACCTTCATGGGCCTCTACGTGCAGGGCGAGGACATCCTGCAGTCCGATCCCAACACCAAGCACGTGGTGGCGGCGCTGTCGGCGATGGAATGCGTCATCGTGCACGACCTCTTCCTCAACGAGACCGCGAACTACGCCCATGTCTTCCTGCCGGGATCGACCTTCCTGGAGAAGGACGGCACCTTCACCAACGCCGAGCGCCGCATCCAGCGCGTCCGCAAGGTGATGACGCCGCGCAACGGCTTGGCCGACTGGGAAGTCACCATCGGCCTCGCCAAGGCGATGGGCTATCGAGATGCCCTACAATCATCCTTCCGAGATCATGGACGAGATCGCGGCGCTGACGCCGACCTTTGCCGGCGTCTCCTACGCCAAGCTCGACGAGCTCGGCTCGGTGCAGTGGCCCTGCAACGAGAAGGCGCCGGAGGGCACGCCGGTCATGCATATCGACGGCTTCGTGCGCGGCAAGGGCAAGTTCGTGGTCACCGAATACGTCGCCGACCGACGAGCGCACCGGGCCGCGCTATCCCGCTGCTGCTGACGACCGGCCGCATCCTCAGCCAGTACAATGTCGGCGCGCAGACCCGCCGCACCGACAACGTCGTCTGGCACGAGCGAGGACCGGCTGGAGATCCATCCGCATGACGCCGAGCAGCGCGGCGTACGCGACGGCGACTGGGTGCGGCTCGACGAGCCGCGCCGGCGAAACCACCCTGCGCGCGATGATCACCGATCGCGTGGCGCCGGGCGTGGTCTACACCACGTTCCATCACCCGGACACGCAGGCCAACGTCATCACCACGGAGTATTCCGACTGGGCCACCAACTGCCCGGAATACAAGGTCACGGCGGTGCAGATTTCGCCGTCGAACGGTCCGTCGAATGGCAGAAGGCCTATGACGAGCAGGCCCGCCACTCGCGCCGCATCGCGCCGGCGTGGAAGCCGCGGAGTAGCGCATGCACGATCCGGTCCGCACAGTCGATCGGCAGGTCTGGCGCGACGGCCAGCCTCGGCGAAGGCACGCGCGCCGATTCCGGAGGAGACCGCGATTGCGCTGACCTATAATGGCGGCACCTACGCCGTCATGATGGGCACGCCGCAGGACCTGCGAGGATTTCGCCGTCGGGTTCAGCCTCAGCGAAGGCATCGTCCAATCGCCCGACGATATCGACTCGCTCGACATCGTGCGAGCTCGACGACGGCATCGAGCTGCGGATGTGGCTGGCGCCATCGAAAGCCGACCGGCTCAACGAGCGGCGGCGGCACATCGCCGGCCCGACCGGCTGCGGCATCTGCGGCATCGATTCGATTGCGGAAGCCGTTCGCCCCGCCGCGATCGTCGGCAAGGGCCGCGTCGTTCTCGCCGCGCGAGATCATGGCCGCGATGGCAGAGCATCGCGCCGCTGCAAGCGATCAATATCGAAACCCGCGCGGTGCATGCCGCGGCGTTCTGGACGCCGGCGCGCGGCATCGTCGCGCTGCGCGAGGATGTCGGCCGCCACAATGCGCTGGACAAGCTCGCCGGCGCGCTGGCGCAGGAGCGCAGTTTCCGCCAGCGAGGGCATGGTGCTGCTGACCAGCCGCGTCTCGGTCGAGATGGTGCAGAAGACCGCCGCCATCGGCGCGCCGCTGATGGTCGCGGTCTCGGCGCCGACCGCGCTGGCGGTGCGGATGGCGGATGCCGCCGGCATCACGCTCGCCGCCATCGCGCGTGCCGACGGGTTCGAGGTCTTCACGCATCCGCAGCCGGATTGCGGCCTACGCGAGATGCTGGCGTCGCGGAGGCTGTCCATGTCGCCTGACCGGCTGATCTACATGGCCAATCAAATCGGCAAGTTCTTTCAGAGCCAGGGCCACGACAAGGCCGTGCCGGGGATCGCCGAGCACATCCAGAAGTTCTGGGACCCGCGGATGCGCAAGGCGATCTTTGCGCATCTGGACAGCCGGCGGCGCCGGGCTCGATCCCAATGTCCGCGACGCGCTCGAGACGCTGAAGAGGCGCTAGCAGAAGTGAAGGGCTCCGTCGTACCAGCCGGGCGAGGTTGGGCAGCGGAGGCTCGCGCGCCTTCGCCCAACACCGTGCCGCCGCCTACCACCTGCACGCCTCAGCCTGCACGCGTCGCGCAAGCTTCAGCGACGAGTCCGGGCGTGTCGCCGGCGCGCGCCATCACGCGCAAGCAGATCCTCGCCCGACGTTTCCGGATTGAATTTGCCGGTGACGCAGAGCCTGCAGGATTTGCGTCAGGTCGTGATAGAGCCGCGTCGCCGGGCGCAAGACTTCGGCGTCCGGATTGCGGCAGCACGCCGAGCCGCGCGGCGTTGTCGAGCACCTGCAGCGTGCGAGACGCTCGAGGATCTCAGGCTTTGTCGGCGGCGTGAACGAGCTGCAGATATTGCGCGATGAAATCGATATCGACCAGGCCGCCGGCGGCGTAGTTTCAGGTCCCAGACGTCGTCCTCGCCCTTCTCCAGCGCGATCGCGCGGCGCATGTCGGCGACGTCGCCGGCGGTGCGCGGCGCGATCGCGCGGCCGCGTCAGCACGCGCGCGGATGATCGCCTCGATCCTTGCGCGGAACGCCGGCGACGCCGAAATCACCCGCGCCCGCGTCAGCGCCATGTGCTCCCAGGTCCAGGCCTCGCGCTCCTGGTAGTCGGCAAAGGAATCGATCCGCGACGCCACCGGCCCGGCGCGGCCCGACGGGCGCAGCCGCATGTCGACGTCGTAGAGCACGCCGTAATTGGTCCGCGTCGTGAACGCGCGAGATCAGCCGCTGGGTCAAGCGGCGCGAAATACTGCGCGCCGTGCAGCGATCGCTCGCCGTCGGAATCCGGATCTGTCGTGGTCGAAATCATAGAGCAGGATCAGGTCGAGATCGGAGGACGCCGTCATCTCGCGGCTGCCGAGCCGGCCCATCGCGAGGATCGCGGTCTCCTGCCCCTTGATGCGGCCGTACTGGGCGGCGAACTGGTCGGTCACGAGGCCATGCACGGTGTGCACGATGCCCTCGGCGACGTCGGCAAAGGCGACGCTGGCCTGCTGGGCGGAGACCGTGCCGGACAGAATGCGCGTGCCGATCAGGAACAGGCTCTCCTGGCCGAACAACCGCAAGCGATCGAGGAAACTCCTCGTAGGAATCCGCGTCCTGCAGCGTCGCCGCCAGCCGCGCGGACAATTCCTGCTGGTCCGGCATCGCGCCGAAGAAGCGCGGATCGATCAGCCCGTCCATGATCTGCGGCTGCCGCGCCAGCATGTCGCCGAGCCGCGGCGCGGCGCCGAGGATCAGCGCCACCAGCGCGACGAGATCGCGGTTCTGGCTCGAGCAGCGAAATCAGCCGGCCGCCGCGCTGCAACGCGCTGCAGGAAGCGGTCGAACGCCGTCACCGCGTCGTCGGGCTCCTCGGCATGCGCGAGGCCGTCGATCAGGCCGGGAATGAATTCGACGAAGGCGTTGCCGCGTCGCCTCCATCGCGGAGCGCGCGATAGTCGCCTGCCATCCATTGCTGCACGCGTCTGCGCCACCACGACCGGCTTCTTGAAGCCGAGCGTCGCCAGATGTTCGAGCAGGCGCGGATCGTCAGGGCCGGCGCCGTAATTGACCGCCGGCAGTTTCGCCGTGCCGGTCGGATCGCCCTCGAACAGCTTGCCGTAATGCCCCTGCACGATGTTGAGATGGCCGAGCAGATCCTTTGCGAAGGCCGCGCGGCTCTCATAGCCGAAGAAATGCGCAAAGCGCTCCACCGCCTCGGCATCCTCGGGCAGCGCATGGGTCTGCTCGTCCGCGATCATCTGCAGCCGGTGCTCGACCCGCCGCAGGAACTCGATAGGCCGCGGTCGAGTTCGTCGCGCGCCTCGAAGGTGATCCAGTTGCTCGACGCCAGCACGTTGCAGCGCTTCCAGCGTCGGCCGCACCCGCAATTCCGGATGCCGGCCGCCGGCGATCAATTGCTGGGTCTGCGCGAAGAACTCGATCTCGCGGATGCCGCCGCGGCCGACCTTGACGTTGTGGCCCTCGACCGCGATCTCGCTCTGGCCGCGATAGGTCTGCATCTGCCGCTTCATGTCGTGGACGTCGGCAAGCGCGGCAAAATCGAGATGCTTGCGCCAGACGAACGGCGCGATTTCCGCGATCAGCGCCTCGCCCGCCTTGGCGTCGCCGGCGCAGGGCCGCGCCTTGATCATCGCGGCGCGTTCCCAGGTCCGCCCTTCCCGCTCGTAATAATGCAGCGCCGCGTCGGTCGAGATCGCCACCTGCGTCGAGGCCGGATCCGGCCGCAGCCGCAGATCGACGCGGAACACGTAGCCGTCGCCGGAGCGCTGCTGCAGCAGCCGCGCCAGCGCCTGCGTGACGCGCACGAAAAACGGCTGCGGCTCGATATCCGGCGACCAGCGAGGTCGCGGCGGGATCGAAAAACACGATCAGGTCGATGTCGCTGGAATAGTTCAGCTCGCCCGCGCCCATCTTGCCCATCGCGAGCACGATCAGGCCGCGAGCCCTCCTCGGGCCGATCGAGATCGGCGGCGCGTCATCCGGCCGCGCGCGACCTCCTGCCGCAGCAGGAAGCGCAAGCGCCGACTGCACCGAGGCGACGGCGAGATCGGTCAGCGCCGCGGTCACCCGCATCACCGGCCAGACCCCGCCGATGTCGCACAGCGCGATCAGCAGCGCGGCTTCCGCCTTCATGCGGCGAAGCAGATGCATCACGTCGGTTTCGCTCGGCGGCGGCGAGCACGTCGCGCGAGGTCTTCTCGATCAGCGCGGCGAGATGCGGCTCCGGGTCGCATGCCAGAAGCCGGATCAGCCGCGCGGCATCGGCGCGGACCAGGTCGAACAGATACGGCGAGAATTCCGCGATGCCGAGCAGGATGGCTCTGGCGAACGGGCGATCCAGCAATTCGTCGATCGCAGCCGATTGCTGCCGGCTCGAGTTCGGCGAGCCAGTCTGCCAGGCGTTGTTCGGCATTGTCGGAAGCGGACGACATGCGGTCCGTCCACGAACCGCGCGGCCAGATGATGTCGGTCCGCGTAGCCTGCGCGGATGATTCATGCCGCCTTCTGTGGCACATCCGGCGTTTGAGCCGCAAGCCTGTCACTGACGCCGGCCAGCGCCGGGATCGCCAGCGTCGCGGCCAGGCCGGGATGCGCATCGCCGAGCCTGAGTTCGCCGCCATGCAGCGTCGCCACCGCCGACGCCAGGCTCAGGCCGAGGCCGGAACCCGGCAGCGTGCCGGCTCGCCTCGAGCCGCACGAACCGCTCCACCGCGTGCTTGCGGTCGGCTTCCGGAATGCCGGGCCCGTGATCGGTGACGCTGAGCAGCACCGTGATCGCCCTCGCGCCGCGCCTCGATCAGGATCTCCTTGCTGGCGTGGCGGC
>ERZ1370068.2880-contig-2009_pt1 | contig 20141 bp, 21 predicted proteins | sample MGYA00561227_ERZ1370068 | MGnify/ENA primary metagenome ERZ1370068 (study PRJEB38410, sample SAMEA6850437) | metagenome | study: Metagenomic assessment of the ecological functions of the soil: analysis of the soil microbiota associated with the... | reverse complement strand
TTGTACTTCGTTCAGTTACGTATTGCTCGAGCTCCTGCTGAAGGTGAAGGAGCCGATCGCGCCCGAGTACCAGCAGGCTGCGCGACGGGCTCGTGCCTGTTCACGTACCTGCACATCGCCGCGGACGAGGCCGCTCACGCAGCGCGCTCGTCGAGAGCGGCGTCACCGCGGTCGCGTACGAGACCGTCGAGACCGACGACCGGCGCGCTGCCGCTGCTCGCGCCGATGAGCGAGATCGCCGGCCGGCTCGCCGCCCAGGCGGGCGCGTACTTCCTCGAGAAGCCGCTCGGCGGCCGCGGGCTCGCTGCTCGGCGGCGTGCCGGGCGTCGCGCCCGGGCCGGGTCGTGATCATCGGCGGCGGGATCGTCGGCTACAACGCCGCGGTCATCGCGATCGGCCTCGGCGCGCAGCGTGACGATCCTCGAGCGCTCGATCGACCGCATGCGCCACCTCGAGGAGATCCTCTCCGGCCGGGTCACGCTGCTCATGTCGTCGAGCGCTCCAGATCGAGGAGTCGGTCGCGCGACGCCGACGTCGTCATCGGCGCCGTGCTGATCCCCGGCGCGCTCGCGCCGAAGCTCGATCACGCGCGACGATGCTCGGCGGCATGAAGGAGGGCTCGGTGCATCTGCCGACGTCGCGATCGACCAGGGCGGCTGCGCCGAGACCTCGACGCCCGACGACCCACTCCGATCCCGTCTACGTCGTCGACGGCGTCACGCACTACTGCGTCGCGAACATGCCCGGCGCGGTGCCGATCACCGTCGACGAAGGCGCTGACGAACGCGACGCTGCCGTACGTCGAGGCGATCGCCGACCACGGCCTGCGCCGAGGCGGTCGCGCGCGACCCGCGCTCGCGCGCGGGCGTGAACGTGCTCGACGGCAAGATCACCTACGAGGCCGTCGCCGAGGCGCACGACCTCGACTACGCGCCGCTCGAAGACGTCCTGCCGCTGTCGCCGGTCTGATCGACTGCGGCTCTCGGGCTTGCGGCTTCTTGTCGTCGTGCGGGAAGAGCTTGCACGACGAGCCACGTCACGCCTGCCGCGAGCGCGATCGACGGCGACGACGAAGACGACGAGGCCGATGCAGTCCGAGGACGGTGTCCACTGACCGACCTAGAATAGCCTCGATGTCCCGCGCGTGCGTCATCGTCGCTGCGATGCCGTGCGGCGCGGGGCGAGCTGCCCGACGCCGGCCGAGTTCGGCGACGAAGGATCCGACACGCTCGGCAACGTCGCGCGAGCGGTCGGCGGCCTCGACCTGCCCAACCTCGAGGCGCTCGGGCTCGGCAACGTCGAGCCGCTCGAGGGCTGCCCGCCGCAGCCGGGCGCGCCTGCGGTCGCCGGGCGGCTGCGTCGAGCGCTCGAAGGGCAAGGACACGACGACCGGCCACTGGGAGCTGATGGGCATCGTCACGCCGACCGGCGTTCCCGACCTACCCGCACGGCTTCCCGCACGAGGTGATCGACCCGTTCATGCACCAGCACCGGCCGCGGCGTGCTCGGCAACAAGCCGGCGTCGGGGACCGAGATCATCCAGGAGCTCGGCGAGGAGCACCAGCGGACCGGGAAGTGGATCGTCTACACGTCCGCCGACTCGGTCTTCCAGATCGCCGCGCACGAGGAGACGATCCCGCTCGAGGAGCTCTACGAGGGCTGCCGCGTCGCGCGCGAGATCCTCACCGGCAAGCACGCGGTCGGGCGCGTGATCGCGCGGCCGTTCGTCGGCGAGCCGGGCAACTACGAGCGCACGCCGAACCGGCACGACTTCTCGCTCGAGCCGCGGACGCCGAACTACCTCACGCTCGTCCGCGAGGCGGGCAGTGACCGTCCACGGCGTCGGGAAGATCGGCGACATCTTCGCCGGCTGCGACATCGACGAGTCGCCACCCGACGAAGTCGAACGTCGACGGCATCAACGCAGACCGAGCAGCTGCTCCAGAGCTCGACGAGGGCTTCGTGTTCGTCGAACCTCGTCGAGACGGACATGCTCTGGGGCCACCGGAACGACCCGGTCAACTTCCACCGCTGCCTCAGGACTTCGACCGCCGGCTGCCCGACCTGCTCGACGCGCTGCGCGCAGGCGACCTGCTGATCGTCACCTCGGATCACGGCTGCGACCCGACCACGCCGTCGACCGACCACTCCCGCGAGCATGCGCTCCTCCTCGCTTACGTCGAGGGCAAGAACGCTGCAGGCCAGATCCACGAGGGCGAGTTCGCAGCGAGCGGCAGGCGCGACCGTGAACACCTGGCTCGGCGGAAAGGCTCCACGCCGTGGTGTTCCCGGCGAGGCGATCGTCAGTAACGCGTGATCCGACCGGCCGAGTTGATCGAGCGCAAGCGCGACGGGGAGACCTGACTCCGACCGAGATCGCGCGAGCTGCGTCAGCGGCACGCGCGCGGCAGATTGCCCGACTACCAGATGGCGGCGTTCTGCATGGCCGTGCTACTTCCGAGGCCTGTCGGCGGACGAGACGCTCGCGCTCACCGACGCATTCGTCGAGAGCGGCACGACGCTGGATCTCCCGGCAGAGCTCGGCAGGCAAGGTCGTCGACAAGCACTCGACGGGCGGCGTCGGCGACAAGACGTCGATCGCCGTCGCGCCGATCGTCGCGGCGTGCGGCGTGCCCGTTCGGGAAGATGAGCGGACGCGGGCTCGGGCACACCGGCGGCACGCTCGACAAGCTCGAGTCGATCCCCGGCTTCCGCGTCGAGCTGCTCGACGAGAGGAGTTCGTCGACGCAGGTCGCGCGACGTCGGTCTGGCGATCATCGGCCAGACGGACGACCTCGTTCCCGCGGACAAGCAGCTCTACGCGCTCCGCGACGTCACGGCGACCGTCGACATCGATGCCGCTGATCGCCGCGTGCGATCATGTCGAAGAAGATCGCCGCCGGCGCGGACGCGATCGTGCTCGACGTCAAGGTCGGCGACGGCGCGTTCATGAAGATCGCTCGAGGACGCGCGGTGCTCGCCGAGACGATGATCGAGCTCGGGCGGGGAGCCGGCCGCGCAGCGTCGTCTGCTCTGACCGACATGGACCAGCCGCTCGGGCTGCGGCGATCGGGAACGCGCTCGAGATCCGCGAGGCGCGTGCATGCTCGCGCGGCGAGGGTCACGCCTCGGACTTCTCCGAGCTCGTGCTCTAGGCAGCCTGGACGCCTCGTCTCGCTCTCCGACCTCGGCGATCGACGCACGACGAGGGCACGCCGCCGCGCCGAGCAGGCGATCGAGGACGGGTCCGCACTCGCGGCGTACGAGCGCTGGATCGCGCGCCCAGGGCGGCGATCCCGACTGCGACGTGCTGCCCGAGCGCCGATCGCGCTCAGGTCACCGCCCGTCGAGCAGGCTTCGTCGACGTCGCGTCGGCGCGACTCGGAGTCGGCCGCGTGGCGCTCGAGCTCGGCGCGGGACGCCGGACGAAGGAGGACTCGATCGACCACGCCGTCGGCGTCCGCTGCTTCGCGAAGCGCGGCGACACCGTCGAGCGGGCGAGCCGCTCGTCGAGATCCACGCACGCGACGAGGCGAGCGCGAGCGGCATGCTGCCGAGCCAGATCCGGACGTCTGATCGAGATCGGCGACGAGCGCCAACCGCCGCGCCCGATCGTGCTCGAGACGCTGAGCCTAGCCCGGCAGTCCCGTCGCTACGCTGGCAGCGTGCCCGAGCTGCCAGAGGTCGAGACGATCCGGGCGCGGGCTCGAGCCGCGCCTCGTCGGTCGAACGCTCGATCGTGTCGAGATCACGGACCGCGTCTGACCCGTCCCACGACCCGCGTCGAGGTTGCGGCCGAGCTCGAGGGAGAGCGAGTCGCTGCACTCGAGCGCGCGAGGGAAATATTTGGTTGTTCGGTTCGAAACTGGTCGGGTTCTCCTGATTCACCTCCGGATGACTGGGGGAGCCTGCGCGTGCTGCGGGACGAGGACGACGACCCGTACCGCAGGGCTGTAGTCAGATTAGACGACGGATCGGACGTCGTCGCCTACCGGGACGTCCGGCGCTTCGGCACGTGGCTCTCCTCGAGCCCGGCGAACTCGACGCCGTACCTCGCGACCCGTGTCGGCGTCGAGCCGCTCGGGGATGCGCTCACGGCCAGCTCGCTCGCCGACAGCCTCGCGCGCCGCCGCGCGCCCTGAAGCCGGTCGTCCTCGACCAGCGCGTCTTCGCGGGCGTCGGGAACATCTACGCGGACGAGGCGCTCTGGTGGGCGCGCCTCCATCCGCTGCGGCCAGCGTGCGATGCTGACGCCCGGACGAGCTGCGGCGCTCGTTCGCGTGAATCAAGCGCGCTCGAGGCGGGCATCGCCCGCCAGGGCGCGACCCTCCGCGACTACCGCAACGCCGACGGATCCGCCGGCGAGATGCAGACCGAGTTCCAGGTCTACGGGCGCGCGTCGGAGAGCCCTGTTTCCGCTGCGGGCACCCGATCGAGAAGACGCGCGCGGGCGGTCGCGGCACCTGGTTCTGCCCGAACTGCCAGATCTGAGCAGGCTCGCCTACAACTGACCCTAGAAGCGGCGCCCGGAGCGGAGCTCCGCAGGCCGCCCTTCAGCGGCTGTAGACGAGGCACATGACGAAGACACTGCGGCAGACGACGATCGCACTCGCGACCCTCGCGGCCCTCACGGCCGTCGTCGGCGCGGGCGCAGGCACGACGCGCGGACACGGCCCCGAGCTGTCGGTGCGCTGGCGCAGCGCCCACGCCTCGTGACGGCACCGCGTACGCCGTCAAGGCCGGCGAGCCGCTCGACTTCCAGCTCTCCGCAGGCCAGGGATCCGTCATCCGGAGCCGGCGGCTGCCGGCCGGCGTCTCTTTCGCCGCGTCGTCCGGCCGGGCGAAGGTGCAGTGGACACCGTCCGCGGCCCAGGTCGGCGAGCACATGCTCACGTTCGGCGCACAGAAGGCGCGCCGGTACGCACGGCCGCAGGCTTTCTCGTCTACGTGCTGCCCGCGACACCGGCGGCCCGCACGACGAGTTCCCGCTGGGCGGGATCAACGGCATGTCGAGGTACGCGCGAGGTCTACGCGGACGTCTCGGCCCGGACTCGTCGAGCTCCCGCGCGAAGGCGCTGATTCGTCTGCGGCAGTACACGCCCGGAAGGGACTGTGGACGTCGTCCAGACCTGAGCGGCGACTGATCAGCCAGAACGGCGAGTACTGGGTTCGCGTGCGCCTGCCGATGCTGCCGAACGGGCGCACCGGCTGGAGTTCCGCGGCGGATGATCGGGCCAGTACAACGAGATCTGGACGCACCTCGTCATCGACCGGAAGCTGTTCACCGCCACGCTCTACCGCAAGGGCCGCGCGGTCTTCACGACTCGCGTCGGCGTGGGAAAGCCGTACTGGCCACGCCCGCGGGCGAGTTCTACGTGCGCGAACGCATCGCTGGGCCTCGGGCTTCTCGGATCCGATCTACGGGCCGATCGCCTTCGGCACGCAACGCACGCTCGAACGTCGCTGACGGACTGGCCGGGAGGCGGCTTCATCGGGATCCACGGCACGAATCAGCCCGAGATCCTGCCCGGCCGCGTGTCGCACGGCTGCGTTCGGATGCCGAACGCCGCAATCCGGAAGCTCGCCCGCCTGATGTCAGTGGGCACGCCGGTCACCATCTTCTGACATCCCGGCTAGGCATTCGTCGGGGCTCAGGCTCGGGGCACATAGACCGATGACTACTGGATCGGTGACTCTGCGGCGCCTACTCTCGGTGGCGCTAGCGATCGCGGGCACGACCGTGCTCCTGCCGGCTGCTGCGACGTCTGCGCAGGACGACGTCGTCTCGTGGACGAGCCCGACGCCTCGTGAGGGCGCCGTCCTCGGCGTGGCTGCGAAGACGACGCTCTCGTTCCGCCTCGGTGCGACCTCGGACGGTTCGGACGCTGCTGCGATCCGAGACTCGGGGTCGCCACCGGGCGCGATCCTCCGGCACACGGACGGGAATCCAGCTAGCGCGACGTACACGTGGAAGCCGCCCGTGGCGCAGGTCGGCGTGCCACCGCGTGACGTTCACGATGACGCTCGGACGCGGGCAGCGCGACCCGCACGCTCGTCATCCGCGTCGGTCGGGCCAACAAGCCACCGCCGGGGCCGCCGAATCCGGCAGCGCGTCTACCCGCAGCGGCGTCTGCTCAGCGATCGCGGGCTCGGAGACCTACGGCTGGACGTTCGTCAGCGCACCGCACGGTCGCACGCACCGGCCCATCGCAGCGGGGCTCACGCGATCACGCCGGTCACGTTCCGGACGCCCGAGCTCTACCGCAACGCGATCCAGGTGCTGAACCAGGTCACCTACAAGGGCGGGAAGACGTGGGTGCGGATCCGTCTCGCGGTCCTGCCCGAACGGCACGACCGGCTGGGTGCCGCGCGGGTCGCTCGCCGCGTACCAGAAGGTGCACACGCGGATGGTGATCGTCGCAGCGCGTCTCAGAGCCACGCTCTACAAGCGCGGCCGGCCCGTCTTCTCGACGCGGATCGGCGTCGGGCAGGCGCAGCGCGCCGACGCCGCGGGCGAGTTCTACGTGCGCGAGAAGCTCTCCGGTTACGACGCGCCGGCGTACGGCCCACGCGCGTTCGGGCTCAACGCGAGGTCCGCGACACGCTGACCGACTGGCCCGGCGGCGGCTTCGTCGGCATCCACGGGACGAACGGGCCCCAGATCCTGCCCGGCCGCGTCTCGCACGGCTGTGTGCGGATGCGGAACCCGGCGATCCTGAGGCTCTTCCGGCTGATGCCGCTCGGCACGCCGGTCAGCATTCGCTAGCGCAAATTGACCTAGCTGGGTCAGGCGGGCGAGGCGCCGGCCGGCGAGTCTGACGGACATGTTCCTCGACCAAGTTCATTTCGAAGTCATCGACTACTCGGCGGCCGTTCGCCTCACCGAGCGGCTCGGCCAGACGTGGACGGCAGGGCTGCTCGGCGGTGAGCCGTACGTCGTCGCGGCGGCGGTCTCGTCCGAGCCGGACGACCTCGCGAGCGCTCCTGCGGAAGCGTCCAGGCGTGCATTCGACGAGGAGTCGCTGTACGCGATCCGGTTCATGCTCGACAACGAGATCTACGTGCTGGCAGCCGGTGCCACCGGAGTGGAAGACGCCGTCCGTTCATGATCCCCGTCGAAGAGCTCGAAGAGGCTCGACGAGGTCGAAGAGTCGCCGCGCGCCGCCTGAGCGCGTCCGTTACCGACACGACCCGGCTCTACACTGGAGTCGATGGCGGGGCGGGGCTACAAGACTGAGGCCGTCGTCCTGCGCTCGATCCGGTTCGGCGAGGCCGACCGCGTCCTGCACATCTGTACACGCTCGAGCGCGGGCGGGTCGGGGCCGTCGCGAAGGGGATCCGGCGCACGAAATCGCGGTTCGGCGGGCGCCTCGAGCCGCTGAGCCACGTCGAGCTGATGCTCCACCAGGGAAGCGGCGAGCTCGGGACCGTGACCGGCGCGTCGCTCGTGCGGCCGCACCGCGAGGCGCGTGAGGATCCGTACCGGCTGTCCGTCGGGCTCGTCGGGCTCGAGGCGATGCTGCGGCTCTTCACGGAGCAGGAGCGGAACCCGAAGCGCCTTCGAGGCGCTGACGCGGTTCCTCGACGTCGCTCGACGACGCGTGGAGGTGCGGGACTCGGAGCCGGCGCTCGACCCGCTCGTCCTCTCGTTCCAGCTGAAGCTGCTCTGGCTGTCCGGGCTACCTGCCGCACCTGACGAGCTGCGCCGAGTGTGGGTCGGAGGGGCCGCTCATCGGCTACTCGCCGCGCGCCGGCGGTGCGGTCTGCGAGCACTGCGGCGCGGGCTCGCTCGCGCTCTCGACCGAAGGCATCGCGGGCATCGAGGGCCTGCTCGGGACGCCTCTCGCCGACGCAGCGATCTCGAAGCGGGCCGCGCGCGAGGCGCTGCGCGTGATCACGTCGTCGTACGAGTACCACGGCGGCTTCCGGCTGCGCACCTTGTCCGCGAGGGCCTAGTTCCCGCGAGACATGTCGGGTGACTGGCACCGGCCATGGCCGCATCGGCCTAATCGATCCGCGACACGTCCCGGTGCCAGGCACTGGGCCATGTCCGAAACGTCCCGTCGAGCACGGATCCGTAGTCTTCGGCCGCGTGAACTTCCAGGACATGATCGGCACGCTGAACGCCTACTGGGGCGAGCGCGGCGCCGTGATCATGCAGCCGTACCACACCGAGCTCGGCGCGGGCACGTCCAATCCGGCCACGTTCCTGCGCGTCCTCGACCCGACGCACCCGGAGTGGCGCGCCGCCTACGTCGAGCCCGTGATCCGGCCGGCCGACGGGCGCTACGGCGAGAACCCGTACCGCTTCCAGCACTACTTCCAGTACCAGGTGATCCTCAAGCCGGCCCCGGAGGACGTCGCTCGACCAGTACTTCGGCTCGCTCGAGGCGCTCGGGATCGACCTCCTGAGGCACGACATCCGGCTCGTCGAGGACGACTGGGAGCAGCCGACGCTCGGCGCCTGGGGCCTCGGCTGGGAGGTCTGGTGCGACGCGATGGAGGTGACGCAGTTCACGTACTTCCAGCAGCTCGGCGGGATCGATCTCGACGTCATTCCCGCGGAGATGACGTACGGGCTCGAGCGGCTCGGGCTCTTCCTGCAGGACAAGAAGACGGTGCTCGACCTCGAGTGGGCGCCGGGCGTGACCTGGGGCGACGTCTACCGCGAGAACGAGCGCCAGTGGTCGCAGTACAACTACGAGGAGGCGCCCGTCGACGTCCTCCAGCGGCGCTTCGACGAGCACGAGGCCGAGGCCGAGCAGCTGCTCGACAAGAACCTGCCGCTGCCGGCCTACGACCAGGTGCTGAAGTCGTCGCACGCGTTCAACCTGCTCGACGCCCGCGGCGCCGTGTCGGTGACCGAGCGGGCCGCCTACATCGGGCGCGTCCGCACGCTCGCGCGCCGTTTTGCCCAGCTCTACGTGGGAGACCGATGGCGACGCTCCTGATTGAGATCGGCTGCGAGGAGCTGCCCGCGGCGGCGTGCCGAGAGGCCGAGCGTCAGCTGCCGGAGCTGGCGCGTCGCGTGCTCGGAGTCGAGCCGAGCAGCGTGCTCGTGACGCCGCGCCGGCTCGCCGTGCTCGCGGACGACGTGCCGGAGCAGACCGCCGGACCAGTGGGTGAAGGGCCCGCCGGTCGCGATGAGGGAGAAGGCGGCGGCGGGCTTTGCGAAGCGCCACGGCGTCGCGGCCGAGGAGCTCGAGGAGCGCGACGGCTTCCTCGGCGTGGCGGTGGCCGGGAAGCCGCTCGCCGAGGTGCTGCCCGAGCAGGTCGACGAGCTCGTCCGGGGCCTGGCGTTCTCGAAGACGATGCGCTGGGACGACAGCGGGCTGCGCTTCCCGCGGCCCGTGCGCTGGCGGCTCGCGATGCTCAACTCGACGCGGATCGTCGGCGAGCGCTCGTACGGGCACCGCTTCTCGTCCGGGCCGATCGAGATCGCGGACGCGGCGCGGCTACGCAGAGGCTCTGCGCGCCGCCGGACGTCGAGCCCGACAGCGAGGAGCGCTTCAAGCAGATCGTCGCCGCGCTCGACGGCGCTCGGGGACTGGACCGACCCGCACGGCGTTCTGGCCGAGGTCGTCGTACCTCGCCGAGTCGCCGGTCGTCCTCGACTGCAGCTTCGACGAGCGGTACCTCCAGCTGCCGAGCCGCGTCGTCGAGACGACGATCCAGCACCACATCCGCGCGTTCCCGCTCGGAGGGCAACCAGGTTCGCGTTCGTCGCGAACGGCGGTGATCCGGACACGGTCCGCGCAGGAGTCGAGAACGTCGTCGGAGGACGGCCTCGAGGACGCGTCGTTCACGTTCGAGCGGCGACGTCAAGGTCGGGATCGACGCCTCGCGGAGCGGCTCGGCGCGATCACGTTCTTCCACGGCGCCGGCTCGTTCGCCGACAAGACCGAGCGGCTGGTGAAGCTCGTCGAGGCGCTCGGCGGCGGCGAGGCGGCGCTCGAGGCGGCCCGGCTCGCGAAGGCCGACCAGGCGTCGGAGCTCGTGCGCGAGTTTCCGGAGCTCGAGGGTCACGTCGGCGCCGAGTACGCACGGCTCGCCGGCTACCCGGAAGCCGTCTGCGCCGCGATCGACGAGCAGTACCTGCCCGACGCGGCGGAAGCGCCTCTGCCGACGACCGAGACCGGCCGCGTGCTCTCGGCCGCGGACAAGATCGACACGCTCAACGTCTCGTTCGGCCTCGGGCAGCGGCCGACCGGCTCACGCGACCCGTACGGGCTGCGGCGCGCAGCGATCGGCCTCGGGCGACTCGCCACCGAGGGCAACCTCTCGATCCCGCGCGAGCTGATGGATCCCGAGGTCGGCGAGTTCGTCGAGGAGCGCTTCGAGGGCCTGCTCGCGGCACCGGTCGAGTACGTGCGCGCCGCGCGTCGGGCTCCGGTGCGCGACCTCGGCGGCGTTGCCCGGCTCGCGGAAGCCCTCGCGGCGCTCCCGGACGAACGGCTCGGCCCGATCCACACTGCGTACATGCGCGCGAGCCGGCTCGCCGAGAAGGAACAGGGCGCAGCCGCGGAGCTGGAGCCCGCTCTGCTCGTCGAGGACGCGGAGGCCAAGGTCGCGGCCGCGCTCGAGCGCGTCGACCCGGAGATCGCAGCCGCCCTCGACGCAGGCGACTTCAACGCCGCCGTCGAAGCCGGAGCCGAGCTCGGCCCGCTCCTCGACCGTTTCTTCGAGGACGTGCTCGTCCTGGCCGACGATCGCGCGGTCCGGGCAAACCGCCTGCGCCTGCTCCTGAACGTGCGCGACACACTGGGCCGCCTGGGCGAGCTCTCGCAGATCCCCAGATAGCCCCGTTCGAGGGAACTCGCGCACGCCCACCCGAGTAAGGCATGCAGGAAACCGCCGCAAATGCCGCTTATACCCGTGAGGCGCTGCGGTGTCTCGCCGCCTCTGGGCCAAGAGTTGCCGCACGCTTCCGGAGACGACCGGCCGCAGTCGTCTCCACCGCCGAGCTCCTCGGCGAACGCCGTAGCCGGCCCGGGCGTCTACCGAGATAGGCCGCAGAGGACGTCCGGCCCGGCACGGCTATACGCTGAGACCATGGCTCCGCAGGCGGTCGAGCTGCACGTGGTCTCCGATTCGACCGGCGAGACGGCGACCCGCCTCGTGCACGCGCTCGAGGCGCAGTTCCCCGAGCAGCAGTTCGAGGAGATCCGGCATCCGATGGTCGAGAGCGTCGACGACCTCGCCGCAGGTCGTGCGGCGCGCGAGAGGCCGGCCCGCGGTCGTCGTCTACACGCTCGTCGAGCCGGAGCTGCGCGCCGAGATGCGAACGCTCTGCCGCCGGGCGCGGCTCCACTACTGCGACCTGCTCGGCCAGCCGATCGAGGCCGTGGCCAAGGTCTCCGGAACCGCGGCCAGGATGCAGGCGGGCGGGCGCCACCCGCTCGACGAGACGTACTTCCGCCGCATGGAGGCGATCGAGTTCGCGGTCAAGTACGACGACGGCATCGCGGGCGGGCTGGACGACGCGGACATCGTGCTCGTCGGCGTGTCGCGTACCTCGAAGACGCCGCTCTCGATCTACCTCGGCTACCTCGGCTATCGCGCGGCGAACGTCCCGATCGTCAAGGGGATCGACCCGCCGAAGGAGCTCTTCGACGTCGACCCGCACAAGGTCGTCGGCCTGAAGATCGACGCGAAGCGGCTCGCGGAGATCCGCAAGAACCGCTCACGGCGGATGGGCGGCTCGAACCACCGCTACTCGAAGCTGCTCGAGATCTACGAGGAGCTCGAGAACGCGGAGGCGGTGCAGCGGCGGCTCGGATGCCCGGTGATCGACACGACCGAGCTCTCGATCGAGGAGACAGCTGCGCGGGTGATCCGCCTCGTCGAGCAGCGGCAGGCCGAGGGGCGACCGTCTCCTAGCGGCTAAACAATCGGGCACGCGTCACACTCATAGATGTGAGGCGCAAAGCAAGGTGACGCCAACTCGAGGCGCTCTATCTCTCGAGCGCTTTGGACACTTCGCGCAAGCGTTGCTGCGGCGATCTCAGGAAACCTCGATCGTGGACACGACGCCCAGCCCGGGTTGAACCGCGGCGCCGCCGAGGACGGCCTTGCACCACGCGTACGAACCGGTCGGGCTGCACGCCTCGTCGCCGTGCCTCCGTCGCCGTAGGCGGCCTGGATCGACTGCGCGACGCGAGTCGCCAGAGCCTGCACCTGAGCGGGCGTCGCGCCCGGCGGATGCTCGTTCCACGCGAAGCCGATGCGCCCATCCGGGTACGGGGTTGCGGATCGCCCAGCGCGCGCGCCGCGTAGACCTCGAGGCTCGCGAGCGTCTGCATCTGGGCGAGCGAGATCGCGGTTGTTCCCGTAGCCCTTCGCATCGCGCCAGTAGGCGGTCATCAGCGGGACGTAGGCGCGGTCGAAGAGGGCGCGTGCGGGCGCGGCCTGAGGCGGTCCCGCGAACGCGAGCCGGGCCGGGTGCTCCGTGAACTCGTTGAGCCGCGTCGAGCGCGCCCCGACCTTCGCAGCCGGCGACGCAGACGCGCGAGCAGCTCGGGTACGCCTCCTGCGCCCACCAGGCCACGTACGGCGACACGGCGGTCCACCAGGCCGCGTTGCCGAGCCAGCCTTCGAGCTGGCCCTTGTAGGGCCGAAGTTGGCGAGCTGCTGTCCGAGACCGACGACGAAGACGGCGCCTTGCTGCGGCGGGGCGCCACGCGGTCCCGTGTAGAGGCCTCCTGCATCGCATCGCGGGCTCTCGCCTGCGAGACCGGCTTCGTGCGGACCGCGCTCGAGAGCTCGTTGACCGCCCACGTGTCGCGCGCCGGGTCGTAGCCGGCTGTCGCCATGCGCTGTCGGAAGAGCCGGCCCTTCGCCGACCAGCTCGCCGGTTTCACCTTCGCCCAGGCGCCCATGTTGAACTCGGCGAGTGCGTGGAAGTTCGGCCCCTTCGCGTGGATCGCGGTCACGGCTGCCCGCCGCGCGCGGCTTCGTCTTGTCGCCGATCGCGGTCACGACGACGTAGTAGTTCGCGCAGGGCGTCTGGTTCGCGGCCAGCGCGGAGGTGAGCGTCTCCCAGCCGTTCTGGCCGTAGACGATGACCTGGGCCTGGTACGGGCACGACGCGGGACGCGGCGACTGCCCGGCGATGCGACGGCGGCGCCGAGTAGGCAGCGCTGCCAGAACGACCGCGCTCCTCATGCGTTTCCCGTTCCCGGCACGGGATACTGGAAACCGTGGCCACGCCGAAGCCTCCCGTCCCGCTCTGGCGCTGGGCAGCTGTGGTTCTCCGTCCTCGGCCTGGCCATCCTCGTCTTCTACGTGCTGCTCACGCCCGATTTGGCTAGGGTTGCGCGCTCTCGCCTGGCTGGCCGACCGGACGTCACGCTACGGCGTTGCCTTAAGTCGCGATAGCTGTGGGAAGATCTGATGAGCGTGGCCCCGAACCGCTTCGTCTACGACTTCGACGAGCCTCCCGAGGGAGGTCGCGACCTGCTCGGCGGCAAGGGCATCGGGCTGGCGGAGATGACCCAGCTCGGCGTGCCCGTTCCGGCCGGCTTCACGATCACGACCGACGCCTGCCGCGCGTACACGCGAGAGCGGCGGGCGAGCTCCCGGACGGGCTCGAGGCCGAGGTCGAGCGCCACCTGACCGCGCTCGAGGAGAAGTCCGGCAAGCGCTTCGGCGATCCCGGCGACCCGCTCCTCGTCTCGGTCCGCTCGGGCGCGGCCGTCTCGATGCCCGGGATGATGGACACGATCCTCAACCTCGGCCTGAACGACGACGCCGTGCGCGGGCTCGCGAGCGCGACCGGCAATCCGCGCTTCGCCAACGACTCGTACCGGCGGCTGATCCAGATGTACGGCGAGGTCGTCGGACGGCGTCGACGGGCACCTGTTCGAGGAGGCGCTGTCGAAGCTGAAGGACGAGCGCGGCGCTGCGCTCGACGTCGACCTGTCCGCCGAGGACATGGCCGGGCTGGTCGAGACCTTCAAGGGCATCTACGAGACGCGAGACGGGCAGCGGGTTCCCGCAGGACGCGCGCGAGCAGCTGTCACGCGCCGTGCGCGCCGGTGTTCGAGTCCTGGGACAACCCGCGCGCGCAGGTCTACCGTCGGGCGCACCACATCCCGGACGACCTCGGCACGGCCGTCAACGTCGTCCAGATGGTCTTCGGCAACAAGGGCGACCAGTCCGGGAACCGGCGTCGCCTTCACGCGCGACCCGTCGACGGGCGAGCCCGGGCTCTACGGCGAGTTCCTGGCCGACGCGCAGGGCGAGGACGTCGTCGCCGGGATCCGCACGCCCGAGCCGCTCGCGCGCGATGAAGGCGGCTCTACCGGAGGCGTTCGAGCAGCTGACGTGCGACCGATGCGGCGCCTCGAGGAGCACTACCGCGACGTGCAGGACATCGAGTTCACCGTCGAGGACGGGCGGCTCTACCTGCTTCAGACGCGCAGCGCCAAGCGGACGGCCGCGGCCGCGCTGAAGTCCGCCGTCGACATGGTCGACGAGGGCCTCATCTCGCGCGAGGACGCCGTCGTCGCGCATCGACCCCGGACAGCTCGACCAGCTCCTGCACCCGATGATCGATCCCGCCGGCGAGCGTCGAGGTCGTCGCGCAGGGGCTGAACGCCTCGCCGGGCGCCGCCTCGGGGAAGATCGTCTTCGACGCCGACACGGCGGCCGAGCGCGGCAAGAACGGCGACAGCGTGATCCTCGTCCGCTGGGAGACGACGCCGGACGACATCCACGGGATGATCGCGGCGCAGGGGATCCTGACCGCGCACGGAGGCATGACCTCGCACGCGGCGGTCGTCGCGCGCGGGATGGGCAAGCCGTGCGTGGCCGGCTGCGAGGCGCTCACGGTCGACACGGCGGCGAGGACCGCGGCGCTCGACGGCCACCAGCTCGCCGAGGGAGACGTGATCACGATCGACGGCGGCACCGGGCGCGTGATCCTCGGCCCCGTCGACCTCGTCCCGCCGCAGATCAACGAGGACTTCGAGACGATCCTCGGCTGGGCCGACGACGCTGCGGCGCCTGAAGGTGCGCGCGAACGCGGACACGCCCGAGGACGCGGCCAAGGCGCGCGCGAGTTCGGCGCCCAGGGCATCGGCCTCTGCCGCACCGAGCACATGTTCATGGCCGAGGACCGGCTCCCGGTCGTCCGCGAGATGATCATGGCCTCGAGCGAGGACGAGCGGCGCCGCGCGCTCGACAAGCTGCTCCCGCACCAGCAGGCGGACTTCGAGGGCATCTTCGAGGCGATGGCGGGCCTGCCGGTCACGATCCGGCTGCTCGACCCGCCGCTGCACGAGTTCCTGCCGCCGCTCGAGGAGGCGACGGACGAGCAGATGCGCGAGCGGATCCGGGCGCTGCAGGAGGCGAACCCGATGCTCGGCACGCGCGGCTGCCGCCTCGGCCTGATGTGGCCCGAGATCTACGAGATGCAGGTGCGCGCGATCGTGCGCGCGGCGCTGGCGGTGCAGGAGCGCACCGGCGACGCGCCGCTCGTCGAGATCATGCACCCGCTCGTCGGCTTCGGCGAGGAGCTGCGGCGCCTGCGCGCGATGACGATCGCGACAGCCGACGAGGAGGGCGAGCTCGAGTACCTGGTCGGGACGATGATCGAGCTCCCGCGCGCGTGCGTGCGGGCGGACGAGATCGCGGAGCACGCCGACTTCTTCTCGTTCGGCACGAACGACCTCACGCAGACGGCGCTCGGCTTCTCGCGCGACGACGCGGAGGGCAAGTTCCTGACGCGCTACCTCGAGGACGGCGTGCTCGAGCGCAATCCGTTCGAGACGATCGACCAGGGCGGCGTCGGCGAGCTGATGCGCATCGCCGTCGAGCGCGGCCGCAGCGTGAAGGACGATCAAGATGGGCATCTGCGGCGAGCACGGCGGCGAGCCGAAGTCGGTCGCGTTCTGCCACGAGCTCGGCCTCGAGTACGTGTCGCTGCTCGCCGTACCGCGTCCCGCTCGCGCGCCTCGCGCGCGGCCCAGGCCGCGCTCAAGGAGTCCGGGATCGAAGCCGTTGCGTCCGGCGGCTAGGCCGTGAGGCCCTGCACGCGGAAGTAGGCGACCAGGACGCTCGCCACCCCGACGGCGACCACCCCGGCGATTCCGAGCAGGCCCGGGCGCCCGTAGATCGCATGCGTCTTGCCGAGGCGGGAGAACGCGAGCATGCTCAGCGCGCCGCCGATCAGCCCGCCAGATGTGGCCGCCGATCGAGATGTTCGGGATCGCGAACGTGAATATGAGGTTGACGGCGATCAGGCCGAGCGCCTGACCTCCGAGCACGTAGTTCTTCTGCGCCTCGAGGACGAGCGCCGCGCCGAGGATCCCGAAGATCGCGCCCGACGCGCCGACCGTGACGACGTTCGGGCTGAAGATGATCGCGCCCGCCGAGCCGGCGAGCCCCGACACGATGTAGATGCGCGAGGAACCGTCCGCGCCCGATCGCCTGCTCGACCGGCGCGCCGATGAACCAGAGGACGAGCATGTTGAACAAGAGGTGGATCAGGCTCGCGTGCAGGAACGCCGCCGTGATCAGGCGACACCACTCGCCCTGGTCGCAGGCCGCCCGGGACGTAGAGGGCGCCTTTCACGAACAGGCTGCCGGAGACCTGGGTCAGGCTCGAGCCCTGAGCGAGGTTGATCAGGAAGACGAGGACGTTGATCCCGATCAGGATCTTCGTGACGAGCGCGCCCTGGCCCTCGTACGAGACGCGCCGCACGCCCTGGGTCACCCGTGACGGCGCCCTGCGCCTTGCCCGCGTGCTCCGGGCACCGGATCCCGACCGGGCGCGAAGACCATGCAGTCCGGGCAGATGCCGCGTCCGCACTCGAGCACGGAGACGCCGGTCTCCTGGTTCGGGTGCCGGTAGCAGTACATCTTGGTCTGCTCTGTGGTCACCGAGGTAGCGTAGTGGGGGATGCGCGTCCACGTCGCCTTTACGCCCAGGGAGGCGGCCAACGCCCAGCTCGGGATCGTCGTGGACGTTCTCCGCGCCACCTCGACGATCGCGCAGGCGCTCGCCTCGGGCTACGAGCGGGTCTACTGCTGCCGCGAGATCGAGCGAAGCGCGGGCCTGCGCGACAAGCTCGGGAGAGGGCCTGCTCGGCGGCGAGCGGAACGCGGTCCGGATCGAAGGGCTTCGACGTCGGCGCCTCGCCGCGCGAGTTCCTCGGCGAGCCGCGCGCCCCGTCGGTGATCTTCTCGACGACGAACGGGACGCGCGCGATCCTCGAGACGGCGTCGCGGTGCCGACGAGAGTCCTGCCTCGGGAGCCTGCTCAATCTCGACGCCGTCGCGCGCGCGGCGCGCGAGCGCGGGGAGGACGTGCTGATCGTCTGCGCCGGCTTCCAGGGCGAGTTCGCGCTCGACGACGCGTACTGCGCCGGCCGGATCGTCCAGCTGCTCGGAGCCGAGCCGTCCGACGCGGCGAAGGCGCGGACGCGATCGCCCGCGCGTGGCCGGACGCCCACGAGGCTGCTCGCGCGCACGTACGGCCCACCGGGCCTCGAGGAGGAGACATCGCGTTCTGCGCACAGGTGAGCGTCGTTGGACGTCGTCCCGCGTCTGAGCCGAATGGTCGACGGCGCCGCGGAGATCACTGCTCGCTAACGTCCAGTCCGTGCCCGGGGACACCGTTCATGTCCGCGTACATGGTCGACGACGTCGAGGCGGCGATCGCCTTCTACACGACAGCATTTCGGCTTCGAGCTGCTGACCGACCAGGCGCCCGCGTTCGCCGACGTCAAGCGCGGCAACCTCCGGCTGCTCCTCAGCGGGCCGCACGAGCTCGCGCCGCGCGCCCGATGCCGGACGGACGACAGCCCGAGCCCGGCGGCTGGAACCGCATCCATCTGCTGGTCGACGACCTCGCGGCCGAGGTGGAGCGCCTGCGTGAGGCCGGGCTCTCGTTCCGGAACGACATCGTCAGCGGCCCCGGCGGCTCGCAGATCTCTGGTCGACGACCTGGCGGGCAATCCGGTCGAGCTCTTCCAGCCATCGGACCTGACTCGGAAAGGAGACACATGAAAGATCGCGACGATCGGCAGGGGGAACATCGGCGGAGCGTCCTCGGCGAAGCGCTGGCGCGCCACAGGGCACGAGGTGACCGAGTTCGGCAGCGACGGCGCGGCAACGCCACGGGCTCGGACGCGGTCGCTCGTCGCGATTCCGTCCAACGCGATCGGAGAACGCGTTCACGAAGGTGGCTGGAATCAACGACGCGGTCGTCATCGACGCGACGAACGCGTTCACCGGCCGCGACGAGACTTCGAGTCGCTCGCGCACCAGGTCAGCGTCGCACGTGATCGGTCCTGTAGCAAAAGCGTTCAAACTGCAATTACGCGGCGCTCTACGACGCAGATCGACTCTCAGCGCGTTGCGCCCCTGCTGCCTCCATGCGGCCGAGAACGGCGCGGTCGGGGTCGCCGAGCTGCTGATCCGCGACGCCGGCTTCCACCCGGTCTCGGCCGGCGGTCTCGGCAGCGCGCGAATGCTCGAGGATCACCTCGGTCTGATGACCGCGATCAACGAGGGCGGGCTGGGCCGGTTCTTCTACCGCTAGTGCGATGCCCAGGAGAGCTGTAGGACGCCCAGCGCGAACAGCAGCTGAGCCCATGACCGAGTCGCAACGGCGAGTGCGGCTCATCTTCGGCGCGCTCCTGCTCGTACCTGCTGCTCGCCGCGCTCGACCAGACGATCGTCTCGACGGCGCTGCCGACGATCGTCGGCGACCTCGGCGGCCTCGAGCACCTCTCGTGGGTCGTCACCGCGTACCTGCTCGCCGTCGACGGTCGTCGGGCCGCTCTACGGCAAGCTCGGCGACCTCTACGGGCGCAAGATCGTGCTCCAGGTCGGCGATCGTGATCTTCCTCGATCGGCTCCGCGCTCTGCGGGCTCGCGCAGAACATGGCGCGAGCTGATCGCGCTTCCGCGCGCTGCAGGGCCTCGGCGCCGGCGGCCTGATCGTCGTCGACGATCGCCGTCGTCGGCGACATCATCCCGCCGCGCGAGCGCGGCCGCTACCAGGGCTTCTTCGGCGCCGTCTTCGGCGTCGCGACGGTCATCGGGCCGCTGCTCGGCGGCTTCTTCGTCGACAACCTCTCGTGGCGCTGGATCTTCTACGTCAACCTGCCGATCGGCGTCGTCGCGCTCGTCGTGATCGCGCGTCGCGTTCCACGCGCCGACGGAGCACGTGCGGCACACGATCGACTACCTCGGCGCCGCGCTGCTCGCCGGCGGCGCTGTCCTCGATCGTGCTCTTCACGAGCCTCGGCGGCACGACGTGGGCGTGGGACTCGCCGCAGATCATCGTGCTGATCGTGCTCGGCGTCGTGCTGCTCGCCCGCGTTCGTGCTCGTCGAGAGTCGCGCGCGAGCGAGCCGATCCTGCCGCTCTCGCTCTTCCGCAACCGCACCTTCGCGATCGACGAGCGCCGATCGGCTTCATCGTCGGCCTTCGCGCTCTTCGGCGCGGTCACGTACCTGCCGCTCTACCTGCAGATCGACGAAGGGGTCAGAGCCCGACCCGCTCCGGCCTCCAGCTGACGCCGCTGATGGGCGGCCTGCTCGTCACGTCGATCGTGAGCGGGCAACCTGATCACGCGCTGCGGGCGCTACCGGCCGTTCCCGATCGTCGGGCACGGCGCGTGATGGCGATCGGGCTGTATCTGCTCTCGCGGCTCGAGCGTCAGCGACGCCGACCTGGCAGCGCGCTGATCGTACGTGGTCGTGCTCGGCCTCGGGCTCGGCGTGGTGATGCAGGTGCTCGTGCTCGCCGTGCAGAACGCGGTCGACCTGCGGAGCATGCGGCGTCGCGACCTCCGGGTCGACGCTCTTCCGCCAGATCGGCGGCTCGATCGGCGTCTCGCTCTTCGGCGCGATCTTCGCCAACCGCCTGCACGTCGAGATCGCCTCGCGCTTCCCGCCCGGGGTGCATCGCCCGGCAGGCGGACAACCCGGCGGCGATCCGTGCGCTTCCGCCCACGTGCGCTCGCTCTCGAGCAGGCGTTCGCAGCCGCGCTTGCATCCCGTGTTCCTGACGGCCGCAGGCGTCTCGGTGATCGCCTTCGCGCTCGCGTGGCTGATCCCGGCTCTTCCGTCGCGCGATTCCGTCGAGCTGGCGCCCGAGGAGCAATACGTAACCGGAACGAAGCAACC
>ERZ1370068.7785-contig-6681_pt1 | contig 20147 bp, 33 predicted proteins | sample MGYA00561227_ERZ1370068 | MGnify/ENA primary metagenome ERZ1370068 (study PRJEB38410, sample SAMEA6850437) | metagenome | study: Metagenomic assessment of the ecological functions of the soil: analysis of the soil microbiota associated with the... | reverse complement strand
GCCCAGATAGACGACGTTGGGCCGGCTGCGTAATCCATCGACGGAATCGATGGTGCCGGTCTCGAAAAGACACTGCGACGATTCTCCCACCGCGCCGTTCTTAGAGCGCCATACAAACAACCCCTTCCTGGGTACCCGCGTAGATTCGCACTGAACTTGCCATGGCCGACTCATTTCAGTTTTCTGCCAAGCGGCGCTCCTCGCTCGCAAAACGCTCGGCATTCAATCATCCGATCTCTGTGAATTCTATTCTCGCGCCAACTCCTTGACTGCAGCGAGAACCTCCGGTATGATGCCGCACGCGGCACTGGGTTCCCCGATAGATAATCGCGCGTCTGTTCTTCCGTCGGGTGAGGATAACTCGCAAGCAACCCCTTCACGGCCATGATCATACCGGGCGTACAGCTAGCCGCATTGAAAAGCCTGATGCTTGAGAAATGCCTGTTGCACCGGATCGAGCTCGCCGTCGTGGGACAGAACCTTCGATGGTGATTATGTTTCTACCCTCGGCGTTTGTGGCAAGCATCAGACAAGAACTCACGGGCCGTCCATCGACCAATACGGTGCAAGCCACGCCAGACGACCCACGCCGCAGCCTTCGACGGAGCCCTCGAGCGAGAGATCGTCGCGCAAGCATTCCAACAGCGTCTGATTCGGCCTGACTGTGAGTTCCTGCTCTGCTCCGTTAATCGTCGTTGAAATGGTGATTGGCAATTTAACTCCCCTCTTTGCCGGCATTGAGCATAGCGATAATCTTGTCCGGCTTTATCGGCAAATCTCTTATGCGAATCCCGCCGAGCGCATTGGCAATGGCATTGCCGATGGCCGGCGCCACCGGCGGCAACGCCGCTTCGCCCATACCTTTGGCGCCAAAGGGGCCTTCGGGGTGGGGCGTTTCGACTGTGATGGATTGAAAGTCCAACGGATGATCTTCCATGGACGGCAGCATGTACTCTAAAAACTGCTGTTGATCGGCTGGCCGTTGTCATAAACCATCTCTTCAAAAAAGCGCCGAGCCCATACCGGACAACATGGAGCCTTCGTTTTGCAATTCACATTTGTTTGGGATTGAATCGCTTGCCCGCGTCCGCCGTTGCCACGATGCGTAAAACCCGCACTTTGCCAGTCTCCTGTCGACTTCAACTTCAACGCCGCAAGCCGAGAAGAACCAGAATGCCGCGCGGCGCTTGCCCTTTCCGGTCTTCGGGTTCAACCCGCCTTCGGTCTTAAAACAATGGCCGCCGAACATGCTGCCCACGGACGAGCCAAAGCGTGCCTTGAAGATTTCCGTGATCGACAAACGTTTATCGGGCACGCCGCGCACCCATACAGCGCCATCGCGCAATTCCAAATCCTCGATCCGCGCTTCGAGTCTTCTTGCGCGCCGACTTCGAGCAACTGGTTTCTGATCTCATCGGGCCGCCTTCTGCGCCGCTTGGCCCATATGGAAGGTCGTGCGGCTCGAACTGGACGACTTATCGTAGGGCGTAAGATCGGTGTCCGGAAAGCTCACGGAAACTTTTTCAAATGCCAATCCCAACTCGTCGCCGACGATTTGCGCCAGCGAAGTCAACGCCCCTTGACCCATGTCGACGCTGCTGGTGAGAAGAATCGCCGAACCATCGGCGTTAAGACGCACGTTCGCCGACGAAGTGGTCGGCGTGGTCGTGCTTAATGGTGACCGCAAGCCCTTTGCCGCGGACCACGTTTTGTCCAGCCGGCGGCGCCGGCTCTGCTTCTCCTTGCCGTTCCATCCGATAGCGCGGGCGGTGCGTTCCAAGCACTCGGTGATGCCTACGGAAACCAGTTTTTCGCCGGTGACGAAACACATCCCCTCTTTCACAAGGTGTCGCAGACGCAATTCGAACGGATCGATGCCGAGCTCGGCGCGCGATATCGTCCATCTCCGACTCATAAGCCCAACAAACGTGCGAAACGCCGACGCCGCGAAACGGACCGGTCGGCGGCAAATTGGTGTAGACGGAATAGGTCGACAAACTTCGGTTGGGAATATTGTGAGGGACCGCTCGATACATAACAGCCGGTTTTAGCGTTGACCGGCCCATTGAGCGCGTAGGCGCCTATTTCATAAAAGACTCCGACTTTTACGCGCAACGATGGTGCCGTCTCGTTTGACGCCGGTTTTGATTTTCACCACGGCGCCGTACCGTCTGCCGGTGAGAAAAACTTCGTCTCGCGGTCAACACCCATTGCACCGGACGGCGCGCTTTGCGCGCGAGCAATGCCAGCGGCGGCTCCAGCCGCGCATGGGTCTTGCCACCGTAACCGCCGCCGAGAGGGTGAAACGATTACACGCACCTGATTTTCCGGCAATTTAAAGATCTGCGCCAGTTGCTCTTGCACGCCGGAGGGATTTTGCGTGGCGGAATGAATGACCAACTTGCCGCCCGGCTCCCAGTAGGCCGGTGGCGGCATGGGGTTCTATGTGGCCGTGCTGCACCGGCGGCAGCGTGTAAGTATTTTCAAAGATCTCTTCCGCTTCTTGAAATCCTTTTTCGATGTTCCCGTCTTCCACCCGAAACACACTGCAAACGTTGCCGCCCAACGCGAAATTGAATTCCTCGCGGTGCACGCCCGCGTTGGTCTCGTTGCGCTGCGCATGCGAGCACCGGCGTGCGCCGGGCTTGGCGGCTTCGAGAAGATCGAAGACCGCCGGCAACTCTTCGTAATCGACTTCGATCAGATCCAAAGCCTCTTCCGCAATTTCCCGGTTCTTCGCCGCCACGAGCGCGACGACTTCACCGACGTGACGCACTCGATCCGTTGCGACGACGGGTTGATCATCGACAACGGGCCCGAAATAAGGATTCAACCCGGTCAAGTCATCGCGCGTGACAACGGCTACGACACCGGAGAGTTTTTCCGCCTTGCTTGCGATCGACGCGCAGAAGTTTCGCGTGCGGGTAGGGGCTTCGCAGCGCCTTCGCGTAAAAGCATCTGCGGTAGAACAAGGTCAGGGGCATAGTTAATCGCACCGGTGACCTTGGCCCAACCCGCCCACCATGGGGACATTTGTACCGACAAGAGACATCTTTAGTGGTTCCCTTCTTAAGTTGTTGCGCCGCAGCGCCGAGCGCCCGGCGCACCAGCACATGGACCAGTGGCGCTTGTAGTCGACCAGTCCCACGCAAGTCGTCGATCGGCCTCGACGCTGAGCACTCGCGTCCGCGGCGATCCGCTCGATCAACTGAGATGTGAGTTTCGCTCACGCGCCATCGATTCGGCTTTTTCTAAACGCGACTGGTTTCGGCGATACCGCGCCAACGACAAGGCGAAGTTCAGCACAAATGCCGCTTTCCATGGTCGTCAATGCAGCAACACCCGACGCACGGCCGCTCCTCGGAAGAACCGGTAGTCAAACTTGGTGTAAGTTCCACTTCAGGATTCAGCCAGCGGGACGGATCAGCGCTGAAACCAACTCGCCCGGCTCCAGCGCATCTCCAGTCAACTGCCTTTCAAAACTCGGACAACTTCATCTGCCGGGTTCCGGCACGGCTCAATAGTTCGACGACGGCGTTTAGCGCCCATCAGCACTGTGGGCGGATCGGATTGATAATCGCCCGTGCGCCAGATTGCCGCCGATGGTGGCCATGTTGCGAATCGCGGATATTCGCCACACATGGCACGCTTCGGCCAACACCGGATAATGTTGCCGCACCAACGGCGATGCCTCGATGTCGTAGATCGCCGCCAGCGCGCCGACACGCAATCTGTTGCGCGTCATGGCTGATATCGCTCGCGGCGTTGATTTTTTGAGATTGACGAGCGTCTTGGGAACGAAGATGCCGTGCTTGATCAAAAGTCAAAAGCGCCGTACCACCGGCTATAACCTTCGCTTCCGCGTTGTCACTAGAAGCGCGCAAGCCTCTTGGAGACTGCTTGGCTCCGCTGAGCTCGAAACGTCGCATATCAACTGATCCTTTACCGCCAAGAATGAACCGGCTGCCAGCCGAGCAATTTCTTTGCGCGGGCGTTGGCGTACGAGCCTTTGCTGCCGGTTAGGTGCGCGCTTTGTCGCCGATGCTGGGCATGACGCGCGGATAGTAGATCGCAGAGCGGTTCAGCTCACCGTGCTGTCGTCGGCGACGACAAATAAAATAGTACCGCTCGGAATCGGGCGCTCGACGGCCAAGCGAAACGCAATGGCCAGATCGCGCGCGTCGATATAACTGTACGCATAAAAAACCCGTTGGCTTGCGCCCGCCGTCTTTTTGATCTTTTCGAGCTCTTCAGAGTGACCACACCGCTCGGCCGCAGCATCACGGTTTCCAGACCTCTGCGTGCGTAGGAGCGCGCGATGGTTTCGCCGATCTCTTTGGATAGACCGTAGACGTCTTCGGGCCGCAGCGGATGATCTTCATCGATCGGCAGATAGTCGGGCACGAAGCGTTCGCTGTAGCTCCAGCCGACGATGGCATTATGCTGCTCGCCGAGACGACCGCTTGACGCCGAGACGGAAAGCGGCGTGGTGGACGTTGAACGTGCCGACGACGTTGGTTTGATAAGTCACCGTGGTGGGGGCGATGTTCGGATTATGGATCGCGGCGAGATGAATGACCGCTTCGGCGCCCGCCATAGCTTCCATGACTTGGCCGAGATCCTGGATGTCGCCAACCAAATAGTTGACCGGGCCGCGCTCCGGCCCCGGCGTGCGATCGAGGACGGTGATTTCGTAAGCGGCGCTATTCAGCAGCTCGCCGAACGATCAGCTTGGCCGACTTTGCCGGCTCCGCCGGTAATAAGAAGCTTCATGGGAAATATCTAACAAGCACGTGGAAGGGCTCATGGCACTTTCATTGAAACACCATCATAAGCTGTAGAGCGCCTGGGCGTTGGCGCCGACGATTTTATCGGCGACGGATGAACTTAACCTCAGAGTTTTGCAGGACGCCGTCGAGGCTCTGAGCTCCGGACGCGCTGTCGGCGTGGCCGTAATCAGTGCCGACGACTAAGTTGTCTTCCCCGGCGATTTCCATAATGTACGGAAGGTCGTCGCTCGTCTCGCAGCCGACGTAAAATCGACTTTGCTGCAGCAGCTCTTTCGCATTTAGCTCTCGACCTTGCAGCTTGTAGCGTTTGCCCAGATCGTTCAGCACGTAAGGCAGCCACTGCGCGCCGGCTTCGAGAAAAGCGACCTTGAGCTTTGGAAAGCGCTCCGGAATTCCATCCATGATCATGTTGTGGAACGCGCCGACGATCACCAATTTGAATTTCGAAAAGCCGATGGTTTCGTAGCGAAAATAATCGTACAAACCAGAGCTCCCGGTGCCGGAGTGGATGCAAATCGGCAAGATCAAACGGCTGGCGGCGTCGTAGAGCGGAAAGAAATAACTATCGCTTAGAAGTCTTTCGCACTCCGAGCCGCGCAGGAAAATACCGCAGGCGCCGTTCTCTTTGGCCAACTTTGCTTCCTCGAACACTCTGTCCATGCTGAACAGCGGCAACACAGCGGCTCCAACGCAGGCGCTCCTTCGCCTGTTTCCAGATATCCGCCATCCAGCGGTTATAGCTGCGGCATAAGGCCAGCTCGGTCTCTCAGGCCGCGCCGTCAGCGGAATGATAAACATCGTCGGAAAAATCACCTGAACATCGACACCGAGTTCGTCCATGTGTTTCAAGCGCGCACTCGGATCCGCGCAATCTCGCGCGATTCCATGGGCGTGTTTTTACCGACGTTGCGGGATTTGAGTCGAAGCGTGCCATCGACCAGCCAATACTCGTCATTCGGCGAACGATCGGTGGAAACAACGACCTGAGGGCGAAATTTCGATCGTCACCTTCCATGTATTCCCAGGTTTTTCGGTTTCTAAAACATGCGCGTCGGCGTCGATTCTCCAGCATACAATAACCTCGCTTTGTTATCGTTGGATACTTCAGCGCCTGGTATCTGTCAAACTACGAATTCATGGACGTAAGAATGTGAAGATTTATTAGGTGAACTACATCATCATGCCGTCGAAAAGGAGAAGCAGAAAAAACGAGCGTAGGCTTATAGCTCACGCATCGGATCGACTTGTAGGACAAAGCGAGGCGCCCAGCCCGAAGCTTAGACTTGCAAAAGCACCCAGAGGCTGCCGCCGACCGCGACCAAATCCTCAAGCAGCGCAACATAGATGTCCCGCGTAGCCAACGCTTTCACGAGCCGCGTTCGCGCCTGGTATCCTCCGAAACAGCCTACAACACCGCCGACGGCGCCAAGCAGCGCGCCAATAAAATTTCTTTGCGCTCCGCCGGCGGCAACGCATGCACCGGCTAACCCACCCATCACGATGCGCGCGATCAGCCCCGGCGGCGCTGTGCGGCTCGGGGTCTGCGGCAGTTTATCAGCCACCAGTTCCACGACCGCGAGCAACGTAAAAATAGCGACGGCGGGCAGCGAGCCGATGAGAGACAGCGGGCGCTCGAGTTTCAACCAGCCCAAGTACGCAGCCCACATGCCGTCATCGCGGAGCGGCCAACGAGCGCAACCCGGCGAAGAATCCAATGAGAAAGGCAAAAAACATCATCCTTAGATCTCCTACTCAAAGTTTGAGCATCGACTCACGCCGCACGATGACTACTCTTCCCTTCAAGCCGAGCGCTGGCATGGCCCCTTCTTCTCATTTTCTCTGTCCGTCAATCGCGCTGACAGCGTTAGCAATCTCCCGACTCAGATCTCCGGACAGCTTCACTCAGCGCGGCCATCGAACCATCGGTCGATTTTTCTTGGGCATTGCGAATAACGCGTGACTCTCTTGACAACAGCCACTTTCTTTATCTGCGCCATCCAGAACAGACCAGCGCGCAAACAATTGGCCGTCGCGTCCTCGCGGTTGGCCTCGAAACGTAACACCTCGATTTCGACGTAGTACCGCGGCCGATTGGCGGGTGACCACGGGTAAACTATGATCAGATCCGTGTTCAGAAGCAGCGCAAGATTTTCCGATAAAACCCGGGAAAATTTTCTTGTAGCGGTTCCGCCCACCGGTCGGTTTCAGAAACTTCCAACCGATTCTGTGTGCTTCGACGACTATTTCGTCGATCGAGATAGCCGGGAAAACTTGACCGGGCCAATCCTCGAGAAACATCTTTTCCAGCCCGGTTGAGTTTTTCAGTGAAGCTTGTGCCACCTGCGGCAGCGAAGATAGCGTGAAGAATCTCGAGGGATCGGGCCTTGGCGAGAAAGTGCCACACCCCGCCAGTGACAGACCCACGACTGCAATCCGGAATATTGAGTTGATCGAGCGATTCATTTCCTCCTCCATCTCCGGTCTACCGAAGATCAGAGACCTGGGGTTTCGTTGAGACAGAATCTGACAGCAGGCGCAGGGATCGCGCTGCGGCGGAGACTTCCTCGGAAGGCTTCTGCCAAGCTCGTAAAGGTGACAGAGTCGGGATCGCTGATACCGCGGATATTGATCATTGCCGCCTCGGCTTCCCTTGAGAGCCGCGTCCGTTTGCTTCAGGGTTAGGGCGGCTTGCTGCATCGCTCCGCGAGCCGCGTCTGAAGTCTGCTCAAGATTTGTTGACAGAGTTGTAATATTGCCGTCGAGATTGCTGGTCATTTTGCGAATCTCAACTATCGCTTGGTCAATCTTCGGCATGGTCTGATCGAGTCTCTGCAGAGCGGATTTCAGCGCCGGTGAGTTCACCAACTGACCGACCCCGTCCACGGCTCGTGAAACGGCATCCGTCAGTCCTTTGAAATCAACCTCGCGTAGTTTGGCGAGGATTTCGCCGGTTGTAACCTCGGCTCTTTCGAGAGCTGTGGGGACGGTGGGGATTTCCGGATATTTAGATCGAGCAGCTTGGCCGAGCTTGACAGGGGTTCCGGGAAAGAAATCGATGCCAACATAAAGCACGCCTGTTAGCAGGCTTTCGGTTTGAAGTTGCGCCCGAAGTCCTCGATCGATGGCAGTCTTCACTGCGGTGGGATCCTCCACAAGCGTCGCAGTGGCTCCCTGCTGGTGATTTTTTCCAAATCGATTTCAAAAAGCACGGAATACTCCGGACTTCCATGCTCTGGTCGAGCTGAAGCAGAATATTTTTGACTCGAGCCGATTTCGACGCCTCTAAACTTCACCGGCGCGCCGATATGGAGGCCGTTGACGTTGCCGTCGAAGTAAGCCACGAATTCTTTTGTCTGGCGGAACAACTTACCAGAGCCGAAGGCGATCACTGCGATGACCAATAAGGCGATAGCGCCGAGGACAAAGCCGCCGATAAGTGTTGGGCTGATCTTTTTACTCATACATTTTCTCGTCTCCGCGGGTGAGGAAACGGCGCACCGTAGGATTCTGCGAATGGGCCAGAAGCTCCTTGGGGTCGCCGCCGGCGATCATGGTCCGCGTTTCCGCGTCGAGAAACACGCTGTTGTTGCCGATGGTAAAGATGCTCGCCAGCTCATGGGTGACTACCACGACTGTGGCGCCGAGGCTGTCGCGCAGCTCCAGGATAAGATCGTCGAGCAAGCGCGAGCTGATCGGATCGAGGCCAGCCGACGGTTCGTCGAAAAACAGGATTTCCGGATCCAGAGCCATGGCCCGCGCCAGCCCGGCGCGCTTCTGCATGCCGCCGCTAATTTGCGCCGGGTAATAATCCTCGAAGCCTTTCAACCCGACCAAGCGCCAGCTTGAGCGAGGCGATCTCGCGTTGATTTCCGCCGGACTCAAGTCGGTGTATTCTCCCAGCGGCAAGCCCACGTTTTCCGCCAGCGTCATCGAGCTCCACAGCGCGCCGCTCTGAAATAGCACACCCGTACGCCTAACGATCTCCTGCCTTTTGGCCGGATCCGCCTTGGTGAAGTTTTCGTCGCCGTAGAAAATGTTTCCCCTGCGCCGGTTCGTTCAGACCGATGAGATGTCTGAGCAAGGTGCTCTTGCCGGAGCCGCTTCCACCCATGATGATGAACACATCGCCGTGGTTGATGGTAAAATTTAAATCGTGCATCAATACAAAACTGCCGTACGCCATTGTGAGATTGCTCACAGTGATGTGGCCCTTCGCTCCATTTCCGTTGCCGAGCCCGTCTGACATATAGATCAAGCCTACTTACGGGGTTTCCTTTTTGTTTCTCCCTTATGGGGATTTCTCCGGGAGAGGGAAATTCTTAAATCCCGAGGACGTAGAACACGACGGCAAAAATGCCGCACGCCATCACGATGGCAACAATTCCCGTCACCACGGCGGAAGTCGCCGCATCGCCGACGGCGGAGGAGCTGTTGCCGCATTGAATGCCACGCAAGCAACCCGCAAGGGCGATCAGCACACCGTAGACTGAACTTTTGAACACCCCCCAAAAACGTCCGCCAGGTCGATAGCGTTCGAGGTCTCGCGAAAATACGTGGTCCAGGAAAGATCCAACATACCCACACCGATCGCGGCGCCGCCAAGGACGCCGACGAAATCCGCATAAAGACAAAGCAAAGGCATCATCAGCACGAGCGCAATCACCCTTGGCAGCACAAGAAATTCCAGCGGCGAAAAACCCATGGTTGTGAAGGCATCGATCTCCTGAGTCACCTTTCATAGTGCCAAGCTGAGCGGCAAATGCAGCGCCGGTTCGGCCCGCCATGATGATACCCGTCATCATGGCGCCCATTTCGCGAATCATGGCGATACCGACCAGATCTGCCACATATATTTGCGCTCCGAATTGTTTGAGTTGCACCGCGCCGACGAACGCGAGAATCACGCCTACTAGAAAACTGATCAATGTGGACGATGGGGAGCGCTTGAACGCCGGACTGTTGAATCAAGAGGAAGAGATCCACGGCGCGGAATCGCACCTTCATACGAAAGAGCCGGACAAAGGTAAGCGTCATGTCCCCGAGAAACGCCAGCATCTCTCCGAGAGACGTGCCGGCGCCTATGGCGGTGTTGCCGATGCGTTCAAGAAAAGGCGTCTCCACAGTCTCTTTGCGCGCCTTTTTTCTCCGGCACCGCTTCGGCCAGATCGAGCAGCCTGCGCAAGCCGGAAGGCAAGGTCGTGCGATCCATATCGATGCCGCGGATGCGGCATAACTCGGAGACTTCAACGAGAAAAGCCAGAACGCTGCTGTCCCACGATGCCAACGCGCGGGCTTCGAAACCGATGTGTCGCACGCTCGGGGCTGATTCAAGTTCGCGTTTGACCAGTGCCGCGGATGGAAGGCCGCCGCGCAACCGCCAGGCTCCCGCGAGCTGCACCTCAGAGCGTGGCATCGCCCGTTTGCTTGAATGAGAGGGTTCCGTGCTCCGTCATTTCGCCGATTGTCGGTTGTTCCAGATCAACAACACGATGCGCTTCTTATCGTGCAAAAAAGAGGCGCATCTTTCCAGGGGATATTACCTAAGACTCGAGTTTTCTGATCGTCGACGTTAATTGAGCACACCCTGCGTCTCGTGAACATAGCACCATATCCAAGCCGCCGGCGGAACAGCGCGCATGACCGGATGTTGCGTCTCGATGGAAATGTTTAGTCGCGTGCTTGCCTGTCGAGGAATCGCAACAGCCAACGTGGCCGCACGATTGGCACTCGCGAAGAGCAACCCAAACGGTTCCCTCAGCTAGACATTCCTCACAGAGCATCGGGAGTTTTCTGCGGAGGAAGTCCTCGGGCGTTAGCCGCGACCAAATGTTCACACGATTTCGCCATGCAGGGTCCTCCGATCTCAAATATTAATTTTGCACTGCAGTACCAAGCTAAATAGCGGCGTAGATGATGCATCAACGCCACTTGCCACGCACTCAACGTTTCGAATCATCAGTGCTACCGCTCGAGCCAACAGTCGGTAAATCGCCCGGCAATCTCCTCACCGTGCGTTTCCAGTGCGAAATGCCAATCAGTTCAAGCGTTGGGCTCTTCGCGAATCGTGCGCGTGACCGATCGCCTGTCGCAGACGATGCTCCAACTTGGCGCAGCTCAAGATGACCTTCTGCGAATGTACTGACTCCACCGCAGAGAGTGGCACGACGAAGTCCCCCGCATTCTCCACGTAGATCACCAGTTCGGGCCGGCCATTCGGAGAAACCGCTCGAACCGCCCCGAACTCCTCACCGCCGTCTGAAACAAAAAAGCCTGATATCCTATCTCGATTGCTTCTTGCATAACTCAGTCCTCCGAAATTCTTTTAGCCCAACGTCGAGTTCACTCCTATAACTATGAATCACATTGCTCCTGCAGCGCGGAAAACGGCGCCTAAAGGTCAGCTTGAACAGTTCAGTTCTTCGCCAGCGCATGGGCTAGCAGTGCTGTGTCGGTGAAAGCACGCAGTCGTTGGAGATACCCATCGCGGACTGTCCAGACGTGGGCGAAGGGCACATTGACGGGCACGGCTGCTTTCGCGTTTTTCCTTCGATACGACCGAGGGCGACGACTTCCTCGCCAGCGGCAATAGACTCTTCGGCGACAAAGTGAAGCGTCAAGAGCTTTATAGTTGGTGAGAAACCGATCGAGCACGTCCTGAAGGCCCTCAAAATGGCCGCAACCCATGGGCATCCCTTCCGGCATATCGTAGACGACGTGCGGCGCTTGGAGACCTCGCAGCGACTCGCGATGTCCTGGGACGGTAGCTTCGTAGAACGCGCGAACGCGCTTCTCGTTTTCTTCTTCGATCATTTTTTCTCCTCCGTCCTCATATAGCAGTCCAATGTTCACCGGAGCATTTCTCCGTCGTCACTTGCAAACTCTGTCTGACTCAATATTCCGCAACAGCTTCATCCGGATAGCAGTATAACCAACGTTCTCCAGGCTCCGCGGAAGGCGATCACCGGATGCTTGCTCGCGCATGCGCGTGCGCGGTCGCATGACGGTTCGGCGAGTCATCGCAGCAGCGCGTCGCGCCGCATTCCTGGCATATGCGCAGATGAACCCAACGAGCGCCCACTTTCACGCACTCATCGCACTGACGGCGCTTTGCGTGTTTTACCGTCGTGATACCGCGAATATGTTCGCAAGCTCCATCTGCCATTGGTCATCGCCTCCTACTGGGAAAGCGCCTGATGGACGAAGGAGATCGCGATCGAACCCTCGCCCACCGCCGACGCCACACGTTTGATATTGCCGCCGCGAACGTCACCGACCGCGAACACTCCCGGCAAACTCGTTTCGAGAAGATGGGGCGCCCTGGCAAGCGGCCATTGGGCGGCGGCCAAATCCTCCGGGGACAGATCCGGACCCGTCTTGATGAATCCTTTGGCATCGAGCGCAATGCATCCCTCGACCCATTTCGTCCGGGAACTGCGCCGGTCATAAGGAAAACGTGCCTTATGTCGTGGGTCTCGGTGTTGCCTCGCTGATCGGTCCAGCGCACGCGTTCGAGATGATTATCCCCTTCGAGGGGCGACGATTTCGGTGTTGGTTCGGAGGACGATGGCCGGATTCTGTTCAATGCGGCGAATCAGATAGCGCGACATACTCTCCGCCAACCCACTCGACCGCACGAGCATGTGCACCCGTTTCGCGCTCTGAGCCAGAAACACCGCGGCCTGGCCGGCTGAGTTACCGCCGCCCACCACCACGGCTTCTTCACCGCGGCACAACTGCGCTTCCACGAATGTCGCGCCGTAGTATACGCCCGCGTTCTCGAACTGCAGCAAATTCTCGATGGGCGGTTTCCGATAGGCGGCGCCGGTTGCGATGATGACGGTGCGGGCTAATACGCGCACATCATCGTCGATCTCAATGACATAGGGCTTGCGGTCGCAGACGAGGCTTTTGGCGTCCTTCGCGATCATCACCTGGGCGCCGAACTTCTGCGCCTGGGTATAGGCCCGGCCCGCGAGTGCTTGACCCGAGATGCCGGTTGGGAAACCAAGGTAGTTCTCGATCTTGGAGCTGGAGCCGGCTTGTCCCCCGGGCGAGTTGGTCTCCAGCACGAGAACATCAGGCCTTCCGACGCCGCGTACACGGCCGCGGCGAGTCCTGCCGGTCCGGCGCCGACGATGACCACGTCGCGTAGATGGGTGGGGTCGATGGCCTCGTTAAAGCCGAGGCAACTCGGCGATTTGCTGATTGGTCGGATTCCGCAGCACTGTCTCGCCACGGCAGATGAGAACCGGCACATCTCCGCCAGTCACGTGAAACCGGTCCAGCAAAACCTGGACGTCCGCATCACGGTCGAGATCGATATAGGAGTACGGATGGCCGTTGCGGGTGAGAAACTCTTTGACGCGAAGCGTTCCCGAGCAATGATTGGAGCCGAGGAGCACGACATCGCCGAGCCCGTGCGCGATCAATTCCACCCGGCGCAGGATGAAGGCCCGCATGATGATCTCGCCGAGCTGGCTGTCGGTCTGCACGAGCGCCAACGAACTGTTCGCGCTCGACTTCGATCACTTCGCCCGCTTCGGCTCGCGCGCACTCGCACGTAGCGCGGGGCGGCCGGAGAGCATGTTGACCTCACCGGTGAACTGACCCGGGCCGTCAGAGCACAACCAGCGTCTCGGAGGCGCTGGATGGCCGGACAATCTCCACTCCGCCTGCCGTGACGACGAAGAAGGGCACGATCTGATCTCCCGGCTGAACCAGCACTTCCCCAGGTCAGATTTGGCGCACGCGCCATGCACCGCGATCCGCTCAACCTGCTCCGGCGTCAAGGTCGGAAACGTACGTTCAACACCCGAGAGTCAGCGTTGACGAGACCCCGAGCCTTGCGCCGCTTCCCTGTGTTGCACCTGTCTCTGTCATTGATCAGTCACCTTTAGGGGCGACCCTTGTGGTCGCCCGAAAAGCTATTGCCGCTGGCCGCCGGAAACGATCAGTGATTGACCGGTGACCCAGCCGGCATCGTCGGACGCAAAAAGAATACTGCGGCTCGCGCAATGTCTTCAGGTTGGGCGATGCGGCCCAGCGGCGTTTGGGATTCCATCATTTTGCGGAAGTCGCCTTCGGCCAAGCCGCCGGCGTGGAGTCCCTCCGTTTCCACCATCCCTGGGTTCAGCGAATTGACCCGGATCTTCCTCGGACCGAGCTCTTGCGAGAGCACGATCGTTATGGCGTCCACCGCCGCCTTAGTTGCACTGTACACAGTGGCCGTCGCGACCCGGCATGGAACTAGCGATGGAGCTCATGTTGATAATTGAGCCGCCCGTGGAGCCAATCAGCTTAACCGCCTCTTGCGTCGTGAGAAGCAGACCGAGCACATTGAGATTAAAGTGCTTGTGGAAGTGCTCCGCGGTAATGGACTCAAGCGGCGCGAACTCGTAAATGCCGGCGTTGTTCACCAGCACATCCAGTTTTCCATAGGCGGCCTTGGTCTCGGCAAAGACGTTTGATGTCGTCATGACTTGAGACGTCAGCCTGGATAGCCAGAGCTGTGCCGCCTTTCTCACGAGATGCGCTTGACGACGGCATCTGCGCCGGACTTGCTGCTGGCGTAATTGACGACGACGGAAGCGCCCTCTGCCGCCAGATGCTCGGCGATGGAAGCGCCTATTCGCTTTGGAAGCTCCGGTCACGACTGCGACCTTACCTGTTAGGTTTGTTCATACAGTTTATCCTACCTATAAAATCAAATTATTAGAGCGGTTTCCATAAAATCGTTGAACAACCAAGCCCATTCAGATTTGTGCTAGGCCGCCATCGACAGAACAGTTCGATGCCGTTGACGTAGCTGCTGTCGTCGGAAGCGAGGAAGACGACCGCCTTGGCGATCTCGTCCGGCGTTCCGGCCCGACCCGAGGGCGTGGTGACGGCAGTCTGCGCCTTGACCTGCTCGATCTGTGTTACAGTCGCTCATTCCTAGCTCGGTCTTGTGGCCGGGCGTGATGACCGTGCCAGGACTAACAACGTTAACGCGGATTTGGCGGTCTTTCAGGTCAACTGACCAAGTCCGCGCAAAGATCGCAGGGCCGCCTTCGTAGCGGCGTAAACCCCGAAGGCCGGTATTCCGCCTGATCGAAGGCTATGGAGCAATTCATCACAATCACAGAGCCGTTCGGCATCAGCGCCAGCGCCTTCTGCACGGTGAAGAGTGTGCCCTTTCACGTTGACGCCGAACGTCTTGTCGAAGTGGGCTTCGGTGATCTGCCCGAGCGGCGCGAACTCGCCGAGGCCGGCGTTGGCAAAGAGATGATATCGACGCGGCCTTTTTGCTCCTTAACCGTCGCGTACAACCGGTCAGAGATCTGCCAGATTCGATACGTCACCCTGAACACCGGTGACGTTTTCTCGATCTGTTTCACCGCGGCATCGAGTTCGCTTTGACGACGGCCGGTGATAAAGACATGCGCGCCCTCGGCAACGGAAACGTTTCGCGGTGGCGAGACCGAGGCCGCTATTGCCTCCGGTTATAACCGCAATCTTACCTGCTAATTTATCCATAGCTTTCTCCCGGATTAACTCTGATGGAGACCTCGCTTCAGCGTCCGGTCGTGAGAACGACGCGAAACCGCGCCTTGCCGCTCATCATGTGTTCGTAGGCTTCGGCTGCGCGCTCCAGCGGAAAGACTTCATTCATCGCGCCGCACGCCGGTGAGCACGCTGAACGAGAGCGTATCCTGCGAATCGATGGAGCTGCCGGAGGGCCAGCCCACGATCGAACGTCTTCCAGAATCAGCGGAATCCCGGGCACTTGCAGCGGCTCGGCCGCGGCACCCAGGATGATTAATTTTCCGTTGACGCCGAGACCGCCCAAGGTCGCGCTCATCGCTGTCGCCGCTCGTCACCGTCGCGAGGACGACCTTGGCGCCGCCCAACTTCAGCAATTCCGCGGCGGGATCTTGCGTTTTGCTATCGATGTAAGACCAGGCGCCGAGTTTTCTAGCCAGCGGTTCCTTGTCCATGCCGCGCGCAATCGCAACGGTGCTGAAAACCCATCTTCGCGGCGAATTGAATTCCCAAGTGGCCGAGACCGCCGATGCCGAGTATGGCGACCAGATCGCCGGGCCGCGCGCCGCTGTTGCGCAGAGAATTGAAAGTGGTGATTCCCGCGCACATCAGCGGTCCCGCGTCCACCGCTGAAAGTCCTTCCGGGATCAGCGCCAATGCGCCGGCGGGAGCGATCATGTATTCGGCGTAGCCGCCGTCGTAGGCGATACCGGGAACTTGGGGCGCGATTTGGCAGGTAACAAAGTCGCCGCGGCGGCAGGAATCGCAGTACCCGCAGTGTCCGCCGTGCCAGCCGACTCCGACCCGTTGGCCTTCCTTCCATCCGGCGACGCCAGCGCCGACCGCGTCGATAACTCCGGCGATCTCATGCCCCGGCACGCGCGGATATTGGATACCCGGCCACGTTCCCTCCTTGGTCATGGAATCGCTGTGGCAGATGCCGCAAGCTTCGACCTTGATGCGCACCTGTCCTGCTGCCGGCTCGGGAATTTCGCGCTCGACAATTTCAAGCGGCCCATTCGGACGAGTGACTTGCACGAGACGCATCTTCGACATAGGTCCTCCTATCGTATGGTTTCTTGCTCCGACGTCTACGCGGCCGAGTATGACCGGTACCTCCAGCAACTCCGGTTTGCCGCCCGCCATAGCAGATGCAGAACCGGCGCGATCTGTTCGTGCGGTGTGCCGAGAGGGATGGCGCTAACCGCCTCGAGCCGCGCGACCTGTTCTCTTGACAGCTTCACGTCGAGCGCGCCGAGCGTGGCATCGAGTTGCTCTAGCGCGTGCGCGGAACCGAGACCGGAATTAGGCTGGTTGTAGACTTAGCTGCCTTGTGCAGCAGCCAGGCGATAGCAATTTCCGTCGGCGCCGCGCCGATTTCTTTCGCGACCGCTAAAACTGTATCCAAAATGGCCGTCTCCGCTCCGGTCTTCTCGGTATGCACCAGCACCGCGAGCCGTAGAGTTGATCCGTCCTCGCTGCTCGAACGATATTTGCCGGTGAGAAATCCGCCGCCGAGCGGCGACCACAGCGCCGCTCTCCAGCCCCAGCGCTTCGGCCATCGGCAAAAGCTCGCGATCGCGCCGTGCGTTGCGCCAGGCTGTACTCGATTTGGATGCCGGCTATCGGCGCCCAGCCGCGCCAATTCCGCCAACAGGTCCGCCCGAGAAATCCGCCACGCGGGAAAGTTGGACAAACCGGCATAGTGAATCTTGCCGGCGCGCACCAGATCGTCGAAGGCGCGCAAGATTTCCTCCATCGGCGTCATGCCGTCGGCGAAGTGCGCCCAGTAAAGATCGATGCGATCCGTCTTCCAGCCGTTTGAGACTCCCTTCGACGGAGCGGACCACCATGTTCTTGCGGCTGTTGCCGGTGCGCGAGATGCCATCGGTGGGCGTCGTTCCCAGTGTATGCTTGGTGGCGAGAACAAAATAATCTGCGATCCGCGGCGATGAAGTCGCCGACTATTTCTTCGGACTCACCGAACTGGTAGCCGTCTGCCGTATCGATGAAGTTGCCGCCGGCTTCAACGTAGCGGTCAAAGACTTTTTGCTTCGCCTCTCTCGGCGCCGTGACCCCAGCGTGTGCCGAAGTTGCCGGCGTCCAGCGCCAGTTCGGATACGCGCAGGCCCGTTCGCCGTCCGAAAATCTTGTACCGCATGCGTTTCTCCTCCCTTATGGATCGCGGCTCCCAGACGAAATCAGCTCCACCCACTCTTGTCCAAAACGCATCCTTTTGAATCGGATCAGCATGGGCGGATTTACATCCCCCTTTGCAAAAAGGGGGGAATGAGGGGATTTTTTAGAGAGCAATTAACAAATCTCCCTGGCCTCTCTTTTCAAAGAGGAATCGATCGATTGGAGCGTGCCGACCGAAAATAGTTGGAATGAACAACCTCATCTGGGAAAAACGATCTCCGCCACTCTTTTGTCGATCCTGTTCTCAATCAAACCGGCGGCAGCGACGTCACGCCCAGTTCTCTTTTCTTTGTCACTTCCTTCGCACATCGAAGGCAGGCGCGAAAGCCAAGGTTGCTGCGCAAGAGCAAGGAGATTCGCGACCCCCAGTGCTCGGTGATCTTGCCGTTGCGCACGCGCATGACGTCTACCGTCTCGAAGTGGATCTTGCGCCCGGTCGGCGCCAATCCCCAGAACGTTCCGTCATGCGTGCCATGGTACGTTTTATAGGTCGTCACCCGATCGCCGTCGGAAATCTGCCAATGGATCTCCGCGTGAAAATCAGGAAATGCGGCGCGCAGTGCGCGATATAAATTTCGCGCGCCGTCGCGATCCGGCGTGAAGCCGCCCGGCTGGGGCGTATGATCGACGAAATCGGCGGCGAAGAGCTCTTCGAAGACTTCAAAGTTTCCACGACTCTGAACCTCTTCGGTGTTGCGACGAACGACAGCGATTCCGGCATCCGATGACATAGTTTTCTCCGTATCCTCGTTTTCGGTGATCGGCATAATATTTTCTCCTTCCCACGACTTAAATCGTTGGGATCGTGCCGCCGTCGATCACGTATTCGCTTCCGGTGATGGCTGAGGCCCTGTCCGATGCGAGAAAGGCTACGAGTTCTGCAACCTCGTCCGGCCTGTTCGGACGGCCCAAGGAATACCGCCAAGCATATCCATCAGCCTTTGCCGCGCTGTTGCGTAGTCGGTTTTGTCTTTATCCGCCATTCTTTCAATCATTCTCGTGGCGGCATCTGTTTCAATGAAACCGGGAGAAACCGTGTTGACGCGAATCCCCTTGGGACTGACTTCGTTGGATAGGCCCTTGCTGTAATTGGTGAGGGCGGCTTTCGCGGCGGCGTAGGCAAGCGTTGAATCGTATAGCGGCAGCGTTCTTTGGATGGAGGAAATGTGAATGATCACGCCCGAACCCCGCTCGATCATAGATGGCAGAAGGCCGCGATCCAGACGAACGGCAGGAAACAGATTCTCATTGATATTTTGCTGCCAGATTTCGTCGGTAACCGTAATAAATCCGCCGCTGGGTGCCGATGATCCCCGACGTTATGGATGATAATATCGACGCCGTGAAAGCGCTCCAGAATCTCGTTAATTACTTTCGTCGTGCCTTCGGGGGTTGAGACATCTGCCTGAATAAAATGATTGTCCGGTTTTTCTTCTGGCGCAGACCGCGCGGCGATGATGACGGTTGCTCCTCCCTGCTGAAAGCGCTCGGCAATCGCCTTGCCTGCACCCTTCGTGGCGCCGGTTACTAGCACGCGCTTGCCATTGAATTCATTCGGTGTCGGGAATGCTTTTTAATGATGTTGTCATAGCTGGGGTAGATTTGAGGTTTGGGAAATTCAGACCTTGATCCGATGGTGTTCATCGAATTTCTCTTTCTTTTGATTGTCATCGTTAAAAACATGACTGAACTACGCCACCATCCACACGCAGGGCTGCGCCGGTGATGGCCGAAGCGACTGGACTGCAAACAAATGTCACCAGACTGGCAATTTCATCTGGGGTCTCAAATCGCTGGATGAGGGAGCTCGGTCGATGACTCGTGAAAAACTCCTTCTCAAAAGTCTCAAACGATTGGCCGCCGCCAAGTTGCGTCACAAACTCTTCCACGCCGGCGGAATGAGTCGGTCCCGGCAGGATGGCATTCACGGTCACACCCGTCCCAGCACAGGACTGAGCCAAGCCGCGAGAAACTGCCAGTTGAGCTGTCTTCGTCATGCCGTAATGAATCATCTCCTTGGGAGTGTTAACGGCGCTCTCGCTGCTGATGAAAATGATCCGCCCCCACTGCCGTTGCATCATGCCGGAAAGATAGGCGCGACTGAGGCGCACGCCGCTGAGCACATTGATCTCGAAGTATCGCCGCCATTCCCCGTCGGAAATTTCATCGAAAGGTTTGGGCTCATAAATTCCGAGGTTGTTAACGAGAATATCCACTGCCGGAAAACCTTTGAGCAGCTCTTCGGCCGCCTCCGCCGTGGAAAGATCTCCGGCAAACCCCTCGACTTTGGCAGTTGGCACAGCCTCCTGAATTTGTTCCAAGGCCGACGTGACGGCTTTGTCGGTGCGTCCGTTCACAATGACATGCGCACCTTCTGCGGCGAGTTGGCGGGCAACCGCGAAGCCGATGCCTTTGGTGGATCCTGAAATCACGGCGGTTTTTATCGAGTTCTAGGTTCATAGAATCACTCCACGAGTAAAATCGCAACTGAGATCGGTTATCGTTCTAGGCCGTTTCTTTTCGTGAGCAGCAGCGCCGTTGCCGCTCAGCGAGGTCGACGTCGAGAACATTCGTCTGGTCATCATGGTGATATATCTTTTCTTCAGTCGAAAGGCTTCATTCCTGCCATCCTCCCCC
>ERZ1370068.193-contig-10173_pt1 | contig 20153 bp, 36 predicted proteins | sample MGYA00561227_ERZ1370068 | MGnify/ENA primary metagenome ERZ1370068 (study PRJEB38410, sample SAMEA6850437) | metagenome | study: Metagenomic assessment of the ecological functions of the soil: analysis of the soil microbiota associated with the... | reverse complement strand
TGTCACTTCGTTCAGTTACGTATTGCTTGCAAGCACTACTTCTTCAGGTGGGGGCTCCCCTGCCCATGTTCCTGCTCAGGCACACTGCAATAGGCTCATGATGCAGACTGTCCTGCCTGCCCTGTAGAGCCTGCATGTGCTGCCTGCTAGCTACTGAGTGCCATGTGCAGGGTAGATATGCGTTCTGAGGCCATTCTAGAGGCCTTTACGGAGCTATTTGCAGGAGTCACCCGGGGTGGACACAGTGTGAGGCGGGAAGCGGTAAAGAAAACTGACCAAGCTAAATAATAGCCAGCAGATGTAAACCTGTTGAGGCTTAGGCTATACCCCTTCTGGTAGTCCCTGAACCAGGACCAGCTCGAATGCCGTGCCTTCAATTAGTCCGGCACTGTCATATCAGGGTGTACTGGCGCTAAGGATAGGATCGCGGCGGAGGCTAAACTAACGCCGTGGCTGGGCTAGACAACGCAAATAGCCATTGCATATGGGGCAAAGAGCATGACGCCCGACGACCCGAACAGCCATCAGCTAGTAATACCAATAGGTTAACGCATGGCATGGACGGTGCAATAGCCTTATAGCATGAGCATGAACGTAGCGGACCTAGACAAGGGGGAGACGATGGGCGCGTAGCGCCGCAATACCTGCACGCGGGAATACGGCAGTCCGTTTCGCGTCTACGATGAGCTCAGGCGCGTCATCCTGGGATGCATCGACGCGTGCCATGCCGGGCACCTTGTCACGCCAAGCGAATCCGCTCGCTGGCACAACCGTCCCGAGGCTAAGAAATGGCGCGCGGGAGTCAAGCGCTTGGCAATCAGGAGTAATCATGACTAAGCCGGCATGTCACTAGCCGCAAAGTGCTGTGCGTGACCTGAACCCGATGCAATCGCATGGCTCTCAGACATGAATACGATTACGCTGAAGACACAGGCCGAGAACCTGAAGCAAGACACTCGGACTGATAAGAGTGCAGTCAGAGCTGAACAGACTCAGCCGCGAGGCCGAGAAGGGAGCAAATCGTGAGTCTCCGATGACGTTGATGTCCAGACCGGAGACTTCCGCTCCCGAATGATTACCGTAGCTAATATCATGTCGGCGCGGAGATGGAAAGCTGTATCAGATGACCCACGATGAAAAGACACGCCGAGCTGGCAGAATGGTGGCGGGAACAGGCCGACAAGCGCCATTGCGAGGGCATCATGACCCGCATGTGGCTTACGATCCTGGCGGCAAGCCTTACCGTTGGATTCTGTATCATGGCAATCGAGTTGTTTTTCCGCTGGTCTTGCCCTTGATTCTGCCGCCGCATGTTTGGTGTCCAGCCTGGTAGCTCTGTCTTGAGACCCGTCCGCCTGAGTATCGGAATCGGGAGCCTAAGCGCGACTGCATATCGGGGAAGTGTCCGACGCCGAGTGGCTAACCAGGAATAACAGGCAAAATGCAACCCTCAACCGTTAAATCAGGGATTAAATCGGAAATAGGTTGACTCTGAATGAATCCAGATGTCATCCTATGTGCGCGCGGGGCCGAAAACCCCGGTCTATGGAAGGGTCTGGGTCCCACGGATCGAGCCTTCGCTCGCTGAGTAGGCCCCTCGCGTCAATCTAACAGGAGGAAATCGTGAACATCCTTCGCAATATCGATTACATCAAGCGCATGTACGGCCACACCGTCCTCGCGTGAGTTTGAATCTGCCTTTGCTGCCTTTGAACACGGGGACGCGAACCCCACCCGGCAATACCTGGGACTTCCCTTGCAGATGCCGTGCGAGGACTGTGCGCGAGGAGTCGATCCCCCACGGCCACGGCAAGTCTATCGTCTGTCTCCTGCTATGCGCCCATCGGGAGGCTTTCCTTGATGGATAACCTGTCGTGAACGTATTCACAGATAAGTGATCTCGACCTGGGCTGAGGTGGGGGTGGAAGGAATCTGGCCGGATCTGGATACCGTTGACCTCTTCTTCCGCCCGACGCCGTCGAGGTGCCATATCACCGGCAGGCTCAAGATCAGGTCTGAAGGCGAGGCTTCAAACATGGCCTACGTTATGCCAAAAGACGCCAAACTATTCTCCTATTGCGGTGGGGTTGCTTGTTGTTCCCTTGGAACCCAGAAACCTCGATCCGACAGGATATTCATAGCAGGCCATTGAAGGTCAAGCCTTGGTTCTGCTCTGGGTGGAAGCGCCTCATTAAGCGCCAAATGGCCACCGGAGGCCGCGTGATCTCTCTCTGTCTAGGCTGTGCTGAGGCTATTGTCGGCCTTGTGTGTGTCGTGACTAGTTCTAATGCCGCCGAGGAGGAAAGCGTGAGCTGCCCAGTTCATGGTGAAACCAAATGGCGTGATCGGCATAGAAGCCGGGCTCGAAGTACTGCTCAGCCATGGTGAATGGTGAGTACTGCACTTGGAAGGCAAACGCTGACGGCCGCCGCTACCAGTTCCCCAACGCCGTCCGAGGCCCCAGAGTCAGGGTCAGGAGAAAGTGGCTACAGCGGTGCTCCCAGGCCCTTCTAGCCCCTTCGCGAGGCGGCCCCGTGGCACGCTGACAAGGGCTACCAGGACCTGATGAACTGGAACGCGGCCCTGAACTTCGCGGGAGACGTATTCAAGTGGACTGGTAAGGCTGCTGAAGCTCTTGAGCTGGCAGCCGCAGCAAGGGCTTTGCTGCCGTGATCTCGGCACGCCCATCAGTGGGAACCGTACCACCTGACAGAGATCCTTTACTTCCCGGACCTAACGGGAAGCCTGAGAAGTCTCCCCACAATCGTCTCTTTGAGTGCTGTCTGATCTGCGGGCAGGCAAGAATGAAGAACTTGGCCCCGCGTGAGATTCCCCCATGATGAGAGAGGTGCAATCGTGAAGACTCTAACGTGGCTCGACCCCGCATCCATCCCCATCGGTAGGAACGGATACAAGACTCCAGACGGAGAGTTCCCCGCGTTACCTCCATCCTCAAGGTCTTGGGACTCGCCACTGAGGGTCTTATCAGTGGTCTGCTAACGAGGAACGCAAAGCCGTGTTGGAGGCGGCGGGTGCCGTGTTCTTCAGGCGCGAGGATATGAGTGCGACGGAGTTTGTCCGCGCGGTAGAGGCGGAGATCGGCCCCGCCCGCCAGCACCAGAAGCAACTCACCAAGGGCGGAGAGATCGGAACCCAGGTTCACAATGCCGTGCACGACTTCCTAAGCGGTCGGCCGGTTACCTTGGCGGACGAACAGGCGCAGCATGCCTTCACATCCTTTCAGGATTGGTGGGTAAAGTCTGGCCTCGTCTGTCGTGAGGACCGAGCAGCCCGTGTGGGACTCTGCCGAAGGCTATGCTGGCACTATCGACATCGTGGCCGAGCACCCCGCGAACGGTCTCGGCGTGGTGGACCTGAAAACCTCAAAAGGCCTGTATACGGACCATCACCTTCAGGTAGCAGCCTACATGCACGCAGGAAGGAACTTCGCTGACCTCAAGTGGGCGCAGATCGTCAGACTGCCCAAGAATCTTGAAGATCCTGGCTTCGAAGTGAAGCCTTTGGGCGCGCTCTATGATCGGCAGTTGGGGCAGGACCAGCTCTATAGCGTGTTCAAGGCTGCGCTGACTGTGTACAAACTGTTGGTGCAGAAGTGATTGATTTTGACTTACTGGGCTATCACTACTGGCGAGAGTGCCATGCTTGCGGTCACGCCGAGGGCGGATATCTCCACTGCATGCACGACGGCTATCAGAATCCCTGCCACAAGTGCGGTGTCAGAATGCCCACTGTTAAGGGCGAGTGTCACTGTAGGTTCGTTTTGACTCATGAAGAACTCAAGGAGGACAGCAAAGCGCGGGGTGGGGAATGAGCGATCAGCACTGCTCGCACATCTGGAAGAAGATGCCAAACCACGGAGGAAAAGTGACTCAACACGGTACAGACCTCATTGCTCAGTTGGCTGCTATCGAGAGAACTACAGGGGAAAGAACCGTTGCCTAATCCTGGCTTCATCGAGGGGTTTGGGCCGGGAAGGCCTCCTGCCCCGCCTCCGCCAGAAGCCTTTCCTGACGTGGAAGACCCTGACGACGAACCCAGTCCGCTGATCCCTCCGACCCAGTACTACGTGAAGAAGAAGGAGCTTGGTCCCGCACTTAATAATCCCACTGCGATAGACATGGCCGCCTCTGTAAACTTCAAGCTGATTGTCATGGACAATGCCGCCCAGTACGCCGGGCACGCGGTCAGTGCTGAAGGATGCGGAAAGGGATACAATCGCTGAGATCGTGGTCCGCGCGGTCGAAGAGAGAGCTGGACGGGGAAGTGGATAAGCTTGGACTCAGGGAGGCTCAGGCTCAAGGTTTGGTGCCTTCAGTCTCAGGAACAGGCAAGCGCAAGAGGGGGAGGCCGAGAAAGAATGCGACGCCGACTCCTTCAGTTAGCTGACCTGGCGCTGTGGTGCTCTAGCCAGTGGCTTTGGCTTCTGGCTTGTCTACCAGGCGCTTAAGCATCAACCCACACCGTAGCAGAGCCGTCCACACTGCCGGGAGGTGAGGCCAGTGGGAGAACTCGCCGTGTTGATGCTTCTGGATTTGCTTTTACTGGATTAGGCGATAAGGGATACGCTTGACAGTGCGGGTGGGGCCAGCCAGCCGGTGTGAGACAGTAAGGGGAACATGGCGGCGGGGACGCCCACCCGTTTCTTAAACTGGGGAGAACATCGTGATCGCATGGTTGCTCACTGTCTGCCACGGACCACACATGAAAGAGAACTGCCCTAGACACAAAGAGCGCAGCAAGCCGGAAGCCGGAGAAGGGCCACTATGACCGACCGTGAAGCAGCCTTGGAAGCGGGCGAGGGGAGTGGCGCGCGAGGATGCACATGCCGCCCGCCATTAACATGCCAGAGACCATGGATGGTTGATGGGGCGCCCGTCTGGTATGCGCCAGAATCCGCGACGCAGTCGCCAGCTCGGCGGCTACCGTCGATCGGCGACCCGCGCATCTCTTGGGCGGCCATACATGGATGCGTCCACCTGCGAGAGGTCGAGGACCGCGGGAACCGTCAAGGCCGCCGCTTGCGACCGCCTCACGGCCCGCGCCGCGCTGGCGGGGAAAGCGAGCGCGGTGGAGACGACCGACGTATCGGGTGCGGTAGAAGTCGGCAAGGGAATCTCTGCGCGCCCTCATCGCCGAACGCGACACCCTGCGCGCCCAACTCAACGCCGCCGAGAAGCTGCGGCGGGGCCTTGCGCGCGGCCTCGAGCATGCGTTCCGAACTCTCGCGGCTGAGGTGACACCGTAGAACCCCGCCTGATTGCTCGGCCGTGAAGCCGTACTACGACCACTCAGGCGTTGACCATCACCACAGGGATTGCCGGGGAGATTCTGGCGGACGTGAAGGCCGATGTGCTTGTGACCGACCACTGCCAGTGCGGTAGTGGTTTCCACGGCAAGGGAACGAAGCACACGAAGTACAATCCGGTGGTTATCTTCGGGCAGATGACGCCGCCATCGGACCGCCAGGTGGTACCGATGAAAGTTGCTTTGACTATGATTGTTCGCGGCTTGGTGTTTTGCCGGGTTCCCGCATTCTATTTACGACTACCCACGACCGCGACGACCTGGGCGGGGTCTACTGCCCGAGCGGTGCCGGACGCGGTCGTTGGGGATTCACCTGCTTCAACCCGGTGCTCTTCTATGGCGTGACTAGACCAAACCGTCCGGGCATGCTGCCAACCACATTCAGGTCTTTTGACCTAGCCGACGATGTGGACCACCCATGCCCTAAGCCGATGGCGTGGATGCGTTGGGCCGCTAGAACTATCCAGCCTGCCCGAAGAAACCACCCTCGACCTTCTGCGGCTCTGGTACGACGCTCCGGGCCGCGAAGGACTTGGGCCGCCGCCATCGGTATTGAAATCGAGGAACGCTACTGCGAGATTGCCGCCAAGCGATGCGCACGGGAAGTGCTAGACCTCGCCGGAGGCACACCGTGAACCGCACTGATTCGCGGCGCTCAGAGAGAGAAGGCCGCCAAAAGCGGCAGGGGGACGAAGGGGAGAAATGAGCACTGCGGTTGAGCGCTGCGCGTGCGGCAAGCATGTGATGGAGCGGTGGTGCGGGTGGTACGGCGACGAGTGGGGGTGCATGCGCGTGGCGGGTGCATGCGCGTGGCGGGTGCGTGCCGGATTCCAGAAGATACAGACCTCATCGCAGCCGTGGACTCCGGAGGACTGATGCTGCGTGACGCCTACCGGGTTAGGGAGCCCATTGCCCCACCGGATGAACCCGAGGTCAAGGTTGCGCTGGAGACCCCCTCCCACAACGGACCATACAAGGGAACGGCGGAAGTCAGGACTCTCCCGGCAGGGGATCTCCGGAGAGGACATTCTGGCCCCAAGGCTGCCTACTTGGCTAGAAACGAAAGACAGAAAGCCTTGGCCATCGCCAACGTGGGGACCTGTCAGTACCGGAAATGCAGAGAAGCCCCTGCCGACCAACAGACTTCACAGACAGGGTAAAGTACTGCTCAAGCTCCTGCTACGAGAAGGAGTTCATCCTGAGACACGGAGCCCCGAGGGGGTCTCTGGGAGGGTCTCTGTCAAGTGGGAAAGACTGTGAAGTCTCAGAAGTCTAGGACGGCGGCAAGGAATAAGTGACGACCGTCTGTTCTCTGGGGTAGTGAGGTCGCGGGGCCATTGCGTAAGGTGCGGCTCGGTCCAGTTCCATACAATGTGCTCACATCGTAAGCCGTAGGTACTTAGGGGACTCGATGTGACTACCTCAACGCCTTGTCTCTGTGTAGATCGTGCCACGTCTACTTCACGCACAGGCCACTAGAGTGGGAGGCGTGGGTATCCGACTTCATCGGCGAGGATTCCTACAAAGCAATCAAGGGTAGGGCCATGAGTCTCCCTACCCCCGACTGGTTTGAACTTCTTGAAGAACTAAAGACTAACACGTACCGAATCCAGCGGCCTTTGCCACGGCGACCTGCTTGATCCCCTGCCATAGATTCTTGCCCGTTGAGTGAACTCCGGTAGCAAGAACCGTCTGGACAACTGCCCTAAGCAAGACATCTCCGATCCTCGAGGCGATCCAGCCGAACAATCCGGCCCCTAGCACCCCTGCCCCCGCTACTCCCGGCCCTGCTAGTTGAATAATCACAGCCAGCAAGGCATTGAACAAAGGAATTAGGCGGTTAGGCCAAGAAGCAAGAACCGACCACTTCTTGACCAGCGCGCCGAAGGCTGGCTGAATCAGAAGCATGACCACAGGATTCTGCAGCGCGTTGATAAGGGCATCCATACAGCCTCCGTGATTTTCTTAGAAATTTTCCGCGAGGGTTATAGCACGATGTAGAACTGGTGCCAGTCGAAGAAGATGTGATCAAAGCAGAGATCACAATCGACTCCATCAAGCAGTGGCGGCAGTAGTGCATTACCGCTTGCCCGGAGGCGGCTCGTCCTGCGGGCTCCCTACAGTGAAGTTGAGCACCCCAGGTGCCGAGTTGATAACCGCGACGGCAAGAGTGTCCGTCAGAACCGAACTGTCCTGAAGAGTAACAGTGGCGGTGATGATTGACGATCCGACCGTTCCAGATGTGACTTCGATGTTGAAGTCATCAACCTGAACGATACCGGCAACTGTGGGATCGGACGAGACGAATCCAGTCGTGACCCCGACAGGGACCTCGACGAACGGCTGACCGTCCTGATCCAGAAGCGTGATACCGGCTGCGACAAGCTGCTTGTCCGTAAGCGTGATTGATGCGGGCATTATGTTTCCTCCACTGGCACATCCGTGTGCCACTCGATACTCGTGATCTCTGGCGCGGGTCCCCTGTCTTCCAGAGCAGTCGCTATGCGTTCGGTCCCTATCCTGATCCCCGTCAGCTCGTCGTGAATCCCCTTGAGCTGATCGATGATCTCCTGAAGCTGCTTCTTTGCTGGACCGCTGAATACTATGACCATCCTTCATCCTCCGATCCTCATCCACGTCGGATCAGATACCCAAGCAGAGCCATGATAGCACAACCATCGTGCCAACCATCCATCGGATCTCAGCTCTCGTCACAAACTGGGCGCGATCTCTGAGCGCATTCTCGTGAGCGTGGTTGAGGATGTCAAGACGACGCTCTAACTCCGCGCGGGCTACCGATACGGATCGCTCGATGTAGACCTCGGTGCGGTCAATGCGATTCTCTTGAGCCTTGAGTCGTTCTTCAAGCCGTCGCGATATCTGTTGCGGAGTTCTGCACAAATCTCACTAGCACTGGCGTCAGGCGTGGTAGAACCATTGGGTCTGGGGCAGGGAGGTGTCGCAGTCGAGATGCACGTACTTGCCCTCCATGTCTATGCCGATGCGAATGAATCCGTTGAGTGCTGCTTGAACAGCGAAGCGGATGCACTGTGTGAGGCCGCCCATCTGAAGATCGGCCGCAAGCCCTCGCGTGTGAGCGGAGTCCTTCACTCCTCCGACCGTCACGTTGTGGGCCTGCGACCGATACCCAGAGTTGACTATGAGCGGAACGCTCCAGATCTTACGCAGTCTGTCGAGCCTTTCAACGAACGAGTAGTCCATCATGGCCAAACCAGAACCGGGGCGCAGTAGGATCATCGAACTCATCAGGCTTGAAGTATTTGATCTTCGCCCATTCTTCTTTGGTCATCGCCCCGGCCCTCCCTGGCCGTGTGACACACATCCCTCGTGCGGCTACCGCTGCGGAATAGCTGAGTTGGCTGCGCCGGGTATTCTCTGAAGCAGGAACTGTATCAGAGGGCTATTGAGCCCGAGGGCAATGGTAGCCGGGTCCAGTGAGGCTCCAATCGCTGCACCACCCAAGGCTCCCGCAGTTCTATTTTCTGAACTTGCTCCACCGATGACAGCTCCGGCAGGGCAGCCCTGCCAAAAGGACTGGTTGCAGAGTGAATAACTCTAGCAGCCGTGGACATCTCCTTCTTGGTCAGCGGGCGAAGGGCGTCCTTTAGTTTGATAAAGAGCCTCGGCGGGCTCGCTGCTGTCACCTCGTATCCTCTGACTCCTTGGCTGAGGGCGGCTCTGGCCCTGTCCGCAAAGGCCCTTGTAGAACCCTTCTACGGCCTTCTGGGCGGGGTGGGACTTACACCCTCGGGAAGCTTGTAGATGGCTCTGGCGGCTACATCGGCGGCTTGCTTGAGTTGGCGGAAGCTTGAGTGCCGTGCCTACCGCTCTGGGATTCTGGCCCAAGAGACTTCTTGAACGACTCCTCAAGGGCCAGCTTCTCCCTCTCCGGTCATGCTGGTCTGGACCTCGGAGAGCGCGTCGTCATACGCTTGCTGGGCCAGCTTGAAGATCGGGAACGGCGGTGTGGTCCTCGACGGCAACGAGCGAGCGATGTTGGCCGATGCGGGAACCATACTGTCCAAGCTTGGTCATAAGCTTGCTGAAACCGGCCTGGAGTGGTCGTGATGCCTTCACGGATTGCGGTCTGGGCGACCTCGGGAGTGGCCTTTGACGGCAAGCTCCATGATTGGCTTGCTGACTGCTGTGGCCCCAGCCGACGGCATCTTGCCCGCCCCCTGAAGAGCGGCCTCGCTTCTCACCCTGCAATAGAACCTGTGCAGGGTCAGGAAGTTCTCCCGAAGTAATCGGGGACGGGATGGCTCCGAACGGGGTGACAGTGGGTAGGCCCAGCTCCATGCCCTGCTGAAGCTGTTCCCCGCTGCGCCAGCAGCACCGGCAATGGGGACGTGATAGCGGGCCTAGCGGAGTAGAGACGGCACCAGCGACCTGGCCCCAATGTTTCGGCGAGGACGCGCTTGCCGCGAGGCTTTCGGCTGTGGGCTGACACCGGAACCTGAGAGTCTTCAGGCCACTGGAACTTGCCCGTGCTGTCAGGCTTGACGGCGTCCTCCCCGGCCAGTTGAAAGCCACTACTCCGCCACCCTTCTCTTTGCGCCCACATCTTGATGAGGGGCGGGAACCTGAGACTGCCTAACCTTGCGCTTGGTTCCGTCGGTGCCTTTAAGAGAAGTACGTATGGCTCCGCCGAGACGGCAGGGAGTCTGGGGGTTCTCGTCGATGGCCGTGTACTGACGAAGCACGAGGCTAGGATCGATGCCCATGGCAGACGCCTGCAGTCCGTACTGGGCCACAGCCCGGTCATGCTGGGCCTTCTTGGCTTCGTAGATTCCATCGAGCTGCGACAGCATCTGCGCCCTGCCGAACTCTGACAACATGCCCTTGCCCCACATCTCCCTTGGTCAGAGAAACCCCGGCCCTCTGCATGGCCCCCTGGGCACCCTTGAAGGTCTTGAACTCTTCCTCTCGTACAGACGAAAGAGGGTCAGTAGCTCTCGCAATGGCTCGCATGAGAATGATGTCGCCGAGGTTGCTCTTCTGGGCAGCGCCCCTACGACCCGCAGTGATCTGATCCCTAATGGTAACAAACTGCTTGACGTCAGGATCCTGTCGGATGGCCCCGTTCAGTGCCCCGATAGCGGAGTTCTGAATCCTAGTGTCAGCCTGTGCTCGCTTCCTTTCGTCTCTTGCGTCCCTTGCAGCGGCGGCGTCCTCTGATGGCTTCTTGGCGGCGATCTCCTGCATCGCATACTCATGTCTCTGCTGATCCAGAATCTGCTGGAGGGCCTTGTCGATCTGCTCTCGCTTGGTGTGGGCCTTCTCGGTAGTCTCAAGGTCTCCGGCCTGCTTGGCAACTTCCGCCTTCTGGCTCCAGACGTCCCTGAGAGACTGAAGGTTGTCCGCCCGGTTCTTGAGCAGGGTGAGTCTCTGAGACTTAAGGCCCTCCTGCGTGTTCTCCCGGTAGGAGGGTTCCTTGCCGATCACTGAAGCGATGTTGCTTAGTAGGCTGGGGAGGAACGCGGCCATCGGATCAAGATCAGGAGAAGGGCGGCGGCGGCTCTGTTGATATTGGTTCCCTGCCTGATTGGCGGCTTGGTTCGCGGCGGCAGACTGTTCTGCCAACTGCTGGGCCTGCTGGGCGGCGAGGGCGTCAGACAAAGTCTGGGCGTCCATGCCGTTCAGGGTGTTGTCGAGACTGACGGGGGCGAGTGGCATGGCTTAGAAGAATGGGCCGACGGACTGACCCGCCGCCCTGCCCGCGTTATAACCCATGGCCTGACCGCCCTGACGCTGCTGTAGCCACTGAGCCAGAAGGGGCCCGAAGGCATCCAGCCCTCCAGCGAACAGTTGACGATTCTGTGACACAGGCATGGAGCCCTGAAGGGCTTGAATCTGGGCCTGAATCCTCTGCATGGCCTGGTTCTGGGCAGAACCATAGGCGGCGGTGCGAAGTTGGCTCTGCTGGCTTCCTACGAGGCTTGGGAGCAGGCTGGAGAGCACTGCCCCGGTCCCGGAGGTCCCGATGCCCCTCGATCCTAGGGCTTGGGCTAGCTGGTTGCCTGCCTGATTGGCTCCTGCGGCAATCGTCCCTTGAGCTTGGCTGAAGGCAGGGGACCCCAGAAGCATCTGGTAGAAGGCGTTGGTCTCAGCCCCTACGTTTCTGGGGTCGGTGAGTCTCCCGACCTGCTTCCGGTATTGGGCGCTGGGATCACCCCGAACAGCTTCCCTAGAAGGGCGGGGCCGAAAGCGGACAGCAATGCACCGAGCATGATAGCGCCTCCTTGCGCCCTAGAAGAATATCACGTTTCTCACGAAGACTGAACGTTCATCGTGATGCGGTCTACGGTTTCTCCGCCTAGCAAGCCACCGATGTCAGTCTTTACACCATCAGTGCGGCGGCAACGGTGGCCTTTCCTGTTACGGCAGTCTGGCCTACGCCGTCTTTAATGATCGAATAGGCGTATGGCCCGTTCACAATCTCCTTCTGAATCACCACCGAGTACTGAGCCACCCTGACCTCCTTCGGTTCTTCCACCGTCGGGGCCACTGGCCTCGGAGTGATCGGTGGTTTCTGAAGCACTTATCAACCCAAGTACGTCACTCGAATATAGATCGCATACTGCGGAGTTCCGCTGGCAGCATTTATTGTGGTCGTGTAGGCGATGTTTCCTGACGCCACCTGAATGAACATGCTGGCAGAGGTTCTACCTGTTCCTGCAAGTGAAAGCGGGAAGGCTGTAGCGCCCGGTTCTGCCGTGCAGTTTCTATTCGTCGCTCCAACAACGTCAGTCCATGCGATGTTGACATCCAGGAGTCGGGGCACCAGAACCAGAGGCCGTGGTACAGGCCGCGTACACATCCACCCGGTACAGACCCGCGGGAGGTGTATTGCTCAGGTTCGTAGACCCAATACCTGCCACCTGCGCGGTGAGGTCAACCTTGCCAAGGCTTCCAGCGGCGATGGCGGGAGGGTCGTCCCCTACGATGGGGATCATCCCCTGAATGTCTCCAAGGCCGTAGTTGTGGGCCTGTCCGGAGTTGGTCAGGGTGATGCTGTGGTTGAAGGCTCCGGCCCCAGACAGGATGAACCTAAGCTGCTTCGTAGCCGTGGTGTTGTCCGAGAATGCCACCCCCGTACTGGCGGTTGTTACCTTCAGAAGGTTGCCGCCGGTTCCGAATGTCTTGTTAGTAATCGTCTGCTGCGCCGTGGTTCCTACTACTACGGCGTTCGCGTCCGGGAACTGGATAATCCTATCGGCAGTCAATCCCCCGTGGGCCCAGTCAACTGCATGTTGAAACCGCCGATTATGTCCCTTAGTAGAAATCCAACGCCGGTGTATCCACCGCTACCATCGCTGGGTGCCGTGATGGCCTGAGTAGCGTCTCCCAGAGTCCAAGCCCCCGTCACGGTGTGGGCGTTCTCCAGCGTAGGCAGGGTTCCACTGGCATTGGGGAACGTGAACGTCTTGGTGGTTCCCGCACCGATTGTCGCGCACTGAAACTGGGCGATCTTGGTTGGATCCAGATTATCCAGGATCGAGAACGTGCTATCCGTTACGGAGATCGCCGACGTCGTAGAGATCGGTCCGTCGAACGAACCATCCGACTTGATCCTGCTTAGGATCGTTCCGGAGACGTTCTGCCACTCTGTGAGGTTCCCTGACTGAGCAGTAAAGCCCTTGAATATGCTCACGATGTCCGTGGCGGAGGTGGCCTTCGTGGTCAGGTAGGCACTCAGGATGTCGCTGCTGGTGTTGACTCCCAGCTTGCCTGCCGAGTTGATCTTGCCGAGCAGTGTAGCGCTGCTGTTGTTCCACCTCGCGATGTCCGAGTCTCCACCTGTAGTGATCTGGAAGTAGGTGCAGGCGATGTACTGATGGGTCAGTCCGGTCTTTGCCGTTCAGGCCGATGATTACGGTGTTTGCTGTGCCGCTTCCGGTGGAAGTTCCGGCACCGTTGATGACAAACGAATAGTCAGTGAAGGTGGTTCCAAGCCCGTTCAGTAGTCCGGTAAGCCCCGTCGCGCTGTACTTGATTCCTCCAGAGTCTACGATGTGGAACTCGGCGTCACCCGCGTTATCCACCGTGGCCCCAAGACCAGGCAACTCGGAACGTGCAGGTCCATGTCTTGCCGGGGGTGATGGTTCCGCTCATGCCTACGGTTTCCGGGTTTGTTCCTAGAGTCCCCACGCCGTTGTACAGGGTGTAGTCATCGCTCGTCGCCAGAGATGCAATGGTAAAGGCTCCGGCGTTCGTTCCCCCAACCCCGGTACGGTTCTGAGTGTCCCAGTTGTGAACCACGGAGCTGGAGGGGATTAGCGTGGTGGTGCCGCTGACGCCTGGCTGGAAGTGTACTGTCGCTGCGGGCGCGGTGACGTTGAATCCCGTGAGCCTTCCGTCCTCGTCGATGTATTCCGTGTCTCCGAAGTTGATAAAGCCCTTGTCGGAGTCAGCGGTGGAACTGATCTTTCCACCAGCCCCCGGGCCTGACCCCATGTTGGCTAGGAACGTCGTGGAGATGCCGGGCTTGAACCAGTAGTCCGTGAGGGTTCCGTTGTTGCCGATCTGATTACCAGAACCGTCAGGGACTTCTCCGTTCTGGATGCGGCCTATCCCCGGCTTAGATCACGGAGGAAGTAGTCGATGTCTCCGAACATCCGCCTGGTCCGACTTTGGAAGTCAGGAGCCGTCGGAGGCGGCAGAGAAGAAGTGTCGATACCCGTCCAATCACGAATGGCTACAGCCCTCCGTCCTCTTTACCGAAGTTCTCACCGTCAAGGATCAGGAACTCCTGAGCGTAGGTACACTCTCCTGATACCTGAGCGGACACCATGAGACCTTCAGCGATCTGATCGAACTGAACCTTGTGAAGCTTCTCGGTCTGCGCTGCGGAATAGGTGTAAACCTTGGAACCAGAGTATGTGGACGGCCCGTTGGTCTTGACGTTGTTCGTCGTGTACGTAACCTCCGGAGGTAGCCGCCGCAGTGACAAGTCCGGTATACCCGTAGATCTCGTTCAGCCTCCACTCCATGCCCATGCCGGCCATGTACATTCTTCGGGTCCGGTACTGCATGGAGGGGTTGGTGGAGGGAATGGTTCTTCCGGTCTCTCTCCAGACCTGCCCTGCGCCTGCGGCGGTTGACTGCGCACCACCAGCACTAGCCCCGTATCCGTAGAACATCTCGGTGGTGCCGTTGCTTCTGGTGATGGCCCACGCCGACTTGGGTGCGGCGGTGTTTCCGGCCGAGTTGTTCAGCATGGTCACAAAGCCAGAGACTCTGGGAAGACCTCCAACGAGGGTGTCGTACTGGAAGTTCAGAGTGTAATAGTCCCCGCCGAATCCTGGTGCTGTGTTCCTGAACACGAATACCAGTTGAAGGTTCTCGATGTCGTTGACCAATGCAATAGGTGTATAGCTTGCCCCAGTGTTTGCGATTCCGAAGGTATCCCTGTCGCCTCTCCAGTCAAGATTGTTCGCCCAGTTGGTGGTCGTGTACCCGTCGGTGACAAAGACTCCCTGATCGGATACGAAGGCCAGCCTCTCCTGTCCTCCGTCCATGGTGAACGTGCAGGCGCACATCTCGTTCACACATCCCCAGTCCTTGGAGATCGGCTCAATGGCTCTGCCTCTGTCGAAGCTAGCGTCTCTCTCTGAGGGCAGGTAGTTCACCCGGTAGACAGAGTTCTAAGCATGACGATCAGGCGGCTGTTGACCACCTTGATGTTCGTTACCCTGTCGTTGTGCGGGGTCTCGAAGTCAAGGAAGTACGTAGGTGGGAAAGCGTCTGGGTCTCCCGGATAGGAATATCTAATCAGGCCGAGGATTGCTGATATCATTGATGACGAGAGAGTCCTCAAAGAAATCTGCCGTGCTGGAGGATGGGGGAGGTCCGTTCTTCATCACTTGTGCCGTGATGTCCCCAGAATGTATAAGCCACTGTGGGAAACTGTATGGTGGAGTCGAACGTGGCTCCGTAGTAGACGATCAGTTTCACGTAGTCCACTGCTATGGATCTTGTGCCGCCGTTGAATGTAGTAGTAATAACCACCTGGAAGTTGGGCCCGAAGTCGCTGTCCACAAACGGCGGAACGTCTGAGGCCATCCACCTATCCGAACTGCTGCCTAGTGTTATAGTCTGGTTTCCTGCGGTGGCCGTTACCATGGAGCCCTTAACAGCGGTGTTCAGCTTCAGATACAACTCTCCTAGTAGCTGCCTGCTCTGTGGGTTAGTTATGCTGGAAACGTCAGGCCCGTATCCGCCCTGAGCATTTCTATTTCTTCCGATTCGGACAGATAGAGGTATGGGGCTTACTGTGGCTGAAGCAACAACCTCCACCGCGATGCCCTTTACGTTCCCGGAGAAACCCCCGAAGTTATAGGTATACATGCCCTGGTTCTTAACGAACCCGCCAAAGCTAGCGCTATTAGTTGCGGTGGCTGATGCCCCTCCGATACCAGTAAGTCCCGCGCTGGCGTTGCCGAAGTCAGCAAACAACTGACCGGCCACGTTTACCGACGCCGGAAGTGATGTCGCGTTGGACACGGTCAGGGTGTCCGTGATTGCGCTAGGCCATTGCAGACGACGTGGCGTATGCAACCTCACCGATCATGAACCCCGTCGGAAACTTCTTATCAGATTCCTTGTCCTTCTTAGGACTACGGTAGAGCGCCAGTGAGTCGTGAAGCCTGGGTTGCTGAGAGCGATTGGCTGGGATATAACCGGAGACGATGCCGTGGTGCTAACGAATACCGTGGCCGGGTTACCGGAAAACCCAGACTCCAGAGAAACCTCCTGAGAGTCTTGTGTGAACTTGGCGACTTCTGTAGTCCAGTATTCGTAGTATCCGGTTACGGTCTGGCTGAATGTCTGGGAGGTCGCTGTCGGCGTTTCCATTCCGGGCACCGACAACATACCGTGTTGTCTTACAGTAGGGGTTGTTCCTGCGGCGGTGGCGCTCTGATACACGACCTTGTTGCTGTTCTGAATGATGCCGCCAACGCCCGTTACCGCAGTGGCAGTCGAGGAGTTTACTGTCCCGTTGAACAGGAACCAGCGATTGCGGTAGTGGACCGCCTCAAGCTGGGTGCCGTCGTTGACTCCTGACGCGAGGATTCCAAACGCCCCCGTGTCTCCCACCGCCGCTGTGACATAGGCAGTGCTCACATGAGCAACTATCAGGTGATCCCCGGTATCGAACTGGACGTCTCTAAGTCCGTCCACGTCCAATGCGGAAGCTGTAGCCGTTCCAAACGCGGCCCGGCCCTTTGGCTCTCTGGAGGGCTTGAGAGCCCGGAAGGTAGACGGCGTTGCGGATGAAGGATAGTTCCCCGGGCTTGAGCAGCGCCGGGTCCCGGATTGTGACTAGGCCCTTATCAAGCGGCTCGACGCGGCGGGACACTACGTCTCCCAGTCGATAAAGCGGGTGCTCCTGTCACCAGCTCCGGGATCAGGAGCTGGCGTGGCCGGGAAGGAACATCAGGTCCTCGTCGGGGATCACCGTCTGATCCGACTCCATAGTCTTCAAGCCTTCCTGTGCGAGGTTAAGCCAGGTCGTTGCTTGCTGACCGCCTTGCTCTCTCTTGTCCGTCAGGAAGTGCCACTTGGCCCATGCGATGGGGTAAGCCTCGTAGTCCTCCGGGATATCTAGGGCACGTGGTGGAATCACTGCTCGCGCGTTGCACTGGCCATCCTGCGGTAGTACCGCTGGAGTAGACGTCTGCCCCGGACTGGGAGCGGGTAGCAGCCTGATCTTGCGACCTGCCGTCCGATGTTGAATAGGTCGTATCGGACTGGGGTTCCGGGGGCGGCTTCGTCCGTAACAGATCGGTCATAGACGCGGCGCTGCACGTACCGAAGCGCCCGCTGGCTGCGAGAGCACTGACTGAATATCCGGACTTGTAGTCTGAGGGGAAGGTCGTAGGAGTCACGCACGAACGAGGCGTTGAACGCTGTTTAGTCCTGCCGTGAATCCGGTGATCGTGACGCTGACTCCGAATCCACGAGGCCGCAGTTGCGGTGACTCTCGCTCCATAGAGGAACCCAGATCCGACGACAAGGTCGTCAACTAGGATGCCGTGTCCCGGGAAGAGCGGAGGCCGATGCGTTTCCGGAAGAAGCGGTAATGGCGATGCTGAAGGGTCCCGTTATCTGGATTGGGGTTCCTCTGTCCTCATGAAGTTCCACTTCGACTTGTTGCTGAAGAACTGGAACGGCCGCCCGAGAGAGTGGTGGGCGCGCTGAGTCATCTCCCGCATCGCCCGTAGGCCCCGGCAGAGTCGGCCACCATCTGAACCGCTGTCACCCACGGGATGCGTACTCGGTCTGAACAATGCCATCCGTGGCGACCGCCCTTCTTGTTATGCGGGGACTGGCTGCGGAGCCCCGTTTTCCGATTCCTCTTCTGCCATCGCTTCAGCTTCGATCTCGTCCCATTGCTGTGTCCGGAGACGTGCGGCTGTTCCGTGACTTCCTTTCCTCCCGGATCTGCTCCCAGAACCGAACCATCTTCGGCACTTCCTTCATGGCGTCCCGGTTCTCCGAGACCCAATCCTTGGCGTTCGATGCAAGCTCCTTCCGTTTCTTCGTGTCTTCGATGAGAAGGGAAAGCTTGTCTACGAACTCGTCAGGATTGTTAAAGAGAAGTGCCGTTTCTCCGTCAATGATCTCGTCCTTGTAGGGACCTGTAGTTCTGGGCCAGCGTTGCCGCAGGCTTCTTGAGCGCCGAGGCTTCGTAGAACTTGATCGCGCTCCGGCAGTTGTTGAATACGTTGGGCGACAGTGGAGCTAGAGCTAGATGTCGTGGCCCGATCATGGCCAGCCTCAGCTTGTACTCGTGGTACGGGCACCAGCTCTTGAACGTGTATGCGGTGTGCAGGGAATCAGCTCCTTGACCCACGGGAACTGTGCGCCCCAGATGATCCAATGGACCTGCGGGATACTTGGCTGAGATGTGTCCTAGAGCATCTCGGGCAGGGAACCAGTCCTCGTAGTGGGCGATACCCGCCCTGCCAGAGAATCTTGATCTGGTCCGGGTCTTCGCTGAAGATCCACCTGCTCGTAGTGGTCCATGCGCACTAGGTTCGGGAACGACCTCGATCCTGCGTCTGGGATCAACTCCTTCTGGATGGCATCCGCCACGCCCTGTAGTAGAGCATGTGACGGCGTCGGCCATCTCCATGAGGTACTTATAGGTCTTGAGCGTGTAACGGTTCTTGTTGATGCTCGAATCCGTTGTGACCCGTCCTCCCAGAGGATCTTCCTCTCGCCGTTTGCCATGACTCCGATGTGCTGTCCCGGGGCGAATCATGTTGCCGTCCATGTCTCTGATGCCGAGGCTCTTGAACGCCTGATTCAAGCGGAGAGACGTTGAACAGGTTGTCGTCGCTCTCAACGATGATCACAGATGGCGGCCACTTCCACTCACCGTTCCTTGAGTAGGGATGAACGACTGAATCCCCTGACGTTGTTGATCGGCTGATCCCCAACCGGCTGATAGAGGAATGATGAGGTCATGACTCGCAGAAGGCCTTGAACCCTCTCCTCTGCAGTCAGTGCCGACTTCGTTGCGGTCCCACGACGACCTTGACCGGCAAGGCCTAGATCTGCGGCGGTCAGATCAGTGGACGTCGAGCGCGGTAGTAGAACGACGCGCTGGCGCGGTTGGGAATCAGCGTGTAGACGGTGAGCGGACGCACGAATCCTCCTAGTAGGTCTTCTTCTTGGGCTTGGTTAGCTTGCTCGATAAAGTCACCGATCTGCTTGAACGGATTCGAAAGTCCGCCCTGAGTGCTACGGATTAGAGTTGAGTCTGCGCTCGGCCCAATGCCGCCGCCGCCCGCTGCAGCTTCTCCATATCCCGACTCCATGGCACTGCCTTGGGGGCCGAGAGGAACGTTTCGGGTCTTGACGACTCGCTTGCCAAAGAGTTGGATCACGTTACGTCCCACTTCGTGTCTGACACGATAGCGCCAACAGGCTCTATTGCCAGATTGGGACTACGCGCTCCTCTCCAATCTTGACCTGCTCCCTGGCCCCAGTAGTCTCCTCCTGACGGAACCGCTGCGGCAGCGGAGTCACAGATGTGAGCGGACCTTGGTGTCCTTCCAGGTGTCCAGATAACCGGACTGGTCGTACTCATAGCCTCCAGTCGTAGTTGAGAACGATTGCCATATCTACACCTCCTTGCCGTCAATAACCGTGCTGGTAGAGCTTTGACCCGCCACGACTGTCGTAGGTCTTGTACTGAGGGTTTCTCTTGAGCCATGCGTAGAACTTCTTCTTGTCGCTCATCCACGCAGGATCGACAAGCCTTACCACTGCCGTCATCGGGACGTTCACAAGAGACGCGACGCGGCGGAACTCCTGCTTCCTGTGAAGCGTACCCGTCGTCCTGATCTCTCAACTCCTTGATGGCGTCGAACCTGGGTCCGTAGTACTCAGGCTTGGCTTTCATCAGAGTGTCAGCATCGAACACCCTATCAGCCAGCCTTTCGTTACTGCCGACGAAGAACATCGACGGGGTGGACTTTACAACCATCTCATCCATTAGATTGCCGAGGGGTCCGGGGTTCCATTGCAGGGCATCGGGGCCGTAGCATCGGCTTCCCGATTACCCGTGGGCTGAGGACCCCAGTTGATGTTGCTCGTGCAACTGTTGGTTGCTGTGTTCTGCGGCACCTGCTTGTCGTAGGGGCGGCTGATGTCGGGAAGGTAGTTGTACTTGTCCCCACTGGTGGCCCCATCCATATCGACGCCCATTACATGCCTCCCATTCCGGCGTAGGGGTCTTTTCCCCGCCCTTGTTATCCCTGTTCTCCCTCAGTTCCGGAGTGTTGAAGCTGATC
>ERZ1370068.4911-contig-3961_pt1 | contig 20161 bp, 20 predicted proteins | sample MGYA00561227_ERZ1370068 | MGnify/ENA primary metagenome ERZ1370068 (study PRJEB38410, sample SAMEA6850437) | metagenome | study: Metagenomic assessment of the ecological functions of the soil: analysis of the soil microbiota associated with the... | reverse complement strand
GCGGCGGACCCGCGTGCGGAACGCCGTTCTGGAATAGCAATCACACCTGCGTGCGGTGGAAGTCGTCCTCGGGCGTCGGTCCCCAGACGGTGGTCTTGCCCGGCGTCCACAGCTTGGGCCGCTGCGGCGTGTCGTGGTGCCAGGGACGCGGCTCGAAATAGCCGAGCTCCTCGTCCTTCATCTGGTCGAGCTCGCAGAAGAACTCGACCACCTGTTCGTCCTGGTTGCGATGATAGGTGGCGATGTTGTGGCCGGGGCCGTGCCGCAGCGGGCCCCAGATGATCGGCACCTGTTTCTGTCCCATCAGCTCGCACGAATTCTGCAGGTGCATGAAATCCTTGAGCTCGAAGGCGATGTGATGAAGCTTGGCGTTCGGACCGGTGAAGAAGTTCACGGTGTGATGATCGGGATTGCAGCGCATGAAGCAGAAGAAGTCGCCGATCCAGTCGGAAACGCGAAAGCCCAGCACCTTCTCGTAGAAGGCCACCGTCCGCTGGATGTCCGGCGTATAGAAGGCCACATGCCCGAGCTTGAGCGGGCCGATGCCGGCGACCTGCTCGTGCTTGCCGAGATAGCTCCATTCCTTGAACAGCTCGATGGTGGTGCCTTTGTCGTCCTGGAACGAGAGCACCTGGCCGATCCCGGGAATGGGATCGTTGCGCAGCTCGCTGCGCACGCCGTCCTTCGCTAGCTCCTGCGTCAATTCGCCGAAATCGGAGCCGGGCGCGACTTCGAACGACAATTTAATGCAGTGCGCCCGATCGCGCCTTGTTGAGCTGGATCGCGAGCGGTCCGACCTTGCTGGCAAGAAAGGCGCGGTCCTTTTCGCGCTCCGCCACGATCAATCCCATGAACTTCTCGTAGTACGCGATGGCCTTCTCCAGGTCCGGCGTCTCGAAGGTGGCGTGGCCGATCCGTTTCGGTTTGATCATGGGTCTTTTCTCCTTGTCGTCCTCCGGCGCTCGGCGCGGAGTCGATCCGTTTACAGTTCAAAAGCCATTCACCCCGCCCTGCATCCGGCCGCTTGGTGGTTTGCATGGCTTGAATTCATGGCCGTCCCCGGCGCATCGTTGGCGGCGGCACTATAGCGCAATCCGTCCTGCGCCACGACGCACTCGACAAGTTCGGTCGATTCGGCGAAAGCTCTTGCGGACAATGCAAGCGGCACGCAGGGAGCAAACGCATATGGCCGGCTACAAACTCGCGACCTACCAGACCTCCGACGGCGCTCGCGCCGGCCTCGTCGATCGACGACAAGGTGTACGACGCCGCCAAGCTCACGGGCAAGCCGGCCTATGCGACGCGTGCTCGGCATCCTCGCGGACTGGCGGGCGGCGCGCAGGCGTCCTCAAGCAAGGCGGCCGCGGCGCGCGGGCAAGAGCCGCGTCGAAGCCGCTGCCGCTCGCGCGCACCAAGCTGCTGGCGCCGGTGCGCTGGCCGTCGGCGATCTACTGCGCCGGCGCCAACTATGCCGACCATGCCGCCGAAATGGCCGCGCCGCATGAACCGCCCGATGGAGCCCGACCCGCACACCCAGGGCCTCAAGGCCTGGCATTTCATCAAGGCCTCGCGCGCGCTCGCCGATCCGGGCGCGACGGTGAAGATTTCCGGCGTCTCCGACCAGGTGGACTGGGAGGTCGAGCTTGCTGGCGGTGATCGGGCGGGCGGCCAAGAATGTGCCGCAGGAGAAGGCGCTCGATTATGTCGCCGGCTACACCGGCGGCCAACGATCTCTCCGCGCGCGACCGCGGACCGCCGTCCGAACATCAGCGACACCTCCCCGTTCAAGGCCGATTGGACCAAGCACAAGACCTTCGACGGCTCCTGCCCGCTCGGACCCTGGATCGTGCCGGCGAGCGACATCGGCGACCCGCAGAATCTCGGCCTCAAGCTGTGGGTCAATGACGTGCTCAAGCAGGACTCCAACAGCAAGGACATGATCTTCAACCTGGCCGAGCAGATCGCGCAATTGTCGAGCGGCATGACGCTCCACCCCGGCGACCTCATCCTCACGGGAACCCCGGCCGGCGTCGGCTCGGCGCGCGGGGAGTTCCTCAAGCCCGGCGATGTGGTCAAGATCTGGATCGAAAAGATCGGGACGCTGACCAACAAGATGGCTTGAGCCGGCGGGCTCGAGCCTCCCGCAGGCGTCTCAGGCATGCACTTTGGAGATGTCGGATCATCAACGTTGCCGCTGGTTGCATTCAAACATTTGTATTATACAAATGACAATGGACGCCCGATTTCAGCGCCGCCGCATGCACCGGACGGGCGTCCCCAGAATAGAAGTTCGCTCCCGGGAAAGGCTTTCAAGGAGGCGTGGCAGCATGGCCGAGCAGTACGTCGGTAAGACCGCGGAATTCAAGGACGGCGACCGCCGGATCATCTTCGCCGGCGAGAACGAGATCGGCGTATTCCGGCACGAAGGCGCGTTCTACGCCTACAGCAATTTCTGTCTGCACCAGGGCGGCCCCGCCTGCGAAGGGCTCACCATCGCCAAGGTCGAGGAGCGCCTGCTGCCCGACAAGACCTCGCAAGGCCTCTACTTTTCCGACAGCGAAATGCATTTCGTCTGCCCGTGGCACGGCTACGAATACGACATGAAGACGGGCGAATGCGTGTCGGACCGAAAGCTCAAGCTGCGCAAATACAAGGTGGTCGAGAAGGGGATGAGGTTTATGTCCTCACCTAAAGCCGCGGCCGCCAAGACCGCGCGACGCCCCACGGTAGCCAGGGCAGCCAGCCGCAAAACGCGTGCAGACGTCGCCGGCCGCAAAGCCGGCCAGCAAGCGCCGCCAACGGTGTCTCGGCGGACGCGAAGCGGCTCGGCGGGCGAGATCGAGCGTGCGCTTGCCAGCGGGCAGCGCGATCTCCTGAGCACCGAAGCGCTGCAAGTGCTGATGGCCGCGGTTTGCAAGGTCTATGGAGCGCGCGTGGAAGCGGGCGAGCAGTTGTTGCCGCTTCCGGAACGCGGCGGCGCCACCGCCACCGATGTCATGGTTACGGCGAGCGGCCTGTTGAAGGCCGCGAACCTCGCGGTGTTCGAGCTCGGCATGTGGCAGAGCTGGACGGGCCGCTGACGGAATGCGTTTTCCGGCGAGGCGGAAGCCGCTCGCTGACGGAAACGCGGCAAAGGGCCAAGGCTGTCAGGCGGGTTTGCCCGCCGGGAATTTGCAAGCGTCATTTGGAAACGTCAGGAGACGAACACATGGACCTCCTCGCTGAACGCGGCCGACGCGTATCTGTCGACAGAGTTGAACACCACCAGGCTCCTCGCCCATGCCCGCAAACAGGCGGTTCAGCGCAAGCTCGACGACATGCTCATCGTCGACGTGGACGCCACCACTACGAGAACGAGCACTACAGCGAAATCCTGCCGTACATGGAGAACGACGTCTTCAAGCAGTGGACCATGGGCGGTCGCGGCCAGACCGATCGCGGCTCCATCGTGCCGACCAATGCCGGCTTCATCCAGGACATGGGCGGCCGCGTGACGCGCTATCCGCTGCGTCGCTCCGAGAAGACCGAGACCTGGCAAGCTTCGCGACGTGCAGCTCGGCGAGCGCTGGATGGACGCGATGAGCGTCGACTATTCCTGCCTGTTCCCGACCGGCATGCTCAATATCGGCATGCATCCCGCAGAAGGAGATGGAGGTCGATCTCTGCTGGGCCTACAACCGCTGGGTCACCGAGAAGGTGCTGCCGGAATCGGGCGGGCGCATGTACTCCATGCTGTGCCTGCCGTTCTCCGATCCGGCCGCATGCGTCCGCCAGGTCGAGACCTTCGGCGACCGCCAAGGCGTCACCGGCTTCATGGTCACGACGGTGCGCGCACCTGCAGGTGAACGACAACTCCTATATGACGGCTCTATCAGCGCGATGCAGGAGCGCGGGCTCGTGCTCGCGTTCCATTCCGGGCCGAACTGGAACGAGCCGGTGTTCCGTGCCTGCAACCGCTTCCTGTCGGTGCACGCGCTCGGCTTCACGTTCTACAACATCCTGCACCTGACCAACTGGGTCATCAACGGCATGGGCGAGCGCTTCCCAAGCTGCCGGTGATCTGGATCGAGATCGGGGCTCGCCTGGGTGCCGTTCCTGATGCAGCGGCTCGACCACGAATACATGATGCGCCCGTCGGAGGCGCCGCTCCTGAAGAAGAAGCCGTCGGACTACATGCGCGACATGTACTACTCGTCGCAGCCGATGGAGATTCAGGATCGCCAGGCGCTCGAATGCACCTTCCGCATGATCAACGCGGAGACGCAGCTGCTCTACTCCTCCGGACTACCCGCACTGGGATTTCGACCTGCCGTCGCACGATCTACGACCTGCCGTTCCTGTCGGAGAAGGCCAAGCACAACATTCTCGGCGGCACCGCGGCGCGGCTGTTCAAGCTGCCGCCGCGCAACGATCAGCAGAAGAGAACCTCAAGAAGTTCGGCAATCTCGCGGCGTAAAGAACAGCGCCGGCGTCAAACCAGACCGCCTCCCGGAGCGATCCGGGAGGCGGTTTAATTGCGATCGCGCGGTGCGCGGCTCCCGACGCGGTTGTCCGCAGAACCATCCCCTCGCGCGAATGATGAACAGTCACTGCGTCGTCGCGCCGGCGGCTTGCGCCCGCCGCTGGATGCGCAGCTCGATCCAACGCAGGCCCGCGACGATGATGGCGAGCGGAATGATCTGGATGACGCCCAGCGCCGCCACCGCGCCGTAGCTGCCGCCCTCCTCCCACATGGTGAGGCTGATGGTCCCGAGCACATGGGTGCCGGGACCGACCAGGAAGATCGACGCGCCGAGTTCGCGCACCGCCAGCACGAACACATAGATCCAGCCGGCCAGCAGCACCGGCGCCAGCAGCGGCAGCATGATCCGGGCGAAGATCTGCCCGAGCCCGGCGCCCGACACCGCCGCCACTTCCTCGAGCTCGCGATGGATCTGGGTGATCCCGCTCGACGCGAACCGCATGCCGTAGGGCAGGTACAGGGTGACGTAGGCGACCAGCAGGATCCAGATCGTGTTGTAGATCGGGATCGGCAGCATGAGATAGGCGACCAGGATGCCGGCGCCCACGATCACGCCGGGATCGCGATCGGCGCAAAGGCGAGCGCGTCGAGAATGAAGCCGTAGCGCGGCAGCGAGCGCTGCGCGATCCAGGCCATCACGAAGGTGAGGCCGGCGACGATGGTCGCGGCCATCGCCGCCAGCAGCACGCTGGTCTTCACCGCCGAAGAAAGATCGGATAGCTCAGGATGAAATCATAGTTCTCGAGCGTCGCCTGCGCTCCGGCGGAGAAGAACGGCTGCGCCAGGTTGCGGAAGAACGACTGCCAGACCAGCGTGAGCAGCGGCAGGCCGAGCGCCAGGGCGAACATCGCGCCGATGCCGAGCGCGACCGGCCAGCGCCAGGGCCCGAGCTTGACGCGCGTCGGCCGGTAGCCCTTGCCGGTGATGGTGGCGAAGGATTCCGCGTGGCGCGTTGCGCGGCGGTAGAAGTAGACGGCCAGGATGCAGATCGCGAGCAGCGTGAGGCCGAGCGCGCTCGCGACCCCGAACGCCGGCGGCGTCGAGATGATCGCGCCCTGGATGTCGGTGGTGAACACGTCGATGCGCGCGGGACGGCCGATCAGGCGCGGCACTTCGTAGGACGCCATCCCCATCACGAACAGCAGCAGCAGCGCGGACAGGATCGCGGGCCGCAGCAGCGGCAGCGTGACCCGGGTGAAGACCTGCGAGTAGTTGCCGCCCGACATCAGGCGCGGCCTCCTCCATGCGCACGTCGAGCACGCGCAAGGCCGGTCCCAGCGCCAGATAGGCGAGCGGAAAATAGTGGCTCGACAGCGCCCAGGTCATCCCCGCCATCGAGTAGATGTTGACCGGCGCCTCGCCCGAGCCCGAACGCCGATTTCAGCACCGCATTGCCCCAGCCGATATTGGGGCTGAACACGAAGATCCAGGCCATGGCCATCAGCAGTCCGGGAACGGCGAACGACAACAGCGACAGCGTGTGAAACGAGCGCCGCGCCGGGCGCGTCGGTGCGCTCGACCGCCCAGGCCACCAGCGCGCCCATGACGAAGGTGGTGACCGCCGTGCCGAGCGCGAAGACCAGCGAATTCCAGAACAATCGCAGGATATGCCAGCTCGAATAGGCCTCGACGAAATTGTCGAGGGAGAATGCGCCGGGACCGAAGCCGGTGTCTTCGGTGAAGGCGTTGTAGAGCAGCGCGGAAAGCGGGACGAAGACCAACCAGACCGCGACGACGACGCAGGCGACGAGGAGGATGTTGGGCAGGGTCGCCAGACGAACCGCACGGCTGACCGCAGCCATCGCGGGCAGCTCGTCCAAACGACCGTTGGCAACGCTCACTCCGAAACCCCTGTCGTCGTTGCCGGGCTCGCGCTTCACCGCCCCTTGAACAACTGGTCGAACTGCCGCTGCCACTTGCGCTCTTCATCGGGGCTCATCAGGACCGTGATGACCTTCTTCTGCGTCAGCATCTCGGTTACGCCCGGCGGGTTCGACGGCACATCCTTGCGCGTGGGCAGTCGTCCGAACTTGGCGAGGAACTGCTGGCATTCCTGGCTGAGCATGAAATTCGCCGCGAGACGGGCGGCGTTCGGATGCGGCGCCTTGGCGTTCACGCCGACCTGGCCGAAGAACAGCGTGACCGGATCGAGCGCCCACACGTCGATGGGATTGCCCGCAAGTTTCACGTTCATCGACAGGTTCACGTAGTTATTGAGCGACACCCAATACTCGCCGGCGCCGGTCGCGCGCGCCAGCGCGAGGTGGCCGTCGGTGACCGCCGGCCGCAGCGCCGCGACGATGGTCTTCACCAGCTCGATGCCCTTCTGCTCGCCGTAATACTGCACGATGGCCTTGAGCCATTCGTTGTCGGTGCCGTCGATGGCGACCTTGCCGGCCCATTCCTTGTGCTGGGCAAACTCCTCGTAGCTCTTCGGCAGCTCCGAGGCCTTGACCTTCCCGGTGTTGTAGGCCGGCGCATTGTAGTTGGCGTAGACGCCATACCAGCGCTTGTTCGGATCGCGGGCATCCGGCGGAGATGTTGCCGGCCTCCGGGCGGCTCGTAGGCGGCCAGCATTTGCAGCGGCATCTTGTTGATCGTCGCGGTCTGCACGATGTCGTAGGATTTCTGATCGGCGCGAAACTCGATCGACATGCGCGACATCAGGATCGCGTCGGATGCGCGCACATATTCGACCTTGATGCCGGTCGCGTCCGTGAACAATTTGAACAGCGGCAGGCCTTCCTGCTCGTTGGTCGACGAATAAACGATGAGCGAGCCCTCCGCCCTGGCCGCCGCGAGCAGCGCCGGATCGAGCCAAGGTCGCGACGCTTCCGCGCCGGTCGATGCGCCTTGGGCTTGGGCAACCGCGCGGCCGGGCGGCGGGACGAGCGAAAGGGCGAGACCGAGCAATCCGGCCGACAGAGTGCTTTTCGTTAAGCCGCTCAATCCATCCTCCCTTTGGCGCCGGTCGCGCCGGCGCATCTTCGATCTTTCGTCCGCCTCGCGCGTTGATGCGGAGGCGACCGCGTTGCCCCGGTCGGCCCGCGCGGCGCCCGGGCCGTCAGGAATTCTCTTGGCTTTTCCGCCGGTTGGATTGCGCGCTCAGGAAGCATATCTCAGGCCCGATAATTGACAAACCGGCTTCGGTGCCCGATGACCGTTCCGCCGCCGCAGGAGACACGTTGGTGAATGAAGTGACGGCCACAGCCATCGAGGTCGGCGCCGGCAAAGGCGCCCGACGGCCTGATCGAGGTGCGCGTCACCGCCATTCGCTACGCCGCCCGCGACACTCATCTCTACGAGTTCACGCGACCGGACGGAAGCCGTTGCCGGCCTATGAGCCCGGCGCCCATATCGACCTGCATCTGCCGAACGGGTTGACCCGGCAATATTCCCTGATCAACGCCGAGCCCGATCCCGCAACCTACACCGTCGGCATCAAGCGCGATCCGGCCAGCCGCGGCGGCTCGCGTTACGTGCACGACGAGTTGCGCGTCGGCAAGACGCTCAAGATCAGCGCGCCGCGCAACAATTTCGCGCTGGTGGAGAGCGCCAAGCACGTCGTGCTGTTCGCCGGCGGCATCGGCATCACGCCGATCTGGTGCATGGTGCAGCGGTTGGAACGGCTCGGCCGCTCCTGGGCGCTCTATTACGCCTGCCGTTCGCGCTCCGACATGGCCTTCCTGCAATCGCTCGAAGCGATGGCGCCGGCGCAATTCCATTTCGATGACGAGACCGCGGGCAAGTTCCTCGACGTGACGTCGATCATCGCCAAGACGCCGAAGGATGCGCATCTCTATTGCTGCGGACCGACGCCGATGCTCAAGGCGTTCGAGGCGGCAACCACGGATTGGCCGCGCGAGCAGATCCACGTCGAATACTTCACGCCCAAGCAGCAGGAGACCGACAAGAAGGGCGGCTTCGTCGTCGAGCTCGCGCGCTCCGGTCAGGAATTCGTCATTCCCGAGGGCAAGACCATCCTGCAGGTGCTGCTCGATGCCGGCGTGGACGTCGACTATTCCTGCGAGCTCGGGATCTGCGGGGCCTGCGAGCAGCGGGTGATCTCCGGCACGCCGGAGCACCGCGACGCCATCCTCACCGAGGAGGAGCAGGCCTCAAACACCAAGGTCATGATCTGCTGCGCGGGCTGCAAGAGCGACCGGCTGGTGCTGGACCTCTAGCGCAGCACTGGCGCGCAATTTGCGACGCGAAAACGCAGTCGGCCCGGCACGAGGCCGGGCCGATCGATCTGCTGCCCGCTGCCCTACTGATTGAGCAATGGAATGCCCTTGGGGTCGGGCGCCTTCGGGATCGTTTCCAGATAAGCGTGGATATCGGCAAGGTCCTCGTTCGACAGGATCGCCTCCATGTACGGCGGCATGGCGCGATTCGAGGTACGCACGAAGGCCGTGAAGGTCTCGAGCGGCATGGGCTCCGGCGCCAGCTTCGGGCCGGTGACCCCGCCCTGACCCTGGAAGCCGTGACACTGCCAGCAGCCATGCTGGACGTAGGCAGTCTTGCCCTTTTCGGCCGATGCGGCCAACGCCCCGCCGCAGCCGAGAACGAGGCCGGCGGCGAGCGCCGCCAGCCCACTCACACGTACAAAACGCATCGACTGACCTCCCTTAGCGCGGCTGCGTCCAGACATTGACCAGCGCGGGCTGGCCGGACTTCACCACCGCGACCGCTTCCTTGATCACCGCGCCGAGCTGGTCCGGATCCTTGATCGGCCCCTTCGCCCACCAGCCCATCGATTCCGCGAGCTTGTGGTACTCGATGTCGGGATTTTCGATGCTGGTGCCGACCGGCCCCATGTCGCCGCCGAGGCTCGCGACGCGGTTGCGGAAGTTGGACAGCCGCTGCACGTGCATCACCTCCTGGTGATAGCCGCGGTTGTTGTGCATCACCGCGAGCAGCGGGATCTTGTGCTTCGCCGCGGTCCACAGCACGCCCGGCGCGTACATCAGGTCGCCGTCGGACTGGATGCTGACGGAGAAGCGGCCGAGGTCGCGGTTGGCGAGCGCGGCGCCGACCGACGCCGGCGCGCCGTAACCCACGCCGTAGCCGCCCGATGCGCCGAGCCAGTGGTAGTGCTTCTCCATCGGCCACAGCCGGTTCGGCCAGTTGCTGACGTTTCCGGAGGAGGCAACGAGCGACCAGTCGAGGTCCTTGATCTGCGCCCCAGGTCTCCATGCACCAGGCGCGCCGTGCTGATCGGGCTCGCATCCCAGGCCGAGCGCCGCCGCCTGCTTGGTGCGCTCGCGCGCCTCGGCGAACGCCTTCTTGGCGGCCTCGCCGCGCTTCTCGATCGCGGCCTTGCGGTCGTTCGGGATCGCCGACTTGACCGCCTCGATCAGCGCCGGCAGCGTGGCTTCGGCATCGGCGGGCATGGACACGTCCACCGACTGGAAGCGCTGGAAGTCCTGGTAGTTCGCCTTGGTCAGCAGCTCCGACGAGTTGATGCTGATCAGCTTGGTGTCGGGCTTGATCCGGGTGCTGTTGATCGCCGATGCCGTGCTCGCCGTTATCGGTATAGGCGTTCACGACGGCCCAGAAATCGGAGAGCTCGAGGCCGAGGACGACGTCGGCATTGCTGACCGCCGTGGGCGGACGGCTGAGATAGTGGGTCTTCGGGAAGTTCATCCGGCCGCCCTGGTCGACCACCCGCGCCTGCAGGAGCTCGGCCAGTTGCACCAGCAGGCTGGATGCCGTTCTCGGTGCGCGCCGCGCGATCGGCGACGATCACCGGATTCTGCGCGTTGGCGAGGAGCCGCGCCGCTTCTTTCACGCGCGCCGGTATCGCCCTGGGGCGGCGAGCTCGCCACGTAGCGCGGGATGTAGAGCTTCTCGCCGTTGCCCTTGATCGGCTCCTGCTGCAGGCCGGCATCGAGCGAGATCGCCACCGGTCCGTAGGGCGGCGTCATCGAGATCTTGTAGGCGCGCACGAACGACTGGGCGAAGTGCTGCAGGCCGACCGGCGTGTCGTCCCACTTGGTGTAGTCGCGCACGATGGCGTTGATGTCCTGCGCGGAGTGGAACGTCGGCACGCCCGGCGGCCGGTGGGCGGCGTCCAGGTCGTTGCCGCCGATGACGATCACCGGCACCCGGTCGCACCAGGCATTATAGACCGCCATCGTGGCGTGCTGCAGGCCGACGGTGCCGTGGCACAGCGAGATCAGCGGCTTGCCAGCTGATCTTGAAGTAGCCGTGCGCCATGCCGACCGCGGACTCCTCGTGCGTGCAGGTGAGGTATTCCGGCATCTTGTTGCCGCCGTAGTTGATCAGCGACTCGTGGATGGCGCGGAAGCTGGAGGCGCAGTTCGAGGGGCAGTATTTGATGTCGAGCGTCTTGATCACGTCGACCATGAAGTCGGACCCGGGGACGCCGCCGATCCGCGGCAGCTCCTTCGGCGTTCCGGTCTCGGCCGCCGCCACGTGCATATTGGGCGGGAGCGCCGATGGCCGCCGCGGCGGCTCCGCGCTGGGCGAGGTTGCCGGCGTCGCGCCGTTCGCAACCGGCGGTGTTACGGCGGTGGCGGCACCCGCCACCGCGACGCCGGCCAGGAACTTGCGCCGGTTCACCTCAGGACGCGGATCTCTTCGTGCCATGGAGCTCTCCCTTGATCGTCATGCGCGGCCGCCCGCTGCGGGCGACGCCGGCTGACTCGGACCTGATAAACTTAGAATGTGAATAATATCGCCGCCGCGGCACGGTGGGAAGGCGCCTGTTTGCGAAGGACAGATCTGCCGATCTGCGGCGCTCGCCGGGCATTGTTGCGTTTCGGCAACGTGGGATTTCGTTTCGCCAAAACGCTCCGCCTGCCGGCACGCGGCGCAACGGGTCACGCGTCCGACGGTGCAGTCCGTCAGCGGCATGCCTGTTATTTTCGCTGTTCATTTACAGCGGGCGGGAACGTGGCAGTGCACCGCGCACACAACGAGACGCGCGCGTACGCCACGAGCATGTTGCGCCGCGTTGCGCCGCGCAGGCGCGCGGTGCGGCTCCGGAACAGGATGCTTCCCAGCACCCTCCCGGCTCGGCGCTTGCTCTTAACGATGTCAAACAGCCCAGTCGCACACGCTTGCGGCAATGCGTCTTCCTTGCGCGCCTGCCCTGCGGGCCAGTCGCGCGTGCGCTCGCTCCCTCGGGCTCGTCGTTCGAAAGACGCGCGTTCGATAAGCGAAGATCTGGCATTTCTAGCATAATTACGTTACGTAGTCAATAACGAGGTCAGCCGTAGCGCCATTGGGTGCACGCGCGTGGGTCATGCCAATGGCTTGCAGTGCTGGCCGAGCGCGATGTCGAACTGACCATCCCGGCCCATCGCTCGCTCGACGTCGCGCGAGCCGCTGCCCACGTATCCTGCGCCTGCCGCAAACGTCCCGCTGCGGTTGCAGGGACGTCGCTTGCGCCGGCCCGGCGGGCGCGGCAAGACTTCGGGGCAGGGCGTATCGAGTCCGGGAGCGACTGCATGACCAGGCCGGTCCAGCTCTATTGCTGGCATTTCATGTCCTATCCGTATCTGCCCGCCGACTTCGACGAGCGATACGAGACCGGCTGGGTCACGGTGCCGAACCGCCTGTGGGACGCCGAGCGAAGCCGCGGCCTCTATCAGGAATACATCGACCAGCTCGCCTATGCCGACGAGATCGGCTTCGACGGCATGGTGCTCAACGAGCATCACCAGAACATCTACGGTTTGATGCCGTCGCCCAACCTGATCGCCGCGGCGCTGTCGCAGCGGACCAAGCGCGGCAAGATCGTCATTCTCGGCAACCTCCTGCCGCTGCATCTCAACCCGCTGCGCATGGCGGAGGAATACGCCATGCTCGACAACATGTCGGGTGGCCGCCTGATCGCCGGCTTTGCGCCGGGGTCGGGACCGGAGACGTTCAACTACGATGTGCCGTCGGCGCCCTCGCGCGAGCAATTCTGGGAGGCCGTCGATCTCATCCACCGCGCCTGGACCGAGGACGGACCGTTCGCGTGGGAAGGCCGCCACTATCCCCTGCGCTACGTCAATCCGTGGCCGCGGCCGACGCAGCAACCGCATCCCCCGGTCTGGATCCCGAGCTCACGCTCGACCGAAACCTTGGTCAACATCGCCAAGCGCGGATATTGCTATTTTCTTTCCTCGCGCAGCCACGGCAGCGAGACGGCGAAGTCGCAGGCGCAATTCGCCAAGGTGCTCGCAGACCAGGGCGGCCGCTTCGATCCCTTCAGGATGGGTATCCTCATGTCCGCCCATGTCGGCGAGACCGACAGCGGAGGCGCAGGACGAGGCCAAGGAAGGCGTGTGGTATTTCCTCAAGAACTGCCTCAAGGGACACCTGCGGCGCGAAGGCCGCATGCTCACCGCGGGGCCGGGCATTCCCTACATTCCCCCGTCCGAATTCCGCAGCTATCTGAAATTCTCCGATCCCACCGCGCCGCTCCTCGGTGACGCGGAGGATTGGAGCGACCTGCAGCGCGCCCAATCGATCATCGTCGGCGGCCCCGACACGGTCTATCGCCGCATCATGGACATCGTCGAGCACGCCAAGTGCGGCCACCTGCTGATCCAGTTCCACATGGGCAACATGCCGGATGCGCTGGTGCGCAAGAGCATGACATTGTTCGCGCGCGGAGGTTGCGCCGCGGTTGCGGGAGCATTCGGCGAAACTGTTCGGGCGTCACTTCCCCGAGATGGAACGCAGTGCGGAGATGGCGCAGTGACCGATACCATGGTGGAGGTGCGCGGGCGCAAGGTGGCGCTCATCGAAGCAGGGCAAGGAGAGCCGCTGGTCTATCTCCACGGCTTTGCCGACGTGCACGGGGTGGCGGGCGAATTCCAGCCCTTTCACCTGCGGCTCGGCACGGCGGCGCGGGTGATCGCACCCGCCCATCCCGGCTGCGCGCAGAGCGACGAGCTCAGCGAAGGCTACGGCATCGACGACGTCATCTTCCATTACCTCGAGGTCTTCGACGCGCTCGGGCTGACCAGTTTCGATCTGGTCGGCCATTGCGTCGGCGGCTGGATCGCCGCCGAGCTGGCCGTGCGTTATCCCGAACGGGTGCGGCGCCTCGGCCTGATCGGCGCCTGCGGGCTGTTCGTGCCGGGCGCGCCCATCGGCGACGTCTTCATGCATTCGCAGCCCGAACGGGGCGTGCAGCTCACCACCTTGCGGCGGCTGCTGTTCGCCCACGAAAGCGCGCCGGCCGGATTGCGGTTCTTTGCCAGCGCCCGCGGCGACGTCGAGGAGGAGATGCGGCGCTACCAGATGCTGCGCTTCGGCTCCTTCGTCGGGTTCAAGCCGCCGTATTTCTACAATCGCGTGCTGCGCGGGCGGTCTCTACCGCGCCGCCATGCCGGCGGCGGTGATCTGGGGCGCGATGGATCGCATGGTGCCGTGCGCCCATGGCGACGCCTATGTGGCAGGCCTGCCGGGCGCCGAGGACTTGACGCTGATCCCGGGCGCCGGCCATGCCGCGCCGCTCGAACAAGCCGATGCCACCGCCGATGCGCTGATCGAATTTCTCGGCGCGACCAGCGATGGCGGCAAGCGTGTGAGCAACGGCTGAACGGAGCGCGGGCCGCGGGGCGCAGGCGGTTGCCGCGCACCTCGGGCCTACGCATTTGCTGAGTACGCGCCCTAATCTAACCCTGGTCGCGAGGCGTGCGGCGGCTGACCGCGTAGAAACTACCACGGGTACCATTGGCCGCCGCCACCGCCGATCGGCTGGGAGCACCGTAGTACTGGGGAGCACCGTAGCCGCGGCGGTAAGCACGTCGGGTAACTCGCCGGTGGCGCCCGTAAGTGATGGCCTGCGCCTGATCGACACTTCAGCTCCACACCGCGCGGCGTCACTTGCGGTGAGATCGGGATTGTCGCGATGATCGCAGCGGTGAATAGCAGACCAATGACTGACCAAACTTTCATGACTGGATTTCCTCCTACGCCAAGACTGATGCTGGACGCTGAACCGGGCTGAAACGAACAAGACCGATGCTGACGCCTGCGGCGCTCGCAGGCTCGCCGTTGCTTGCTTCAACTGTGGTCGAATTGCCCAAATCCCGGCCAAACGGGACTGCGGATGACGCTGACCTTCAGGTTCTTTAATCCGCGCCTATTTCTGACCCTTTGCCCCGTTCGGCAACCACGCGTCTATGTCCGACATAGTCTGCCGGTGACCGCCGACGAGATGATCAAATGAGACCGTTGACTTCAGGCTATGGCACTGAGCGTCGCTTCTCGCCGGCTGCTCGGAGATCTGCGGTTTGGGGTGGCATTTGCTGCGCCGGTCTTGCGACCCTGGCATGCGCTGGGGTCAGCCATCTCGCGGCAGCGGAGGATGACATGTCCTTCGCAGGAAAGACTATCACGATGACCATCGGGTTCGGTGCGGAGTGGGGGCGTTGATCTTTACGGCCGCATGCTTGGACGACATCTGACGCGCGCTACCTACCCGGACACCCCGGCCTGATTGTGCTGAACCAGCTTGGCGCGGGTGGCGTGGTTGCCCTCAACGATTGAGGCCAATAAGGCGGAACCCAACGGCCTGTTCGTGACGATCGGGGCGCAGTCCCAGACCGATCCGGACGCGGTGATCCGGACACGCGCCAAGTACGACCCGACGACATTCAACTACGTGGGCGGCCTGGCTGCATACAGTCAGGGACTTTTCGTCAACAAGGACGCCGTTGAGCGCCTCTACAACAAATCTGCGAGGCCCGTCGTCATGGGCCTGGTCGGCTCCACCCTACGGAGCGGAAACTACCAGGTGCTCTGGGGTGCGGCATTTCTGGGTTGGAATGTGAAATGGATACGCGGCTATAGGACCACCGCTGAACTTCGGCAGGCACTGGAGCGCGGCGAGATCGACATGACCACGTTCGGGGCGAGCACGGACATTGAGTATCTGCTCCGGACTGGCAAGTTTGCGGTGGTCAGTCAGTCGGGCACCGTGAAAGGGGGCAAACAGGTACCACGCTCGATTCTCGGCGGTGCGCCGATCATTTCCGATCTGGTCAAGGACAAGCATCAAGGATCCGCTGGCTCAAAAGGCCTTTGCCTACGGGGAGTACGTCAGCCAGGTGGGGATGTGGCTTGCTTTGCCTTCCCGGACGCCCGACAGGATTGTCGCCACCTATGTCAACGCCTTCCGAGGCCACGCTCAATGATCCCCAATATCGGGTTGAATTCGCAAAAGATCGACCCAGACTCGCCCGTGACGAGCAAAGCAGATCTGGGAGGAACTGGTACGCGAACTCGCGAAGGTTTCACCCGAGACCTTGGATTATATCCAGGCTGAGTTGAAGCGGCAGGGCTTCGGTTCATTGAACTAGTGCGGCGGATTGTAGCCGCAAGCTCGCTCTGGGTACTTCAAATCCAAAAACCGCACTAGATTCATATCGGCGAGCGTGCGCCCAGAAAGTGCCAGCGCTGCTTCGCGTAAGCCGATGCCAATTCGAGACAACGCCGTGTAGCACCAAGCGCAGGCTTGATGCACACAGGTGTGTTCGTCGGATTGTTTGTCGGCCATTTGCCGACCGGCGACAGCGCCGAGCGTGCGGCGCGAATCATCGAGGAAGGAAGCGATCCATTTTAGAAGTCAACCCATGTTTGGAGAGCTCATCGAGCCACATCGCGTGAATTCTTGGGTCTTGGTCCCGGTACTCGATCTGATCGCCGCCTTCCTTGGTGCTTGTGGCAAAGGCGATCTTCTCGCCGAGAATCTCTTGACGGCGTGCTGACGTGAACGGGTAGCGGAGGCTGCCGAAACCGGTGGCGAAGATATCGGGCAGGCTGCGCGCTCGTCGTGAAATGCTGATGAAACTGCTGCTCCGCGGGCGGGAAAACGACGCCGTTCTTCCAGTCGATGCGCACGAAATCCCGATCGCCCTCATACCACATGAGCGAAAATCCGCTGCCGCCGACGCACACTGACGTGATAGCCGGCGCCGTGGCGGTGCGCCTTCTTGTAAGTGCCCGCCGGCATCTCGGACACGTGCGCGTGCATCGAACTATCGGCTAGGAGAAATATAAGACAGCCGCCGCCGGCGCCTCGATCGGAGAAATCCGGGAAGCTCGATCCTCTCGAGATCCGGGATGAAGTTCGTTTCCCACGTATCGTTTCCTTGGCGGACGAGATTCAACACCCCTTCTCCCGCGAAATGCTCTTTTTTCCGATGCGATCTTCGAAGGCGAAGTCATTATCGAAGACGAGATCGTTCATTGTGGAAAAGATTGAGCATCATCGGCAGGTTCGTCGTGCTGACGAGAAGCGCGCGCTCGACGCCGCTGCCGTTGAAGTGGCGATATTTCGCGTTGAGCGGGATCGCGAAAGACTCGTGGCTCCCCATTCCGAAACTCCGCCGCTCTCCGGTCGGCAGCTCGAGCTGCGTGCTTCCCCCTCCTTCGACGACGTAGATCACCTCCTCGAAAAGGTGGCGCTGCGGGCAGCGTCGATTGTCCGGACCCAGCTCGTAAAGGAGCATGTTGCAGAAGTCGCCGCGACCGTACAGGTGAAGCGCCGCGCGCGCGGTACCCACGCGCGGCCATTCGGCGGTCTCGACTTCGCGTGCAATCGATAGCCAGAGCCCTCGACGACCCGTAGCCCTCGGCGTTGAGCCATTCCTTATACGAATCGATCCGTAACGGGCCTGTTCGAGCACGTTCATCTGCGGTATCTCCGAACCCGGATTTCTCATACGCTTTCAGTTTAGCATGTCGAACGAGGCCCGCAAAGACGGTTTTGGCGCAGGATTGGGTTTCGCTGGGAGGGGCACGATGAGGTACCGCTCGACTTCCCTTGGTGTTTTCTTCGCCATTCTTGCCAGCTCGACATGGGCTGGGGCTGATCCACCCGCGGCGGCGCAGGACGCCCTGTCAGCCATGACCATCGGGTTCGGTGCGGGTGAGAGCGCCTGATCTGTACGGCATGAATCCTCGGACGAAGTCTGGCGCGCTTCCTGCCCGGGCATCCTGCCCTCCTGGTCCTGAACAAGCCCGGCGCTGGTGGCGTTATAGCCCTCAGTGAGTGGGTCAACAGGAAGCCGAGCCCAATGGTTTGCACGTGACCATCGGTGCTTCGTCGCAGGTCGACAAGGATGCGCTTATCCGGACAAGGCGAAGTACGACGCGGCGAAATTCAAGTACGGTGGGCGGCTTGGCTGCACCCAGCCAGGCGCTCTTCGTCAGCAAGGACGCCGTTGAGCGTCTTTTCAATAAATCAGCGAAGCCTGTCTTCATAGGCGTCGTCGGTTCCACCCTGCGGACCGGTCACTACCAGGCGCTCTGGGGGCAGCATTCTTGGGCTGGAATATTCAATGGGTGCAAGGCTACAGGATGACCGGTGAACTTCGCGCAGGCGCATGGAGCGGGGCGAGCTTGACATGACCCCGTTCGGGTCGAGCATCGACATTGAGTATCTGCTCGGGACTGGCAAGTTCGCTGTGGCTGAGCCAGTCAGGTGCCGTCGTCGACGGCAAAATGGTGTCACGCCGGTCACTGGCGACGCGCCTATGATTTCCGTATCTGGTGAAGGGCAAGATCAAGGACCCGCTGGCTCAGAAGGCGCTTTGAATATGGGGAGAACATCATCCAGGTGGGGATGTGGCTTGCCTTTACCGCCCGGGACGCCAGACGGGATTGTCGCGACCTATGTCAAGGCGTTCGAGGCCGCGCTCACTGATTCCGAATTCCAGGCGGCCTGGGTACAAGATTGATCCGGACTCGCCGGTGGCAAGCCAAGCGGCAGACCTGGAAAAGCTGGTGCGCGCGACTCGGGAGAGCGCCGCCCCGAGGCGCAGGAGTAATCCAGGCGGAGTTGAAGCGGCAGGGTTTGGGGTTGGTTCGCGCTAGCCGCCTTCGCAACGAGCGGCAGCGGGTCGTCCAGCGTGAGATATTCCATGGAATGGAACGGCGGCGCGGGATGAATACCCGCGCGCGTGGCGAAACGAAAGCCGGTTTGGCGTTGTGCGCGAAGGAGCAATCAGGAGGCTCTTGGAGCGCAGCGCTCGTTGAGGACGGTGCACAACGTTGAGCCGATTTTCACGACGAACAGCTTCTGCTGAAGTCCCAGTGGGAATCTTTCTTCGGTCTGCATCTCAGACGCCAGGGCTGAGACATGGCCCGAGGCTCGTTCATGCATGCACCGCCACCGCGACGGCAAAGCTGCGGCCGAAACAGGCTGGTAAGCCGGCTGCGATCGAGCTTGCCGGTGGCATCCGCGACCCGGAGCAGTAACTTTTGGGGGACAGCCACAATGAGGGTTTTTGTTGCAGGCGTGACCGGATACGCGGGCTTCCTGTGCCGCCGCTTTCGAGCTAGCCGCAACCGGACACACGGTTACCGGACCTCGTTAGAAATCCTGAACAGCCCCGATTGAACATTTGCGGATGCAAGAGGCTTGCAGCCGATCCGCGGCGAAGTGTCGGCCAATCGAGGGGCGTATCGCACCTGAGTTGGAGCGCGGCGACGTGGTCATTCACGTGCTGGACGAGCGCCCCACTTGGATTCTTAGGGAGGGGAGCTTGCCCCTGCACCACGCCGCGTCGATCGTGCGCTGTTCGCCGCCCTGCAGGAGCTGCCGCCTCGGACGCCCCGGGATCGAAGGTTCATTTACACGACCGGATGCTCGATTTTCGGCAAGGTCCCGGTTGCCATCATGGACGAGTACCGAACCAAACCCGGACCACCGCTCGCTTTCCGCCGCGGGCTCGAGAGCGAGGCGTTCGCGCTCAGCAACGTCAGCACAGTCGTTCTGCAGACCGGGCTTCATGTTCGGGAACGACGGCTTCAACAGCGTCAGCGCGGACTGGTAAAGTTCGCCATGGCGGAAGCAGGGCGATCGTGTCTTCCGCGGCGATCGCGAACGGGGCTGGTCCTGGGATCCATATCGCCGATTTGGCAGAAGCATACCGCCTTGCCGTCGAGGCGGCCGAGCGCGTCTGTCAAAGCGGCGATGATCTTTTCACCTTGCCGACGAACGCCGGCCGCGCAGTCTCGACGTCATGCGCGCCCGCGCCGATGCGGCAGGCTGCAGCGGCGTGACATTCGATTTCGAGGGGCCGAAGAAGGGCGACCGCATCGGCTACCTGGTTCAATCAGAACGAAGGTTCATCACGCCGCGTGAAGGCTCGCGAACGGCTCGGATGAGCGCGCGCGGCACCCGATGGCATTATCGAGACTTTCGCCAAGACCGGTGTACGAGGCGTGGAAGGCGCAGTCGCGGGCCCAATGATCATGCTAATAGGCTTGAATTCGGTCTGGTTGACTGACTGGGTCCGGACCTAGCATCCCTGGGAGCATTTCGCGCGCGGCCGGAAAAGGACACCGCAGATGGACGTGAAGGTCATCGCCGAGAGCGGTACACCGACCGGCCGAAGCACGGATCCCTGCTCAAACGCAGCCTTCCGGATCGCCGATCACGTCGTCGTCCAGGTCCGGAAGAGCAGCGCGCAGGGCGCGATGTACGTCGGCGATCGATTATCGCGCGGTGGTGATACACCTTGTCGCTCCGGGTCGAGCTCAAGAGGTACACACATGCATCCGTGCGGCGTGATCACGCGTGGTTCATCGTATCGGGGACGGGGAGGTCACGATGGAAGGTGGGAAGCGCGAAAGCAATACGTAACTGAACGAAGCGCTATC
>ERZ1370068.10703-contig-9379_pt1 | contig 20169 bp, 35 predicted proteins | sample MGYA00561227_ERZ1370068 | MGnify/ENA primary metagenome ERZ1370068 (study PRJEB38410, sample SAMEA6850437) | metagenome | study: Metagenomic assessment of the ecological functions of the soil: analysis of the soil microbiota associated with the... | reverse complement strand
TTGTACTTCGTTCAGTTACACATTGCTGCCTGCGTGAAGCGGAAGATGTTGTCGATGAAGAGCAGCACGTCCTGGCCTTCGACGTCGCGGAAGTACTCGGCCACGGTCAGCGCCGAGACAGGCCGACCGCGAAGCCGGGCGCCAGGCGGCTCGTTCATCTGGCCGTAGATCAGCGGCGCAGCTCTTGATGACGCCGCGACTCCTTCATCTCGAGGTACAGGTCGTTGCCCTCGCGGGTGCGCTCGCCCACGCCGCAGAACACCGACTTGCCGCCGTGCGCCCTTGGCGACGTTGTTGATCAGCTCCATGATGACGACGGTCTTGCCGACGCCGGCGCCGCCGAACAGGCCGATCTTGCCGCCCTTCACGAACGGGGCGATCAGGTCGATGACCTTGATGCCGGTCTCGAACATCTCGGTCTTGGGCTCGAGGTCCACGAACTTCGGCGTCTCGCGGTGGATCGGCCAGCGCTCGGCGTCTGGCGGGATCGGCGCGCCGTCGTCCACCGGCTCGCCCAGCACGTTGAGGATGCGGCCCAGCGCCGGCGTTCCCGACCGGAACCGTGATCGGCTGACCCGGTGTCCACCGACCTCCATGCCGCGCACGACGCCGTCGGTCGGCGCATCATGGCGACCGCGCGCACCTGGTTGCTGGCCGATGTGCTGCTGCACCTCGGCCGTCACGCCGGATCGGCGCCGACCCGCCGGCGTCGTCCAGCGGCAGAGCGTTGTAGAGCTCGGGCAGGTGTCTCGGGCTCGAACTCCGACGTCGAGGACCGGGCCGATGACCTGGACGACGCGTGCCGACGTGTTCTTGGTTGTCGCGCGGCGCGGTTGCCATTGCGGTACTGGCGTCGGATTCTCGCGCTTGTGGTGTCAGTGTGACCTGAGAAAGCGAGGCATGCCGTCAAGTAATGGCTCAGTTAGCTGCTCACTCTCCGAACCTGACTCTTCCACTCTTAAATCGCTTTCACTCTCTCCCTCACCCTCGCAGCGCCGCCGCCCCGCCGACGATCTCCGCGATCTCCTGGGTGATGCCGCCTGGCTGGCGGTGTGGTGCCGTGCGCATCTTGTAGATCGTCAGAATCTCACCGGAGTTGTCAGTCGCATTCTTCATCGCTCGTGCGCGCGGCGCGCCATGCTCGGCCGCGGCTCAGCCTGGCCACGTCGGCCCGCGATAGACCTGGTTCCGGACGTAAAGCGGCAGCAGCTGCTCCAGGATCTCGTCCGCGCCCGGGCTTGAGGATGTAGTCGCGGCCGCACGCCGCCCTTGCCGCTCAGCGGTGTCTCCACCGGGAGAACGCGACGGTGGTCGGCGGGGTCGAGAGCGGGCTGATGAACTGGGCGTGGACCATGTCGACGCTGGCGAGCCGGCCGCCGCGATACTCCTGCGATGAGCAGCTGTCACCAGCTCCGGCGGCGTGATCGGCCGTCGGCTTGTCGCCGATGTCGATCCGCTGGGTGGCGAACGCCGCGTCCGATGTAGCGGAAGTAGCCGATCCCCTTCTTGACCCGACTGCCGTGCAGATCTACGACCGGGTAGCCCCTGGGCCTCGAGCTGCTTCGATGCGCTGGCGGGCCTCCTTGATCAGGTTGGCGTTGAAGCCGCCGGCCAGTCCGCGATTGGACGTAATCAGCAGGACGGCCGCGCGCGCGTGGGACCGCCCTTGCCGCGGGAGGCGGGCTGCCGGGCAGCGGGAAGCCGCTCCTGCCAGCTCGGGCGTGCACCAGGTCGGCGATGACCTCGCGCCAGCGCCTGCGGCGTAGGGCCGGCGCCGACCACCGCGGTCCTGCGCCCGCTTGAGCTTGGACGTGGGCACCAGCTCCATCGTCCGGGTGATCTTGCGGGTGTTCTGGACGGACCGCATCCGTCCCCGGCGCCTGCGCGACGACTTGGCCATCTACTCGGCCCGTGAACAGCGGCTTGAAGGCGGCGATGGCGGCCTTGAGCTTGGCCGGTCAGGTCGTCGTCCAGCGCTCTTCTTGGTGCGGATCCCGTGCGAGCACCGCCGGCGTGCTGCTGGCCTCGAGATAGGTCAGGAAGTCGGCACTCCCACTGCCGGATGTGCTTCGACCTCGACGTCGTCGAGGTGAGCCGTTGGTGACGGCGTAGATGATCGCCACCTGCGCGCTCGACCGGGACCGGCGCGTACTGCGGCTGCTTGAGCACCTCGACCAGCGCGGGCGCCGCGGGCGAGCTGCCGCTGGGTGGCGGCGTCGAGCTCGGAGCCGAACTGGGCGAAGGCCTCGCAGCTCGCGGTACTGCGCCAGCGACGAGCCGCAGCGGGCCGGCGACCTGCTTCATCGCCTTGATCTGCGGCGTTGCCGCCGACGCGGCTCACGCTGATGCCGGCGTCCACCGCGGGACGCACGTTCGGAGTAGAACAGGTCGGTCGTCGAGGAAGATCTGGCCGTCGGTGATCGAGATGACGTTGGTCGGGATGTACGCCGAGACGTCGCCGGCCTGGGTCTCGATGATCGGGCAGCGCGGTGAGCGAGCCGCCCGGCTTCTTGATCCGGGCGTCGAGCTTCACCACGTCCGCGTTCTCGAGATCTTCGCGGCGCGCTCGAGCAGGCGGCTGTGCAGGTAGAACACGTCGCCCGGATACGCCTCGCGGCCCGGCGGCCGCGCGCAGAATCAGCGACAGCTGGCGGTACGCGGCGGCCTGCTTGGAGAGATCGTCGTACACGCAGAGCGTCGCGCTTCCCTTCCTCGTACATGAAGTACTCGGCGATGGCGCAGCCGGAGTACGGGCGCGATGTACTGCAGCGGGGCCGGATCGGAGGCGCAGGCGCACGACCACGATGGTGTATTCCATCGCGCCGCGCTCCTGCGAGCTTCTCCACCACCGTCGCGACCGTCGACCGCTTCTGGCCGATGGCGACGTACACGCAGATGACGCCCGGTGCCCTTCTGGTTGATGATCGTGTCGATCGCGATGGCGGTCTTGCCGGTCCCGCGGTCGCCGATGATCAGCTCGCGCTGGCCGCGGCCGATCGGGATCATCGCGTCGATGGCCTTGATGCCGGTCTGCAGCGGCTCCTTCACCGGCTGCCGCACGATGATGCCCGGCGCCACCATCTCGACCGTCGCGGGCCATGGTCGTCTGGATCGGGCCGAGCCCGTCCACCGGCCGGCCGAGCGCGTCGACGACCCGGCCGAGCATCGCCGGCCCGACCGGCACCTCGAGCAGGCGGCCGGTGCGGCGGACCTCGTCGCCTTCCTTGAGCTTGAGGTAGTCGCCGAGGATGACGGCGCCGACGTTGTCCTCTTCGAGGTTCAACGCCATGCCGGTGATCACTCTCGCCGGTCTCGGTGACGGTGAACTCCAGCATCTCGCCGGCCATGAGCCGAGTGCAGGCCGTAAATGCGCGCCACACCGTCCCGCACTTCAAGGACGGTCCCGACTTCATTGACGTCAACCGACGCCAGATCGCGCGCTCTGGATTTCCTTAAGAAGAACTTCCTTGAGTTCGCCGGGGCGGAGGGTGGTTTCCGTCGCCATAAGCCTTGCGCTGTGAGGGGAAATGCGGTCAGAACTTAGCTTGTGAAAATTATCACATGAAGCCCTCTCGGGCCGAAAAGCATTGCCCCAAGGTCCAATGCCCGGCCCGGAAAGGATATGAGCGGGCTCTCGCTGGCGCCCGCCGCGCGGGACCTCGTCGGCCATGCTGCCCCTCCATCCCCTGAGGCACGGAGCAGACTCGCCGGGCAAGCCCTGAGCGGCCCTTGAGCCTGCTATTCCTGGCGCAGCCCGTCGCCGCGATCGGAAGCCCTCCGCCAGACCAGGTTCGGGCACCGGATACGGCGGTCGTTGTCCTGCAGAACCGCCCGGTATTCGTGTACCGGAGGCCGATGGGCTCCTACTCGCCACGGTCGAGCGAAGGGCGGCAGTGGCGCCCGGGAACGCCTCGCCAAAGGTACTCGAGGGCCGGCCACCGGCGGCGGCGTCAGCATCGAGCGGCTCCTCGGTGCCACGACCGTCAACGTAGGCTCGACCCCCCGGTTCTGGTACTGGGCCCCGCCGATGCCGATAGCCTGGCGGGTGAAGACCTCCCGGGTGGTCGCCGAGTCCGCCGCGGCTACGGCTCCCGAGGTAGCCATCGATGCGCCGAGAGAGCGGCTCACCAGCCCTGGTGTTTCCTGCTGCGCGGCGCATTGTGGGTGCTTCTCGCCGCGACACTCCTCGTCGATCGTCCTGCAAATCATCGTCAAACTCAGGATGGTCCTTCTCGGCTGGTTCTCGGCCCGCGCGGTGAGGGAGGTCCGCTCCAAGAAGCTGGGAGGGTTCTGGCTATGCTCCTCGATCACGAGCAAGTCCGCGGGAGACTTCTGGCAGGAGGCTCACCAAGCACGTGGTCGCCTGGGTGGCACGGCGTTGGTGCTCGTGGAGATCTGGCTCACCCCTTCGCGCTTCGGGCCGCTTCCACTATACCGCCCCCTGAAATGCCCTGGGAGGATTCCTGCTATCCACGCTCAGGGACCTTGCGCTTTGCGGTTGTGGGAGCTCTCCCGGGTCTGTTCACGGTCGTCGTCATCCTGTTCTTTTTATCCGGTTTCTCACCCGGTTGGTGCGTGGATTCTTCGGGCGGTGCGGGCGGGGCGGAGGGTGGTCGTGCCGTGGCTCCATTCAGACACGGTGGCGCCTACGCAGTGGATTGTCGTCGCACTCCCTGTGGGTGTTCGGCCTGGTTCTCTGCTACCGCGCGTATCTGCCCGGTAGCGGAAGCGACGCGCATTCAAGGGGTGAGCGTGTTCATCGGCCTGCTGGTCACCATCGGCTCAGGTGGCAGCGTCAGCCAGATCATGAGCGGCCTGATTCTGGTTTATGCCCGGGCCCTGCACGGTCCGGCTGACTACAGTACGGATCGGTGAGTGCTGCGAGGAGCAGTGGCCGAAGTCGGGCTGGTGGCGACCAAGCTCCGCACCCCGTGGCATGGTGCGCAACCATCCCCAACGCGGTCGTGCTGGGCGCCGCGACGACCAGTATGACCGGGAATGCGGAGCGGGACCGACGCTCTCTGGTATCGGACACCTAGTCACCTGCCATCGGGTGCGACGCCCCGTGGCGGCAAGTGCACGCGATGCTTCTTCAGGCGGCGGAGCGGACAGCGGGGATCCGTCAGGGAACCGTCACCCTTCGTGCTGCAGACCTCGCTCTCCGATTTCTACGTGGAATACACCCTGAATTTCCGACCCGAGGAACCGGCTCAGCGGGTCTTCGTGCTCTCCGCGCTGCGCACCAACATTCAGGACGCGTTCAACGAGAACGGCGTGCAGATCCTGTCACCCACTTCATGGCGCAGCCGGAGAATCCAGTCGTTGGTGCCCACGTGACCGCTGGTGGAGCGCGCCGGCCAGTCAGGGAGGAATTACCGGGAAGGAAATAAAAGGACCGCGCCGCTTCGCCCGAAATCGCGTTAGCGGATCCGGCTTCGGGTATTCCCCGGGCAAACGCCGCCAGGACACCGCGCGGCCCCAGAGTGGCCAGGCCGCTGGCCGGGGCGCCCGCGATCCGGCGGGCGGTAATGGTGAGGTGGCTGGACGTGGCGAAGCGCAGCAGTCGAGCGGTGGTACCCGCGTCGTACCCCGGGTTGCGCAGCAACTGGGCGGCGCAGGCCTATTCGGGTGAAGGTCGATGACCCGCTTGAGATTGGGTGCGCCACCGGCCTCAGATTGACGGCTCAGATGTTCCTCGACTCACGCTGAGCCGCTTCGCCAGCGCGCCGGTTCTCACGGTCATGATCCACTCGCTCCAGCAAGATAGTCCCGCACTTCGCGTTGCAGCGGATCGGTGAGACGGAGCGCACGCGGCGCGTCGGCCAGGGTACGGCGCCGTTCCTCCGCGGCGGATACCCGGAGCACCATCTCCCCCGACACCGCGTTGTCCACTCCTTCCACCAAGAGCGCCGCGACCCGCGCCTCGTGGCGAGGTCAGCATCATCTCCCCGTCGTCGGGACGAAACGGCCCGAACGCTACCATGGGTATCGCAGGGAACGCGGCCCGGACTTCGAGGATCTGCCGGGTGAACCACGGCCTGGGGCGTCAGGACGATGGCGTCCACCAGGCGAGTGGAAGGACCTTCCGGAGACCGTTGGGATGGCGACAGCGGGCCATGCGCCCAGGTGCCCGCGGGGAAGCGAGCGACGAAAGCGCCTGGGCGGCGTCGCGGCTCTCGAGGAGCGCGGCGACGACGGGCACTTCAGCTCTCGACCAGCGGTGCGGGCGTGGTTGACGCGCGGCCGCTCCCCATCGCCACCAGCGTCCTGGCCATGTCTCCCGCGCGCTTCAAGACTCCCGCGCGTTGTCGTAGCTCAGAGTCTCGAGCGCTTCATCGGGGAGTACACCAGCGGTAGTCGGTGATGCCCTCGTCCGCCTGGGGTCGCGACTTCGCCGGCCGGGCTCTCGAACGGGAAGAAATGGCAGAACTTGTGGATGTAGCGGCCGCGGAAGCGGAAGTGCCAGTCGATGATCCGGATGGGACCGTGCAGTCACCAGATCGGAGAGACCGGTCTCCTCACTGGTTTCCCGACCGGCAGCCTCGGCGGGTGATTCCTCGCCCTCGAGGTGCCCTTGGGAAAGCCCCAGTTACGGTAAGAATCGCGAATCAGCAGAAAGCGGGCAGAGCGGTCCGGCTCCCTGCGGAACACGATCCCTCCCGCCGACACCTCGCGCTCTCGGACGACGCTTACCCATCCTTGCCACCCCAACAGCGTGAGAAGTGAGAGGTGAGAAGTGAGAAGGAACTGCCGTTTGTCAGCATGGCAAGATCGTTCTCCCAGATCCGCGGGGTACCCTGTCCGACCCTTCTCACTTCTTACGTTCTCACTTCTCACGCTTTTAGAACACGCTGAACTTGAAATACTTCCGCGGGTTGGCCTGGATGTCCGCAATCAGCCTGCAGCTCCCGCATGGTCTCGGTGGTTTCATTATACAGTGCGCTGTCCCGGGAGAGCATGCCAAGGGTGCCCCTGACCGGCCTCCATCCGTCCCAATATGGAGTCTGCAGCGAGGAGGACGCGAATCAGGTTGGCCCTGGTGGACCCGGGCGGCCTCGGTGAGGGTCCGGACGTCCGCCGCCGCACTGACGAAGGCTGGCAGTCCCGGTCTCCGCATTGTGGACGATGCCCTGAAGCTGATTGCTGTCGGTCGCTGCCTCGATTCGGGCCAGGACCTGCCGCAGATCCTGACTGGCCCCGCACCGCGTAGGCAGTGGTATCGATGTTCTCGGTGACGACACCGAGCCGCGGTGGTTTGGCTCTGGGTGAAGCTGAGCCAGCCGATCGGTAATGGCGGCGAAGTTCTTCACCGAGGCGCGGAGCTCGAACACGGCACTCGAGTCGAAGGTGGTTTGTACCCGTTCGGCCACTGTGGCGGCATGTCGGTGGCGATCCGTCCGGCCTGGGCCGTGAGCTGTCCGACGTCAGGGAGGGTCGCGCCGGGCCAGGCCTCCCCGTCGTTCTTCGCGGCTTCGGCGAGCAGCTCACGGACGTTGGGGTCGTCCTGGGCTTCGTCGGCGGAGACGATGGTCGCTGCCATTCGCCGAACAGACTTTGGGGAGGCGGCGACCGCCGCAGGACGGGCCGGCAGCTCGACGCCCTGATATACCCTGAGATCGGCCTCGACCCAGTCTCCTTCACCGAGACGAACCGCTTCGACCCGTCCGACCTTCACACCACGCAAGGTGACCGGTGCGCCCGGCGTGAGTCCTCCTACGGTGCGGAACCGGGCGATGTGGACCTGCTCGCGCCGCCCCCATTGGCCTCACCCAGCCAGAGCGCGCCGGCGATGGTGATGGCGATCGCCACCAACAGCACGAGACCACCGGAATTCGTTGCTGCGCTTCATGCCCCCGACCGTGGCACCGGAGTCAGGGAGCTATTTCCCTCGGCCGCCCTTCGATGAACTGGCGCACTATCGGGTCTCAGTAGCCTGGATCTCGGCGATGGTTCCTCCTGGCGAACTTTCCCCTGGTAGAGCATCGCGATGCGGTCTCCACGTCGTAGGCACTACGCATATCATGGGTGACGACCACCCCGGTCACGCCCAGCTCCTGCCGGGTGCGCGCATGAGCTCGTCGATCACCGCGGAGGTCACGGGATCGAGGCCCGAGGTGGGTTCGTCGTACAGAATGTAGCGCGGCTGGAGAGCGATCGCCCGGGCGATGCCCACCTGCTTCCGCATGCCCCGGATAACTCGGCCGGATAGCGCGCCTCGGTATCGGGGAGGTCCACCAGGGCGAGACTCTCGCTGATCCGGCGGTTGATCTCGCCCTCCGAGAGTCCCCGGCGCGCGAGACCCAGGGCGAGATTTCTCCGAGCGACGGTCATCGAATCGAACAGCGCCGCGAACTGGAAAACGTATCCGACCTTCCGGCGAAGCTCGGTCAATTCGTCCCGGCTGAGCCGATCCACCGGTTGACCGTCCACCTCGACCTGACCGGAATCGGGCAGGATGAGTCCGACAATGTGCTTGAGCGCGACACTCTTGCCGCTGCCCGAGTAGCCGATGATGACCGTGGTCTCGCGGTCCGGAATGGTCAGCGAGAAACCGTCGAGGACGGTCTTGGCGCCGAAGGATTTGTGGACGGACTGGAATCGAGATCATGACGAAGGCGGCAGGGCGGATAGGCGGAAGGTCGGCCCGGCGGGCAGGCGGATAGGCGGACGAGGCGCCGGTCCGCCGGTCCGCCGGACCGGCCTTACCGCCTTCGTCCGCCCCGTCCGTCTCTCACAGGAGCACCAACGCCCAGAATGCATCCAGCACCAGGATCGCCTCGCAGCCAAGCACGACGGCGCGAGTGGTGTTGCGCCCGACGCCCTCGGCACCCCCACGAGTGGCGAGGCCCATGAGGCTGCCGGCCAGGGTGACGGCGATCCGCCGAAACTCGCCGATTTGATCAGGCCGAACCAGATGTCTTTCCAGCGGTAGAAGAGCCGCAGGCCCTTCTACGAATTCCAGGGTGGAGAGGTCGAGCAGGTTGATCGCGGTGATCCAGCCCGCGGTAACCCCGACCGCGACGGCGAGTGCGGTGACCACCGGAAACATGATCCCGCCGGCCAGTGACCCGGGGCACCACCAGGTAACTTCGCGGATTGTAGGCCAGGGTTTCGAGTGCATCGACCTGTTCCGTCACCCGCATGGTCCCGATTTCGGCGGCGATGTTGGCCCCTACCCTGCCGGCGAGAGCCAGTCCGGTGAGTACCGGTCCCAGCTCCATCATTATGGTCTTCCCGACCAGGGCGCCCGACGAAGTAGAGCGGCACCGCGCCGGTGAAGATGTATTTGGAAAGCAGGGAGAGCACGATGCCGGTGAAGACGGCGATGAACAGCGCGATCGGCACCGAGTCCACTCCGAGCCGGCGCAGCTGGGCCGCCAGGAGCGGGAGCCAGGTGCGCACATCGGCGAGCGCGCGACCTGCCTCGATGGCGCCGCGGCCGATCTTGGTGATGGCGGCTGTGAGGTTCATTAAGTCGGCAGCCGTCAGCCGTCAGCCGTCAGCTGGTGCGACATTCGTCCCTCCCCGCAGCAAAGGAACCGAGAGGCCGGCATGAACCTGCGCTGCCAGTTGAAGACCGCTTATGGCCTAAGGCTTAGCGGCTTTTGTCTGATGGCTGATGGCTGACGGCTGAACACTACGCCGCGAAGCTCGCCAACGCCTGGCCGACGTCGCCCTCGCGCAGGCGCTTGAGCGCGCGGTCCCGCAGCTGGCGGACTCGCTCGCGGGTGACGCCGAGCATGCCGCCGATCTCTTCCAGCGTGTGCTCGCGGCCGCCGTCCAGACCGAAGTACGAGCCGCAGCACCTTGGCATCGCGCGCGCTGCAGCGTGTTCGAGCGCCTGCTCGATCTCGTCGGACAGGAAGCGATCCATCGCCTGCTCTTCGGTGTCCGGGCAGATCCTCGGCGATGAAGCGCTCGATGAGCGAGCGGTCGCCTTCGGGATCGAGCGGCGCGTCGAGCCGCACGTCGCTCGTGTTGAGCGCGGCGAGCGACTGCACCACTTCGAGCGACGAGGCTCGGTGGCGTCGGCGATCTCCTCCGGCGTCGGCTCGCGGCGCGAGGTCCTGGCGCAGGTACTCGGCCGTGCGCACGATGCGCGACAGGTCGGCGGTGCGATTGAGCGGCACCCGGACCGTGCGGCCCTGGCGCGCCAGCGCGTGCCAGAATCGCCTGGCGGATCCACCACACGGCGTAGGAGATGAACTTCACGCCCTGATCGGGATCGAACTTCCGGGCCGCGGTGAGCAGGCCCACGTTGCCCTCGCCGATCAGATCGGTGAGCGGCAGTCCGCGGTTCTGGTATTTCTTGGCGACGGAGATGACGAAGCGCAGGTTGCGCTTCACCAGCTCCTGCATCGCCTCCTGATTGCCGGCCCGGACCAGTTTCGCAATGGCGATTTCCTGCGGCGTGGTGAGCAGTGGAGTCAGGCTCACCTCGTGGAGGTACTGATCGAGGATGTCCCGATCGGCGTCATAGACGCCCAGGGTCTTCGCGGTTTCCCGTTTACGGCTGCGGCCCTTTTGGGCGGAGAGCTGGCGAGAATCTTCTGGACTTCCGACTGATACACCGCTTTGACCGGTGCCGGATCGTTCGTCGTTTTGCTCTTGGACTTTGCCGTGCGGGGCGCGGGTGGTTTCCGCTTGGTCATCGCCGTCCTGTAAGCGTGCGGCGCGTGAGCGTTTTGCGCCTGGAAATGCTTGACTCTCCTCAGAGGCGAAACTACCTTGCCGTGCTCGCTCGCGCCCCGGCAGTGGGGGCACGAAACGGGCGCGCGCTAATATAATGGGGCGTAGCTCAGTTGGGAGAGCGCGTGAATGGCATTCACGAGGTCAGCGGTTCGATCCCCCTCGCCTCCATTGGCTGGGATGGGCCTGGTGAAGCCACCACACGCGACGTGGTTTGGGGCAGGGCAATGACCAGGTGTTGCAATCCGAGGTGCCAGCCGATAAACTCTGGCCCTCGATACCGCGGGAATAGCTCAGTTGGTAGAGCACAACCTTGCCAAGGTTGGGGTCGCGGGTTCGAGTCCCGTTTCCCGCTCTAAGGATGCTGAGCCCCCTGCGGGGGCCTCAATAAAGGAAACCGTCGCGGGTGGAGCAGTCTGGTAGCTCGCCGGGCTCATAACCCGGAGGTCGTGGGTTCAAATCCCACCCCCGCTATTGATAGCGGCGATACGGCGGTACAGGCGGTCAGAGCGGTGCCCGGCGAGAAGTCATCGGCGCCGACTCGCCTTCCGCCTGCCTTCGACCGCCTTACCGCCTTTCGGGCGGTTAGCTCAGTTGGTTAGAGCGCCACGTTGACATCGTGGAGGTCACAAGTTCGAGTCTTGTACCGCCCATCGGTGCACTTCTGCGCCCGTAGCTCAATTGGATAGAGCATCTGACTACGGATCAGAAGGTTGGGGGTTCGAGTCCCTCAGGGCGCACGCTGATTTCGGGGCGTAGCGCAGTCCGGTTAGCGCGCCTGCTTCGGGAGCAGGAGGTCCCCGGGTTCAAATCCGGGCGCCCCGATTGGTTCAAAGAAAGCCCCGCCGTCGTCACGACGTGCGGGGTTTTCTCGTTCGATGGCCGGCACGTTGGGTCCAGTGCCCGCCGAGGAGTCGATAAGTCTGACACCGTCGACTTCCTGATCACCTCCGCGGGCAGGCCATCGGGGTAGCGGTGAATGCTTTCCGCCGCCGCGCTTCCGCAACACAAACCCCGCCACACTTCCGCGCCACACTTCGCTTATCGCTCGCGCAAACTGCCAGGTCTAGCGCGGGCTCTCAACCATCCCTACGATGGAAACTCCCGCCGGCGATCCACCGGCACTCTCCAGTCGCGCACGGCATACCATCGAGGAGCAACGCCTGATGGCCACCTTCTCCGTAATCTTCGCAGGAGTGGTTCCACCGATGACCTGCCCGAACTGCGCCAGCTGGCCGAACGGTTGGAGTCGCAGCACACCAACCTCGAGCGCCTGGTCCAGCACGCCGACCGATCGATCGCGCAGCTGCAGCGACTCGGTACCCTGGGAGAACGGGTCAGCGCGCTGGAGAAGCAATTGGGCGGATGGAACACCTGGCGCCTCGGATCAGCGCGGCGGAGCAGCAGGTCGGCAAGCTCACGGGAACCTACGATCGCCTCGCCTCGGGTCTCGCCGAGACCGCCGAGGGGATCGAGCAGGTCAGTGGCCAGGCCCAGTCCATCGAGGAGACCGTCGCCGCGACGTTACGGCTCAAGCGAGGAGCTCTCCGGCTTCCTCGCCATGCAACAGCCCTTCCGCGAGATGCGCCGCGAAATGGATGAGCTCCAGGCCCAGAGCCAGAACTTCAGGAACGACATGGCCCGGGTCCGCAGCGAGCACGAGACGACGGTAGCCGGCTACCGGACGGCGACCTCGCGCCTGGAGACCTTCGAGGGCGACTGGCAGCGTGTCTCCCGCGCCATCACCGAGACCGAGCACCGTATCGCCGGCCTGGAGCAACCGCTGGGCGATCTCGCTCCGGTGACCGAGACCATGGCCCAGACCCGGCGTCAGGTCGCCGCGGCCAAGCTGACGACCGACCAGACTCTCCCAGAAGGTGCAGCTCCTCGAACAGCAGCGGGAACAAATCGATCGCGCCACCGGCAAGCTGGAGCACCTGACCGACCTGATGCAGCGGGCCGATACTGGCCTCGAACAACAGGCGGAGACCTGCGGACTGCGGCAGCGCTGCGGACCCAGCTCGAGGGACTGAGCGAAGGGCACCGGGTCCTGCAAGACCAGAGCAGCGCCTCGGTGGACCGCATGGTCCGGGTCGAGGCCGGTGTCACGGCGTCCGAACGGACCCCGCCGCGCTGCGGCAGACGCTGGATCAGCAGGTGGAGCGAATGTCCCACGAGAGCCGGACGGTAGATGGGGTGAACTGATCGGGTCGCGGAGATTCGCCGCACGCGCTCGCGGAGAACGGAGCGACGGCTGTCCGATCTCACCACGGGAACCGAAGCCATCGCGGGAGCCGCCGCCCGGGCCGACACGCTTACGGTCCAGGTGGCGCAACTTGGCGCCGAATTGACCCGGCTCTCGGAGCTGGGCACCAGGGTCAGTGCCGGCCTGAACGATCTCGCGACCCTCGAGGCGGCCATCAACGGCCTCACCGAGCGGACCTGCCGGGTGGAAGAGGCCCGGCCCGCCCTGGAGCGGGCCATGAAGGACCCTCGGCCTCGATGAGTGCCACCCAGGAGAGCGATCCGCGAGGTCCTGGAGCAGCTGCGGGACGCGCAGAGAGGAGCTCACCGAAACCCGTGGCAGGCTGGACAACACTCGAAGCTGGCTTCACCGATACCGAGCGCAGCGTCGGGGGGCTCAGGAACGAGGTGGCCGGTCTCGACAAGATGCGATCGACGGTTGACACCTTCCGCCAGGAGGTCGAGCAACTCACGTCGAGCATGAGCGCGATCGAGTCGCGCCGCGGCCCGTCGAGGACGTCCAGCGCCGGCTGGCCGAGGCGGCAGTGACTCAGCGCCGCCATGGAAGAGCGGGCCCGGCGGGCTCACCGATCGGCTCGACACCGCGGAGAATCACCTGGGGACCATCATCCCCCGTCTCGATGAGGTCGGCCGTGCTGGAAGCCAGCTCTGTGAGCTCCGGGGCCGATCTTCGGGAGGTGGAGCAGCGGGTGGATGGCATGAAGGACTCGGTGGGAGAAATCGAAGGGCAGGTGAAAGACCTGGGGGAGTTCGCGGGAGCGGATGCGCGATCTGTCCCGCGATATGGATCAGCGACAGAACGCGCTCCGCAAAGCGACTGAGCACCTCGATCGGGCCACGACCCTGCGACAGGATGCCGCCGTCGCTGCCCGCAGACCTGGGCGAGCGGGCCAGGAAATCGATCAGTCACTGGGGCAGGCCGATGAACGCCCCTCAGAGATGCTCAGCGCGCTCTCCAAGCGACCTCGAGAGCCGGACCGACGCACTGCAGATCGTGCCGGAACGCATCGCCGGATCTTCGAGGCGCGCCTGGCCGAGTGGAGAGGAGTGGAACAGCAGCTATCGCATGCAATGGAACAGGCGGCGGCGCGCCAGATGGGCGTCACGGCGCTCCAGACCGAGATTCGTACCTTGTACGAGAAGATCGAGCGGGTGCAGACCGACGCCCGCGCCGTGACCGAAGCTCAGCCCCAGATCGCCACCACTCGCGCGGCGTTGACGACATCCTCACCTCGGCTGGACGACAGCGACGGGGTCATGAAGACGCTGGTGGAGCGGCGGCGCCAGCTCGATCGGGCAGAGGAGCGCCTGGCTCACGCCGACACCCCTGCTCACCGATCTGCGCGGCGCGATGGAGATCCTCCTGTCTCAGAAGGCCCAGGTGACTACTTCCTGAGCAGGCCAACAGCTCCTCGCTTGAGGCGTGAAGCAGGCCGAGTCTCTGCTCGCGACTCTGAGAGAGGAACGCCGGGTTGCAGACCGGATCCGGGGTGCCCTGTCGGAACTCAAGCGGCAGGACGAGGTGGCGGCACCCGACAGCGTGTCGATCGGAGGGGCAGTGACGCGGCGGTCAGGCGGCGAGGCGTCATTGCATCGCTGGTTCTGACCGCCCCGACCGAACTGCTCGCCCCGTATGATCGATAAAAGCGGCCGTCCCGTCGGACGGCCCTTGGTCTTTGGCTAGGCTACTGGAGTGTTTTCAGTTCTAAAGAGCAAACACAGAGGCACAGAGGGCTCAGTCAGCACGACGACACAAAGGACGCAGAATACACAAAGAAAGATTTTGGGGTGGAACAGCCCAGAACGAGACGGCCTCGTGTGCTTCGTCCTTAGTGTCCTTCGCTGAAACTGAAAACTTGGGAACGGCTCCGTGGGCCAGCGAGCGCAGCGATCGGCGCGAAAGAACAGTCATTGATACGAGGAGATCCGACCTGGGTCGGAACCCTCTGTGCCCTCTGTGCCTCCGTGTTTCCTGAACTGAATCCATCCCCGGTCTGCCGGGCTTATCTGCCACGCGCTGCCATCAAGTGATGATGATGGGCCTCGGCCGTTGCTTTGACCGAGTCGGCAGGGTCCTGATAGGCCATCTCGGGCGAACCCAGCGCAGGCCAGTCACTCAGCCGCGTCGGACTCAGCAGGTCGTCCAGATGCGCCATCGCGCCCGATTGGGTTGCCGCTGTGGGTTGTTGTACACCGCGACCAGCCGGTAACGCTTACCGCCGTGCAACCGCAGTCCGTCTCCCACGATGCCATAGTATTTGATAGGGACATCGAGAATCTTACCCGTTGAATCGGTCCGTACCGGCAGGCGGATGACCACTTTTCCGCTGGCCACGTCTTCCAACCGGAGGGCTACGGCATGGTCGTGCATATGCCCGCTCACACTCCAGCACTCGGCCATCAACCGGCATCACGAAGTCACGGCTCCGTTCCGAAGGGCCCGGCGGAATGTCGAAGGTGTTGGGGAGACCAATCTTGTCTTCGACGTCGAAGGTGAAGGGCAGCACCGGCACCGGTCGAGGCATCTGGCTCTGCGGCATGTAGCGAATCACCAGACGAAGGGTGACGCGCCTCGAGGTCCGCTCCGGTCTCGTTGTGCCACATGGTCACGGCCTTCATGGGCGATCCGACGGAGAGTGGCAGCCCGATGCTGGAGGGCAACATCAGATTGCCGGTCTCCCGACCGGCCGCGAGCAGCCGCTCCGACACGGGCATCATCGAGCTGCCGGCGCCCCTTGTTTTCGATCACGATATGATGGAGAGCGCGCCGCGGACGGCGTGGCCCGCGCTATCGGTCAGCTCCAGGTGGAAGCCGCGGCCGAAACCGTTCACCGGCCAGACAAACTCCTGGCTGTACCTCGGCATGACGTGCTCATGCGAGGCGTGGCCTTCACCCCCTGAACGGCATGGCGGGAACATCGAACGGCCCGATGGTCACCGTGATCTCATGGCGACTGGAATCCACCGTCACCTTCAGGACGGGAGCGGGGCCGGTGGGTTCCGCGGCTGCGAGCAGGCCAGGCAAGAGGCACAACAAACCAATAAGGCACCGAGGGCGAAGGTCCACGGAGTTCTCAAGTCAGGGCTTACCGCCGCATGGCCTTATCGGGGGCCACGGTAGTTAGACACATACACAGTCGGGGGCAAGGCTCCCGAGGAGTGCGTCGGACGATTAATTTGTCTCAGCGATCGGGTACGTCCTCGACCGAAAGAATTCTGGGCGGCTGTTCGCATTCAATACAGCGCAGCTGTTCGTATTCAATACACAAGGAAGAGACGTGAACCGAGTCGTTCTTCTGCTGGTGGACGGGCTGCGTCCCGATCTCGCCGAATCAATGCTGGCTGCCGGAGAGCTCCCGGCTCTGCAGGCCATGCTTGCCGCGGGCTCTCGGCACGCGCCATCACGGCGTTTCCCTCGACCACCAGCGTCGCCTACCTGCCATTCCTCACCGGGTGCACACCCGGTCAATGCAACGTCCCCTCGATTCGCTGGCTCGACCGCAGTCGTTACCAGGGTCGCTGGTGGAAGGATCGGGAAGCGGTCCGCAGCTACTGCGGCTTACCAGGCACCGAGGCTCGATCAGGACATCGCCCCTGGAGTACGCTCCATCTTCGAGTTGGTTCCCGAGAGCCTCGGCATCTTCACGCCGGTGGCGAAAGGCCTGACCGAAGAGCGGGACCCTTCTCGCGGCGAGCGGAAGTTCTGGGGTGCTGTCGCCCATTACGTGCTGTGGCATCAGCCGTCCGACGATGCAGTATCGCGCCACCTGCTACGAGGAATAGACCGCGGCTGGCGGTTCATCTTCGCCCAGTTCCCCGCGGTTGATGGGTACAGCCACCAGGACGACTCCGATGAGCGACAAGGTCCGCCGCTCACTTCGCCTGGTGGATCAGACCGTCGGCCGGGTGCGCGAACGACTCCGCGCCCGAGGCGAGTTGGACGACACGCTCATTCTCCTGGTGAGTGACCACGGGGCTTCCGTGGTGCACACTCATCCTCGACCTTCCCGACTGGTTCCGAGGCCAGGGAGTGCGCACGATGTCGCATCCGATCATCTGGGAGCGTGACCCGCTGGCCGCGGTGATGGTGGCAGGCAACGGCTCGGCGATGGTCTACGCGCGGCCCAACGAAACCAGAGCCGAACGCTGGCCGCTCTCCCGGCTGCGCGATCCGAAGACCTTCGAGGTTGGCTTCGACGTGGTGGCGCGTCTCGCGGCGGAACCGGCCGTGGCGTTCGTGGCTGGCGAGGTCGAGGGTGGCCTGCGAGTCGTCGGTGCCGAAGGAGAGCCGACCTTCACCACGGAAGAAGACGGACAGATCGGCTATCGCCGGCTGACCGGAGATCCCCTCGCGTTAGGCGTCGATCGGGTGGCCGATGAACGGGAATGGCTCGAGGCGTCTTGGGACGCACCCTTCCCCGACGCTCCCTTCCAGTTGTTCGACCAGTTCCGCGCCTCGCGGACCGGTGATTGCTGGTGGTGGCCAACGAGGGCTACGACTTCCGCAAGCGCTTCGAAGTGCCGGAGCACAAGTCGGGGCATGGGAGCATGTTCCGGGCGCACATGCAGACCCCGGCGTGGTCCAGCCATCCGGGACTGGTTACTCCGCTCCGGACGGTGGATCTGTTCCCCGCGATGCTGGAGTGGCTCGACGTCCCGGTGCCGGAGAGGATCGATGGCAAGCCGGTCTGGTCGCCGCGCGGTGTCGGGGCGGTAGTTGCATAAGGAGGGCTCCGGGGCGAAGTTTTTCTCCCCTTGAGGGGACGGGTCCGTAGCTCAGCTGGATAGAGCGCTTGCCTCCGGAGCAAGAGGTCGCGCGTTCGAATCGCGCCGGGCCCACTGAGTTACAGCGGTTCTCGTCGAGTGGTGCCGCTCAGTGGGCGATTCAAGGCTAGGGCGTCCCGCCCCTACCCCGGCGCGGGCGCTCTATCGCAAGTGCAAACAACCGTGAGACACCTCGAGCAGGCAGGCGGTCCAGGTGGGGACAAGGCTCGGACGGCACGACGGAGAAAGAGCCCGGGATTACTCCCGGGCTCTTCGTTTAATACCGCAGAGTCGAACGTCGCTACCGCGACTCAGAACGTTGCATCAAACCTGGCCGACCGGTTGGTCGCGTCGAAATAGGTCCGCAGGCCGAGCGCGCTGCTGTGACCGCCGCAGAAGGTGCCGCTACCATTGGTGCCTATCTGGTCCGCACCTTGAGTGACAGGACGTCGGAAGTGCCGTTATAGCTCACCGGTGCGAACGGAGCGAACCCAGTGACGACTTCCATGGCGCCGTTCGGATTCAAGGTTACCCCCTGGATGCAACGGGTCTCGCCTGATGCCACCAGCCCGCCGTTCTTGTTACAGCTCAACGCGAATGTCGAACCGGGTGCCCTGGTCGTCGCTGTTCTTGAGTCCCAGCCACAGATGGGCGCCGCCCAGGACCGTAAGCTGACCGTTGGACTCCCGGGTGCGGCCGTCCAGGTGCCGGCGTCCTTCAGAAGGTTCCCGCCACTGAAATTGACGGCCGGGGAATCTCTGTACGCTTGGCGGCGGCGCCAGTTGGTGAGGCGTGATTGAGAAAGAGCGTCGGCGGGTTGGCTGTGCTGCCGCTCCCATGGAGGAACAAGGTGGCCGGTTGAGACGCCGGGCGAGCCGTTCGCTGGGCCCGCCACCAGCGGGCAGTTGTCGCTCCCGTCGGGAAAACCGTCATGTCGTCGTCCGGGTCACACGCATCACCCTGGGTGTCGCCATCAGTGTTGGTCTGGGCCGAATTGGCGACAGCCGGGCAGTTGTCGGAGGCGTTCAGGTGCCCGTCCCCGTCGATATCCGCGTCGCGGGCATCGCCGACCCCGTCTCCATCCAAGTCAGCCTGATTGTTGGCGATGGTCGGGCAGTTGTCGGAGGCGTCGGGGGCTATCCGTCCCCGTCGGTATCTGGTGGCAGCGGGGTGAAGGTCCCGCCGGGAGGCGTCGCCTTGCCGAAGTCGTTGGCCCCCCAGCAGGCCACGGTGCCGTTGGTGCTCACCGCGCACTTCGTGTCTATAACCAACCCGAGAGGCTCACCTGGATGATCGTTCCGCCGGGGCTACGTACGGGGGCGTGCCGTCGTAGAACTGCCCCCACGCAAAACACGGTGCCGTCGGTCTTCACCATGCACGTCACGACCGTCGCCCCCATCCACCGGGTTGAACGGCCCAGGCCGGTTTGTCGAGATGCTCCGCTGGGGCTGGACCCCTGGCGATTCCATGGAGCCGTTGGCCCTCAACCCGCAGTCGCCAGATAGCCTCCCTGCACCAACCTGGGTAAAGCTCCCCCCGGGATTAACGACCACCGGCCGTACTGGTCATCCCCCCAGCAGGCCACGATGCCGTCGTTCTGCAGCGCGCACGAGTGCCTATATCCCGCGCTCGCCACCTGGGGTTGAACGGTGGGGCCCCGCCCCCGAGACGCACTCTGGCCGAAGTTATTGGCGCCCCAGCGAGGCCACGGTGCCCGTCGGTCTTCAGCCCGCACGTCTGGTTCTCTCCCGCACTCACCTGGCTGGGCTGCCTGGCCCGATCGTGGTGAGCGGCGCCTGTCCGCTGGTATTGAGCCTTCCCCAGCAGGCCACGTCCCCGTTGGTGCGCAAACCGCACGTGTGGTTGAACCCCGCACTGACTCTCGCTGAATGGCCCGGTCACGTCGGCCGTCGGCGCCTGGCCGTACGTATCGTCCCCCAGCAGGCCACATCGCCGCTGGTCCTCACCCCGCACGGATGTTGGCCTCCTTGCACTCACTCGGCTGGCAGCCGGGGTAGAGAACAGATCCGGGATCGCAGGCGTCGCCGACGCCATCGCCGTCCCCGATCAGCCTGACTTCAGCGTTTGACCTTGTCGGGCAGTTGTCGAGGTGGGGACGAGGAACCCATCCCCATCGGTATCGGGGTGGTAGTAGGGTGAAGGTCCCACCGAGAGGGCGTCGCCTGGCTCGTAGGTATTGTCCCCCCAGCAGGCTACGGTGCCGTTGGCCCCGTTCAAAGCGCGCACGTGCCTGAATCCTGAGCTCACCTCGCTGAAAGTCCCGCGGGGGACCCGGAGGTCGCCGGGATAGCCCCCCCAGCAGGCCATGTGGTGCCGTTGCTCTTCACCATGTACAGGTGAAGCCGTCCCCGGATTTACCTGGCTGAACGGCCCTGGGTGCGGCTGGCAGCACTCACCGGTAGACCCCCAACACTCAGCAATACGTAACCT
>ERZ1370068.10581-contig-9267_pt1 | contig 20170 bp, 21 predicted proteins | sample MGYA00561227_ERZ1370068 | MGnify/ENA primary metagenome ERZ1370068 (study PRJEB38410, sample SAMEA6850437) | metagenome | study: Metagenomic assessment of the ecological functions of the soil: analysis of the soil microbiota associated with the... | reverse complement strand
TGCTTCGTTCAGTTACATGTGCTTAGGTCGGTGCGCGAGACGCTCGACACGATCCGCAAGATCTTCCCGATCCGCAATTGCAGCGACACCGTCTTTCGGAACCGCGCCCGGCCCTGCATCGAGTACCAGATCAAGCGCTGTCCCCGGTCCGTGCTGTCTCCCGGTCGACGCCGCCGAGTACGCGCGCAACGTCAGCGCAGACCGTCGACCTGCTCGAGGGCAAGAACCAGCAGCTCGTCCTGCACGCTCGGCGCGCGCATGGACGGCCGCCTCGGAGGCGCTGCGTTTCGAGGAGGCCGCGCGGCTCCGCGACCAGCTGCAGGCCATCGAAACCACCGTGCAGCGTCAGCAGGCCGTCGCACACTGGGGCCGCGACCAGGACGTGTTCGGGCTCTACCGCGAAGGCGGTTTCGTCGAGATCCAGGTGCTGTTCGTGCGGGCCGGGAAAGCTCCACCGGCAACCAGGCGTACACGTTCGACGACCTCGAGCTGAGCGACGACGACATCCTCGCCGCCGTGCTGACGCAGTTCTATCAGGGCGATCGGCCGATTCCCGACGCGATCGTCCTGCCGCTCGCGCTCGAGGACGCCGAGTGCGGGCGGAGTATCTCGGCGAGCGCAAGGGCCGACAGATCGAGATCCTCTGCCCGCAGCGCGGCGCAAGGCTGCGCCTGCGTCGAGATGGCCACGGCCAACGCGCGCCACAGCTACGCCGAGCGCCGCCGCGACCAGGGCACGCAGCGCGAGCGCATGCTCGAGGAGCTGCGCCGGCGCCTCCACCTCCGGAGCGCCCCCAAACGCATCGAGTGCTTCGACATCTCGCAACATCCAGGGCAATCTGACCGGTCGCGTCGATGGTGACCTTCGACGAAGGCGAGCCGTGTCCGGCGCGCTACCGGCGCTATCGCATCCGCACGGTCGAGGGCAGCGACGACTTCGCGTCGATGTACGAAGTGCTCGAGCGGCGCTACCGCCGCGCCGAGGAGAGAACGACTTCCCCGATCTCCTCATGGTCGATGGCGGCAGGGCCAGCTGAACGTCGCCGTCGAGGTGTTGCGCATGCTCGAGATCGACGGCGTCGACGTGATCGGGCTCGCCAAGATGCGGGTCGAGCGCGACGCCCATGCGCCCGAGGTGCTGCGCTCCGACGAGCGCGTCTTCCTGCCGGGCCGGAAGAACCCGGTCGTGCTGCGGCGCAGCTCGACCGCGCTCTTCCTGCTGCAACGCGTACGCGACGAAGCCCACCGCTTCGCGATCACGTACCACCGCGAGCTGCGCCGCCGGGAGCGCTTGCGGTCCGGGCTCGAGGACATCGCGGGTGTCGGACCGGGCGCGCCGGCGCGTCTCCTCCGACACTTCGGCAGCCTGAAGCGTCTGCGCGCCGCGAGCGAGGTCGAGATCGCGGCCGTGCCAGGGATCTCGAGCCGGCTCGCCGCCGAGATCCACAGTCGGCTGGCGGCGATTGCGACCGCCGCCCGACGCCCGTGAAGATCCGGCCGGATTCCGGCCGACCATAGCCGCCCACCCCCGCGGCCGCCGCGCGCAGGCGTCCGCACCGCTGCCGGAGACCGGGTGGACGAGACACGCGCCGAGCGAACGGCGACCCAGAACGCGGACGCCGCGCCGGTTGATACGCGCCGCCACGTGCGCCGAGCGACCCGTCGCGACGTGGGTGCTGACGCCGTTCGCGGTGGGTCTCCTCGCCGGGGGACTGCACCAGGCGGGCGGAGTCGGCGCGTTGCTCGTCGGCCGCGAGCGCGCTCGCCGGAGCGTGGTCGCGTGCCGTTCCGACGCGGGCCGCGCTCGCCGCCGTGGCCGCGCGGCCTCGCCTGTGGGGCGCTGCTCGCCGTCGCAGCGCGGCTGCCGCTCGCGAGCGGACCACGTCGCTCGTCTCGCCGGGCAGCGTGTCGTCGGCGGTCGAGGGCACGATCACGGAGCGCGAGCAGGGCGCGGCCCGGATCGCGCTCGTGCTGCGCGTCGATCGCGTCCGTTCGCGTCGACGCGAGGGCAGAGGCGTCCGGCCTCGTCGGGATCACGATCGCGCATTCCGCACGCACGTTCGCCGTCGGAGTCGGGTGCGGATCGTCGGACGCCTGCGCCGCCCCCGCAGCTTCGACAATCCCGGAGCCTACGACCACGAGGCCGCACTCGCGCGCCGCGGCATCCGCGTCACGATGTTCCTGTGGAACGACGAGCCCATCGAGACCGCTCATGGACGGGCCGGAGCATCGTGACGCGATCGACCGTCGCGACGTGCCGCGCTCGCGGCGCGCATCGCGACGCGTACGGCCGAGCCGCGCGCGGCTACCTGTCGGCCGTCCTGCTCGGTGAGACCCGCAGGCCTCGACCCGAGGTCCGTGCCGCTCTCACGCGCGACGGGCCTGGCGCACGTCGTATCGGTGTCGGGCTTTCACGTCGCGGTCGCCGCCGGCGCCTGTTTCGTTCTGCTGCGCTGGCTCCTCCTGCGGTCTCCGGCGGTGGCGCTCCACCTCGACGTGCGCAAGCTCGCGGCAGCGTCCTCGGTCTCGTTCCGGTCGGCGCCTACGCCGCCGATCGCCGGCGGCAGCGTCCCGCGACGCGCTCGTTTCTCGACGTACGCGGCCGTGCTGGCCGCGCTCGCGCGATCGGACCGGCCGCCGACGTGCCGTACGCGCGCTCGCGCTCGCGGCCGTCGTCCTCGCCGTCGCGACCCCGACGTCGCAGCCGACGTCTCGTTCGAGCTCTCGTTCGCTCTCGGTCCTCGCATTGACTCCTCGTCGCGGTCGGCGCCGGCGACGGTCCAGGGACGCGCCACCCGAGTCGTGCGCGGCGGGTGCTGGACGCGCGTCGTCACCGCATGCATCCTCGCTCGCCGCGGCCGCCATCGCGACGGCGCCTGCTCACGGCCTGGCACTTCCAGCAGGTCTCGCTGATCGCGCCGCTCGCGAACCTGCTGTGCGCTTCCGCTGCTCGGTCCCGCGGCGCTGCTGCCGGGCCTCGCAGCGCTGCCGCTGATGACCGTGGCCCCGCCGCTCGCCGATCGCTTGCTCGACGCGTCGCGCGGTCACGCGTCGCATGCCCGGGGTCTCGCGCCTCGGCGACGGCGCTCGCTCGCACCGACCGTGGGCCGCGATCATCGACGCCGATGCCGTCGCTCCTCGAGATCGGGCTCGCGTATGCCGCGCTCGCCCTCTGGTGGCTGTCGGCCGGTCGCGACACCCGGCCGTCCGACGGCCCGCGCCGTGCGCGTCGGACTCGCGCCTCGTCGCGACCTGCGCGCTCGCCGACGTCGGCTACTGGGCGTGGGAGCGCTGCGCGATCCGACGCTCCGCGTGACGTTTCTGTCGGTCGGGCAGGGCGACGCCGCCGTGGTCGAGCTGCCCGGCGGTGCCGGGGTGCTGGTCGTCGACGGCGGCGGCTTCCCGGGCGACTTCGACCCGGGCGAGCGGCTGATCGCCCCGTTCCTCCGCGCCCGGAAGATCCTGCACGTCGACGTCCTGGCGCTGTCGCATCCGCAGCTCGATCACTACGGCGGCCTCGCGCTACCTCGCCGCAGCATTTCGCACCGCGGCGAGCTCTGGTGGAACGGCATTGCGGGCGAACTGCCGCCAGCTTCGGACGTCTCGAGCAGGCGCTCGCCGCCGCCGGCACGCGCGCGATCGTGCTCCGGCGCGGGATGACGCGACACCTCGGGCGGATCTCGACGTGCGTAGGTGCTGCATCCCGGAGACCTCGCCGGCGCTCGACGTCAACGACGCCTCGCTCGTGCTGCGCGCTCGCGCTTCGGCCGCACGGCCGTGCTCTTCACCGGCGACATCGAGCACGGCGCCGAGCGACGTTGCTCGCCGAGCGCGACGCGCCTCGCGAGCGACGTCCTCAAGGTCCCGCACCACGGCAGCGCGACCTCGAGCACGCGCGCCGTGGCTCGCCGCCGTCGCGCCGACGCTTCGCCGTCGTCTCGAGCGGCGCCGACAATCGCTTCGGGTTTCCGGCGCCCGCGGTCGTCGCGACGTCTCGCGCGCGGCGGGGCGACGGTGTGGAACACGGCCGAGGACGGCGCCGTGCGCGTCGTCTCCGACGGTCGCTGACGTGCGCGTCGTCCGCCACGCGCGTCGCACGCGCGGAGCGATTTGAATTCCCGCAACTCGCTTTGGTAGCTCTGCCCGCTTCCGAAAGTGGCTCGATGAAAACCATTCATGGCGTCAAAGGATTTCATGACGTCGTGCCCCCGCAGAGCGAACGCTTCACGGAGATCGAGGGGCGACTGCGCGCGGTGCTCGCGACGTACAACTACGGCGAGATCCGCACGCCGATCGCCGAGCGCACCGAGCTCTTCGCGCGCTCGCTCGGCGAGACCGACCGACATCGTCGAGAAGGAGATGTACAGCTTCGACGACCGCGACGGACGTCGCTGACGCTGCGTCCGGAGGGACCGTGGCCGTGGTCGCGCGCCGCCATCGAGGCCGGGCCTGGCGCAACGCGATCAGGTGGCGAAGCTCTACTACCTGGGTCCGATGTTCCGCCGCGAGCGCCCGCAGAGAGGGTCGGCACGCGGCAGTTCCATCAGCTCGGCGCCGAGGTGATCGGGCGCGACGACCCGCTTGGCCGACGCCGAGGTCATCATGCTGCTGGTCGACTGCCTGCGCGGCCGCGGGCCTCGAGGCGCGGAGCTGATCCTGAACTCCGCTCGGCGACGAGACGTGCCGCCCGGCGTATCGCGCCGCGCTGACCGCGTACGGCCGCGCGCACATCGACGAGCTCTGCGCCAACTGCCGCCAGCGCCTCGAGCGCAACCCGCTCCGCCTCCTCGACTGCAAGGAAGAAGGCTGCCGGCGCGTGCATGGCGGACGCGCCGCTGATGCGCGACCACCTCTGCGACCCGTGCCGCACGCACTTCGCGGAGGTCGAGCGCCTGCTGCGCGCCGCCGACGTGCCGTTCCGCGTGGAGCCGCGTCTCGTGCGCGGGCTCGACTACTACGTGCGGACGGCCTTCGAGGTCGTGGCCGGGAACCTCGGCGCGCAGAACGCGGTCGGCGGGGGCGGGCGCTACGACGGCCTCGTCGCCGAGCTCGGCGGCCCGCCGCTTCCGGGCATCGGCTTCGCGATCGGTCTCGGAGCGGCTTGCTCGATGGCGACCGACGCCGCGGCGTTCCAGGCGCCGCGCCCGAGGTCGACGTGATCCCGCTCTCGACCGACGGCGACGCCGGCGGCGGTCACGCATCACGCGCCGCCTCCGCGGTCTCGGCATGCGTTGCGAGCTCGAAGCGGCGGGACGGAGCGTGAAGAGCGCCATGCGCCGCGCCGACAAGCTCGCCGCCCACTTCGCGGTCCTGATCGGCGAGGACGAGCTCCGCGCCGGGCGCGCGACCGTCCGCGACCTCCGGAGCAAGCCGATCACCGCCTGGCGCTCGCCGTCGACGACAGCGGCCCGGCGCTCGCGGCGACGCTCCGCACGCTCGCGGGCGCACGAGGAGACGACCGTGGCTGAAGCCCTCGTCGGCGCTCGGCGATTGGGAACGGAGCGACTACGGCGGCACGCTCCGACCGAGCGACGCCGGCCGCGCCGTCACCGTCGATGGGCTGGGTGCACGGCCGGCGCGACCACGGCGGCGTCATCTTCATCGACCTCCGCGACCGCACGGGGCTCGTCCAGATCGTCGCTCGATCCCGAGCGCAGCGCGCGCGGCGCACGCCGCCGGCGCGGGCGTCCGCCTCGAGTTCGTGATCGCGGTGCCGCGGCACGATCGTGCCGCGCTCGCCGGAGACCGTGAACCCCGACCTGCCGACCGGCGGCATCGAGATCGTCGGCAGCGAGCTGCGCGTGCTTGAACACGCGCGCGCCCGAGCCCGTTCCCGGTCGACGACGCGATCGACACGGCCGAGGCCGTTCGCCTGCGCTACCGCTACCTCGATCTCCGCCGCCCGCGCATGTTCAGGAACCTCTGGCTGCGCCACCGCATGGCGGCGCGGACGCGCGACTACCTGAACGCGCAACGGCTTCGTCGAGGTCGAGACCCCGATGCTGACGCGCAGCACGCCCGAAGGCGCGCGCGACTACCTCGTGCCGAGCCGCGTCAACCCGGGCTCGTTCTTCGCGCTCCCGCAGTCGCCGCAGCTCTTCAAGCAGATCCTCATGGTCGCGGGCGTCGATCGCTACTATCAGATCGCGCGCTGCTTCCGGGACGAGGACCTGCGCGCCGACCGCCAGCCCGAGTTCACGCAGATCGACCTCGAGATGTCGTTCCTCGGACGGCCCGCCGATCTTCCGGTTGATGGAAGGGCTCGTGGCGGCAGCTCTTCGCGGAGGCCGAGGTCCCGATGCAGGCGCCGCCGCTTCCGGTGCTTGAGCCATGCCGAGGCGATGCGCCGCTACGGCTGCGATCGTCCCGACACCCGCTTCGGGCTCGAGCTGGTCGACTGCGCGCCGGTCTTCGCGGGCTCGGGCTTCAAGGTCTTCGCCGATGCGCTCGCGAAGGGCGGCACGATCAAGGCGCGTCGTCGTCCCCGACGGGTCGCAGCTCTCGCGGAAGGATCTCGACGACCTGACCGAGTTCGTCGCCATCTACGGCGCGCAAGGGCCTCGCGTGGATCCGCATCAACGAGGACGGCTGGCAGTCGCCGATCGTCAAGTTCCTCTCGGACGACGAGACGCGAGCGCCTGACGGCCGCGCGCGCGGCTCGTGCCCGGGCAACGTCATCATGCTGGTCGCGGACAAGCCGCGCATCGTCCACGATGCGCTCGCCAACCTGCGTCTCCGGCTCGGCGCCAAGCTCGGCATGATCGACGGGAGCCAGAAGAATCTCGTCTGGGTGACCGACTTCCCGCTCTTCGACTACGACGAGGAGCAGCGCCGTCACGTCGCCGTCCATCACCCGTTCACGGCGCCGCGTCGACGAGGACCTCGGCGCGCCTCGAGACGCGAGCCGCTCGCGGTCCGCGCCCAGGCCTACGACCTCGTGCTGAACGGCACCGAGGTCGGCGGCGGCAGCGTCCGTATCCACCAGTCCGGCGGTGCAGGAGCGCGTCTTCGCGATGCTCGGGATCGGCGCCGAGGAGGCGCAGGCGAAGTTCGGGTTCCTGCTCGAGGCGCTCGCGTCGGGCGCCCGCCGCACGGCGGGCTCGCCTTCGGCTTCGACCGCCTGGTGATGCTGCTCGCGGGCGAGGAATCGATCCGCGACGTCATCGCGTTTCCGAAGACCCAAAAGGCGATGGATCTGATGACGGAGGCGCCGAGCACCGTCGACGCCCGGCAATTGCGCGAGCTCGGCATCAAGCTCGACCGCTGACGAGGAGGCGACCATGGGGGAGGCCGGCAGACGGCGCGGAGCGCAGTCGTGGCTGGCGGGCACGTTGCTCGTGCTCGCGGGATGCAATCCGGGACCCGTGACGGTCGCCACGCGGCCGCTCGCGCCGATCGCAGCCGGCGAGAGTTCGGCGGATCGCCGTGTTGCCGTTCACGACCGCGGCGCTCGCGCGGCGATCGCGAGCGCGAGCCCGGCAGCCGAGCCGCTCGCCGAGCCGCCCGGCGACACCGTGACGCGCGCGGTCGCGACCGCCATGGCCGAGTACCAGCGACTGGCAGCTCGTCGACGACCTCACGGTCGGCGAGGCGTTCCATCAGCTCTACGGCGAGGTGCGGGCGCCGACGGCGGCCGAAGCGCGTCGCCGTGGGCAAGCTCGTCCGCGTCGACGCGGTCGTCCGCGGCGAGGTCAAGGTGTTCGACGAGCGCATCGGCACCGAGCTCGCCGCCAAGCGCCCGGCGCACGTGATCTTCGCCGCTCGAGCTCGTGCGCATCTCGGACGGCGTCTCGGTCTGGCAGGGCGAGTACGCCGAGCAGCAGCAGTCGCTCTCCGAGAACCTCTGGAACCTGCCCGGATTCGTGCGGGCGGGCGGGACCTGGGTCCGCGCCGGCGAGCTCGCCGAGCTCGGCGCGAGCCGAGATCGTCGGCCGCTTGCACACACGCCCTCTACGGCCCGCCGCCGAAGAAGACGTCGACGAAGCGGAAGCGCTGACCGCCCGCGGTGTCAGCAGGCGCGCGGCAGATCGAACGCCGCCGCGACGCCGGGATGCCAGACCGCGCCGTCCGCGACGTTGACGCCGCGGCGGCAGCGCCGGATCGGCGTCGACCGCGGCCGCGAAGCCGCGGTCCGCGAGCGCCAATGCGTAGGACGAGCGTCGTGTTGGTCAGCGCGTACGTCGCGGTGTTGGGCACGGCGCCCGGCATGTTGGTGACGCAGTAGTGGACCACGCCCTCCTCGACGTAGATCGGGTCGTGGTGCGAGGTCGGCCGCGAGGTCTCGGCGCACCCGCCCTGGTCGATCGAGACGTCGACGAACGCCGAGCCCGGCCGCATGCTGCGGAGCAGGGCGCGCGTCAGCAGCTTCGGCGCCTTGGCGCCCGGGATCAAGCACCGTGCCGACCACGAGATCGGCGCTCGGCACCTCCTCCTCGATGTTGGCGCGGTTCGACATCACGGTCGTCACGTGACCGGCGAGGATGTCGTGCACGTAGCGGAGCCGGGTCGGATTGACGTCGAGGATGCTGACGCGGGCGCCGAGACCGACCGCGGCCTGACAGGCGCTCGCGCCGGCGATGCCGGCACCGAGGATCACGACCTTGCCCGGGCGGACGCCGGCGACGCCGGAGAGCAGCACGCCGCGACCGCCGTTGGTCGCCTGCAGACACCAGGACCCGACCTGGATCGCGAGCCGGCCGGCGACCTCGCTCATCGGCGCGAGCAGCGGCAGCGCTGCCGTCGTCGAGCTGGATCGTCTCGTAGCCGATCGCGCGCACGCCGTGCGCGAGCAGCGCGCGCGGTCAGAACCTCGTCGGCGGCGAGATGGAGGTACGTGAAGAGGATCGAGGCCGGGCCGGAGGTACGGGATACTCGGCGGCGAGCGGCTCCTTCACCTTGAGGATCATCTCGGCTCTGGCGCCACACCTCGGCGGCGCTCGCGAGCGTCGCGCCCGCCGCGACGTACGCCTCGTCGGCGAGGCTGCTGCCGCGCCCGGCGCCGTGCTCGACCATCACCACGTGCCCGTGCGCCGTCGAGCGCGGCGGCTCCGCTCGGCGTCAACGCGACACGACTTTCCTCCGGCTTGATTTCCCGCGGTACGCCGATACGCACGGGCGGATTCTATGTGCGAGGCGCGCCTTTACAAACCCGCCGGCGCATATATACACGTCGCGGCACGCGGGCGCGGGTCGGCGTGCGAGCTCATCGAGCGGCGCCGCTCGCACCCGGCCGGTCGATCGCCGCGCGGATGCCGACGCGCTTGCTCCGTGCCGACGACGACGGCGCGCAGCGGACACGGAGACCATGAGCACGATCCTCGACGGCAAGGCGGTGGCGCAAGCGGTGCGAGCGGAGGCGGCCCGAGCCGTCGACGCGCTGCGCGCCCGCGGCGTCGTGCCCGGATTGGCGACGGTGCTCGTCGGCGACGATCCGGCGTCGGGCGTCTACGTCGGCTCGAAGGAGCGCGCCTGCGTCGAGGTCGGCATGCGATCGGTCGGGCAGCGCGTGGCCGGCGACACGCCCACCGCGGAGCTGGTCGGCGTGGTGCAGGGACTGAACGCGCGGCAGCGACGTCCACGGCATCCTGGTCCAGCTGCCGCTCCCGAGCGGCATCGACAGCGAGGCGGTCATCCAGGCGATCGCGCCCGGAAAGGACGTCGACGGCCTGACGGCGATCAGCCAGGGCCGGTTGCTCGCCGGCGTGCCGGGTCTCCGGCCCTGCACGCCGCTCGGGATCATGCGTCTCCTCGCGGGAAACTCGGTCGCGCCCTCGCCGGCGCCCACGCGGTCGTCATCGGCCGGAGTCTCCTGGTCGGGAAGCCCGTGAGCTTGCTCCTCCTCGAGCAGCACGCGACCGTGACGATGTGTCACTCGCGCACCCGCGACCTGGCGGCGATCGTGCGGAGCGCCGACGTCGTGGTCGCGGCGGTCGGCCGTCCAGGGATGGTCCTCGGCGATTGGATCAAGCGAGGGGGCGATCGTGATCGACGTCGGCATCAATCGGCTCGCGAGCGGCAAGCTCGTCGGGGACGTCGACTTCGCGAGCGCCCGCGAACGCGCCGCGTGGATCACGCCGGTGCCGGGCGGCGTCGGGCCCATGACCGTCGCGATGCTGCTCATCAACACCGTGGCTGCGGCCACGGCGACGCCCGGGAGGCCGCATGAGCGACGCACCGTCTGGGTTTCCGCTGATGCGGACGCCGCCTCTACGAGCACCACTGCGGCCTCGACGCCAAGCTCGTCGAGTTCGGCGGCTGGGAGATGCCGGTCTCCTACAGCGGCATCATGGAGGAGCATCGCGCGGTCCGCACCGCCGCCGGGCTCTTCGACGTGAGCCACATGGGCGAGATCGAGGTGCTCGGCCCGCACGCCGCGGCGACCTGTCAGCGTCTCACGACCAACGACGTCCGCCGGCTCGCCAACGGCCACGTGCAATACACGCTTGCTCTGTCGCGAGGACGGCGGCGTGGTGGACGACGTCACGCTCTACCGCATCGACGACCAGCGCTACTTCTTCTGTGTGAACGCGAGCAACATCGCGAAGGACCTCGCCTGGATCGAGGAGCACGCGCGGCGCCGCCACGATCGTCGACCGGAGCGGCAAAACCGCCCTGGTGGCACTCCAGGCGACCAGCGGCGGCGCGCATCCTCGGCGGGCTCACCGCCCTCGATCTCGGCGCGATCAAGAGCTTCCGCTTCGCGCGCGCGGAGGTGGCGGGCGTTCCTGCTTTGGTCTCACGGACCGGCTACACGGGCGAGGACGGCTTCGAGCTCTACGTCGACGCGCCGCGCGTGGGGAGCTCTGGGCGACGCTCATGGACGCCGGACGCCCTGTGGGTCTCGAGCCCGTCGGCCTCGGCGCCCGCGACACGCTCCGGCTCGAGGCCGCGCTCCCGCTCTACGGCCACGAGCTCGACGACCAGACCTCGACGCTCGCCGCGGGGCTCGGACGCTGGGTCAAGCTCGACGGCGACGATTTCATCGGCTGCGAGGCGCTCCGGCACGAGCAGGCGCACGGGGCGCCGCGCCGCCTGGTGGGCTCGCGATGCGCGGTCCAGGGATCGCGCGCCAGGGTTATCCGGTCGTCCTCGAGGGTGCGCCGGTCGGCATGGTGACGAGCGGCACGATGTCGCCGACCACGGGGGCCGCAATCGCGCTCGCCTACGTCTCGGCGGCGCTCGCCACCCCGGGACCATGGTCGCCGTCGAGGTGCGTGGACGGGCCGTCCCGGCGGAAGTCGTACCGACGCCGTTCTACCGTCGGCCGCGACCAAGCCCCGCGCCGCCGCCGGACGTCACGACACCGCTCGCGGCGGAGACGCCGACGTCCGCGGAGTCGCCGGTCGCCGCGAGCGTGGACGCTCCCGAGCCGCCGGTCACGGTTGCACCGCCGTCCGAGCTCGCGGGAGCGACGGCGGCGCCGGCGCCGAGCATGCCCGAGCCGGGCAATCCCGACCACGTGCCCGACCACGGCCCGATCACGTGCCAGGAGAAGGAGAGAGCTGATGCAGGTCCCGGAGACATTGCGGTACTCGGAGGAGCACGAGTGGGTGGCGGTCGAGGACGGCGTCGCCACGATCGGGATCACCGACCACGCACAGGAGGAGCTCGGAGACATCGTCTTCGTCGAGCTTCCCGGCCATCGGCACCGTGCTCGCCAAGGCGACGACGCTCGGGGTCGTCGAGTCGGTGAAGGCCGTGAGCGACGTCTACGCTCCGGTCGGCGGCACGGTCACCACCGTCAACGAGCAGCTCACGAGCAAGCCCGAGATCATCAACGAGGATCCCTACGGCGAAGGCTGGATGGTCAAGGTGACGCTCACGGACGCGAGCGAGGTCGACGGGCTGATGACGGCGGCGCAGTACCGCGACTTCGTCACGCAGGAGAAGGCGTAGGCCGAGCCGCGATGCGCTACACGCCTCACACCCCGGCCGAGGTCGCGGGCCATGTTGGATGCGATCGGTGTCCCGAGCGTCGCGGCGCTCTTCGAGCACGTGCCCGCGGAGCTGCGCGCGACGGCGGCGCTCGGCATGCTTCCGGCCGGTCTCGACGAGCGCGCGATCCGCACCGAGCTCGCCGCGCTCGCCGCCCGCAATCGCACCGACAGCGTCGCGTTCCTCGGCGCGGGCGCCTACCCGCACTTCATTCCCGCCGCGGTCGAGCAGCTCGCGGGCCGCGCCGAGTTCGCGACCGCCTACACGCCGTATCAGCCCGAGGTCAGCCAGGGGACGTTGCAGGCATCGTTCGAGTTCCAGTCCGCGATCGCGGCGCTCCTCGGCATGGAGGTCGCCAACGCCGGGATGTACGACGGCGCGACCGCGGCCGCCGAAGCCGTCCTCATGTCGCAGCGTGTGCGCCCGGGCCGACCGCTCGTGCTGGTCGCGCGCGCGCTGCACCCGCACTACCGCCAGACGATCGCCACCTATCTCGCGGGCATCAAGGACGTCGAGCTGGTCGAGGTTCCGTATGCGCCCGATGGCACGACGCCGCTGCCTGCGGCCGACGTCTTGCGCCGCGCGTCGTGCCTCGTGCTCGGCTATCCGAACGCGTTCGGCGTGATCGAGGATCTCTCCCGCGCCGCGGACGCCGTCCACGGCGAGGACTGCCTGCTCGTGAGCGCGACCGCGGAAGCGCTGCGCGCTGGCCCTCCTCAAGACGCCGGGCGCCGCCGGCGTCGACATCGCGGTCGCCGAAGGGCAGAGCCTCGGACTCGCGCTCGGGTACGGTGGTCCCGGCCTCGGCCTCTTCACGAGCCGCGAGCGCTTCGTCCGCAACCTCCCAGGACGGTTGGTCGGCGAGACCGTCGACGTCCACGGCCGGCGCGGCTTCGTGCTGACGCTCGCGACCCGCGAGCAGCACATCCGCCGCGAGCGGGCGACCTCGAACATCTGCACCAATCAGGGCCTCTGCGCCGTCCAGGTCGTGGTGTATCTCTCGCTGCTCGGACGTCACGGTCTCGCGGCCGTCGCCGAGCGCAACCTGCGGGGCACCCACGCGCTCGTCGAGCGCCTGTCGGGGTTGGAACCGTGCGCTTCGCGGGGCCGTACTTCAACGAGTTCGTGCTGACGCTCCCCGACGCGCGCCAGCGCTGGCAGCACGCCCTCGACGAGGGCGTCGTCGCCGGATTGCCGCTCGGCGATTGGTACCCCGAGCTCGAAGACGCGCTCCTCCTCTGCGCGACCGAGCTCCACGACCAGACCGCCATGGATCGCCTGGTCGCCGTGCTCGGGAGCGACGCGGCCCGGGACCGGTGCGCGTCGGAGCACGCTCGTGACCGGACCGGCCGGCGTGCTGCGCGCGGGTCTCTTGCCCGAGCCGCTGATCTTCGAGCGTGGTGCTGCCGGCCGGACCGGCGTCACGTGCGACCCGACCGAGGTCGGCGGACCCGCACCTCCGAGGTGCTGCCGGCGGCACTCCGGCGCGACGATGGGCTCGCCGGGCTTCCCGGAGGTGAGCGAGCTCGACGTGGTCCGCCACTTCACCCGGCTCGCAGTGGAACTTGAGCGCGGCGACGACGCTCTATCCGCTCGGGTCGTGCACCATGAAGTACAACCCGATCGCGAACGAGGTCGTGGCGCGCATGCCGGGGTTCGCCAGTCTCCATCCGCTCGTCCCCGATGCCTGGGCGCAGGGCACGCTCGAGCTGATGGCGCGCCTCGCCGATTTCCTGCGCGCCGTGAGCGGGCTTCCCGGCATCAGCCTGCAGCCTGCCGCCGGCGCGCACGGCGAGCTCACCGGCATCAAGATGGTACGCGCCTATCATGTGGACCGCGGCAACCCCGCGAGCCGCGTGCTGATCCCGGCGAGCGCGCACGGCACCAATCCCGCGAGCGCCGCGCTCTGCGGCTACGGCGTCACCGAGATCCCCGCCAACGATGCCGGCATCGCTCGAGGTCGAGACCGTCAAGAAGCATCTCGGGCCCGACGTCGCCGCGCATGATGGTGACCAACCCGAACACGATCGGGCTCTTCGAGCGCAACATCCAGGCGATCGCGGCCGCGGTCCACGACGCGGGCGCGCTGCTCTACTGCGACGGCGCCAACATGAATGCGCTCATGGGCGTCGCCAAGCCGGGCGACATGGGCGCCGACGTCCTGCAGTTCAATCTCCACAAGACGTTCTCGACACCCCACGGCGGCGGCGGTCCGGCGCCGGTCCGGTCGGCGGTGTCGGAGCGCCTCGAGCCGTACCTGCCGATCCCGCGCTTGGTGCGCAGCGCCGACGGGTGGGCGTGGAGCGAGGACTTCCCGCAGGCCATCGGTCGCGTCCGCTCGTTTCACGGCAACGTCGGCATGCTGGTGCGCGCCTACGCCTACATGCGGACGCTCGGCGCCGAGGGTCTGACCGACGTGACGGCGATGGCGGTCCTGAACGCCAACTACATCCGCGCCCGCCTGGCCGACGTCCTACCCGCTCGCGTTCGCGACGCCGTCGCTCCACGAATGCGTCTTCACCGATCGGAAGCTCGACGAAACCGGCGTGCATACCCTCGACTTCGCCAAGCGCCTTCTCGACTACGGCTTCTACGCGCCGACGATCTACTTCCCGCTCGTCGTCCCGGGCGCGATCATGGTCGAGCCGACCGAGACCGAGAGCAAGCAGACGCTCGACGAGTTCATCGCCGCCGTGATCGCCATCGTCGCGGAAGCCCGCGACACTCCCGAGCTCGTGAAGGAAGCGCCGCACGCGACCTTCGTCGGGCGGCTCGACGAGACGAGAGCCGCGCGCCGCCCCGTCTTGCGGTGGCGCCCCCAACGGACGGCGCCCGTAGCGCAGGTTGCTGAAAAGGGGGATCTGCCGCGTTGCTCCTCCTTCACTTGTGCGGCGTAGTCTCCGCTACGCCTCCGCGTTCAGTCGGTCGCGCCTGCATCTCCCCCTTTTGAGCAACCTGCGGGGCTGCCTCGTGCGCATGGTTGGGACGGTCGCTACGCTCCCGCCCCCTCAATCTCATCTTTAGATCTGTGAATCGGTTTTCAGAATTTGAAGCGCGGAGCGAAGCGACGCGCCCAACCACGCGCACGAGGCAGCCCCGCAGGTTGCTCAAAAGGTCGAGATGCGAGGCGCGAAGGAGCGAACGCGGAGGCGTAGCGGAGCTACGCCGCACAAGTGAGCGACCGAGCAACGAAGCAGATCGGCCTTTTTCAGCAACCTGCGGCGGCTACAGCAAGCCGACGCTCAGGCGGCTCTCCACCCGTCCGGGCCGCCCGCGGCACCGGGTTGGTAGGCCCGGAGCTGCGCTTGGAAGACGAACTCGAACTCGCCGTTCGCGTTCGCCGCGGCCACGGGGGATTGTTGTCGAAGGCGGCCGTGTTGAGCGCGTCGGAGAGCGTGTCGTCCATGAGGGCGCTCCCGGATTGGCCGTCGATCGACACCGACTTGAGCTTGCCGTGCGCGTCGAGGATCGGCGCGCATCTGCACCGGGTTGTGCGCGCTCAGGATCTGCTCCAGCTCGAGGCGGCGCTGGCGGATGATCAGGTGCTGGAACACCCGCTCGCCGACGCGGCGCACGAACGGGGAGAAGACGTTCGCTTTGGTGTTCAGGAGCGTGACGTTGCCGCGCTGGATGTCGGGCAGGTTGTCGAGCGTGCCGCGCGTCCCGGGAGCGACCACTCCGGCGCGACCGGTGCCACGGCGAGCGCGAGCCTGCGCTTCCCGGTGCTGGTTTCCTCGGTGCTGGTGTCCGGGTTTTGCGGCGCGGCGCGCTGGGCCGCGACCAGCTCGTCACGCGAGGCGAAGAGATCGTCGAGGCGCGGGCGCGTGCTTCGGCTCCTGCGTCGCTTGGCGCGGCTGCGGTGCCGGTCGCTCGGCGAGCTGACGCGGCTTCGCAGGCGGGGGCCGATCGGGGACGACCGCGCCTGCTGCGCGCCGCCGCCTTCGAGCCGGGGGCGCCTCGGGACCGGGATTCGGCACGCCGGGATTCACGGTCTCGTGCTCGACCGTGTTGTCGCGGTCGCTCTCGAAGTGCGGCTTCTCGGGAGCGCGGTCGTTGATCTGATCCGGCGGCGCGACCAGCTGGCGGGCGGCGGCGCGGCGGCCGGCTTCGGCGGCTCCGGCGGCAGCAACGCGCACCTCGAGGGGCGCCTCGATCGCCGTCCGGCTCCCGGTTTCGGCATCGGCAGGAGCAGGAAAATCGACAGGTGCAACAAGCGCCGAGAGCGCGATCGCAAACGTCAGGCGACCGATCGCGGGTGGCCGTCATGGAAGCGGGATTCTATTCGTCGCCGACGAGTCGCAGCTCGCATGACGATCGGCGAGAGGGGGGCTATTGCGCGCCTCCGAAACGTTCTCCTATAGTCGCACGAGCGCACGTCGCGCAGTGGAGAATCGCATGTTCGGTCTGGGGATGGGAGAGATGCTGGTGATCCTGGTGATCGTCCTGATCATCTTCGGCGCCGGCCGGCTGCCCGAGCTCGGGGAAGGGCTCGGCAAGGGCATCCGCAACTTCCGCAAGGCGACCGAGCGAGCCTGATTCGATCGACGTCACCCCCACCGAGCCCTGGGACGACCCAGCGGGGGACGTCGAAGCCCGACGCGTCGGGCGGACACTCAACACCCGCGAGCTGAACTCGCGGAGCTCGCGCGGCGGCTCGAGGAACACGATCAGGAAGGGCGTCGTCGCGCCCGGGGCGAGCGCGATCGCCGGATCGAGTCGCTGCAGGAGCACGATCTCCGCTTCCGAGAGGTCCGTGAGCGTCGTGCGGTTGCCCGTCGTCACGACCTTCTGATCGAGCTCGCCGCCGCCGAGACCTGTAGAGCGCACCCGCGACCTCGATGCGCTCGATGGTCATGGGCGAGTTGTTGCGCGGCGTCTCCTGGAGATCACGAACACGCGCCGCGCGTTCCGGAGACGCTCGAACCGCCCGTGGACGTTCGTGAGCTCGACCTTGCTCGCGAGGTTGCGATCGTGCGCGAAGGTCGCGCCGGCGAGCGGCAGCCGCGCGAGCCACGCCGTCGTCCGCTCGGGCGCGACGCGTACCATCAACGCCAACGCCGCGAACGCCGACACCGCCGTGCCGATCGCGCGCATGATGGTCCCGAATCCTGCCGGCGCTCTTCATGGTGTCCCTCCACCCGCACCCGGCGACCGTGCTCGGCGTCGGCTCGCGGCCGTCGGCTCCTCCTCGAGATCGTCGTCGTCGCCGAGTACGAGTGTCGTCCTCGACCGGATCGGCCAGGAGCTCGCTCTCGAGCTCGGGCAGGCGGCGCCGCGCGCTGTCTTCGGCGACGGCGACGTCAGCTCGTGCTCGTCCCCATCCGCGTCGGTCGTATCGACCACCGCCGTCGCCTCGTCGAGCCCGCGGATGATCGACCGGCGGCCGAACGGCCGGTGGCGGCCGCATGCTGAGCGTCGTCTCCGCGTGCGCGTCCGGCTCGGTGCGCGACCCGCGCTGGCTTCGCCGCGACCGCGGGAGCCTCGACGCGCGTCACGTCGCCGGTCAGCAGGAGCTCGGCGGGCTGCCGGTCGGGGAAGATGAACTCGAGCGTGTCGGCTTCCGCCGGGCGGCGCCGTCGTGCGCGGCGACTGGCCGCAGGCGGCTTCGGCGTCGTGCCGACGGGGCGCCCGGGAATTGCCGGAACAGATGATGGCAACGCCCGCACTTGAACAGCGGGTTCTCGATCGGAGCGGCCGCGGCGACACGCCAACGTGTCGAGCACCGCGGACACTGCATCATCATGTGCGCACCTTCCACCGCCGCCACCCTCCGCCCAACCGGGGCGCCTTCCGCTCAGCTCACCACGTCACCGCGCATCACCATCGCGCTCGTCCACGACGAACCGCGAGTGCGAAAGGGGGACTTGAACCCCCACGAGTTTTACCTCACAGGATCCTGAATCCTGCGCGTCTGCCAGTTCCGCCACTTTCAGGCGTCGAGCAGTTTCCAATACTTGAGGCGGCGAGGCGGTCAAGATCGAACGCGGCGTTCAAGAGGTGTCTGGCTGCGGGCCTGGTCAACTCTACGAGCCAGCATCGACCGTTCGAAAGATCGCGGTGGCGAAGTCGGCAGCGACCTTCGATCCGTTGCATCGACGTCTGGCAATGTCGCTCTGGTGAACACCTCGGCGCCGCGCTCCCGCCTAACGGCTGCGTGCAGCCTGCGGCAGAGAAGTGATTCCGCCGCGCGCCCATGAGACGGCCAAGCGCCCGATTGATCTTGAACGATGATCCGTCGGGCGACGAGGATTCCGCCGCACTTCTGCGTTGCGATCTGCGGCGGGTGCCTTCCGCATCGCGCGCGGCGGCGGCGCCGGTCGCAGGGCATCACGCCAATTGACTTCCCACTTTCAGCCAGCTTCGCCTTTCATACGTTCGCGGGAAGTGCATGAAATCAAGCGATCGAGAAATGGGAGCGGCCACATTTGGCTTGATCCAGCGACGACTCGGCGTGAATCGCGATTCTCGTCTTGTCGAAGTTCGAGAGGGAGGATGGGGCTTGGCAACGGCATGCCGAAGCGGCTACTCCAGACGATATGGAACCCGCGCGTCGCCCACCGAGCCACGTCGATGACACGGTCCCGCGACCCGTGGTGGCCGGGACCGACGTGAAGGTCAGCCGGGTGGCCTCCGAGTACGAGCATCTCGAAATGTCGCCGGACGACATCGTCGAGGCGCATCCGCATCTGACGCTCGCGGACGTCCATGCGGCGCTCGCGTACTACTACGATCACCAGGACACCATCCGGCGAGAATGGCAGGAAGCGGACTCCCCTCGTCGCGACGCTGCGGACGCGTTTCGCTTCGCGCCTGCGAACCCACCCGGAGTAGCGAACGCGGATGGCGCTCCGCCTCTACGCCGACGAGTGCGTGGACGCGCGGATCGTCGCCGGTCTCCGACGGCGCGGTGTGGACGTCGTCACCGCTGGGAGCGAGAGCCTACTCGGAGCCAGTGACGCCGAGCATTTGATGCGTGCCGTGGGAGTTGGGCCGCATTCCGGTGAGCGCGGACCAGGATTTCCTCCGCCTGGCCCAGGAATCCATCGAGGCAGGCACCGCGTTTCCAGGTCTGATCTTCGTCCCCGAGAACCCGAGTGGGCGAGGCCGTACGCGCGGTCGCGCTCGTGGCCGAGGCGCTCGACGCGGCCGATCTCGCCGGCTGGATCGAGTGGGTACCGTGAGCCGTGCCGTCGTCGATCGAGCCTACGGCAGAGGTGTCCAACGAGTGTCCCTGACCTCGCGTGAGGTCGCGTCGACTCGTGTGACCGACGAACAAAATGTGACGTGAAGTCAGGCGCGATGAAGTCTACGAGGGGGCGGGGCGACGATCCTGAATCCTGCGCGTCTGCCAGTTCCGCCACTTTCGCGTCGAGGAGTTTCCAATACTTTGGACTCGGCAGAGCGGTCAAGTTGGGGTGAGTGACGACCGGAGCGTCAGCGGGTGCCGCGCTTCGCGCGCGCGCTGCTCGGGGGTCTCGTGGGGGCGGGCGAAGTCGTCCTCGAGCCGCCACGTCGTGCCGATCTCCGGCGTCGACGCCTCGATGACGTCGCAGTCCGTGATGCCGACCAGCCGGTGCACCTGCCCGAGGCTGCAGGTATAGCCGACGCCGAGCGCGAGCTCGGTCTCGATGAGCGCGCCCGTCGGGTCCTGCCACACGACCTTGGCGCGGCCGCTCAGCAGGAACCAGCTCTCCCGCTTCTGATCGTGCAGCTGCAGCGAGAGGCGGGCGCCGGCGTTGATGTGCAGGAGCTTCCCCGCGTAGGGCAGATCGTCCGGGGTCCAGTGCACCTCGAAGCCCCACGGCTTTGCGATGCGGCGCGCGTACGGTCGCGTTGGTGAAGCCGGCGGGATCGAAGTGCGGTGGGCGATCGGTCATCGCGCCGAGTGTAGCCGACGGCGAGCGTCGGCGCTTCCCCTCCTTGGCACAGCGCGGGAGGCACCCGAATTGACTTCGGGTGCCGACGTCCATCGGAGCATTCGGCGGGCGAGCTCCGCCGAAGCGCACCGGGGCCGGAAATCGCGCGGCCCGCGGATTCACTCGCGGGCCGCGGGCCGCGCATCGGAGACATGGCAGGCTAAGCGCACGGGGCCGAAATCCAAGCGATTTCCACCTCCGATGCCCTCTGCTATCTCCACCCGAATGTCCGAGTCGGTCCGGTCATCGATCCCGAAAAGCTGCCCAAGCACTTCGAAGCCGCGGAGGTCGAAGAGCAATACGTAACTGAACGAAGTATTT
>ERZ1370068.3616-contig-2722_pt1 | contig 20186 bp, 19 predicted proteins | sample MGYA00561227_ERZ1370068 | MGnify/ENA primary metagenome ERZ1370068 (study PRJEB38410, sample SAMEA6850437) | metagenome | study: Metagenomic assessment of the ecological functions of the soil: analysis of the soil microbiota associated with the... | reverse complement strand
TTGTGCTTCGTTCAGTTACGTATTGCTAGGGAGAGGTTCGGGGCGGAGTCTCATCGTGTGCGGACTACGCGGCGGGCGCGCGTTCGTGGAGCACCCGCCGGGATCCAGCGCTCCAGCTTACCCGCCGCCGCGTCCTGTCTCGAGACGATCCACGAGGCTGGCGCGAGCGCGGGGCCGACGGACAGGGCGCCAGGAGCCTGGGTCACGGATTGCCCTGCGGGCCGGCGCCCGCCCGGCGCTCCTCTGACGGTCCGACAATGGGCGGCCGATCTTCGAGGTCGGGCTAGCCCTGGTCCCCCGCAGCCGGCGCGGTGTCGAGCTTGGTGCGGGTGGTCAGGTCGGCCTCGAAGTTCCAGCTGGTCCTTGCCGACCTCGCCCGGCGACTGATCTTGTCGAAGGGCGTCAGCTTCACGCGCGTGACCTTCACGCGCGGGCTGTCGTTCTCGAGCTTGAAGAGGAAGTTGCCGATCTGGCCGCGGCCGTGAGCGCTGGCTCTTCGACTGCGGCGTGATCTTGTAGATCGTCGTCCTCGATGCTGCGCGTGGTCGGCTGCTTGGCGCTTCTCGGTGATGTCCAGCTGGCCCATGTTGATGCCTTGCTCGTCGGTCGGCGATGGCGCGGATGTAGAACTCGCGGCTCGGTCTGGGCGCTGAACGATGTCGCTCCGGCGTTGCGCTGCAGCATCGAGTCGAGCCGATAGGCGTCGGCCTGGATCTCCTTGCCACGATCTTCTTCACATGCGACCGAGCTCCTGCTGGACCTCGACTTAGGCGCTCGCGAGCGCATGTAGACCAGCGTGCCCAGCACGGCCGAGCCCGAGCGTGCAGAACACGATCACGGCCCGCGGGAAGCTCATGCGACCGAAGAAGGCTCTTCACGGCTGGCCTCCTTGCTTGAGCCTTCGTCGACGTCGACCTGGATGTTGATGCCGTCCACCTGGACGCCCTTGTCGCCCTCGAGCGCACCTTGTTCGACTTGCCCTCGAACTGCCACGCACCAGGGCCTGCGTCTTGAACTGCGTTCTCCAGCTGGTTGTAGAGGCTTGCGTGGCCTCGAGCGTTGCTCGTCGCCGAAGACAGTCCGCGTCGATCGTGACCATCACGGAGTCCGTCCGGTTCGATGCCGGAGCCGCGCTGGTAGTTGGCCTCGAAGCGCGCGGATGCCGACGCGCGCGTCCGGGCCCAGGTCGCGACGATCGCGTCCATGACCAGCGTCGTGGCCGTCGAGCGCCGACTGCGGCTGGCAGGATCTCGGCTGACCTGGCCGAGCTCCTTGCCGAGAGCCGGTCGATCTCGCGATCTTGAGCAGCTGCGCGGATGTACATGATCTCCTCGAACTTGGTGCGTTCCTGGTCGGCGCCTGACACTGGGCCGCGTTCGCGTACTTCGACCAGTCTCTCGGGCGGGTTCTGGAGCCTTGCCGCGCGCGTGGCTGGTCGGATCCGGGAAGATGCGCTGGTTCGACTCCTCCAGCCAGATCTGCATGTCGCCCTTGGATCGTTGTTGGCGAGGTCGCCCTCGTCGCGCCACTCGAGCTGCTTGTCGAGCACGATGTACTGCACGAACAGCAGCGTGAACACGAGCAGCGTGAGCACGGCCAGCGGCAGCTCCAGGCGCTCGAAGCGGCCGCTGAAGCGCAGCTCCTCGCGCCGCAGGCTCGGGCTGCAGGATGCCGCCCTCGAAGCCCGCGCAGGGCCGCGCCGCAGGGCGATCGACGAACTCGCGCGGCCGCTCGACTCCCGGCACGCGTGAAGGGGCTGGGCTGCACCGGCGCGTCGAGCAGCGTCTCGCCGGTCAGGCCGGCGAGCTCGTGCCCGCACAGCGTAGACGTTCTTGATCTCGTTCGTCGGTGCGCGCCGCCGGCAGCGTGCGCGTCGAGCTCGCGCCGGATGCGCTGCACGCTGCGCGTCTGCGCGCTCGGGCTCGCGGCCGCGACGGCGTGCTCAGCCCCTTGCCGGCCTCGGCGCCTTCTCGGCGCCTCGCCCGCTCGCCGCCTCGGGGCCGGCTGCGCCGCGCGGCACAGACGCGCCGGCGCGGATCGCGCGCAGGCTGGCGAGAGCGCCGTCCGTCGGCGACCGCGACCGTGGTCGAGGTGTCGCCGACGTGGATCAGCACCGTGCCGGAGTCGTCCGATCAGCACGCCGCTCTCGAAGGCCGCGTCGAAGCAGCGCCGTCGCCCTCGAGCTCGGCTTCCAGCGCCTCCAGACCGCGCGCGCTCGCAGATCGCCAGAGCCGCGGCCGAGGCGCTCCTTGGGCACGGCCGTGACGAGCAGGTTCGACTCGACGCCCGGCTTCGAGGAGAGCGCCAGGAAGTCGACTCACGACCTGGTCGATGTCGAACTGCGGCAGGTTGCCCTCGATCTCGAACTTGATGACCTCCTCGATCTTGCGCGCGGTCGTCGAAGGGCAGCGTGAGGTTGCGGAAGGCAGCCACGGCCGGAGTCGGTCAGGCCAGGTGGACGCTGTCGGCGTTCAGGCTTGTGCTCGCGCGCGATCTCGCGCAGGCGCTCGACGGCGCATGCGGTCCGCCCCTCGCCGGCGGGGATCTCGCCCGAGACGGCGCACGGCACCTTGTCGCTTCTTGAGGTTGCCCGTCCGAGCGCGAGGAGGTGGAAGCGGCGCTCGCCGAAGGTGGATGCCACGATCGACCGGGACATGGGGCCGCGTGTGCTGGACCGATTACTGGGGGAGGCGAGCCGGCCCGGAGGGCAGGACCGGGAGGTCCTTCCGGCCCGCGGAGGTCGAGACTCACTGGCGGTGGTTTGCTCGGGGATCCGCCTTGGACCTTGGATGATAGCACTCGCAGTTACGCTTGCGCCCGGTCTTGACGCGAAAGCTCGCCGTCCAGGGGCGGCGATGTTTGCTCTCCTTGCGGCGCCTCGATCTTCCTCCCTGGTGAGTCGCGCTTGGGACTCCAGCCGCAAAGGTTGCGGACCTGCTCCGAGGTCCAGGTCGAGGCCTCGACGCCAGCCACTGCTCGCCGTAGGCGCCGAAGGGGACTCTCGAGGTTCACGATCGCGCTCGAGCGAGAAGGGACGCCGCCGGCAGGCCCCGCGCAGAAGATGGTCACGGCCAGCACCATCACCCAGAAACGCTCGGACCTCGCTCATCAGCGCGGGAGGCGTCACGGCGGCGGCGTGTTCGGCGGGCGGCTCGTCGAGCCACGGCGGCCGGCGGCTTTGCAGCGCGTCCAGACCGCCGGTGCGCGGCAGGTTCTCGCGCTGGATGGCGCGCACCGACGCACGGGCAGGATCGCGGCGGCGACGGCGCTCTCGCCACCAGGAGGAACGGCGGGAGCGGGCGCCGCGGGCGGATCCGCCGGGGGCTCGGGCACTGGAACGGCCCCGGATCGCCCGCGAGGCGCACCGCCGCGCCACTCGCGCGGCGAAGCCGGCTCGGCACCGTCTGCCGGCTTCAGGCTCGAGACTCGGCGCCAGCGCGCTTGGACGACTCCCGCTTCCTTGGCGATCTCGCAGCGGCGGGCGCAGTCGAGGAAGTTGCGCGCGCAGCGGCGAGGGCCTCGGCCCTCGGTGAGCTCGCCGTCGAGACTTCAGCCGGCGCGAGCGGGCGGGCGGCTGCCGCGGGGTCTGTTTGCGGTGGCCCAGGCCTTGTGGTGGGTTCTGGTTCCTAGTCGGGGGCGGCGAACTCGGGGTGCGAGGCCGGATCATGGCGTCCGCTGACGCGCGCCCGGGCGCGGGAACAGGCGGAGCTCTACACGAACCGATCGGTCGCGAGATGCCATCTGGCCATCTCTGGTAGGGCATCTGTCCTCGAACTCCCGCAGCACGAGAGGACCGTCAGGAAGATCTCGGGAGCTCGTCGAGGACCTCCGGCCGTGATGCGCGCTGCGATCGTCGGCGTGGCGCGTCCAGGGCCGCAGGCGGCGACGGCCCGAGACCGGCCTCGGGCGCTTTGCTGCAGGAGCCAGGCCGGCAGCTCGGGGTCCTCGGCGGCCTGCACCGGGCTCCTGCCCATGCCGCTTCAGGAAGTCGAGGGCGGTGTTGGCGGCGATGCGGTAGAGCCAGGATCGAAGGCTCACGGCGTTCGGAAGGTCTCTAGGAGCGCCGGTGACGCCTTGAGGAGGGTGTCTCTTTTGAGACGATGTCCTGCGTAACCTCGACCGCGCTCTTCGTGTAGTGCCGGGCCAGGGCAGAAGATCCGCTCCCTGGTAGCGCTCGATCAGGAGCTGGAAGGAGAGCTGGTTCCGCCCAGGGCCTCCTCCACGAGCTGGGTGTCCTCGCGCGCGACGTCGTGCATCGCTGATCATTGGAGCCATCGGCGGGCTGGCTGCGACGCTCAGGAGAGCGGTCCTATTCCCGTCCGCCGGGGGTCCCGGCCTTGCGCTCCGGGTTCGTGTCCTCGCCCGCAGCCAGTGGCCGAGCTTGGCGCGTTTCGTCTGCAAGTACCTGGCATTGTTGGGGTTGGGCGTGGTCTCGAGGGGCAGCTGGTCGACCAGCTCCAGGCCGTAGCCCGCCGAGGCCGTGCGATCTTCTTCGGGTTGTTGGTGAGGATGCGTCATCCGCCGCACCCGAGGTAGTGGAGGATCTGGGCGCCGATCCCGTACTCGCGCAGGTCGGCCGGGAAGCCCAGGGCCTGGTTGGCCTCGACCGTGTCGAGGCCCTCGTCCTGCAGGCGGTAGGCGCGCGAGCTTGTTCGCGAGCCCGATGCCGCGTCCCTTCCTGGCGCAGGTAGACGAGCACCGCGCGCGGCTCGCGGGGCCGAGGATGCTCGAGGGCCTGGTCGAGCTGCGGCCCGCAGTCGCAGCGCAGCGAGTCGAAGACGTCGCCCGTCAGGCACTCCGAGTGCACGCGCACCGTGACCACGTCCTCGACCGGCTGCGCGCGGGCCGTCGAGGCCGGGTCCCGGCATGCCGATGCGTCAGCGCGACGTGCTCGACCTGCCGTCGACTTCGAGCGGAAGAGGTGCGCCACGAAGGTCCCGTGGCGCGTCGGCAGCGGCACGTCCATCTCGACCGGCTCGATCAGGCGCTCGTTGCGCCGGCGCCAGGCGATCAGGTCGGCGATCGTGCAGATCTTGAGCCCGTGGCGCGCGGCGAAGACCTCGAGCTCGGGCATGCGCGCCATCGTCCCGTCGTCGTTCATGATCTCGCAGATCACGCCGGCCGGATGCGCGCGCCGGCGAGGCGCGCGAGGTCGACGATGCCCTCGGTCTGGCCGCCGCGGACGAGCACGCCGCCGTCGCGCGCGCGCAGCGGGAAGACGTGGCCGGGGCTGACCAGGTCCTCGGAGGCGACGGCGCGATCGCAGGCGACGCGGATCGTGTGCGCCCGGTCGGCGGCGCTGATGCCGGTCGTGACGCCCGTGCGCGGCCTCGATCGAGACCGTGAAGGCCGTGCCCATGCGCGCTCGATGTTGCTGCTCGACCTGCGGGCTGCAGGCTCGAGGCGGTCGCACACGGTGCCGGCCGAGCGGCAGGCAGATCAGCCCGCGTGCCTCGCGCGCCATGAAGTTGATCGCGGCCGGCGTGACGTGCTCGGCCAGCATGGCGAGGTCGCCCTCGTTCTCGCGCGAGGGTCGTCGACCAGGATGATCATGCGGCCGGCTTCGAGCTCGGCCAGATCTCGGGAATCGGACTCCGGGGGCATGCGCGGATCAGCATCCCATCCGGAGCCGGTCGGGGAAGCCGCGCTCTTCCCGGGGCTCCCGCGGGGTGGCGGATCATTGTTCCTACCGCCTGGACAGGGTAGGAACGAGCCATGCTCCGCCCCTGGCTCGCCGCCGCGTGCGCGCTCCTCGCGGCCGCCTGCGGCAGCCGGAACCCCGACCCAGGCGCCGCCGGAGCCCGACCTCCCCCGGGCGCGCGCGGTGCGCCGATCGAGATCCCGACCTCGCGGGAACTCGAGGAGATCGCGCGTCTGCAGGACGCGCGCTCCCTGGGGAACGGGCACCTCCTCGAGCTGCTCGAGAGAGGACCGCGACGCGCACGCGCACGCGGCGGCGGCCACCGCCCTCGGCCGACTCCCTATCCGCTCTTCGGAGGCGAGGTGACGGCCGCGCTGGTCCGCGCGCTCGAGGACCCCGAGCTCGACGTGCGCCTGGCGGCGGCCTCCGCCCTCAGCGTGCGCGCCGACCCCGACAGCGCCGGGACGCTGCTCGCCTACCGCAACGATCCCGAGCCGCGGCTGCGGGCGCGCCTGGTGGAGGCGGCCAGCAAGCTGCCCGATCCGGCCGTGCACGCGCAGCTCGTCCTCTCGCTGCGCGACGCCGACCTCTCGGTGCGCATGGAAACCGCGGTCGGCGCCGCGCGCTGGAGCACGGACGAGGCCGGAGCGGGCGAGGTCGACTCAGGCGCTGCTCGACGCCCTGCGCCCGTACCGCATCACGCGCGAGGCGGCGCCCAAGTCCGCGGTCGAGGCCGAGCTCGTGTGGCGCATCCTGTGGACGCTCGGACGGCGCAAGGCCGAGCTCGGACGCGGGCCGTTCCTCGAGTACGCCGCCTCCGACATCGGGCTTGAGCGCCTCTTCGCCATGCGCGGGCTCGCGCAGCTCACCCCCAGGCGCCCGCCGTGCTCGCCGCCTGCGCCGCGCTGGTCGGCCCGACCGCCAGCCGCGACTGGCGCGTCGCCTACGAGGCCACCGTCGCCCTCGGCAAGTTCGCGGCCTTCGACCGCGCCGAAGCTCGGCGACGACGCGCGCAAGGCGCTCGACGGCAAGCTCCCGCTCGCGCCCTCGTCTTCCGCGCTGAAGGTCCACCCGCTCGACGCGCTGAAGGCGGCGAGCGAGAACGCGAGCGCGCACGTCCGGGCCGGAGCGATGGAGGCCGTCGCCAGCTTCGGCGACGAGCAGCGTGCTCGCGATCCTGCAGCGCGGGCGGCTCGATCTCTCGGTCAGCGTGCGCGCCGCGGCGCTGCGCACGCGCGTGAAGATCGGCGCTCCGGACGACGCCTTCGACGCGCTCCAGCGCGGCTCGCAGGACGACGACCCGGTCCTGCGGCGCGGCGCGGCCGAGGCCGCGGGCTCTGGCAAGACCCGCGCGCGCAGCCGGGTCCTGCTCGCGCTCGCCCGCGATCCTCCCTGTTCGCGTCTCCACGCGCGCGATCGAGCTCCTCGGCCAGCACCCCTCCGACGCCGTGCGCGGCGAGCTGCACGCCTTCATGGCCAACGCCGACAACGGCCTGCGGCTCTCCGCCGTGACGGCGCTCATGGATATGCCCTCGCCCGACGACGTCGCCGCACTGGCCGAGGCGTCGACGACGATCATCGGAGACTGCAGCGCCGAGGTGGCCTTCACCGCGCTGCAGGTCCTCGCCAAGATCGGCACGAGCGAGGCGCTCGCCGCGGTGGGAACGCGCGCGCTCGGACGCGCGCCCCTACGTGCGCACGGTCGCGTACCGGCTGACGCACGCGAGCCCGGCTCCGGGCGACGCTGCAGCCGCCGCCCGAGCACGAGCCCCCGTGCCGATCCCCGGCAAGGACTCGCCGCTGTGGCGCTTCGACCCGCTGGTCGAGATCACCACCAGCCGCGGCGTGATGGTGTTCGAGCTCTTCCCGGCCGAGGCGCCGGTCCACGTGCACAGCTTCCTGCAGCTGATCGAGCGCCACGCGTACGACGGGCTGACCTTCCACCGCGTCGTCCCCGACTTCGTCGTGCAGGGCGGGGACTATCGCGGCGACGGCAACGGCGCGCGTCCCTGGGAGGGCGAGTCCCTCCGCGCCGAGTTCACCCCGCGCAAGACGACGCGCGGCTCGCTCGGCATGCCGCGCAACGAGGACCCCGATTCCGGCGGCAGCCAGTTCTTCGTGACCCACCTGCCCACCCCCACCTCGACGGGCGCTACACGATCTTCGGCGAGCTGCGCACGGGCGGCGAGGTCCTCGACCAGCTCGAGGTGGGAGATCGCATCTGTCCGCCCGCCTGTTGCGCTGACCGGGGTCGGGAACCCGTCGTTCCCCCGCGTCGGCGGGAAGGACGTTCACAACTCGCTGGCCTAGTGGAAGTTATGCGTTCACATGGGATCGGGCCTGGGCGTCGCACGAGCGCTGACGATTCCGCACGAGGAGCTCGATATCGATGGGCGCCGGTGCCGGTTCTTCGTGACCCACCTGCCCACCCGCACCTCGACGGGCGCTACACGATCTTCGGCGAGCTGCGCACGGGCGGCGAGGTCCTCGACCAGCTCGAGGTGGGAGATCGCATCCTGTCCGCCCGCCTGTTGCGCTGACCGGGGTCGGAACCCGTCGTTCCCCGCGTCGGCGGGAAGGACGTTCACAAGCTCGCTGGCCTAGTGGAAGTTATGCGTTCACATGGGATCGGGCCTGGGCGTCGCACGAGCGCTGACGATTCCGCGACTGAGGGCTCGATATCGATGGGCGCCGGTGCCGAAGGGCGGCACCCCGCGACCCCGCAGTGGGTCGCCCTCGCATGGATCGACAGCCTGGTCAGCCCACCCCGCCCCGACCGCACGCCTGGTTGCCGGTCGGCTTCTCCGTCCTGATCCTCCTGGCGGCGACGGCCGTCGTCGCCCAGCGCGTGAGCACCCTCCAGTCCCGCCTGGACGAGGCGGAGAGCGCACGGACGAAGCGAGGCGGCCGACGTGCGCACGCGACTCGAGGGCGTGCAGAGCGCGCTTTCCGGAATCCACCAGGAGCTCGGAACGGCTTTCCAGGAGCTGCAGGGCGCCGACGCGCTCGAGAGCGCATCGAGAACGCCGAGCAGGACCTCGGTTCGATCGGCGCGGCGATCGAGGCGCACTCCTCGAGCCTGATCGAGCTCGAAGGAGACCCAGGCGAGCTTCACGCCGACGATGGAGAAGGAGCTCGACGAGCGCGACCAGCGCCTGCAGACGCGCTGCGAGTCGCTCGCAGCAAGCTGGTCGAGGACGCGAGCAGGACGGCGACCGACGCGGAGGCCCACCTGGCGCAGCTCGGCCAGTCCCTCACGGCGCCGCCGGACCTCGAGGCCATGTGGCGCGAGCTCGTCGGCCCGATCGTGCAGCTCGCCGGCGAGGCCAGCGTCGGCAGCGGGATCCTGCTCCACTCCGAGCCCCTGCCCGAGGGCGGCTTCCGCACGCGCATCCTCACGGCCTGGCACGTGGTGCGGGACATCAGGGCGACCCGCCGGATCTCGCGCTCGCCGTGCCCGTGCAGATCTACTTGCGAGGACGGCGACCACGCGGCAGGAAAAGGCCAGAGCTGCTGGCCCACGATCCGAAGGTGGACGTCGCGCTGCTCGAGCTCGTCACGCCGGACGCGCTGCCCTTCGGCGCGCCTTGCGACGCGCTCGCGCCTCGCCGCCACGCGCATCTTCGATCCGGTCGTCGCCGTCGGCTGCCCGCTCGGCAACGATCCGATCCCGACGCGCGGCGAGGTCGCGACCTGCCAGCCACGAGGTCGACGGCGAGCACTACTGGATGATCAACGCGCCCACGTACATCGGGAACTCGGGCGGCGGCATCTTCGACTCGGACTCGCACGCGCTCCTCGGGATCTTCTCGAAGATCTACACGCACGGTTCGCTGCGCCCGACGATCGTGCCGCACATGGGCCTGGTCGACGCCGCTGGACAAGGTCTACGACTGGCTCGTGCAGGTCGGGTACGGCGAGATCATCCCGCCCGAGCAGGACTCTCCGGCCGTCTCGGCCGCACGCTGAGCGGCCGAGCAGGGATGCCACTCGCGGCATCCTGCTCGTGCGCGAGGGGATCGACGGGGAGCGCGCTCCTCGCGGGTCCGGATTGCTCCTCGCGATCAACGCCGCGGCGAGCGGGCCCGCGGACCTGGCGAACTCCGGGTCCTCGCGACGAGTAGACTGGCCGCCGAGTGCACCACCCATGAAGGACCGCGCGAGCCGGCTCCTTCTGGCCCCTGGGAGCCGCAGGCGCCGCCGGGTGCTCCTCCGAGCACGACCCGATCGAGCCGGGGACCTCCAGCGCTTCGGTCGACCTGCTGGTCCGGGGGCCCGAGGGCAGCGCGGACACCGAGGGCGTCGAGCGCCGACCTGGAGGCCCGTCGACTGCGCCTCGCGAGCGGGGCGGGAACCCGTTACCGCGTCCAGGTGGATTCGCCCGGACGCCTGGTGATCGAGGGAAGGACGGCGAGCGCGGGCGCGCTGAGGGTCGCGTGGTGCGCACTCGACCTGGCGGCGGGCACCGAGACGCCGCGCGAGAGCTGGGAGGTCGAGGTCACCGCCGGGAAGTTGGCGCGGGCCTTCGCGCTGCCGGAGGGGCGGGGCCTCCGCGAGTTGAGCGTCGCCTGGAGCTCGCCCGGAGGCGCAGCGCTCGAGCTCTCCGGGCTCGCCCTCCACGAGGCGGCGGCGATCCCGCGGCCGTCGATCGTCCTGATCGTGATCGACACGCTCTCGGCGAACCACCTGTCGGCCTACGGCTATCCGCTGGAGACGGACCCCGAGCTCGCGCGCTTCGCGGCCGAGTCGTTCCTCTTCGAGCACTGCTACACGAACGCGCCGTGGACCGTGCCGAGCTTCATGTCGCTCATGACGGGGCTCTACGCTCGGGCGCACGAGGTCGTGCCCGCGGCCGGAACCTGTGGGAGATCTGGCACCTGTCCGAGGGGCGCTGGACCCTCGCCGAGGCCCTGCGCGCGGCAGGCTACCGCACGGCCGGGTTCGTGGACTCGACCTGGATCACGCAGCCGCTCGGGCTGCCCCAGGGCTTCGACGTCTACGACTCGAGCGCGGCCGAGGAGCCCTTCGACCACCCGGGGAACCCGGAAGGAGGCATCCGTCGGACCGCCGCGCTCGGGCGCGCGTTCCTCCAGCGCCTCGGGCCCGAGGAGCCCGCGCTGCTCCTCGTGCACGCCATCGACGTGCACGGCCCTACCTGGCGCAGCCCTCCTCCTGGCCCCACCGCGCCGACGCGGAGCCCTACGACTGCGAGCGCACCGCGCCCGCGGGCGGTCCGCCGGTCGCCTACGGGATCATCCCGACCTACGTCGCTCGCGGCGCGGTGCCCGCGGGTGAGCTGCCCGCGCGGATGCCCGTCGCCGACTTCGAGCGCGCCTACGACGCGGGCATCCGCTTCGTCGACGAAGAGCTGGGCGAAGCTCTTCGGCTCCCTGCGCGACGCGGGCTTCCTCGAGCGCTCGTGGGTGATCGTCACGGCGGACCACGGCGAGATGGTCGGCGCCTCGACCGTCTTCTTCGGGCACGGAGTCCTGGGACAGGACGTCATGCACGTGCCGCTCCTCATCCGTCCTCCGGGTGGATGTCCGGGCGGCAGAAGCGCATCCCGGACGCCGTGCAGCTCGTCGACCTGTATCCGACGCTGGTCGAGCTCGCCCGGCCGAGGGGAGCGTCGGCCTCGACGGTCGGTCGCTCGTGCCGCTCCTCCGGAACCAGCCGCGCGCGCCGGAGGTCGTCCTGGGCGAGGGCGGCATCACGCGCCAGGCCATGCTGATCGCCGGCGGCTGGGAGCTCGTCGAGCTCGAGCCCGCAAAGGACTCGACGCCGGAGGCGCGCCTCACGCATCCCCGGCTGATGCGGCACTTCCGCCGATCGCCGAGCTCGAGGCCAAGCACGCGCGGATCCGCAAGCGCAGCCTGAGATGGCTCGACGACGCCGAGCTGCGGCGCGACTTCCGAGCGCATGCCCGCGACGGGCCTGACGGACGAGCTCCTGGAAGAGATGAGGACGCGACGAGAGTTCAGCTCGCTCCTGGCATTCGTCGACCAGGTGCTCGCGGGCCCCTTCTACGAGCTCTACGACCTCGGGAGCGATCCCGGCGCAGAGCACGACGTCGCCGAGCAGCACCCGGAGAAGGTCGCCGAGCTGAAGCAGCTCCTCCGGCAGGAGCAGCTCCGGCGGGACGAGGCCCGCCAGCTGGAGGAACCGCGGACCAGCCGGCCGAGCTCGAGCCCGGGAGATCCGGGCGCTCGAGGCCCTCGGCTACGGCGGAGCTGTCGGCGACGACGTCGACAACGACAGCGAGTCCGGCGACGACGACTCGCCGGAGGGCGGCGGCGAAGACAAGGGCGAGGACGAAGAGGAGTAGCGCGGGTCGGGTTCCTGTACGCAGACGCCCGGGCGCTGGAGCGAGCACCGCCGGTCTGGGACGATCCGCGGATGGGCGGAAGTGGCCGCTGTCGGCGCTCTTCGCGGTGACGATCTGGGGTGGTTCCTTCGTCGCCACCCAGGTCGCCCTCGGGCCGGAAGGCGCGCGCGTCTTCACGCCCTTCGGCCTCGTCGCGCTGCGCTTCCTGATGGGCGGAGGCGTGCTCCTGGGCGTCTTGGTCCTGCGTCGAGGTCCGCTCCTGCCGGAGCGCGCCGATCGAGCGCGCGTGCTCTTCCTCGGCGTGATCCTCGGGACGCACATAGGGCTGCAGACCTACGGGCTCTCCTTCACCTGCGCCACTCACGCGGCCTGGATCGTGTGCTTTACGTCGGTGATCATCGCGCTGGGCGCGCAGTTCTTCCTGCGCCAGCGGCTGCGCGCGATCGGCTGGCTCGGCGTTGCCGTGGCGGTGACGGGCATCCTCGGCGTGACGCGCCCGGGGGGCGGAGCGCGCGCCGGCGTCGGCTTCGGCGACCTGCTGCAGCTCACCGGCTGCTTCACCTGGGCGACCTACACCCTGCTCGGCGCGCGACCCGTGCGGAGCTCGGGCGCGCTGCGCGTGACCACGTGGGCGACGCTCGTCGCCGGGACCGGGATGCTCCTCCTCGCGCTCTCCACCGGCTTCGGGGCGCGGCCCGGTGCGGCAGAGCTCGCCGCGCTCGTCTACCTCGGGCTCCTCTCGAGCGCGGCCGCCTTCCTCGCCTGGTACCACGCGCAGGCGCGGTACGGCTCGCAGCGCACGGCGGCCACGCTCTACGTCGAGCCCTTCGTGACCGCGCTCGTGGCCTCCTTCCGCGACGAGCCGCTCGTCGTCGGCACGCTGGTCGGCGGCGTGGTCGTGCTCGCCGGCGTGTGGCTCGTGCAGCGTGGGGCGGCGCAGGCGTGATCCGCTCGTTCAGCGCGATCGTTCGAGGGCGAAGGACGTCGTCGGCGAGCGCCGCGGCTCGGACTCGCCCTCGCCGAGGTAGAAGTCGACCTCCACGCGCCGCTCGCCGGGAAAGTACAGCGCGCGCCAGAGGGTCCGGCCTGAGGCGAACCCCGGGCTCGGTCGCGCGCAGGCCGCCACGCACGCCGCGTCGGCGCGGATCTCGTCGAGAGAGACTTCTCCTGCTCGTCGAAGCGTCCCTCGCAGCGTCCGCTGACGCGCGAACAACCCGAGCGGATCCGCATCGCCGGACGATCCGATCCCTCGGGGTGCAGGTGCCTGAGGTAGTTCGTCGACACCAGCGGATCTCCGTCCTGCGCCCTCGATCACCCGTCCGCCGTCGAGATCGACCTGGTTCTCCCAGATGAAGGCATGACCGGCGGCGTCGGCGACCATGTAGTGGCACGGGATCGAGGTGTAGTAGAGGACTCGAGGCGCGCAGCGCCGCTTCGCCTCGCTCGACGTCCTTGCACGTGTCGAGCAGGAAGCGCCCTACCTGGAGCACGTCGAAGCCCGCCTGCACGCCCGCGCTCGGCCGTGCCTTGCCCATGGCGGAGAGCTCGTCGTCCGCGAGCAGCGCGACCGTCAGCCCCTCGGAGTTGATCCCGTCGACCACGCCCAGGAGGTCGAAGGCGACCAGCGCGAGCGAAGCGTACGCATCGCTCGGATGGAGCTCGAGCACGTAGGGCGCCGCGCAGGCCGCCTGATCGCCGGGCTTCGTCGGCCGGCCCTCGAACGTCCCCGTGGTGAAGTCGAAGTTGCGCGAGAGCACGCCGCGCCCGTCCTCGGTCGTCTCCGGCGGGTAGTACACGACCGTGCAACCGGCTGCGACGCCGGCATAGGCGACGGAGTCGAGCTCGAGCTCGTCCTTCTCCAGGTCCGCGCCGAAGTACGCCGCCACGCCGCGCATGCGCTCGAGCTGCGCCGGATCGTGCTCCGCGAAATACGCGCGCTGTGCGCCGAGGTGATCGCCCGTCTTCGCCTTCGGCGGCCGGCACCCGTGGCGATCGCTCCCGAGCCGCGCGAGCTCGCGCCCGATCTCGAACGAGCTGCCCTCGATGCGCACGTACGCGACGTGCAGGAAGTCCCCCGGCGCACCGGCGACGGCGGAGATCTTCGCCTCGCCGCCGGAGATCGGAGAGAGGAACGCAAGCAGGGCGAGCGCGGCGATCATGGTGGCCTCCTCCGGCAGGATAGGCGCCCCGGTCCTGGTCGGGCCTCACGTAGCGCAAGACCTGCGTGTAGGGCCGAGCCGCCGCCTGAGCCCCGAAATCACATTCCGGGAGTCGCGCGAGGCCACGCGCGTTTGCAGCTGGCCCTTGGGAGAGGGAAGAAGGCGTTGGCACAGCGTCGAATGCCGCTGCGCGGCATCGTTTCTCACGCCCTCAGCTCAGTGCCGGAAGTGGCGCATGCCCGTGAAGAGCATCGGCACGCTGCGCGCGTCGCATGCCGCGATCACGTCCTTGTCGCGCATCGAGCCGCCCGGTTGCAGGATCGCGGCGACGCCGGCCTCCATCGCGGCCTCGACGCCGTCCGGGAACGGGAAGAAGGCGTCCGAGGCGAGGACGGAGCCCTTCGCGGCGGGCGCCGGCCTTCGAGACGGCGAGCTTGACCGAGTCGACGCGGCTCATCTGGCCGGCGCCGACGCCGAGGACCTTGCAGGTGACCCGTGCCAGTGGCGAGCACGATCGCGTTCGACTTCACGTGCTTCGCAGACCTTGTTCGCGAAGAGGAGCGATGCGAGCTGGGCCTTCGTCGCATGCGCCTTCGTGACGGGCTCGAGCTTCGTCCGCTCCGCCGATCGAGAGATCGCGCTCCTGCAGGAGGAATCCGCCGCGCAGCGGCTTCACCTCGAGGCGGCGCGGCGCCCTGGACGACGCCGATCGGTCCGCAGGCGAGCAGGCGCACGTTCTTGCCCCACTTCGCGCCGGTCGTCAGGCGCTCGAGCGCGTCGGCGCTCGAACGCGGGCGCGAGGATCGCCTCGACGAAGCGGTTCTCGGACACGAGGAACTCGGCCGAGGCGCGGTCGACGGGACGCGTGAAGCCGAGCACGGAACCGAAGGCCGAGAGCGGATCGCCGGCCCACGCGCCGGCCAGAGCCTCGGCGACCGAGCCGGCGGCCGCGGCGCCGCAGGGTTGTTGTGCTTCAGCACGCACACGAAGGGGCTCGTCGAACTCGAGGCGCAGCGCGAGCGCCGAGTCGAGGTCGACGAGGTTGTTGTAGGAGAGCTCCTTGCCCTCGCCCACGATCTCGGAGCGCGCGGCGCTCGGGCCCGACTCGCCCGTGAGGTAGAGCGCCGCGCGCTGGTGCGAGTTCTCGCCGTAGCGCAGGCCGCGCGCGAGCGAGCCCGCGAGCGCGAAGGCGCTCGGGAAGCGCCATCTGCCGGCGCGGCCTTCTTCTCCTCGTCGAAGAGCCAGCGCGCTGATGGCGGCGTCGTAGCGCGCGGTCGAGGCGAAGGCCTTCTGCGCCAGCTCGCGTCGCAGGCCCTCGGAGGTGGCGCCGCCACGCTCCTGCAGCTCGTCGAGCACGCGCCCGTAGTCGCGCCGGATCGGTGACGACCGTCACGAAGCGGTGGTTCTTCGCCGCCGAGCGCACCATCGACGGTCCGCCGATGTCGATGTTCTCGATCGCCTCGCTGCGCTCGCAACCCTCGCGCGCGACGGTGCGCTCGAAGGGATAGAGGTTCACGACGACGAGGTCGATCGGCGCGATGCCGTGCGCGTTCCATCGCCTGGCGGTGGCTCGGTTCGTCGCGCAGAGCCGAGCAGCCCGCCGTGGATCTTCGGGTGCAGCGTCTTCACGCGCCCGTCCATCATCTCGGGAAAACCCGTGTGCTCGGAGACCTCGCGCGCGGGGATCCCGCTCTCGCGCAGGAGGTTGAGCGTGCCACCGGTGGCGAGCAGCTCGACGCCCATCTGGGCGAGCATCCGGGCGAAGGGTTCGAGGCCGGACTTGTCGGAGACACTGAGGAGCGCGCGGGTGATCTTGGAGTCGCTCATGGGAGTTCGCCGCGGTGGGACGAGCCCACGCCATGTTAGCTGCCTCCTGCCGGCCGTGGAAGCGCGCTACTCCTCCGCGCCGCCGTAGCCGAGCGCCTTCAGCATTTTGTCGCGCTCCTCCGGGTCGGCCTCACCCTCCGTGCTCGCGCCCCTCTGGCTCTGCACCCACAGTGCGTGCAGGCGTTCGGGCTAGCTCGCGCGCTCGCTCTTCTCTCCGCGAAGACGTCCGTGAGCTCGCCCGGGTCCGTGGCGAGGTCGTACATCGCGAAGCGCTCCTCGGCCGGGAAGTAGATCAGCTTGGCGCTCGTCGCGCAGCGCGATCTGGTCCTTCTGGCCTCCGGGCGGCCTCGTCTGCGCCAGGTGGATCGAGTCGTGCGGCTCGAGAGCGCCTTGCCGCGCTGGCCGGGGAGCGGCGGGGCCCGATCACCTCGGAGCATCGTCGGCATCGAGGTCGATCTGCGTGACGAGCTTCTCGACCGCGCGCGCGAGCTCGAGGTCCGCGCGGGTCGCCCCTGCGGCAGCTTGACGATCAGGGGCACGTGGATCTGCTCGTCGGTCAGGCCCTCGGCATGGCCGTACCGAAGAAGTGAGCAGCTCGCCCATCGCCTCGCCGTGGTCCGACGTGAACGCGACCGAGGCTGTCCTGGTAGAGGCCGGAGGTGCTGGAAGCTCGTCGAGGAGCTTTCGCCCACGTAGCGATCGTACGCGACCTGGCAGCGCGTACCGCCGCCGGCGGCGCGTCGTCGTTCGCGGGTACGTCGTTGACCCTGCACGCGCAGCTTCACCTCCCGCCTCGGGCGCGTCGCCTGCGGTCGACGACCACGGCGCGCGCGCTCGTGACGCGCTCCATGGCCTGGCCCTCTTCCCGGACGCGACCGACCGTGGTTAGCCTCCCGCCCTCGAGGCACTCGAAGGGGCGCATCGCGCGAAGCTGCCCTTCTGGCCGGGCGGGCGCCTTGAACTCGAACACCGTGCGGGCCGCCCGAGGCGCTGCGCGTGGCACCACTGGTTCGTGTCGGAGGTCACGAGCGTGGTCAGCGGCTCGCCGTCTCAACGGCGACTGTTCTTCTCGGTCCTCGCGGGCGTCGTAGGGCTCGTGCGGATCGGCGAAGTGCGCGAGCAGGGAAGAGCGGCTTCGCGGGGATCGCGCGCGGCGGGGCTCGCAGAGCGCACCTTCGCGTTCTCCGCCAGGGCGATGTCCCAGGTAGAGTTGCAGTCGTAGCTCGAGACCCGCGGCTCGGACTCTGGTCCTGGTAAGAGCGGCGTCAGCGATCCGGCAGATCACGGCGCGGGAGTCGTAACCGCGGCCGCTCAGCCACTCGGCGCGAGCAGCAGGCGCGCCGGCACGCCCACGCCGTTGTTGAACACCTTCGTCTCGAAGCGCGCCGGGCGCCTAGAGAAGAGGGGCTCGTGTGCGGGGAGCGGGCGTCATCGGCGCTGCCGAGAACGTGTGCGGGAAGGCGATGCCGTCGCGGGCGAAGCGCGTCGAGCCGGCGCGCGTCGTACTTCCCGGCCGGATCGAACACCGCGTCGGCGCTTGCAGCGGTCGTCACGATCAGTGGACGACGTCGACGGGCTTCCGGGGCTTCCAGCTCGGGGCGAAGGCGCCCGGGCCGCGCGGTCGTCGCCTCCCGGGAACGGAGGCGCCTGCAGGCGGTACAGCGCACGAGCGCCGGAAGCGCCAGGGGAAGGCAGGAGGCTGCGGCATCCGCGGGGAGCGCAATCTCTTCGGCCTACCTGCCGGCCTTCTTGAGCGTGCCGCCCCGAGCCCCCATGCGCCGCAGGTGAGGCGTGGATGAAGTCGTCGAGGTCGCCGTCGAGCACGGCCTGGATGTTCCCCCTTCCCGACCTCTGTGCGCTCGGGTCGCCCGACCATCTGGAAGTAGGGCTGCATCGTACGAGCGGGATCTGGTAGCCCCAGGAGATCTCGCCCTTTCCCGCCGTAGAGCTTCGAGATCTCGGCGTCGCGCTCCGCGTCGCGCAGCGCGGCGAGAGCTCGGCCTTCATCATCGCCATCGCCATCGCGCGGTTCTTGTGCCGGCTTTCCACGCTGGCTCTGGCAGCGCACGATGATCCCGGTCGGGATGTGCACGAGGCGCACGGCCGGCCCGGTCTTCTGTTTGACGACGCTGGCCGCCCTGGCGCCGCCGGCGCGCATCGTGTCGACGCGCAGGCCTCGGCCTGAGCTTTCGATCTCGCCTCGCCTCCCTCTCGACGTCGGGCGTCACGTCGACCGGGCAGACGTACCGCCGCCGCGCCTGCGCAGTCGAGACGGGCTGATGCGCACAGACGGTGCACGCCGCGCTCGGTCTTAGGTAGCCGCGAAGGCGTACGCCCTTGGTTTGGACCGTGGCGGAGCGGATGCCGGCTCAGGCGTCGATGCGCTCGAGCTCCTCGATCTCGTACCCGTGGTCGTACGCCCAGCGCGCGGTACATGCGCGGGAGGATCCCGGCCCGGTCGCAGGCGTCGAGCCCACCGGCGCCGGCCGCGATCTGCGACGCAGCCGGCGCGGTCGCGGGCTGCTGGCCAGTGCGCAGCACTCCTGAACTGAAGCGCTCGTCCACGTCCTCAGCTGACGCGCTTCGAAGCGTCGCGGCGATCTCCTCCCCTGGACGTCGGCGAGAGCGCCGAGCCGTCTCTGCCCCATCTGCACTAGAATCAGCCTGGCCTCGAGGCGCCGCGTCCGCGCACGCACCGTCTCGACGACCTGCTGCCGTCCTGATCCCTTCACCTCCTGGACGACCTTCTGCGCCTCCCGATCTGGTTGCCCTGCGGGGCGGTCGCGCCTCGCAGCGCGTTCAGCTCGTCGAAGCGACGGCATCCGCGCGTAGGTCGAAGCCCCTCCACCAACTGGCAGGCGCTCGCGGGCGATTCGGGACGTTCTGCCTGGGTCGCTGAGAGGGAGTGGCATGTGACCGTCGAAGTATAGAGGCCCTCGCACACGAAGGAAGATCGCGTCCCCTTCGCAGCCGGGAACGCCGGTGCTCCGGCCCTCGGCTCTACATTCTCCCTCCGCGAGGCGAGTGAAGAAGGAAAGAAACGGAGCCGGGCTGGAGCCCGGCGTTCCCGGCTGAAGCTCAATCCTGGACGCCATGCGGTCGAGGATGCCCTCGGACTGAACGGTCGCTGCCGATCTCGTCGCGCTCCTTCGGCGCGAGGTCGCTGATCACCTCGCAGCCCTTCTCGGTGATCACGACCACGTCCTTCTGATGCGGATTGCCGATCGCGGCCTGCAGTCGTGGTCAAGAGGCCGGGCTCGACCGTGGGCTAAGGCCACGCCCGTGGGACGAAGGGCGTCAAGCGTCGCCCGGTCGTGGACCTGCAGCCCGATGCGGCACGGGCCGTGGAGCACGTACTTCGCGAAGCCCTTCTCCTTGAGGACGTCGCCGCGGCCTGAGACGTCCTTGATCTTCGCACCGGGCTTGCAGGCGGCGATGCTCCGCTTCTGGGCGGCGAGCACCGCGTCGTAGAGTCTGGCGGCATGGAACTTTGCCGCGCCGGTGGCCGCCAGCTGCGCGTGATGTCGGTCGTGAGCTGGTCGTGCCTCCGGGGCCGTAGTCGACGAAGCACGATCTCCTCCTTCTGCAGGCGCCGGCTGTTCGTGTCGTAGTGCAGCGAGCAGGCGTTCCGGCGCCGATGGTTCCTGTAGGCCTTGCCGAAGAGCGCCCTCGCGGATCTGCATCGAAGGTCATCAGGCCGTCGAGCTTCCCACTCGCCGATGCCCGGCTTGGTCGAGCGCAGGGTCTTCGTCTGAGCCAGGGCCTGGCGCGGCGGCGGCGCGCTGGCCGCAGGCCAAGTCCTCACAGGCGTCTTCACCCGGCGCATCTCGACCAGCGGGTTCACGTCGGCGACCTGCGACCCCCGAACTTCTCCTCGAGCTTCTTGGCCAGCGCACTCCTCGCGCGTCGGCCGACCGTCGAACAGGGTCCTTCTAGCTGATCCGTGAACAGCTCGCCGGCCTCGTCGTACGAGTCGGAGAGCGCGATCGTCGGACCGGAGGTTCGTGCCGATCTTCTTTGCGGCCGTCCAGGAGGTCCTTGTCATCGTCTCTCGAAGCTCGTCGGTCGTGCGCGTCGTCCCCGGAAAGCCCGTCGGGTCCTTCACCCACGCGCGTCAGCTCTCGCGTCCCCAGATCTCCCCGTTCCACACCTCCTTGCCGGAGGTTCTGCTCGGGCAGGAAATCTGCCGCTCTTCCCGTGAGCAATACGTAACTGAAACAAAACGAAGCATACC
>ERZ1370068.935-contig-10855_pt1 | contig 20190 bp, 34 predicted proteins | sample MGYA00561227_ERZ1370068 | MGnify/ENA primary metagenome ERZ1370068 (study PRJEB38410, sample SAMEA6850437) | metagenome | study: Metagenomic assessment of the ecological functions of the soil: analysis of the soil microbiota associated with the... | reverse complement strand
ATCTACGTGCCTCCTGGCTTGCCGATGTTCAGATGGGGATAGCCAAATTTCACCGCCAGCTAATGGCGAATTCGCAAACAGTGAGGTTGACCCCCAGGCGAGAAAGCAGATTCTTCCGCTCTGTCCCTGGGCATGTCCACAAAGACATAGCGCGCCGGTTGAAAATCGCGGAAGGGACAAGCAAGATCCATACGGCAGCGCTCTTGCGCGCATTGGGCGTTCGCAATCGAACCGAGGCGCGTTTTTGTTGCGGCGAGGCTTGTGGGATCGATCCAACGAGCCGCAGAACAGTCCGTGAAGAATCTGAGAGGAACGCAAAGTAGGTCGCAAAATCGCTGAGTTCCAGAACGACTGTGTGAATCCGAACGGAGAACGGAGCGGGAATCAGACTCAACCCTTGAAGGGGGCCAACCTGAAGCCGCTAAGCGTTTTTGCTCTTCTGAAAAATTGCAAAGTGAACTTCATGCGAACGACAATCTCTCCAAAACCTGCAATTTCATCGTCGATTTTCGCCCAATAAAGAGTCTGCTCAATGACTTGTGACCACCGGATGACCTGATCACTGGGATTATTACGCTTCTTCCGGCTCGCTTGACCTGTCCATGCACGTCGGCATCTCCCCATGCCGATCCAGCAGCGCACGGATGCGCGCCGCCTCGCTGGTGAAGTCCCACCGATGGCAATAGCCTGTGTTCTTCGGCCCTACGGCGCATTCTTGCGCCGCAGCACAACGCGCGCATGATTTCGTCATCGGTTGGATGTCGCATTCTATTCCCCCGCCTTGGCAAGCCATACCACGCCACGCCCGGCCTTGCCACACCTTGCCTGCCTTGCCCCCGCCAAGCCTTGGCCCAGCCCGTAGATCAGCCCCTTATTGCAGCCGCCGTCTGCGCACCTTCTCGATCAACGGTTTCGAACTCGCAGAAAAAGAGTTTGCCGGCGCTGCTTTAAAAACGTCCACGCCTCGCCGCCCTGATCGATCCCCACGCAGGAGACGCCGAGCGACCGGGGATCCGACTGCGGATCGTGTCCGCTATGCTGGCACGCAGGTGCCAGCAGTTTTGCCGCTTTGCCAGGCCCAGCTACCGATCTCACGTTTACATCCGGTCAGGCGCTCGCTTTCGATTTCGATTACGACTTGCATTTTGGACGATTTTTGATCCGTCCCAAGAGCCGCGGTCCGCCTGCCTACGCCTGATTTCCCGGGGCGCGGGCCTCAAGTCGCATCACTGAACGTCGATCCTGGGTGATAGGCCACTTGGTTTCCGCGCGGAGCGTTCCACAGGACCTTACACACTGAACGTACGTCTTGCGCCTGTCGCGCGCGGACGACGTCAAAGGGGCGGACAATGACCAATCGACTCTCATTCACTGCGGCTCTGGTCGCATCGACGGCCATCGGCGCGAGCGCCGCATCGGCGCATCACCCGGGCATCGGCGGCATCGGCGGCGCCGGCGGCATTTTCACGATCGGCGCCGGCACCCTCGATCAGGGCCAGTTCGCTTTTTCCGTGTTCGTCGACTATCTCCGGCTGAAGCAACTGAGCGATCCAACTCTGCTCGCCAATATCGGTAACGACGTCCATGGACTGCAAACGGTCGAGAGTCGGTCGCTTGCGCTTGCTTATGGCATCACCAACGACTTGACGGTGTCGGTGCGCCTGCCATGGGTGCGCCGCACCGGCATTCTCGAAGGCGTGCAGGAAGATCCGGCCGATCCCGCCATGGTGCGTGACCGCGGCAACACCGGGCTTCTCTGCTGAATGGACGCGAATGCCAGCATGAAAAACTGATCTCTTCGCCTTTGGTCGCCCCGGTCCTTCTGGAGGGTGTGAGCCAATGCGGGGTCCGCGCTACTGAACCCCTTGAGAATATCTGCGTGCGAGAGAAATCCATGTGGTCTGCAGCTACAGAGGCCCTCCACTCAATGTCCACTTTGCCTCAATGCGGGCGACCAAGCTCCGCAGCCCTCGGGAGGACCGCCAAACGAAGTCGATTGTTACTGCCACCATTGCCTCTGGTTGCTTCGGGCAATGTTCGCAGCCAGCGCATGCCGGCAAGAGGTGGAGCTTCGACCAACCGCGCCGCGGCGGAATTCAGCTGATCAGGTCTGACATGGTACGCTTCCCGCGCCACGCCAAACTTGGTTTGTATGGCGAACAAAACAACTGGGGGAATCCTGCCGCTGCTTATGAGATCGATGAGGTCATGGCAGGCTCAGGAGGACGCCGCAGTAAGGTTTTTCCAACCCTTTTTGACGCGCTTCCCTGTCAAAGCTGAGATGATCAAGACCACCATCGATCCACGGATAGAGGAGGTTGAAAAGGCAGTTAGAGCAAAGAGCAGCACCAAATTTGTGGCCGCCTTCTCGACGGGAGCTGAACCAGCGGCTGCAATAGCTGCCAATGGCGCCGGCAAGCTGCCATACGCATTCAGCGTCCAATCGCGTCTCCGTTCGACCAATCAGAATTTTGCGCCAGGCAACAGAATGAGAGCTGGAGCGCACCTGACCGAGCAACATGGCTTCCGAAGGGCCATTCGCTGACCGGGCCGGAGCCCAGCTCGCAAAGTCCTGGGCAGCGATCCTCGCTACGCCCCGGATAGCGACCAAGCTCTGCAGAGCAGCGGAAATGACTGCGATGTGCCTACAGCCGACTGTCGCGACTTGGCTGGGGGCGTGTTCGGCTCAGCGCCAAGGGAGATATTTCGAGGCGACCCGTCGCCTGCTATAATTCTGCCTTCATAGGTCACCGTGACCACGATCAGTCCCGCAGAGGCGCTAACCCTCTTGTAGGAGCCAACGATGAGTGCGATTTGAATTCGGTGATTGTCCGCAAGGCTCAACGAAGACTTTGGCAGGAAACACCCTTCGGTATTCGCAGTTTCGACGCGGGCATCACATGGCACGTTCCCGGTCATAGTCCGCTATCAGGCGACTATACCGGCCACGATCAGGTCGGGAGGCTTCTTTCAACGCACGATGGAGCTTTCCGGAGGCGCGTCAGCATGGATGTGCACAATGTGCTGGCTGAAGACAATCTCGTTGTCGCCTTGGTCACCGTGAATGCAGAACGAAACGGGCTTTCCGCGTCGTTTCCGGAGATCCACGTCTGGCGTGATGAGGGACGGCAAAGCTGCACCCGACTTCCGCGAGTATCAAGGCGCGATGAGCAGCGGGAGGATCAGTTCTGGTCGTGACGCTGGCATCTCCTCTCTTTCAAGCCAATGTTGGTTCCGGGTCGTTCGCAAACCGGGTCGAGACGCGCAACCAGCCCTGTCATGTGTCCGTTATGCCGCCGGACGCAGAAGTGGCTTATCCTGCTCCGCGACGCAACCGGAACGAACACGATGACTACGACCGTCAGCGCCTCGGCACTGGCGCTGCACCTCGATTGCAGCCGGGCCTCATATCGGCAAGCCTGGAAGCCGATGGCGTGATCCAGCGGCAAGGTGACCGCTTCCCGCTCGATAAGAACCGCGGTCGCCTATTTACGATATTTGCGGCGCGAGCATTGGCGATCACGCGCGCGCGGAAGCCGACGCGCGGCCCACGTGGCGGTCAAGACCGAGATGTTGCAGTTGCGGTCAGCACAATAGAGGCGCGAGCTGGCGTGGCGTGACGACGTCGATGCCTCTGATCGGCCAGCGATCGCTGGCGTATGGCCGACGAGCACGGTGAGCCGCCGCTCGATGAACAGGACTGGACTACCGGGGCGCGATGTGGACGATGACGACTGCCAGACCCCGATCTTCCGTAGCGCTGGTCACCGTCGCGGTCGCGGTGTTCCGGTCCAACCAATTTACCGAGCCAAGGCTGGCCTATTTAGAAGCATCGCCAAAGCCGCAAGACTAAACAGGCTACCCGAAAAAGTATGCGGGCCAAAATAGCACCCAGATCGCCGCACCGCAGAGGGCGACAAACCAGGCAAGCGAAAGCCAGACAAGCACGTCGTCTCGGTTCATGAATCCGGTTGGCACGCCGCAAACCGCAAGGTGTCCCTTGTTCTTGCTGTCGTTCATCGCTTGCTCATGTTTTATTGTTTGTCGCTGCCGTTGACCTTGCTCTGACACCACCAGCACGGAGGCGAGCAGACGCCAGATCATCATGCAGCCTCCTCGTCCAGCACTGCCTTGTAGAGACCGTCGCTGGCGATCTTCTCCAAGAGATCGCTGACCAGCCGTGCCGTGCTGTCCTTGCCCATCGCCCGCGCGGCCTCACGCAGCGACTTCAACACGCCGTCGCTGAGTGGCAGCGGTTCGTCTGGCAGCGTCAGGTTGGTACGCTTAGGCAGTTTGATTCCCACCCACGGGTCATCGCCATGGGTCATGATTTGTGGCGCGTAGGATCGCACCGGGGTCGGTGTGGTGGGCATTTGCTTGCTCCTGTGGTGAAGGCCGGGATGGCACTTCGTTCTGCGACCCGCATGGGGTCGCAGCATCGAAGGGCCAGTCCGTGAGGATTGCGGGTCGCTGGATCAGTAACCAGTGGTCACCGGTCTTGTCTCGCACCCTGCTCGCGCCTCAAAGCAGCGAGCATGCAGGTTGGCGCTGGCGCGGGGTCAAGCAATGATCCCGGTGCTGTTGGCGCAAACCGATCAAACTTTCACTATGGTCTTGTACCACGCGGACGCTCGGAGCTACTTGCGAACTCGGGCCAAACATTTGTTTTATCAGCCGCCAATGCGATCTGAAGGGGTGGACCTATCCTTCAGTCAGACCATAGTCCCATATCAGGTTGACGACTGCGCGACTGCCGCTGATCGAGCGCAAGCGGCGGCTCGCCAAGCTGATCGGCAGGGCCAAGCGGCGATCCATCCGGTATCGCTGAGCATCTGGCGGTGACGGCCCGACCGTGTTCGAGCATGTCTGCCGCATGGGCCTGGAGGGCATCGTGTCGAAGCGGACGGACGCGCCCTATCGCAGCGGGCCGTCGAGGACGTGGCTCAAGTCGAAGAACCCGGCGAGCGAGGCGGTGCGCCGGGAGCGTGAGGAGGAGTGGTGCTAGTCCGTCGCCGAACACTATCGCGATCTAATGGAGCGGCAAGTCGTCATCGAGCTTTGCCGGTGGCGTTGCCGAGGCGATCTATCGTAGCGAGCGACGCAAGCGAGGAGGTGCTGCGGTTCGCGATCTGCCACTGCTGCATTGGCACTGACCTCAAGCGGGCGAGAGCCGCGCTAGGGTGATTTGCGGCGGCTGACCGGTGTCCGCTTCGACGCGCAACCGTTCCGCCGAACGCGCACGGGCGTTGCTGCTGACGCATTGGCGCGCCGTCGTACGGCACCTGCGTGTCGGCACTGGTCGAAGACCGGCGGATCGAAGTGCGCGACCGCGTCGAAGCGATCATTGATCACAGCATGAACACACCGGACACGAAGTGGATACGTTGAACCGCGGTACGGCCCGAGGCCGACCCCGACTCCACGCGGCGCGGGTCTGACCCACGACTTAAAATCGGAGACAGCCGCCTACTCGTTCCAAATATCGGATGAGAGCTTCCAGTCATTTCCGACCTTTTTCCCAAACCACGACATACTTCCCGGTCACTTCCTGCGGTGAAGGGGCCTTAGTTTTAAAGCTGAAGGTTCCGATCTCCCGTGCCGCGTTGGGGACCAAGTGACTTGACGTCCAAGGTCGTCAGTTTCGGATCGCCAACTCTTTCCGCCATGCTTTTGAACATTGCTCCCAATGGCGGCTCCGCCCCTGTACCATTGCAGAGCCCTGCGGGAATGCGGTTGCATCAGTGGTGTAGAGCGATGCAACGCCAGCGAAATCGCCCTTATTGAAGAATTCGATCCATTTCGCATTGACTGCCTCAATCTCGGCTTTCTGAGCCGACGCCGGTGCGATCAACCCGACTACGAACGCAGTCATCAGTATAATCCTGCGCATGATCAGCTCCATTCCTATCCAAGCGAACCAAGCTAGGGTGGCCGCGGCAATGATCGATGCCACCAGCCTATCCCGGTCCCGGTCGCTTGGCTACCGTGGCTGAGACTCTGCGTCCGGAGTGGTGAATAAGCGATCGCCTGTCTCATTGGGCTCGCTGTTCGCGAGTCCAGTTTGCAGCGCCCCCTCCCCGACGACGCTAAGGGTTCGTCGCCCGCGGCACAGACAAGGAAGAAAAGGTTGCTGCATGAAATTCACCGGTGAACGTCCCCTCGCCGATCCGAAGAAAGCCGCGCGCAAGCCGTCGAGCCTGCCAATGCGGTCCAGCCAGTCCCGGAGGGCCGCATGCACATTGAGAAGATCAACCCTCCGTTCCTGTACAAGCGAGTGCGGCTCGGTGGCAGAATACAGGGCCGGCCTCTGAGCTAAGCAGAATTGCGCAGCTTGACCAACGGACTGCCCTCCCGGACCAATGTCTGCACTCGGCGGAAGCGGACGTGCGGCCGCCCCCATGAGGAAGTCCGGCTTGACCTGAGAGACATCAGCTTGGTAGGGCCGCGCGTTCTTGTGCAGTCGCGCGCCCTGGCAAAGATTGCAATCGGATCGTTCGGGACCCGCGATCCTGGCTGCCTCAAATCACGAAAAGTTGGCCCGCATCAGAGGTGCACTACGCTCGCTGAACTGTTTTGGGGAATTCTCATGAATTCGCAGGAACAATTTGCGGCGTTCGAATTCATGTGCCGTGACACCGGCTGCACAGCGAACCCAACCAAAGCCGCGGCGCGAATCAACTCACAGGATGGTTCCCATGGCTCGTCAACAACGCGACTTCAAAGGCCGAAACTCCAATCGATGACATAGCGCTATTGTACAGCGACGACGAATGTGTTCAGAGGCTCGCCTCCAAACACAAGGACACCAGGAACCTACCTGAAAGCGATCGCAAGGCTGATCAGCCGTCTTGCCGTCCCTATTGAGTAGCGGCGGCTTAATCTCAGCCAATGATACGGGCAGTGAAATGAAGCGGCGTGAGTTCATCACGCTTCTAGGCGGCGCGGCGGTCGTATCGCCGATCGTTGCTTTTGCGCTGCAGAACTACCGCATGAAACGGATCGGCGTCTTGCTGGGGGCGACTACGGAGCATGATCCGGAGTCGGAGGCCCGCCTTGATTGGCGGCACTAATTGCAGAAATTTGCAAGGAGGAGAAGGTCATGCCTCAAACAGCTTCCGAAGACTGACGCATCAGCTGTCAACGTCGCTGATTACATCGTCGAGCGCCTTGCCGCAGAAGGAATCGACCACTGCTTTGGCGTTGCCGGCGATTACGTGTTTCCAATTTGCGATGCGGTCGACAGCAGCGCTAAGGTGAAGTGGATCGGCTGTGCCAATGAATTGAATGCGTCTTACGCCGCAGATGGCTATGCGCGCATCCGGGGCGCGGCGATGTTGGCAACGACCTATGGCGTCGGCGAGCTATCCGCCATAAACGGCGTCATGGGCGCTAACGCGGAACGATCACTGGTTTTTCACGTCGTCGGAATGCCCTCCTATCAGCATCAGCGCGTTGCACAAGATCGCCCATCACACGCTCGGCGACGGCGTCTTCGCCTGCCTGCGACGCCGGTTGCATCAAAACCCGATCGGCTTTCGCCGCCTTAATCCATTCATGTTTTTGCTGCTTATGAAGCATCGAGCGGCTTAGGCTTTCACGAGCGGACACCCGCCCTTGTCCAGCGGCCGCCAGACATCGTTCGGCGCGGAGCCGTCGAGACGAGCTTGAACACGTCCCACTTGCCCCTCGACTCGGCGGGCTTCTTCGTCTCGTACAGGTACATCGGATGGATGTGCCGCCCGTCCGCGCGGATCTGGCCCTTCCCGAATACCGGGTCGTCCGTCGGCAACGCCTTCATCGTCTCAACGACCTTGGCGCCATCGGCCGCGTTCTTCGCCTGTGCGACGGCTTTGATGAGGTGTGCGGTCGCGCTGTACATGCCGGCATGCATGTGGTTAGGATATTCACCCTTAGGATGCGCGGCCGAAAGCGCTTTGCAAAATCGCGCGTCGCATCGTTCGCATCCCAATAGAACGCCTGGATCGTCTTCACGCCCTGCGCGGCTTCCAGGCCAAGCGGCGGCACGTGCTGGAGGTCGAACACTAGCGCGGCGAGCCGCTGTCGCTGTCCGAGACCGAATTCGGCGGCCTGCTTCAGCGACTGGCTCGTGTCGCCGCCGGCGTTGGCGAAGGCGACGACGTCCGCGCCCGAAGATTGTGCCTGCAGTAGGAAGGACGAGAAATCCGCCGTGTTGATCGGATGCCGCACGACGCCGAGCACTTTGCCGCCGTTTGCCGTCACCGCATCGGTGCAGCTTTGCTCGAGATCCTTGCCGAACGTGTAGTCGGCGGTTAGGATGAACCAGGTCTTGCCGCCTTCCTTGGTGATCGCTTGGCCGAGGCCGTAGCCCAGCGCATAAGTGTCGTAGGTCCAGTGCACGAAGTTTTTCGAGCATTGCGGACCTGTCAGCACCGCCGAGCCCGCGCCGGATCCGATCACCGTCTTGTTCTTCTCGTTGGCGACCGCGAGGACCGCGAGCGCCACCCCCGAGTTCGGCAGGTCCATGACGACGTCGACGCCCTCGTTGTCGAACCACTTTCGCGCAATAACCGAGCCGATGTCGGGCTTGTTCTGGTGATCGGCGATGATCACCTCGACCGGCACGCCGAGCGACTTCGCGTAGTCGGCGACGGCGAGGTCGGCGGCGACTTTCGAGCCGATACCCTGGAAGTCGGCGTAGACGCTTGAAAGATCGTTCATAACGCCGATCTTCAACAGTTTCGTCTGCGCGCGAAGCGACGCAGAAAGCAAGGGAAGGGAAGCGGCGCCGAGCACGAATTGCCTGCGGTCCATGGATGTGTCTCCTGAAAAGATGATGGTCACGCGAGCTTGAGAAGCCGAGCTGCATTCTCCTTGAGGATGAGCGGGCGTACCTCATCCTTGATCTCGATCTTTCGAAGTCCGCGAGCCAACGCTCCGGACTGATCATTGGCCAGTCGGAACCGAACAGCACCTTCTTCTTGAGTAGGGTGTTGCAGTACTGGACGAGAATCTTCGGGAAATATTTCGGCGACCAGCCCGACAAGTCGATGTAGATATTCGGCTTGTGGTTGGCGACGGCGAGCGCCTCCTCCTGCCAAGGGAAGGACGGATGCGCCATGATGATCGTCATGTCGGGGAAGTCGACCGCGACATCGTCGATATACATCGGGTTCGAATATTTGAGCCGCATGTTGTTGCCGCCGCGCATGCCGGAGCCGACGCCGGTCTGCCCTGTGTGGAACAGCGCGGGCTTGCCTGTTTCCTGGATCGCCTCGTAGAGCGGATAGGCGAGACGGTCATTTGGGAAGAAGCCCTGCATCGTCGGGTGGAACTTGAAGCCCTGCACGCCGAACTCGTTGACGAGGCGGCGCGCCTCGCGCGCACCCATCTTTCCCTTGTGCGGATCGATCGACGCGAACGGGATCAGAATGTCACTGTTCTCCGCAGCGAGTTGCGCGACTTCTTCGTTTTTGTAGCGGCGGTAGCCAGTCTCGCGCTCCGCATCGACCGGAAAGATCACGGCCGCGACGTTTTTCTCGCGGAAGTGCGCGGCCGTTTCGGGGATAGTCGGCGGATGCTGCCATGGCGCGCCGAAATATTTCGCCATCGTGCTCTGCAGTTCGTCGTAGCCGTCGTCGGCGTGGCAGCCGCAAGGCTCTTCCGCATGCGTGTGGATGTCGATCGCTCGGACCTTCGTGATCTCGACCATGTCAGTTCCTCACAAGCGCACGACCGCGGGGTCGTTGTCGTCATAGAGCCGGTCCAGAAGTTCCTTGCGCAGCGTCAGCACCTTGCGGGCGTTGATGCTACCTTTCGCCGTCAGTTCGCCGTCGCTCATCGAGGGCGGGGTCGCTCAGCACCAGGGCGCGCACCGACGCGCGTAGACGAACTTGTCGCATGCTGCGATAGCGCGGACAGGCGCGAGTGGATGAGCGTCCGCATCGGCATTCGAGCCGAACACTCCGCCCGTGTCGCCGGCGCTCAGCACGGACTCGTTCATCGAACCGGGATGCGGGAAGACGAGAAGCCCGGAGTTCGTTGCGGTCGTGACCCGTCACGACCACGTCGAGCGCGATGTCGGCAAAATGCTTGAGCGCATCGAGACGGATGTTGGTGGCCCGCACCCACGTGCCGCTCATCAGCTTAAAGTCTTCCGAGATGCGGCCGTCTGAAGTTCAGCCCGGCATTCGCGTCGTTCGGATCGACGAACTTCACGGCGTCGTTGGTGATGAGGAAGCCCTCCCACGTCGAACGCCTCCTTCGACTCGCCGGCTCCTGATAGTAGCCCCTTGAGGACATTCGGTCCTTCTGAGACGCAGCTCGCAGCGGCCATCTTCGTCTGGGATGAGCTTCAACGTCACCTCCGGCAGAGGCACGCCGATGTTGCCCGGCCGGTCGACGGGTTGATGCGTCTGCGTCGCGGACGGCGCCGTCTCGGACATGCCCCAGCCCGAGAACATCAACGGCACTTCGCCGCGCACCTCCTTCGCGAATTTCGCGAGCGCCGACCAGATATCCTGGCGTAACCGATGCTGCCGCGTAGAAGATCAGGTCGGTATCCCGAGGTAGGCGCGCTTGAGGTCGTTGTCCTTCTCCATCGCGGCGACGAGTTGCGCAAAGCCGATCGGCACGTTGAACGCAAGGTTTCCGGCGTGTTCGCGGATGTTGCGGACTGACGCCGCGAAGCCGGCCTTCGTCGGCTTGCCATCGTCGATGTACAGGCTGCCGCCGTTCGCGAGCATCATGTTGAAGCTGTGGCTGCCGCCGAACACATGATCCCACGGCAGCCAGTCGAGGATTTTGGCGGGGCGCGTGGATGACCGGCATGGCGGCAGCCATTTGCGCCTGATTCACGCACAGCATGCCGTGCGTCGTCAGCACGCCCTTCGGGTTTGCGGTCGAGCCCGACGTGAAGATGATTTTCGCCAACGTGTCGGGTCCGACGGTCGCGTGCGCGGCATCGACGCCGGCGCTGCCGTCGCTCTTCAGCAAGTCAGCGAACGTCGACGCACCGCCGGCCCCGTTGCGCGCCACGACCTTCTCGATCCTGTCGAGGAACGGTAGCGCGAGCGCCGCGTCGTAGGCTGCGCCGTCGTCCGCGAAAACCATTTTCGGGCGCACCGTTTCGACCGCGTATTGCAGGCGCGGATAGGCGTCCGGTACGAGCGAATACTGCTCGGCGAGGGGTACGTAGCGGAACGGCGACGTACTGGCGCGGCGAGCGCGAGGAGCCCGTGGTCGACGCTGTTGCCGGACTATGATGACGATCGGCGTTTCCGGTCCGAGCCCGCGGCCGACCAACGACTGACGCCAGGGATCGCACTTGGCTAAGCGCGTCGGCGTACCGCACCTGCGCGCCAGCCTTGACCCGACCGCTCCGCAAGAGAATACGCGATCGGGCGCCTCCTGGTGCTCAAGCGATGCAGCCCATGCGCCCGTATTCCGCAACCACGGCCCGAGCAGGACGCGCGATCGCAACAGGATCGATCCGTCCGGACGATCTTTCACGAACGACATCATGCGGGATGTAGGTCGGCATGGTTCTGCGCTCCTTACGGCAGACTTTCGCTGGCTGCTTTCAGCTTCAGCAGTTTCACAAGCGCGCCTCGTCGCGCTGTCGCACCAGCCTCCGTGAGATCGCGCGCGCCGATCTCGTCGGTCACTCCGGCCATCACGCGGCTGCCGAGGTCGGCGTCGACCGAGAGACTGCCGAGGTCGCGCCACATGCCCTCGGTCGCCTGCCACAGCGGCTCGTCGAACAACGCACCGATGCCGCCCTTTCCGCCCGACAGATGCAGGTTGAGGAACGGCCCGAGCGGAGACCAGCGCAATCCGGGACCGTGCGCGATGGCGGCGTCGACATCGGCGACACTGGCGACGCCCGCGTTCACCAGGTTGAACGCTCTCCTGCCAGAGCGCCGCCTGCAGCCGGTTCGCCACGATGGCCCATGATTTCGCGACGCAGATGGATCGGGTGCTTCGCCCATCGCACGATAGAAGTTCAGCGCGCGCTCGATCGCGTCCGGCGACGTCTGCTTCGCCGCCACCCGCTTCGACGAGCGGAATGAGATGCGGGGATTGAACGGATGACCAAGCACGACGCGCTCCGGATGGCGGATGCAGGCATCCTGGAACTGCTGATCATGATCGTCGACGCGCTTGTCGCAAAGGGGATATCGGTGGCGCTGCCTGGTCTAGCCGGCGGAACAGTTCTCGCTCCGATGCGTCGAGACGTTCGGGGCCGCTTTCCTGCACGAAGCCGACGTCGGCGACCGCATCCTCCGGCGAGGCAGTGAACCGAAGGCGCTCCTTGACGCGCCGGATGACAGGCCGACCTGCGCCATCACAGGCCATTGCGTGTCCACAGTCCGGCGCAGCGCGTCTTCCGCACCCGGCGCCGGATCGCTCGCCACGACGTCCATGCCGCCTGCGAGGAAGGCGGTCGCCCAGCTCGCGCCGATGACGCCGGTTCCAACGATCGCGACGCGCGTGACGGGCGTGCTCATGGCAACTCCTGCGCTGCGAAGGCCGCGTCGAACGCGGCATTGAGGTCGTCATGACGGCAGCGCTCGACCAGCAGTGCGGCCTTGCGGGCACGCTTCGACCGCATGGAAGTCGGCGAGCGCCGCGTAGCGGCCCGCGAGCGGCACGAGGTGACGCTCGGCGAAACGCGCCTCGTCGAGGATCGCCGCGGTCGTTTCCATGATGCGGACGCCCGTCGGCGCCGTCGACCACAGGATCGAGGAGCCGTGCAAGGGTGGCGCTAGTGTCCATGTCCAACCGTCAGCGATGCTGCACTTTGGCCGCGCGGCCTTCGAGGAACGCGCTGAGCCGCGCCTTCGCGGCGGGATCGCCCTGCGCGACGCCCGCCATCAACGCCTCGAGGAGGAGACAGCCTGCCGCCGGCCCGCTTTCCGGCGATGCGCGGCAACGCCTGTACCAGCGCGAAGTTGGTGAGCGGCGCATTGCCGGCGATTTTCTTCGCGATTTCTGATGCCTTTGTTCAGGCCCTCCCCGTTCGGCACAACGTGGTTGCGACAGGCCGATCGCGTAGCCCTCGTCGGCGCCGTAGGTGCGGCCCGTCAGCATCATGTCCATCATGCGCGCGACGCCGACGGGAGTTTCGGCACGCGCACCGACGCGCCGCCGCCGACGTAGATGCCGCGGCTGCCTTCGCGGAAGCGCGTAGAAGGTGGAGGCTTCCGCGACGCGGATACGCGCGGCCGCGGCCAGTTCGAGTCCACCGCCGACGACGGCCCCGTGAGCACCGCAACGACCGGCAGCGTGCCGAACTCGGTCTGGCTCGAAGGCGCGCATGCCACGAGCGCGAATACCGGAGCGCGCCTTCGGCGACGCCGCGCCCTAGCAGGCTCCAGGAGATCGAGTCCCGCACAAAAATGATCGCCGTCGCCGACGGGCGCGACGGCTTTGACCTGCTCCGGCGGTCGGCTGAACCACCGTTCGAGGCAGGAGGCTACGGTCTCGTCGTTCAGCGCGTTGCGCTTCGCAGGCCGGGCGAGATGCACGATCGCGACCGCGCACCTGCAGTTCCACATGGATGCTGGCGAGATCATCCGCGCTCGCGGTGCCCATCGCGCATTCTGCCGAGATCCGCCTTATTGGCGAAGTTTCGCAGCGTCGCGACGTTGTCGTTATCGTTATGTCATGGATGACGCGGCTCTGGTCGCGGCGGACCTTCTCGCGTCATCAAAGCAGCCGGCGGCAAAGTGGTCGTTGAAATTGCGCGCCTGCCGCTCAAACACGGCGGATATCTCATCGGCGTTGCCGCCGCCGGTGTAGAGTTCGGGCGCGAAAATGATTGCCCTGGCGAATGCAGGTGCCGACGCGACGACCTCGATCAAGCAGGCGACCGAGGAGTTCGGCAAAATCGACAGGATATGGCAAGCGGCGAAGCCCGCTGGGCACCTGGTGTTCCTGACGGACATCAAACTCACGGGACTGCAGGGCCAAGGCCCATCCCTGACCGAGGCGTCTCTATTGGAACTTGAACGGCTTGCCGACGCGCTGCCTGGTCGAAGCGCTTTCGGCAGAACGCGCTGGCGGGCGCATGAACCACCGCCGGCGTCGATTCCAGCGAGACTTCACCTAACGTGCGCGCCGCCAGGAGCATGGCTGGCTGGACCGGCCTCTGGCCGTCGCGGCGAAGATGCGCCACGAAGGCGCCGATCGACGACGCGCTGTTCGGGCCGACGACAATCCGCAAGGACGGCCGCCGCCGTGCACGAAACATGTTCTTGTTCCAGGTGAAGATGCCCGCCAGAAGGCAAGGCGCGTTGGGACAATACAAGCGGTCGCCGCTCACCATCCCGGCAGCTGAGGCGGTCCCCGCTCAAGGACGGCGGGTGCTCGCTCGTCTCCGCTAGGCAAGCCGGATCTCGCCTTCCGTTTTGCGCACTCGGATCGAGGCCGCTGCAAGTCCGTTCTTGAGGGGACATCTCGATCCGGTGGCACTAAATGTATATCTCCTGCGAGCGAGGAACTGCGGTGTGATGCCGGAGAGATGACAACGCGGCGCTGTGTGAGTCACGATCGGCGATAAATGATGGGAGGACGACGAATGCAGTTCTATCTCAACGGCTACCAGCCCGGTGATCCCGACATCCTCGCCGCCGCACCCGGCGCCGAGAAGCGGCCGGCGGGCCTTCCCGAAACCGTCGACGTCCTCATCGTGGGCAGCGGTCCCGCCGGAACGCTGCTGGCCGCGCAGCTGTCGACTTTCCCCGGCATCAGCACGCGACTCGTCGAGCGTCGCGACGGCCCGCTGCAGGTCGGTCAGGCCGGACGGCGTCGCCTGCCGCACGGTTGAGATGTTCGACGCTTTCGGCCTGAGCGGGAAGCTCGTCCGCGAGGCCTACTGGGTGAACGAGACCGTCGTTCTGGCGTCCATCGCCGGAAGACCGCTCGCAGATCGTGCGCACCGGCCGCGTCCAGGACACCGAGGACGGCCTGTCGGAGTTCCCGCACCTCATCGTGAACCAGGCCCGCCTGCTGCAGTACCTGCTCGACTACATGCAGCAAGTCGCCGACGCGACTCGTGCCCGACTACGGCCTGGAGTTCGTCACCCTGAAGGTCGAGACCGAGGGCGAGCATCCGGTCGTGGTCACGCTGCAGCAACGTGGCGACGACGGCGCGGAGACGATCGGTCCGCGCCAAGTACGTTGTCGGCTGCGACGGCGCGCGCAGCCGCGTGCGCGATGCGATCGGCGCCGTGCCGCGCGGCGACTTCGCCAACCACGCCTGGGGCGTCGTGGACATGCTGGCCGTCACCGACTTCCCGGACATCCGGCTCAAGGCCGCGATCCAGTCGGCGGACGAGGGCAACATCCTGCTCATCCCGCGCGAGGGCGGCTACATGGTGCGGCTCTACGTCGACCTCGGCGAGATCGACCCGAACAACCGCGAAGCCTTCCGTCTGAGTACACGCAGGAGAAGGTCATCGAGACCGCTCAACGCGTGCTGCGCCCGTATACGCTCGACGTGCAGGAGCGTGGCGTGGTTCGCGGTGTACCAGGTCGGCCAGCGCGTCACCGACCGGTTCGACGATGTCCCCGCGGAGCGAGGCCGGATCCCGCCTGCCGCGCGTCTTCATCGCCGGCGATGCCTGCCACACGCACAGCGCGAAGGCCGGCCAGGGCATGAACGTTTCGATGCAGGACACGTTCAACCTCGGCTGGAAGCTCGCCTCCGTGCTCGAGGGACGCGCCAAGCCGGACCTGCTGCGCACCTACACCGTCGAGCGCCACGCGATCGCCCAGGGCCTCATCGACTTCGACAAGGAATGGTCGAAGATCATGGCGCTCACCGCCGAAGGATCCAGAGCCGCCCGGAACTCGGCGGCGTCGATCCCGCAGAGCTTCAGGCCTATTTCGTGAAGTCGGGCCGCTACACGGCCGGCGTCGCGACGCACTACCCGCCGGCGACGGTCCTGACCGCCGAGGCGACCGCACCAGGCGCTCGCCAAGGGCTTCACGATCGGCATGCGTTTCCACTCGGCGCCCGTCGTGCGCCTCGCCGACGCCAAGCCGGTGCAGCTCGGCCACGCGGCCCGTGCCGATGGCGCCTGGCGCATCTACGCCTTCGCCGACGCGAGCGGACGAGCGACTGCGCGAGCTCGCGGACTTCCTCGCGGAATCGCCGAATTCGCCGATCCGCCGGTTCACGCCGAAGGGGGCGGACATCGACAGCGTCATCGACGTCCGCGCGGTCTTCCAGCAGGGACACCGCGACCTCAAGGTCGAGGAGCTGCCGTCGATGCTGCTGCCGCGCAAGGGGCGGTTCGGGCTGATCGACTACGAGAAGGCCTACCGCCCGACCTCAAGAACGGTCCCGACATCTTCGACCTGCGCGGCATCGACCGCGAGAGGGGCGCGATGGTCGTCGTCCGTCCGGACCAGCACGTTGCGAACGTACTGCCGCTGGACGCGCACGACGAACTCGCGGCCTTCTTCGGACGATTCCTGCTCGATCGCCGCTGACTCGGCGGCGAGAGGGCCGGATCTCCGCACGCGCACCTGAGCTCGAACCTGGTGCGGGAGTTTGCGGCGCTTTGAGCACTGGCAAGATCCGTTTTTGCTTCAAGCAGCTGACATACGGTCCAGGAGTTCGTAGGGCCGATTTTGTTGCAAAAGTCGGCTGTAACCGATGGGTGTCGTTCGGCCATTCGGGAAGGCCGACCGGCTTTGATCCGCCGGCCCTGACGCTCTCTACGCAACTCCTACGCTACGCAAATACACAGGGCATGAGCGGGTGGTGGTCGCGCAACCAGCGATGCGATCCGCCTCAGGTTCTGGGCGATGGCGGCCAGAACAAACTCATCCTGGGCGCCTCGTGGGCCGCGCAGTCGAAGCCGACCGAGCCGCAGGATGCGTTTCAAGTGTGCGAACCGCATCTCGATCTTCTTGCGCTCGCGCCGCGACTGCTCAAAGCTCTCGGTGCCTGCCAACGACCGGGCAACGTCTCGAGCATGCTCATGGATATCGCGCGGGATCTTGCGCGATGGCTCCTTTGGGCAGCACTGGGGTTTGAGCGGGCATACATCGCAGTCGAGCTTGCTCGCACGATACAGAAGCGTCTTGCCTTCGTGCACGGTGCCGCTCGTCCCGAGCCGCTTTCCACCCGGGCAATGGTAAACGTCATCGGTCGGGTCATATCGAAAGTCGCTGCGCGAGAACGTGCCGTCGTCCCGCCTCGACTTGTCGAACACAGGAATATGTGGCGCGATATCTTTCTCCTCGACCAGCCAGTTCAGCATCGGAGCTGCCCCGTAAGCGGTATCTCCGACAAGCCGCTCTGGCTTGAGGCCAAAGCGCTGCTCTGTTCGCTCGATCATGGTCTTCGCTGCGCCGACCTCGGCCTGGCGAATGGAGCAGGATGCCTCGACGTCAACGATGACGCCAAACTTCACGTCGATGAGATAATTGTCGGAGTAAGCAAAGAATGCCGGCCCCTTGTGAGCGCCGGTCCACTGGGCCGCGGGATCGGACGGCGAGACGAACTTAGGGACAACCTCGCTGGCGGCGCCCCACGCCGTGTCGTCGAGGGTTGCCAGATACTCTTTCACCGCGCGGCTTGACCTCGCCGGATCGCGATCCCTGCGCCAATCCTGGCCCGCGATCGAGCGCTGCTTGTTGGCATCTGCCGCAATCAGGCTCGCGTCTACCGCAAAACCTTCGCCACCAACCAGACCGGCCGCAATGCACGCCTCGACGACACGTTCGAATACGCGACGAAAGACATCTCCCTCGCGGAAGCGCTCATTGCGGGCCCGCGAGAACGCCGAATGATCCGGGATAGCGTCCTCGATACCGAGCTTGCAGAACCAGCGATAGGCGAGGTTCACCTGCACTTCACGGCAGATCAATCGCTCGGAGCGGATCGCAAAGACATATCCCACGACCAGCATCCGGATCATCAGTTCCGGATCGATCGACGGGCGGCCCATGGACGAATAATGAGGTGCTAGTTCACCGCGAAGCCAGGACAGATCGAGAGCAGTGTCGATCTTCCGCACCAGATGATCTTCGGGGACCGCATCGCAGCCGCTTTCAAAGCTGAACGCTGTTCCAGTGGGCGCTTCACACTATTTCTCGGACGGCGGCGAAGGGCTCCTGTCGTTCCGCCTGGATTAGGCTGCAAGGTTCTCATCGGCTCAAAAGCATCACTCCATTCGACTTCACGCTAGCGGATTGAGTTTCCGAGAATACAGGAGCCTCTCAGCAGAGCGCGTTCACTCGATCGCGAGCCCAACATAGTTCTCTGCCAGCGCCGTAGCTCCGGCCTTCGAACCCGTCACATAGTCCAGCTCCGCGATTTGTAGTCGATGCTGAAATTCGTCCGCTCCCGGGAAGCTATGCATCATCGACGTGAACCACCAGGAGAAGCGTGTGGCCTTCCATATGCGCCGCAGTGCGGTGGTCGAATATTGGTCGAGAAGGTCATCTCGGTTCGACTTGTAAAACGCAGTGATCGCGCGTGCCAGGATCTGCGCGTCCGAGGCCGCTAGGTTGAGTCCCTTTGGCACCTGTGGGTGGCACGACGTGGGCCGGATCACTCGCCAGAAAACAGGCGTCCGTAGCGCATGGGTGCGACCACCAGTACTGCGCATGCCGATGACAGTCTTGCTGAAAATCGGACCCTCCTTGGGCGCCCAGCCATCGTTTGTCGCGAGCGCGCTCGGAATTCGGCCCAGATACGATCGTCCGACCACTCGCTCGAGCTTCTCTGTGGGTGAACACTGAAAATACATGCGCTGGACGTCCGGCGAACGTGTGCTGACAAGGACGAAGCCACGCTCGTGCATCGCATAGATCAGCTCGTCGGACGATGGAGGGGCCTTCGCACAAGATGCCGAACCAGCCGAATGGATACAGACGCTCGTAAACCTTGAGCACGCCAGCCGGAATCGACGGTCTGCAAATGCCTTGCGTGCCGTCGCATCCAGCGATGAAATCGCAGGTGATCTCGGTTACCTCGTCGGTGCCCGATCCTGCTTGTCGCGAAAGCGGATCTTCGGCGTGCTGCTGTCCAGGTCGTAGATGCTCACATCTCGGGTCTGGAAGCGAATGTCACCGCTACTGTCCAGCCGCGCTTTGATCAGGTCTTTGTTGACATCATGCTGTGCATAGATCGTCACCTTTTTGCCACCAGTCAGCGATGGGAAATCGATGCGTTCGTCACGGCCGTCGAAACGCAGGATGATGCCGTCATGATGAAAGCCTTCCTTCATCATCCGCTGGCCAGCCCCGATCTGATTCATCAGATCGACGGTGCCTGTTCGAGCACGCCCGCCTTGATAATGGCCTCTACATCCTCGCGACTGTTCTTTTCCAACACTATCGATTCAATGCCCTGAAGATGCAGGATATGGGACAGCAGCAATCCGGCAGGACCCGCGCCGATGATGCCGACTTGTGTGCGAAGTGTCTTCAAGGTGTTTGCCTCCACTTCAACGTCGTCCAACCCGTTGCCATTTGCGATAAGCAGTCAAGCTGGCCACGGCAGCGCTGCATGGCATTGCTCGATCGTTCGTTCGCACGGCCCTTCTGCGCTTCGCTAGGTCGCGCCTATGTCACCACGCTAGTGCGCAGAAAAGTCTACGGCTTTCGCGTCGACAACTCTCTGAATCAGAGCTCGTAATCTGTTTCACCACCAGTGCGACTCGCGGCGATGACGGCCGCCACCGCGACCACCGTGAAGATCTCATTGAAAGCGAACTGGCGGCGCGTCAATTCGGCCACGAGGAAGATCCAGCGATACCGCCGAAGCGGCCGATGCCCAGCATCCATGCCACGCCAGTGGCGCGGCCGCCGGTCGGATAGAACGGGGCGGCGAGCGCCGGCATCGATGATTGTGCTGTATTCATCAAGAATACCTGCGACAAGCACGATCGATGACCAACAGACCGACGTGGCCGATCGACAGGCCTATCGCATAGACTGCGATAGCGCGTCAGCGCATACCCGATCGCGATAACGATCCAGTTCGGATTGAACCGATCCATTAAGAAACCGAACGCGACCGCGCCAACGCCGCCAAGCGGGAATAGCGCCGAAATCCAGCGTTGCAGTGCTTGGCTCAATGCCCGCGTCCTTCAGCAGGATCGGCATCCAGTTCACCAGCGCGTAGAAGACGACCAATCCCATAAAGTACGCCAGCCACAGCATCGCCGACAGCAATACGTAGCAGCT